>Ga0209614_1002038_pt1 | contig 13942 bp, 13 predicted proteins | sample BlaSprsedimmetaG_FD_185484 | JGI IMG/M metagenome (GOLD analysis project Ga0209614, IMG submission 185484) | Hot spring sediment bacterial and archeal communities from California, USA to study Microbial Dark Matter (Phase II) - Blank Spring... ... | reverse complement strand
TTCCTACCTCTTGCCTCTTGCCTCTTGCCTCTTGCCTCTTGCCTCTTTATACCGGCATAATCCCATGTTTTTTGGGCGGCTTGGGACGGAGTTGCTCGCGCAGCACGCGCAGCGCGGCGATGAGCGTGGCGCGCGTCTGCGCCGGTTCGATCACGTTGTCCAGGATGCCGCGTTCTGCCGCGTAGTACGGCGTGGCGTGCGTCTCACGGTAATCCGCTACCAGCGCTGCGCGCCGTTCAGAAGAATCAGCGCTTGCTGCCAGTTTTCGACGATACAACACGTTGACCGCTGCCTCCGGCCCCATTACTGCGATCTCCGCTGATGGCCACGCCAGGTGCAGGTCCGCGCCGATGGACTTACTGCTCATTACGATATACGCGCCGCCATAGCCCTTGCGGACGACGATGGAGATTTTGGGCACGGTGGATGCGACGTAAGCGTAGATAATCTTCGCGCCGTGGCGGATGATGCCGCCATACTCCTGCGCCACACCGGGCAAAAAGCCGGGCGAGTCTACAAAGGTAATCAACGGCAGGTTGAACGCATCGCAGAAACGCACGAAACGCGCGATCTTGTCGGAAGCGTCGATGTCGATGACGCCGGCCTTCTCTAACGGTTGCTGCGCCACAATGCCCACCGCCTGTCCCGCCAGGCGCGCGAAGCCTACCAGGACGTTCCGCGCCCACCCTGCGTGAACTTCGAAGAAGCTACCTCGATCCACGACGCCGTCGAGCACCGCGTGCATGTCGTAGGGGACGTTGGGATCGTCCGGGATAAGGGTATTGAGACGTGCCAGGTCGGCAGGTGCTGTGGCGTCACCGGCAGGCAGGTTTGGGGGATTCTCCACGTTGTTCGCCGGAAGATAGCTGAGCAAGCGCCGCACCAGAGTCAGCGCGTGCGTTTCGTCCTCGGCAATAAAGTGCGCCACGCCGCTCGTCGTCGCGTGGACGCGCGCGCCGCCCAGGCTCTCGTGGTCGATGGTTTCCCCGGTTACACTCTTCACGACATCTGGGCCGGTGATGTACATCGTAGACGTCTTGTCCACCATAACGATGAAATCGGTAAGTGCAGGGCTATACGATGCGCCACCCGCGCACGGTCCCATCATCACCGCAACCTGTGGGACAACGCCTGATGCCAGCACATTGCTGGAGAAAATCTCGCCATAGCCGTGCAGCGACGTCACCCCCTCCTGGATGCGCGCCCCGCCGGAGTCCAACAACCCGACGACAGGAACGCCATTGCGCAGCGCCAAAGTCTGAAGCTGCGTGATCTTGCGCGCGTGCGCCAGCGAGACGGAGCCGCCATAAACGGTGAAATCCTGCGCATAGACGCAGACGTTACGCCCGCCAATCTGCCCGAAGCCGGTTACCACACCTTCACCGGGAATGGCGCTGTCGTTTGTGGGATGTTCAAGCGTGAAAGGTTGTAATTCCCGGAATGTATCGGGGTCAAGCAGCGCCGCGATGCGCTCGCGGGCCGTCAGCTTGCCCTTGGCGTGTTGTTGATCGATGCGGGAAAGTCCCCCACCTGACTGTGCTTGTGCCTGGCGCGCTCGGAGTTCGTCCAGCCGCGCGTTTGTGTTCTCCGTCAAGCTATTCTCCATTTGAAAGAATCAGCGAATCAGCGAATAACGAATAGCGAATTACTCATTACTCATTTCTCATTTCTCATTACTTCACCCCCACAAAAACCGCCACCGTCCCCAACATCTTTAGCTCCCACGAAACATCATGCAATCCGGCGGCTTCCATCACCTTCGCAGTAGTGGCTGGGGCAGGAAATCGCTTTACAGACTGGGGCAGATAGGTGTACGCAGCGCGATTTTTGGCGATAAGCTGCCCAAGTAGCGGCGCGACGCCAAAAAAGTACCCCCAGAAAAGCCACTTCATCGGGAAGCGCTGCGGCCACGTCATTTCCAGACATACGATGCGGCCTCCGGGGCGCACCACCCGCGCCTGCTCGGCGAACGCCTGGGCCACGTCAGGGACATTGCGCAGCATAAACACGGAAATGACGGCGTCAAACGTATTGCTCGGAAAGGCAAGGGCCAGCCCGTCGCTGTTTACCCAGCGGATCCGCCGGGCAGCCTTCTTTTGCGCTTTCTCCCGCGCTACATCGAGCATCGCTAAGGTCAAATCTGCGCCAACGATTTGGGCATCGGCGAGCCGCTCAGTTGCCAGCAGTGCCACGTCGCCGGTGCCGGTGGCAATATCCAACACTCTTCCGCCGGGAGGAACCTGCGCGTGGGCGAGCGCATCTTTGCGCCAGTTCTGATCCTGCCCTAGCGAAAGGAGCCGGTTGATCTTGTCGTAGCTGGGTGCGATGCGAGTGAAAAGGACGTGCATAGCACGTCTCTGCGCCGCGTCACACTCTACGGGTGAAGATGTAGCTGGTTGATTATCGTTGTGTCCCATGCTGTCAAAGTCCTGATGCGCTGTCGCCATGAGCATACGGTCTGCCATGTCAACCTGCTGGCATTATAATCCTCTTCAAGGCGTGGCTGTAGTGGGAAGTGTCACTTCCCTGGGTGACAAATTCTGTTTCTTCAGGGGGGAATCTTACTGCAATCCCTCTTCCATCTGGCGTAGCGCATCATCCAACGGCGCGCGAATCTCCGGTGGAATGGCAACTGCTACAGGGATTTCAGTCTGCAAATGGTAGGTGAGTGAGATAGGCACATCAACCTGGATCGGGACTTCGAGGGTGTATTGGATGGGGATAACAGCCTCGATAGGGAGAGCAATATCCTGGCGCCCCAAAATCGGGACGTCAACGAAGGTATTGATCACTGTCGAAAGCGGATAGTCGATATCCAGCGGTAAGACGAGCGTCTCGCTGATCGGTACACTGGTGCTAAATGGAATCTCCTGGTCTATGGTGATCGGGATCACAATAGGTTCGCTGCTCAAAGTCGCCAGATTGTTACGGGTATTGACGATGACGTCCAGTGCATCCTGCCGCACATTGCTGATGATGAGGAAGAAATAGCCGTTTACTGCCAGGGACACAAAGACCAGAACCGTCAGAACAATTAGCCAAATCCTGGCAAAAGGTTTCATGGAGAACCTCCTCAGTCTCTCGAGGTATCGAATGCCGCCAATCCTTCAGCGATGCACTGCACCATCGCCGGATTGCGCCACAACAGGGCGTCAACCTGGAGCGCCGTTGCGCCAAGTTCCAGGCAAGCAATGGCGTCTTGGAGACTGGCGATGCCGCCACAGGCGATGACCGGGACCGGCAGTTTGGAACACCAGCGCGCCAGGATGTTCAACAGGAGGGGAAAAAGCGCGGGGCCATAGAGCCGCCCACGTAAATAACGCCGAGCTTCGCTACCCTCGAGTGTGTCGGATACGGGCAGGACGGCGCGCGGCGGCGCAATGAGTGTGAGCGCGTCGGCGCCGTGGTCAACGAGCAGTGGCGCGAGTGCATCCACACCGGTGAAAGGGATACGCACGATGACGGGCAGGTCTCCCTCAGCGCGGGCTGCATCAAGCAGATTGAGCGCCCGCTGCGGCGTGATGTTGTCCACCAGCCCTAACTCGATCCCCACCACGTTGGGAATACCGGAGAGCTGCTCCGCTGCCCTCGCCGTCTCAGCAGGTGTCGTCGCGATGAGGTGAACGATGACAGGGATGGGCAAGCGCGCCCATAGTTGGCGATGTTGCCGCAGGACCCGCTTCACGCCGGGATTCGGCAGCCCGGTGTGTGTGACGAAGTGCTCTCCGTGGATGGCGATGCGCTGTCCACGCGCGGCACTGCGGGGCGTGAAACTCACCGGGTTGGTGACAAGCGCGCCCAAAACGCGCAGATCGACCAGGTCGTGGTAGGTGTCCCCAAAACCAAAAGCGCCCGCCGCGGGCATCACTGGCGAGGCGATGGGCAAGCCAAACTTATGGTGTGGCGCGAGTTCGATCATAGTGACGTTATGTCGAAAACCGGGCCATCGATGCAGGCGTGTTTTTCGCCTGCACGTGTGTTTGTCCGGCAGACTTCGCACGCGCCCACGCCACACGGCATTGGAACCTGGACGAGCGCCTGCGCAAAGTCGGGGACAGGCTGGATTCGCGCAGCGCGCACAAGTGCAGCCAGCGCCGGGTAACGGTCGTTCGAACACGCGAAGCACGCACACTCCGCCCAGGCAATCAACTCCACCAAACGCGGCATGACGCGCTCCAGGTTCGCGGGCGCAGGGTCTTGCGATTCCAGGGGTCCGAGATACCCGGCAGAGCCATCGCGCGTCACGAGCGTCAGTTCGACGGTCGGCGGAAAACGATCCGTCGGCGGCAGTTGCGCCCGCGTCGGTGACTCAATAACGAGCGCCACCGAAGGCGCGGCTTCGAGCAACGGCAGCAATGGCGGTAGGGAGGCGGTTTCGGCGACCAACAACAAGCGCGTCGCATCGCCGATCCGGAAGCCCTGCCCAAGCGGGCCGAGCATATCGACGGTCGTGCCGGGCAGCAAGCGCGTCGCCGGGTGGTGCGGCGGCAACATCGTGGTGAAGCCATTGACCGTGCTTGGACGGTCGGCGTCGATGGAGGCAGGGAAGAGCGCCTCGCGCAGCGGCCCGCCCAAATCGACCAGCACGAACGCGCCGGGAGCGGGCGGGTACGCCACGTCGAATCGCGCCACCCAATACGGTGGCGCCGGATACGCCTGGCGGAAAACCGCTTCTTGTTGTTTGACCATAAGCTTGGTGATTAAGGAAATGAGTAACGAGAAATGAGTAGCGAGTAACGAGTTAAGCACTTCTTTCTCCTCACTCCTCACTCTTTACTCTTTACCCTTCTCTCCTAAACGTTATGTATCGCCTTCCCAAAAACCCCGTGCGCGGCTTCCATGATGGCTTCGTTGAGCGTGGGATGCGCGTGCATCGTGCGGGCGATCTCCTCAGGCGTGAGTTCGGCGGTGCGGGCCAGCACCAACTCCGCCAGCAGTTCCGTCGCTTCCGGGCCGACGATGACTGCGCCGACGATCTCGCCGCTGCGCTCCTCGGCGACAATCTTGACGAAACCGGAATTCTCCCCAAGCCCCAACGCTTTGCCGTTGGCGAGGAAGGGGAATTTCCCCACGCGCACGGTTAGACCTTCCTCGCGCGCTTTCGCCTCGGACAAACCAAAGGAAGCAACCTGCGGAGATGTGTACGTGCCGCGCGGCATCACGTTCACATTGAAGGGCTTGGTCTCGTGTCCCGCAATAGTTTCCACCGCCAGTAGCGCCTGCGCCGAAGCGACGTGCGCCAGCGGCAACAGCCCGTTCACATCGCCAATGGCGTAAACCGTGGGCACGTTCGTTCGCATAAAGCCGTCCACCTTGATCCAGCCTCGCTCGGTCGCCACGCCAACGGCTTCCAACCCCAAGTCTTCGCTGTTGGGCTGCACGCCGATGGCGACCAGCGCCACGTCGCCTTCAAGCGTCTGCTCACCCTTCGGCCCGGTGACGTGCACCTGGACGCCGTCAGCGGACATTTCGATGCTCTCGACACGGGTAGACGTCAGCGTTTGGATTTTCTGGCGGCGAAACTGGCGCGCCAACTCAGCGGAAGCCTCTTCGTCCTCAGCGGGCAGAATGCGATCCAGCATCTCGACTACGGTCACGTTTGTGCCATAAGCACGCCACACTGTCGCAAACTCCATCCCGATTGGCCCAGCCCCGATGATGATGGCGGACTTCGGCAGTTCGCGGCGTTCCAGCGCGTGGCGCGCCGTGAGCACACGTTCACCGTCAGCGGTGACGCCGGGGATGATCTGTGCGTGCGAGCCGGTGGCAATGACGATGGATTTGGCGGTGAGTGTCTGCGTGTCACCTTCTTTTGTGGTGACGGCGACGCTTGTCGGTGAAGTGAGTTTGCCGCTGCCCCAGATCACATCGATATGGTTGCCCTTCAGCAGCGTTTCCACGCCCTTCACCAGCCGTGCGGAGATTTTGCGGCTGCGATCGATGGCCGCACTGTAATCCAGCGTGAGGCCATCAACGCTAAAACCGAATTCCTTACCCGCGCCAAGCAGCCGCGCGACTTCTGCGTTGCGCAGTAGCGCCTTCGTGGGGATGCAGCCCCAGTTGAGGCATACCCCTCCCAGATGCTCGCGCTCGACCAGCGCGACCTTCATCCCCAATTGCGCGGCACGGATGGCGGCGACGTAACCGCCCGGCCCTGCGCCCACAACAACCACGTCATAAGTCGATTCAGGCATAATCAGCTCCTCCAAGTAAGATGGCTCAACGGATGAAACGGAAGACTATCCGTCAAACTCCGCTAAAGCCGTTGAGAAAATTCGCTAAGCCGGATCGCGGCCGTCAACCAGCCTTTCGACCCGTTTAAGCATTTCTTCGATAGTGAGGTCGGTATTGTCGAAGATGATCGCGTCGGGTGCGGCCTTGAGCGGGGCAGCTTTACGATTGCTGTCGATCTTATCACGCCGCCGGAGGCTCGTCAGGACGTCCTCAAACTCCTGAGGCTTGCCTTTGGTCCGCATCTCCAACTGGCGGCGGTGCGCGCGTTCCTCCGCTGAGGCGATCACGTAGAGCTTCATATCCGCATCAGGGATGACGACCGTGCCGATGTCGCGCCCGACCATAACGACGCGTCCCAGCGCGGCGATTTCGCGCATACGGCGGGTGAGCGCCTCGCGCACGCCGGGGTACGCGGAGACCGGTGAGACGGCGGCGTCCACCTCTGGTGTGCGGATGGCCCAGGTGACGTCGCGATCTTCGACACGCACCGTGTATTGCCGTCCATCCGTCTCTGTGGGCGGCTTTACATTGATGAGCAGTTCTTCGGCGAGATTCGTGATGGCGGATTCGTCCGCAATGGGAATCTCCCGGTCGAGCGCGGCCCACGTCACGGCGCGATAGAGCACACCGGTATCCAGATAGAGGTAGGCGAGATAGCGCGAAAGGTGATAACCGATGGTGCTTTTTCCCGACGCTGCCGGGCCGTCGATGGCAATCGTTGAGGGTTTCACCGGCGCTTCCTCGTTGACGACGAGGATCCGCGCCGGCCCGCCGGTTTGCGCTGACGCGGTGTCTCCTGGCGCGGACGATCGCTGCGACCACGCGGCTTGCGGCGGGGCGCTGATCCGGACCGTGTAAGACCCGTCTCTTTGCGCAGCGCGTTGACCTCGCCGGTGCTCAGGTAGCGCCAGCGGCCGGTGGTAAGATCGCCCAATTTCAGCGATCCCATTTCCACGCGGATGAGCCGCTGCGCCGGATGGCCTAGCGCGGCCACGACACGTCGCACCAGGTGCTTGCGTCCTTCGTGGACGGTGACACGCAGCCAGGTCTGTCCACGCGCTTGCTCCTCCACTTGCACCTGGCTGAAGTTCGCTTTCCTATCTTCCAGCGTGATACCCCGCCGCCAGCGTTCGATGGTCTCCGCACTTGGTTCGCCCGCCACCAGCACACGATACACGCGCGCGTGCCCATAGCGGGGATGGGTGAGACGCTCGGTCAACTCGCCATCGTCGGTGAGGAGTAACAAGCCTTCGCTGTCGGCGTCCAGACGGCCTACAGGATAGAGCCGTTGGGCCAGGGGGATCAGATCCATGATCGTTCGCCGCCCCTGGGGATCACTGGTAGTGGTGATGTAGCCACGCGGTTTGTAAAGAGCGACGTAGGTGTGACCCTGCGGCTGGCGGATCGGTTCGCCGTCCAGTGTGATACGCTGTGTCGCCGGATCGGCCTTGTCGCCCAATTTCGCGATGTGCCCATCGACAGCTACGCGTCCCTCTTCGATCATTCCTTCACATGCTCGGCGTGAACCATACCCCGCAGCGGCGAGAATCTTTTGTAAGCGTTCTGCATTTTCGTTTTCCATAGTGGGTATTATACCAGAATGAGCGAATGGGAGAATCGGCGAACGGCAAATGGCGAAGGGCGAAGGGCGAATTCATCCCCCTCAATTTTCAATTTCCAATCAACAAATCTCCAATCCTCCAATCTCCCCTCACTTCCATCGCTCGCCGCCATCGACGAAGAGCACGTCGCCGGTAACGTAATCTGCATCGACGAAGTATAATAGCGCTTTGACAACATCATCCGGCGATCCCCAACGTTGCAGCAGCGTCTTTTCAGCGATACGCGCATTCTGCTCCGGCGTATAATCCGGCGGCGGCAGCACCGGCCCCGGCACAATGGCGTTGACACGCACGGACGGTGCTAATGCCACTGCCAGATTGCGGGTAAGGCCGAGCAATCCATGCTTGCCGACACTGTGCGCCAGGTACGCGGGGAACGGCCCAAAGGCAGCTTGATCCAGGATGTTGATGATGACACCTGCGCCACGCGCAGTCATCCCCGGCGCGAAGACCTGGGAAAGCAGGAAAGGCCCATCGAGCAGCGCGCCGAGTACGAAATGCCAGTCGGCCAACGTCGTCTCCTGGAGTCCCTTGCGCACGAAGGGCGAGGCGCTGTTCACCAGGATGTCCACGCCACCAAAGGTCGCTTCGACGGCCTGCACGAGTCCCGTAACGGCTTCGGGATCGGCGAGATTGGCCGCAACGGGCAGCGCCTGGACACCCAGAGCGCGTGCTTCAGCGACAGTTGCCTCCGCCGGTCCCGCCGAGCTATTGTAATGGACGACTACGTTCGCGCCACAGCGCGCCAGGGCCAACGTCATCGCGCGCCCTACGCGTACCGCGCCGCCCGTCACCAAAGCGGTTTTTCCTTGAAGATTCATCGTAAACTCCTTGTCAACGGATTTAGCGGATAAAACGGAGGATAGTTTATGCTAAAAGGGGAAAAACGTAAAAGGGCATTGACGCTTTGCCGCTTCTGCACTATTATTGTTTTACGCTTCAATACAAGGGAGTCCCAAACTTGTTTTAATCACGAAAGCGAAAACTTTACCACCCACCTTAACGAGTGTCTGCATTCGCCGAATCTACACTGATTTTTATTCGTGAAGATTCGTGGTTTGTTCTTAGGAGGACGTATGGTGATTGAATTCCTCTCGATTGTGGTATTTACTTTTGCGTTGGCGCTGTTGGTACTCGGCGCGATCACCTGGTGGATCGAACGCGGCAGAAAGCAAACCCTCGGCGTGCTAATGATGGGCAGTGCGCTGGTGATTGCCGGTGGTTACGCCTTTCTGGGCAGCCGCTTTGCCATTGCCATATTCGGACGGCTGATCATCACCGTGGACCTGCCGCGCTTGATGGCAACGGCGGTGATCTACACTATTGGAGTGCTGCTGGGCTTTGGCCTTGCGGGTGGCGCCTTCTTGTGGATTTCGGGGCGTCTGATCGAACCCACCAAACTCGAACGCCGGTTGGCAATGTTTATCATCCTTGTGTTGTTGGTGGCATTGGTGATCAGCATCATTGCGGTGCGCATCAGCCATTAACAAAAGACCCGGGCAAGGTGAAGCCCCAAGTTACTAGGTTGGCTGCCAACCTCATTACTTTCCAGTTTTGGACAACTTACTTGCTTCCATGACGCTGGAAGATTGCCTACGTTGGTTCCCAGTGAGTTGATTTTTCCTTCAACGTCCGTGTTCTCACGGTCACTGCTTGTCAATTTCCTGGTATTGTTTCTACCTTTTCATTGACTTACGGTTTCTTTCTTCTCCAATGGGACGAAGATTTCTGCCGTTTACCAACTTTAGCTTGTTTTTCTGTTGTCTTCCCCTGTTGGTAACTTTGTTCCTTGGGGCTTCAGGTAATTTTAGTATACGCTATGTTAAGGTGTTTGTCAATACCTTTTGGTTAGAATTGCGTATAATTTCACCGGAACATATTTTGCTGCCTTCATCGTTCTTTCAGCACTTCGGTCTCCAGGGCCAGCCGAGTTTCGCGCGCGCCGGGCACTTGCGTTGTTTGCGCGAGGATTTCCAGGCGGTGGACAACGCTGCGCAGCACCGCCGGGTTGATGGTGTAGAGTTCCTGCACGAGTGCGAGCCATTGTTCGCGCACAGTCTCGTTAGGGTAGGTGTATAGCGCAATGGCCATGCGCGCCGGATGGGTGCGCCCTGGACGAAATTCGAGCAGTTCGCCGTAGGCCCCGGCAGCAATGATGAAGTAGAACGACAGCAACGGTTCTACCAATCGTTGCACCTTTTCCCACACCGGTTCGTTTTCTTTCGCCAGTGCAAAAAACGCCAGGTAGTATTCCTTTGCCCGAGTGTACTCGGAACGGAAATAATACTGGCCTGCGCTCGCGGCACAATAACTGGCAAGGTACCACTCCAGTTCCATCCGCCCAGCGCCCTGGCTGCCGGCGCGCATCAAATCGCACACCATGCGTGCAGCCTGGATGAAGTACTCGCGGGCTTTCTCGAAATCCGTCATGCGGATTTGCAGACCTTCCTGGTTCAACTGCGCTGCTCGCTCAAGTGACAACGGACCGGTCAGTTCCACCTTTTCCAAGGCCTGCAGGATAGGCAGGAGTTGCTCTATGTCGTTGAGATAACACGCGCCTTCGCTAATCGGTACCCGGTCTTTGCGGGCCGACTCGAGCGCCGCTGCCCAGGCCTGCCGGGAGAGAGCAATCAGACGCATCACACGCACACGTTGGTCCAGGGTTCCAAATAGCAATTGCGCCAACAAATCGGATTTTAGTTCCAGGTTGTTCTGGAGCATCACCATCAGGTAGGCACTCTCGCTACGATCCACGAAATCTTGCGCTTGCAGGCCAGCTTTGACGGTGAGCGCATCGAGTTGCCAGGACTGAGGCTGCACCGCGAGCACATCGGCATACTTGATCAGTTTGGCAACTTCCTGTACCTCTTCGCGCGAACGCAGAATGTTCTCCGTATCATACTTCGCCTTCAGGTGGATAACGGCCTGATCAAATGTGTAGACGCCGGGCGATTCGGAGAGCAGCGCGTACAAGTCGAGCAGGACGTCGGCACGTGTGTGAGGATCCGATAGAGATAGCCCGGCAGTGCTGAGGGAGACACGATACTGCATCAATTCATCCTCGGTGGCGGCAAGGGCAGCAGCAGGCTTGAGCGATACCCAGAGAATTTGCTCGCGCACGTCCACTTGAACGAGATCGGATTGCCCCTCCACGAAACTACGGAACTGCGGGTATCCCAGGTCGCCCTCACTGAAGGTAGGATCCATCTTGAGCATCATCATCTTCAACTGGCTGCCGTTGATGGCGTTACCTTCAACCTGCGGCAACAGCAGGCGTATCACGTCGAGTAGGAGTTGGCGTGCTTTCTCAAGCCGGTAGACCGAGGTGCGGGTATCCTCAATGAGCGTGTCGTAGAGCACAAAATGGTCGCACGCCTTGACCAACACCTCGCTGGTGGATTGGCGCAGCCCCACCCCTACCACCGTCTTGCCGTAGGCGCGCAGTTTGCGCGCGACGGCGCTGAAATCGCTGTCGCCCGTCACAAGGATGAAAGTCTCGATCTCCGGGTGGGTGAAGGCGGTCTCCAGCGCATCGACCACCATCTGGATGTCGGCGGCGTTCTTGCGATGGCGCGAACTGTAGCGGAACAACTGCGTCAGTTCAATGGCGTGCTCGATGAGGTCCTGTTGGTACTGCTCAAAGCCGGTCCAGTCGCAGTAGGCGCGGCGGATGACGATACGTCCCCACCGTTCTGCGACAGCCATGATCAAACCCAGATCGCACTTGCCGTAGATGTCTTCCGCCGAAATGGCGACATTCTCAAAATCGATGAAAATCGCGACTTGTGGTTCTTCCATATACAATCCTCCACAAATGCGAATGGCTCGTGGAATAAGGAGTATGGAGTATGAAGTAAAGGGGATTTGCTTCCTCTCCTACTCCATACTTCTTACTCCATACTTCCTGCTATTTGCGCAGCGCGCCGTCCGATTTCCACGGCGTAGTTGGTGCCTCGATCCCACGGGTATACCTGGCTCATGTTCGCCATGTACAGGTTGGGAATAGGCGTTGGTATGGGTGGGATGTTCTGCGAGTGGTTGAGGAAGGGCACCGGCTGTGCATAGATTTCGCTGAACTTCCAGTACTTACGAATCCACGAGCGGTCGAAGGCCGGGTTGAGGCGCTTGAGGGCGGGAACGAAGGTTTCCAACAACGCCTCCGGTTCCATATCAAAGTGGGGATGACCCGGCGAAAGGTAATCACCGCAGTAAATGAGGTTGTCGCCGCCATAGTGCTGTTTGTCGACATAGTTGGTATGTTCCACGAAGGCCAGAAAGGGGAAGCCTTCACGTTTGGGGATGTTGATCCAGTAATGTTCGCGGGTGACAGGCTGCTTGAGCGCCAGCACCATCACCACCGCCCCCATCGACTTCAGTTTGTCCAGCCCGGCGGTGTATGACGCGGGCAATTCAGGCGTACGATCTCTGAGCATCTGCGGCGAACACGTCGCCAGCACGCGGTCGTGCAGGGGAAATTCATCGCGCAATTCGAGGCAGATTTGCTCACCAGCCTCTGGATGGACGCCGCGTACGTGCGTGTTCAGGCGGACATCGCCGCCGAGCGCGCGCACCTTATCCGCCAGCGCATCGATGAAGCCCTGAAATCCGCCGACGAAGTAGCCGAGCTTGGGGCTGCGGGCAACGATCCGCGCCCAGAACCACGCCATGTTGACCTGCTGGTAATACTCGCCAAACTTGCCTTCGAGCAGCGGCTGCCAGAATGCTTCGTAGGCCCTGGCACCGACGGCCCGGGAGAGCCATTCGTGCGCGGTGACCTGCTCCAACGACTGCCAACGCAGGCCATAGCGGATGTAAGCCGTCATCAGCCCCACGCGAAAGCGCGCCGGTAGAGGAATCGGCTTAAAGGCCAACACACGCAGCGCCGTCGCCGCCAGATCGCCCAGGTTGGCGAGCTGCTTGCCGAGCGGCAGCTTCTCCAGCCACGGGCCGAACATCGGCTTGTTGATGGGATACAGTCGCCCGTCCTTGTAAATCGACGTCACCGGGCTGGGAAAGAAGAGCCGGTCCGCAATCCCGATTTCGTCAACGAGATCGATGATGTCCTTATCTCCGGCGAAAATGTGGTGGTAGAAGCGTTCCAGCGGCCACTCCCAGGCCTCATCTTTGAACCCCGCCGCCAACCCGCCGGCGTAGGGACGTGCTTCGTAGACGGCGACGCGATGACCGGCCTTGAGCAAATCGTAGGCGGCGCTCAGGCCGGTCACACCTGCGCCGATGATGCCGATGTTCATAGGTGCGGTATTGAGCATAGTATCTCCTGTGAGGTCGTTTCCGTCAGACTACAAAAGCCTCACAAGACATCTGCTTGAGCAAATATCTGCGCCGAACAATAGGTCTTGAAGGCGCAGTACGTGCTGAGACTTTTTGTAGTCTTCGTCATTTCCAACTATTGTGGTAAGTATACACCGAATATTGCACATGAAAAAAGACCGGTATCCTGTCAGAATCCCGGTCTTTGACGGCTTAACAAGCTACCGTATTGGTTAGCCCCTGTGCGATGAGGGCGAGTACCCCGTATTCGCGTTGGGAAGATACTGTTGGCGAACCTGAGGCAATTGTGGCATAATGAGGGTGTCGGGATCTATGTCCAAGCCGCAAAGGAGGTCTGATGTCGCTGAAACCGCAACCGCCGCGCGAGATGCCAGAAGAAACGGCCCGTATTGGGAAGCAACTGTTGGCAGCCGAGAGTCCCTATCGGCTGGTCGGGGAGCAATTGTACGCCAAGTACCACGATGAAGACTTTGCCGACTTGTACCCGGCGGAAGGACAACCGGGGCTGTCGCCGGTGGACCTGGCCTTCGTGACGGCGTTCCAGTACATGGAAGACCTGTCGGATCGCGCGGCGGCGGAAGCGGTACGGCTGCGGCTGGATTGGAAGTATGCGTTGCATTTGCCGCTGGAGGATAAGGGCTTCAACTTCAGCGTGTTGAGCGAATACTGGGCGCGCTTGGTGAAACACCAGGCTGAAGGGCGGGTGTTCGCGGCGTTGTTAGGGGATTTGCAAGCGTTGGGGTTGTTGAAGCGGCGCGGGCGGCAGCGCACCGACAGTCTGGCGGAACGGCTAA
>Ga0209614_1002034_pt1 | contig 13953 bp, 17 predicted proteins | sample BlaSprsedimmetaG_FD_185484 | JGI IMG/M metagenome (GOLD analysis project Ga0209614, IMG submission 185484) | Hot spring sediment bacterial and archeal communities from California, USA to study Microbial Dark Matter (Phase II) - Blank Spring... ... | reverse complement strand
TTAAAAATTGAAGCGGGTAGCGAGGAGCGGGAAGCGGCAATATTTGGCGGAAGAGAAGAAAATGAAAGCAGCGGTGCGAAGTCGTCCGCTGACCTGGAAGTCCCCTGGAATGCGCATTCTTGCGCTTTAGAAATGTTCAGGTGCTTTTGCGGGGTTTCCAGGCCATGAAAGGTTCGGGCTGATCGTCCCGTCCAACCAAAGAAGATTTCAATCGAAACCGACATTGCAGAAGAGTTTCGAAAAATCAAGGTATAATAGGGCAATATCCATAATTCAACTCCTCCTCTTCCCGCTTCCTGCTCCCCCCCTTCCCGCTCGCTTTGTCCTTGACAACAAAGTGCTCTTCGATTAAAAATTTTAAATTTGTGCAATTATCAGAGATAAAAGCTTCCTGGCGTCGACCGTTCGGGAGCATACTTTATGCAGTTGATCGTTCATGTTTGAAAATTTAACAGACCGGCTCGAGGGCGTATTCAAAAAGCTTCGCGGCCACGGCAAACTGACGGAAGAGAACATCAGGGACGCCATGCAGGAGGTGCGGCGCGCCCTTCTCGAGGCCGATGTCAACTTCAAGGTTGTCAAGGAATTTGTCGCCTCGGTCACTGAAAAAGCCGTGGGCCGGGAAGTCCTTTCCAGCCTTTCGCCGGGTCAGCAGGTCGTAAAGATCGTTCACGACGAGCTTGTCGAACTGCTCGGCAGCCGGGCAACAGAGCTGCAGCTTGGCGGAAGGCAGCCGACGGCCATCATGCTGGCCGGTCTCCAGGGTTCCGGCAAGACGACCACGGCTGCCAAGCTCGCCCTCCGTTTGAAGAAACAGGGCCGCAAGCCGTTCCTGGTGCCTGCGGACGTGTATCGGCCGGCCGCCATTGAACAGCTGCATGTGCTCGGCAGGCAGGTCGATGTGCCGGTATTCGGCTCCTCTACCGAAGAGAACCCGGTGGATATCTGCCGGCGGGCGCTGGCCGAGGCGGACGCCGCGCAATATGACACGGTGATCATCGACACCGCCGGACGCCTGCATGTCGATGAAGCCCTGATGGAAGAGCTGAAGGCGATCAGCCGGGCAGTCAGTCTGTCGGAAATACTGTTTGTCGCCGACGCCATGACCGGTCAGGATGCGGTGACGGTCGCGGAAAAATTCAACTCCGACCTCGAGATCACCGGGGTTATACTGACCAAGATGGAAGGTGACGCCCGTGGCGGCGCCGCCCTTTCCGTCAAGCGGGTAACCGGCAAGCCCATCAAGTTCGTGGGCGTGGGCGAGTCGGTGGACGCGCTGGAAATATTCTACCCTGACCGGGCGGCGTCCAGGATTCTGGGCATGGGCGACATGCTGTCGCTCATTGAGAAGGCCGAGGCCGTCGTTGACCAGAAGAAAGCGAAAAAACTGGCCGCGAAAATCCAGAAAAACGCCTTCACCCTGGAGGATTTTCTCGATCAGATCCAGCAGATACGGAAGATGGGGAATCTTGAGCAGCTGATGGGCATGATTCCCGGCATCAACAAGCTCAGGCAGCTCAAGGAGGCCCCCAAGCCCGATGAAGGCGAGTTGAGCAGAACCGAGGCCATTATCCGGTCCATGACCCTGAAGGAGCGGCAGAACTACCTGATCATCAACGCCAGCCGCAGGATGCGTATTGCCAAGGGATCGGGCACTTCGGTCAACGACGTGAACCGGGTGCTGAAAAGCTATGCGATGATGTTGATAATGATGAAAAAGCTGAAAGGCAAACCGGCCATCCGCGGCGGCAAGCGGCGCAAAATGCCCAAAGGACTCGTTCGTTAGCAGTTCATTACAGACAGGAGCGATCCCTGATTGTTCTCGATCACAGGAGGAAAAGGAAAAACATGGCAGTTCGAATCCGATTAACCAGAATGGGAAGAAAAAAGAAACCGTTTTACCGCATAGTCGTTGCCAATAACGAGGCAAAACGGGACGGCAAGTTCCTGGACGTAGTGGGAACGTACGATCCCATGCAGAAGCCGGCGGCGGTGAAGATAGATACGGAAAAATTGAATCACTGGATCGGCCAGGGCGCCGAACCGACGGTCACGGTACGCAGCCTGATCAAAAAACACGGGAACGCACCGCATGAGAATGTCTGATGAAGGACCTTATCAGCTTTATAGTCGGCAAGCTGGTCGATCATCCCGAGGCGGTTGAAATCACCGAGCGGGATGAAGGCGAGACCATCATTATCGAACTTCGAGTCGCCAAGGAGGACCTTGGCAAGGTGATCGGCAAACAGGGAAGAACTGCCAAGGCGATGCGTGCTGTCCTTTCCGCCGCCGCGGGAAAACTGGAGAAGCGTTCACGCCTTGAGATTGTAGAATAAGTATGACTCGAACCGGTATCGCTGCCGGAGACTTCATTCTGCTGGGAAAAATAACCAGGCCCCATGGTATCCGGGGCGAAGTGAAGATCCTTCCATATTCCGGTCTCCCTGAAAATTTTCGGCATTATGGCGAAATTTTCATCGGAACGGCCGACAGGGAGGAGAGGGTACCGTACACAGTTGAACATTGCCGGATTCAGGGCAGGTCGGTCCTGCTGACCTTGACCGGCTGCCGGGACCGCAGCCGGGCGGAGCTCCTCGCCGGCAAGGAAGTCTGGCTCAGGCGCATGGACCTGCCGGAGCCGGGTGAAGACGAGTTTTATCTCATTGACCTGATCGGCAGGAAGGCGGTTACCGTCGACCACCGGAATCTGGGCAGGATAACCGATATACTTGCGACCGGCGCCCATGACACCCTGTCGGTGACCGATGGCGGGCGCGAGTACCTGATCCCCCTGCGGAAGGAATTTATCGTTGAAATTGCCGATCAGGAAGTGGTGCTGAAGCTGCCTCCCGGGCTGCTTGAAATGAACGGATGATGACCGCTCTCCGGCCAGGCGGATGCTGTTTGACATACTGACAATATTTCCCGAGTTGTTCAGATCCCTTTTTGAAGAAGGGATTCTGCGGCGGGCCGTTGCGGCCGGGAAGATCCGGGTTGATCTGCACAATATTCGGGAATATGCCACGGACAGGCACCGGATGACCGATGATCGTCCTTTCGGCGGCGGCGCGGGCATGGTCATGAAACCGGAGCCCCTGGCGGCGGCCCTGGAAAAGGTGCAGAGCAAAGGTGAACGGGGCAGAATTGTTCTCCTGTCGCCCCGGGGTGAACGGTACAGCCAGAAGACGGCGGAGCGTTTTGCCGCCTGTGCCAGGCTGATTCTGGTCTGCGGCAGGTACGAAGGAGTGGACGAGCGCATTGCCCTTTGCTGTATTGACGAGGAGATTTCCATCGGGGATTACATCCTCACCGGCGGCGAACTGGGGGCCATGGTCATTGTCGATTCGGTTGCCCGATTGATTCCCGGCGTTCTGGGCTCTGAGCACTCGGCCAGAAACGACACCTTCAGCCGCGGCCTGCTCAAGCATCCGCAGTATACCCGGCCCAGGGAATTCAGGGGCATGGAGGTTCCGGATGTCCTGCTGAGCGGCGATCATGCCGCGATAGAAAGGTACCGCTTCGTCCAGTCGGTGCGGGTAACGCTCCGGAGGCGGCCGGACCTGCTGACCGGGGTCAGGATTACCCGGGCCGAACTGAGGCTTTTGCAGAAGGCGGGTTTGCTGGAGGAGGCGACTGCGGCGGGAATGATCCATGAATGACGCCCTGCCGCACCGGCTTGATGTGGCCCTGATCCATTACCCGGTCATCAATCGGGGCGGCGAGGTCATCGGTTCGGCGGTCACCAATCTTGACCTGCACGACATCGCCAGGGCCGGAAGGACCTACGGGGTTGACGCCTGCTGGATCATCACTCCCTATGACGATCAGCAACGGCTGGTGGGAGAGATTGTCCGCCACTGGACGGAGGGATACGGCGGCACCGTTAATCCTGACCGCCGGGAGGCCCTTTCCCTGGTGCGGATATGTCCGGACCTGGAAGGGGTTTTGGCCGCGCTGATTGCGAAGTGGGGTGTCCGACCGCGGGTGTTGGCCACCTGCGCCCAACCCCGGCCGCGAACCGAAAATTATTCCTCGGTCCGTACCCGGCTGGAAGGAGGCGAACCCCTCCTGCTGCTGTTCGGTACGGCCTGGGGCCTGACAGCCGATGTCATTGCCGGGGCTGACGGTGTGTTGCCGCCGATTACTGGGAGGGGAGGGTTCAACCACCTCTCGGTGCGTTCTGCCGTCGCCATTATTCTGGACCGGCTGCTGGGAGAGTAGACCGGCTTTTGCCGGGAACGTTGGCAGTCATCGGTCGGCAGCCGCAAGGTCGGGATGAGCCCAGCCACCCACAACACAAGGCAGTTTATCCGGCTTTGCCGGCCGGACTCTTGGCATATGGTTGCCGGTAAACCGGCATGAGGTTATACTACTCTGGGATGGAGTGGAGGCATCCCTCGGGCAGGTCCCGTAAAGCGAGAATATGGCGATGAATATTATTGACAAGATAGATATGGAGCAGATGCGGTTTGATCATCCGGAATTTCGTCCCGGCGACACCGTCAAGGTCTATATTCGCATCATCGAGGGTGACAAGGAGCGGGTCCAGATTTTTCAGGGCGTTGTCCTGAAGCGCCAGCGCGGCAACATGGATGCCACCTTTACCGTTCGCAAGATATCCAACGGCGTCGGGGTGGAAAAGACCTTTGCTCTTCACTCTCCAAGGATAGAGAAGATCGAACTGGTGACCCGCGGTAAAGTTCGGCGATCACGGCTGTATTATATGCGCCAGCGCCGGGGCAAGGCCGCCCGCATCAAGGAGCGCGGCATCAACTGATCCGCAGGTGGTGGAATTTTTCCCCCGGAGGTCCAAAGCGTTGTGGCGAAACATAAACGGCTTTGTCCCTCTGTTTCCTCGTTTTTCGGCTGCCCCGAAGATACCTTTGCCTTTGAGCGCGCTCTGATCCGAGCCGGCCACGCCCGCGTGGCCGGTGTGGATGAGGCCGGCCGCGGTCCCCTTGCCGGGCCTGTTGTCGCAGGTTGCGTCGTTCTGCCTGAAGATTGCGAATTCCATCGATTCAAGGATTCCAAGCAACTGGCCGGGGCCGACCGGGAAGCCTTGTTTGACCTGCTGCATGCGTGCGGGGCCGGCATCGGATATGCCGTGGTATCGAACGAAGAAATAGACCGGATCAACATCCTCCAGGCTTCCCTGCAGGCCATGGCCGGAGCCATGATGGATTTATCCGGCCGGACAGGCATTAAGCCCGATTTCCTCCTGGTGGACGGCACCATCACAGTTCCCGTAGACCTGCCTCAGCAAACCCTTATCAAGGGTGAGTCAAAAAGCGCATCCATAGCCGCGGCCTCGATCATCGCCAAGGTCATCCGGGACCGGTTGATGGTCGACTATCATCGCCGGTTCCCCGAATACAATTTTCAGCACAACAAGGGCTACCCGACAGAGGAGCACCGTCGTCGCATAGAACTCCATGGTCCTTGTCCCATTCATCGCCGGACATTCAAAGGGGTGCGGGAGTATCTGGAACAACGAATGGAGAAGGGGAGACCACGGCAGACCGGACTGTGGTGATTCCGCCAATGTTGTGAGTCGGCAGCGCCCCACCCCGCGTTGCGGGGCCGAATGAGGAGAAGAACATGTATGCGCGGCCGGCTGTGCAGGGAAAAATTCGTAGGTCGGGGTGAGATTGCGAACCCCGACACAACGCCGTGGGAATTGTTGGAGTTCGCGAGCTCACTCCAACCTACGGGGCTGCGACCTATCTGCTTGATCTACCGTTATGTTATTCATGAGCATATCAGAAACCAGAGGACAGACGACAGAAAGTGTTTGCAGCTTCGCTGTTGGTTATTGCCGCTGATTGAAATCGCTATCGGGATCGGGATCGAATTCTGATTGCAACAGAGCCGCGCCCCTCCTCACATTTCCGAAAAGCCGGGCAAGGAGTGAAAATGTTTTCTCTGTTCAGAAAACAGATGCCCTCGCAGGATGATATCGGTGATAATGTCGGTCAGAGCGGAGAGGACATCGCGGTTTCTTTCCTGCGGAACCGGGGGTATACCATCCGGGGCAGGAATTACCGGAAGCGGTTCGGAGAGATAGATATCATCGCCTCGGTCGGGGACACGGTGGTTTTTGTCGAGGTCAAAACCAGGACCTCCACCTATTGCGGCAAACCCTTTGAAGCAGTTGATTACAGGAAACGGCGGCGCATGGTCAAGGCCGCTCTTGATTATCTCAGTTCCCACCGGCTGGTCGACCGGCCGGCCCGGCTTGACGTGATAGGGGTGCTGTTGTCTCCCGGCCGGCCGCCGGAAATCGATCATATCATAAACGCCTTTGATCTGGACGGATAGGGGATGCTCCGTGGAGCAGGTGCTCGGCATAACCATGGGCTGCCCGGTGGGAATCGGCCCGGAAATCATTCTTAAATTTTTTGCCGATCCTCCGAAGGAAGACGGGTTTATGCCCGTGGTCCTCGGCGATGCCGGTGTTCTGCGCCGGACCGCTTCCGATCTCGGCCTGGCCGCCGAGATTGTTGTCTGGGAACCGGGCCAATCGATCCGACCCGATTCGATACCGGTCCGCGACCTTTCCGCCCTTCCCCTGGACCGGCTGCGCTGGGGCAGCCCGGACATTGAGACCGGAAGGGCGATGGCCCGGTATATCGAAGAGGGGGTCGGGATGATCCTGGCCGGCGAACTGGCCGGAATCGTTACCTGCCCGATCACCAAGAAAGCCCTGCATCTGGCCGGCTACTCCTACCCCGGCCATACCGAAATGCTGGCCGATCTGTGCGGAGCAGGGCAGTACCTCATGATGCTGGCCGGCAACCGTCTGCGCGTGGCTCTGGTGACGATCCATGAACCTCTCCGTCGGGTCCCGGAATTAATCACCGAAGAGAAGATCGGGCAATGCATTGCCATAACCGCCGGAGCACTGGCGGTCGATTTCGGGATAAGCAGACCGCGCATAGCCGTGGCCGCGCTGAATCCCCACGGGGGAGAGCAGGGCATGTTCGGCCGGGAAGAACAGAACATAATCGCTCCCGCGGTGCGCAGCAGCACCGGCGAGTACGTGGTTAGCGGGCCCTGGCCTCCGGACACCGTTTTTTACCGGGCCGCGGCCGGGGAATTTGATGCCGTGATCGCCATGTACCATGACCAGGGACTGATCCCCTTCAAACTTCTTCATTTTCGGGACGGAGTCAATGTCACCCTCGGCCTGCCCATTGTCAGAACCTCCGTGGATCACGGAACAGCTTACGATATCGCCGGCCAGGGGAAGGCGGACTGTTCAAGTTTGCAGGCGGCCTTTGCCCTTGCCGCCCGGATAGTCCGCAACAGAAAACAAAGAGGGAGTTGATGAACGGCGGAAACAGAGGTATTCTGATTGCCATGGAAGGAATAGACGGAACCGGCAAATCTACTCAGCTCGGCCTGCTGGGCCGGTACCTGCGCGGCAGGGGTTTCCCGGTCATCGAAACACGTGAACCGACCAATGGTCCTTACGGCCGCAAAATCAGGGAACTGTATGTCGATCGCGGCAAGTACAGCGTGGAGCAGGAGCTGGAACTGTTTGTCGAGGACCGGCGGCAGCATGTGCGCGAGGTTATCGAGCCCGCCCTTGCCAGTGGCCATATCGTCCTGACCGACCGGTACTATTTCTCGACCGCCGCCTACCAGGGAGCGGCGGGCATCAACCCGGACGAAGTCTTTGCCAGGAACAGTTTTGCTCCCCGGCCCGACCTGGTCATCGTGTTGACCATGCCCCCGGAAATCAGCCTGATCAGGATCAGGGAGTCGAGGGGCGATGAATTGAACGACTTTGAGCAGGAGGATCAGCTGCGACGCGTTGCCGAACTGTTCGAATCCTTCGATGATCCATCCATCAGGAGAATAGCCGCCGATGCGCCGCTGGAAGACGTTGCCCTGGAAATAAGGAAAACGGTGGATTCTCTGCTGCAGGAAAAACAATACTTATGTGTGCCCGCGTGAAAGGATTGCCCGCAATATTCGGATTGGTGTTGTTGTTCCTTATCCAGACAGGCATTACGGGTTGCCAGCCCGCCAATCTGGCGGCAACGTTGGACCCCGGCAGCAACTCGGTCGAAGCCGCGGCGGAAGCCCCGGTCGAAGAGCCGGATTACGGGTGCGCCTATTTCTATTTCCTCTGGGGCAGGCAGGCCGAATTGGCCATGCAGTTCGCCGAGGCCCTTGAAGCGTACGAAAAAGCCCTGATCTGCGATCCCGAGGCCGATTACATTATTCGCAAAATTCCGGTTATCCTGCTCCGGATGGGCAGGGGCGATGATGCCGTTGCCATCCTGCAGGAATATCTGGAAAAGAACCCCCTGGCGGCGGGATTCAGAATGCTTCTTGCCAGGGTGTATATTGCCCTGAGCCGCAACCAGGAGGCGGCGGAACAGTACAGAATCATCCATCGGCAGGATCCGGGGGAAACCGGGTCCCTGATGCTCCTGAGCGAACTGTACCTCAACCAGGGTAACCTGGCTGAAGCGGAAAAAGCCCTGCAGCAGGTATTGTCGGTCAATCCGGATTCCTATCCCGCCCGTGTCCTGCTGGCCCGGATTTATCTGAGCATCAGGAAGTATGACCGGGCCCTGGACGAGTATGACAGGGCGTTGGCGCTCAGGTGGTCCACCGACCTGCTGCTGGAAAAAAGTGATGTATACCGGCTGCAGGAAAAGTACGGTGAACTGATCGACATCTACCGCGAGATACTGCGGGGCGATCCGAGCAACGAACGAGTGGTTCTCGGCCTTGTCAACTTTCTGCTGGTTGAGGGTCGTGAGGACGAGGCCCTGGCTGAATTGAACAGGTTCAAGGAAAGGTCGGCTGACCCCGCCGGCGTGGATATCTCCATGGCCCGGCTTTATGCCAGACTGGAAAAATTTGACCAGGCCATCGACATCCTGCGCGGATTTTTGTTGAAGGAGAATTCCTCCGATGCCCGCTATCTGCTGGCCGTCATCCTCACGCAGAAGGAGCAGTACGAACAGGCCTTGACTGAGCTGCGGAGGATACCCCGGGATGCCGAGGAATATGAAAACTCGGTGATTCTGCAGGTTCGCATCCTCCGTTTTCTCGAACGGCCGGAGCAGGCCGTGGAACTGCTGGAGAAGGCCGTCCAGGACGCGGAAACCCGCAGCCCGGATATGTATGTCATGCTGGCGGCGCTCTATAAGCTGCAGGATCAGACCGATCTCGGCCGTCGGACGTTTGACCGCGCCCTGCTGGCTTTTCCTGAAAACGAAGACCTGCTGTATGAATACGGGATTTTTCTCGATACCGCGGGCAGACGCGATGAGGCTATTTCCATCATGGAAGAACTGATCAGGCGCCAGCCTGAACATGGAGAGGCCCTGAACTATGTCGGCTATACCTGGGCCGACAAGAGCATCAACCTCGACAAGGCCCTGGAATACATTGAGCGGGCCGTACAGCTCAAACCCGACAACGGCTATATCCTGGACAGTCTCGGCTGGGTGTATTATCGCCTCGGACGCGTCCAGGAAGCTCTGGAGGTCCTGCAGGAAGCCGTCCAGCTTTCACCGGACGACCCCACCATCTGGGAACATCTGGGAGACGTCTATCTGGCGCTGGACCGCGAGGACGAGGCCCTGGAAACCTATCGAAAAGCCATCAGCCTGTTCAACGGGGATTCCAGAGCCGGAAAAGCCCTTGAAGAAAAAGTCGAACTTCTCGAAAACCGGGAACGGAAGTGATTGGTCATCACTGGACGCGGCGATTTGTCCTGGTCCCGCTTGTCTGTTGTCTGGTTCTCGCGGGCTGCGCCGGCCGGCTGCCGCGGACCTATCACCTGGCTGTTTCGGAGAGGGAGGAGGCTCTGACCCTGTTTGACCGGTTCATGCAGAACCGCTGCAACGGAGCACTCGACGCTGATGTGACCCTGGAAATGCGGCTCCTCGGCAAAACCGAAACAGCCCCGGGCATGCTCCAGGCCTTGCCGCCCTCCCATCTCCGCTACGCAGTCGTTGACCCTCTGGGCAGATCCCTGGCCATCGTGGTGACCGACGGCTCGACCTTTACCATGGTGGACAACCGCAATGCCGAGGCAGTGACCGGCCCCGTCGATTCCTCCTTCTGGAATGAGTTTGTACCTGCCGGCATCTTCGTTGAAGATATTATCCCCTGGCTGCGCGGCAGGCTGTCGGACCAGGACATCAGGATCGCCGACGTTCACGGGGACAGGGACGACCCCGCACTGATCTGGCTGCTGTCATCAACAAATGACGGCTTACGGCATGAGATAGGATTTGATCATGTCGAAGGGGTGCTTCGCCGCCACATCCTGAAAAACAACGACAACTCCGTTGTGCTCGATGTTCGCTATTCACGGCACGACGAAGAGGATGGACAATGTCCCGCCCCCCGGGAACTGGTGGTGGAAGGCAAATCGATTACCGGAACCCTGACCATCCGTTTTGACCGGATTTTTCACAATTCCACCCTTTCTCCAGGGATATTTCAACTGGATCTGCCGGACCACTACACGGTCACCGAAGTGGAATGAGGAACCGTCCAGCGACGGGACGGTTTTTCACGATTCGGCGTTTACTGTCTTTCCCGGACAACGGGCAGGCGTCATCCAGCGCCTGCCGAACAAAACCCGACAGCTTGGCCAATAATCGTTAATCACTTTTCTCCCTCATTGTTCTGCAGGAGGCAGTGAATTTTTTTATTGACATGAAATGATCGATATCTGTATATTCATGTTCAAGTGTATCAACATCTAACAAATGAACATCTGAGGAGATCATGAAAAAGTATTTTATGTCGCTGGTTATGGTTCTGTTGCTGGCCGTTGCCGCCTATGCGGGAGTGAACATCAACACCGCCGGGGTGGAAGAACTGCAGTCCCTGCCGGGCATCGGTCAGTCCAAGGCGGAAGCGATTGTCAAGTACCGCGAGGAAAACGGGAACTTCAAAACGACGGAGGACCTTATGCAGGTCAAGGGCATCGGCGCCAAGGTTTATGAAAAGATCAGCGCCCAGGTCGAGGTAGGGAAGTAGTCGTTTTTTTCCGCGCACGACCGGTTTGCAGTTGCGCCGGTCGTGCGTTGCATTTATCATGCGGTCCATGTATGAACGGAATGGAGAATACTCCGAAAGCCTCATGGTTCATTTCCGTCGGGCCGAAGATCTGCGAAAAGAATCACTGGAGCTTCCCTCCCTGGATTTAAATGCCAGGCAGATAGCCGATCTGGAACTGCTGCTCAACCGGGCCCTGTATCCGCTGACCGGATATATGTCCAGGGAGGATTACCAAAGCGTTGTTGAGAACATCCGCCTTGCAGACGGAACCGTCTGGTCCCTGCCCATCTGCCTGGATGTCCGGGAAGAGGTAGCAGCCACCCTGCAGCCCGGCCAGAAACTGGCCCTCAATGATCAGGAGGGCTTTCTTCTGGCCGTCATGACTGTTCAGGAAGTCTGGCAGCCGGACAAGCAGAAGGAGGCTGCGCTGGTCTACGGGACGGACAATCCGTCCGTCCATCCCGGCGTCCAGCAGTTGATGAACCAGGTGCACGGATGGTACGTGGGGGGGCCGGTAGAGGGAATCAGTCTGCCCTTACACCATGATTTCCGGGACCTGCGCCTGACCCCGTCCGGGACGCATCAACGTTTTACCCAGTACGGCTGGCGCCGCGTCCTGGGTTTCCACACCGAGGAATATCTGCATTGCGCTCATCGGGAAATGGTCCTTGCCGCGGCCAGGGAGATAGGGGCGAGCATTTTTCTCCATCCGGTGGTGGGAATGGAATCCCCAGGCAGTCTTGACCATTACACCCATGTCCGCTGTTATCTGGCTTTTGTCAATAAATTCCCCAAGAACATGATCATGCTCGGCCTTACTCCCCTGGCCGAACGGTGGGCCGGACCCCGTGAAGCGCTCTGGCACGCCATAATCCGCAAGAATTTCGGCTGCAGCCACTTCATGGTTGCCGACGACCACGGCGATCCATTTGCCGGGACATCCATGGATCTGTTTTATCCTCGCCACGCCGCCCAGGAATTAGTCGCGAAATACAGTGTTGATACGGGCATCGAGATGGTCCCCCAGGAACGGATGGGTTATCTCGAAGACAAGGCCCGCTATGTCTTTCTCAAGGACGTCAACGGACAGGCCGTGAAGGATATTTCCTCCAGGGAACTCCGGCACCGCCTGGAATGGAATCTCGATATTCCCGAATGGTTTTCCTATCCCGAAGTGGTCGCCGAGCTCCGCAAGTCCTTTCCGCCCCGGTCAAAACAGGGTTTCACAATTTTTCTCACCGGCCTGTCGGGCTCAGGCAAGTCAACCATAGCCCGGGTCCTGATGGTCAAGTTCATGGAAATGCGTGATCGCCCGGTGACCTTGCTGGACGGCGATATCGTCCGCAAGAATCTGTCATCGGAGCTGACCTATTCCAGGGAGCACCGCAATCTGAACGTGACCAGAATCGGTTTTGTTGCCAGCGAGATTACGAAAAACGGCGGCATCGCCCTTTGTGCCCCCATTGCACCGTATGAGGAGTCCAGGCAGGCCAACCGGGAGCTGATCAGCCGTTACGGCGGGTATATCGAAGTGTATGTTTCGACCCCCATCGAAGTTTGCGAACAACGCGATCGCAAGGGGTTGTACGCCAAGGCCAGGGCCGGGAAAATCAAGGGCGTCACCGGCGTGTCCGACCCCTATGTTCCCCCGACCAGTCCCGAACTGACCATCGACACCACCAACATGACACCGGCCGAGGCAGTCCAGGAAATTCTGCTGTATCTCGAAGAGCAGGGTTACCTCAGGTAAATCCCGGGCTGCAAGTGGAAAGTCCGATTTTCCCGTTTTTCGGCGGGGCAATGGACTTTCCCATGTGGTCATGGAATTGATCAATGTTTTCAGCGAGAAAAGCCGTGAAGGAAATTCCCCTGAACGAACGTATCATTTTTGCTCTTGATTTTGCCGATGCCCAGCTGGCCGGCCAGTGGGTCCGGAAGCTGGACAGCCATGTCCGCTTCTTCAAGGTAGGACTGCAGCTTTTTCTGGCCGGCGGCTGGCCGGTCATCGATGCAATCACAGCCCGAGGCTGCAAGGTCATGCTTGACCTCAAGTTTTTTGATATTCCTGAAACAGTTCACCTTGCCGTTCGGCAGCTCCGCAACCGTGGTGTGTCTTTTGCCACCGTGCACGGCAACCGGCCGATCATCGAAGCCGCGGTGGCGGATAAGGGCGACCTGAAGGTGCTGGCCGTGACCGTGCTGACCAGTTTTGATGAATCGGACATGGTGGAGATGGGCATGACCCGGCCGGTACGGGACCTGGTGCTGCTTCGCGCCCGCAAAGCCCTGGAATTGGGTGCTGACGGCGTGGTCTCTTCGGCCCTCGAGGCCGGGCCTCTGCGCGATGCTCTTGGCGGTAATTTCCTGGTGGTGACGCCGGGCATCCGGCCCGGTCTCAACCGGGACGTGGAACAGGACGACCAGAAACGGGTGGCCACCGCCCGGCAGGCGATCATCGACGGTGCCGATTATGTGGTCATCGGTCGACCCATCAGCACCGCGCCGGATCCGGTCAAGGCAGTGATTGCCATCCAGGAGGAGATCGCCGAAGGCCTCGTCGTATCCGGCTGACGAAAGGAGTTGGCAGTCATCAGTCAGCAGTCGGCAGTTTGAGGTTTGAAGCCTGCCGGCTTGTCGTCTTGACGAACCTGACAGGCTAACATCCCATAGCCTGGATAGGCTAAGAAGGACAGGGCCAAAAAGGGGTGGTCAGAATACCTCGTACACCGCGCCTCGTGCCCTTATCCTCCGGCGCAGCCGGGAATAGACTTCCAACTCATGACTAGCATAACGAAAAATCAAGGATATAGGTAAGGGTAAATCCGGTTGAAATTCGCTTCCGTAGTCCTTTGGCTTGAGGCTTTTATGGTAGTCCCCTCATTCGTCCCCGCAAGCGCGGGGTGGGGCGCTGCC
>Ga0209614_1002033_pt1 | contig 13956 bp, 8 predicted proteins | sample BlaSprsedimmetaG_FD_185484 | JGI IMG/M metagenome (GOLD analysis project Ga0209614, IMG submission 185484) | Hot spring sediment bacterial and archeal communities from California, USA to study Microbial Dark Matter (Phase II) - Blank Spring... ... | reverse complement strand
GGCTTCAGCTTCTGGTTCCAGGGGACGAACTCCGGCACCGAGTTCAAGATTATCCTCACCGACAATGACGGAGAACGATTGGCAACCAAGTTCACCGACAACTTCACCGGCTGGCAGGAATTGCGCTTCCCCTGGCAGGTCTTCTACTGGGACCCCGACTTCCAGCCCGATTGGGGTCACAATGACGGTCCCACCCTCACCGCGGTAGAAGCCTTCGCCTTCGCCCCGGCTGCACCCAACACCGGCAGCTATGCGATGGATCGGATTGCACTCTTCAAAGACACTGGCGTGGTAGTCAACGATTTCGAGACGGAGAACGTGGATGCGTGGTTCACCTATGGCGATACTGGCTCCTCTATCGCCAAGAGCGTGACGCTCACCAATACGTTATCGGCTCTCGGCGTGACCAGCAACACTGTAATGCTGGTAGACTACGTCGCCGCCGGGTGGGGCGTGGGCGTGGGACAAGACCTTATCCCCTTCCAGGATTGGAGCGACTACGATGGCTTCAGCTTCTGGTTCCAGGGGACGAACTCCGGCACCGAGTTCAAGATTATCCTCACCGACAATGACGGAGAACGATTGGCAACCAAGTTCACCGACAACTTCACCGGCTGGCAGGAATTGCGCTTCCCCTGGCAGGTCTTCTACTGGGACCCCGACTTCCAGCCCGATTGGGGTCACAATGACGGTCCCACCCTCACCGCGGTAGAAGCCTTCGCCTTCGCCCCGGCTGCACCCAACACCGGCAGCTATGCGATGGATCGGATTGCACTCTTCAAAGACACTGGCGTGGTAGTCAACGATTTCGAGACGGAGAACGTGGATGCGTGGTTCACCTATGGCGATACTGGCTCCTCTATCGCCAAGAGCGTGACGCTCACCAATACGTTATCGGCTCTCGGCGTGACCAGCAACACTGTAATGCTGGTAGACTACGTCGCCGCCGGGTGGGGCGTGGGCGTGGGACAAGACCTTATCCCCTTCCAGGATTGGAGCGACTACGATGGCTTCAGCTTCTGGTTCCAGGGGACGAACTCCGGCACCGAATTCAAGATTATCCTCACCGATAATGACGGGGAACGGCTAGCAACCAAGTTCACCGACGACTTCACCGGCTGGCAGGAATTGCGCTTCCCCTGGCAAGTCTTCTACTGGGACCCCGACTTCCAGCCCGATTGGGGTCACAATGACGGCCCGACGCTGACGGCGGTGGAAGCCTTTGCTTTCGCACCAGCTGCCCCTAGCGCCGGGAGCTACGCAATGGATCGGATTGCGTTGTTCAAGAACGTGGCCGGTCCAATCCCTGTCAAAGTTGGACTTAGTGCCGGCACTTATGCTGTCACCGAGGGTGGGTCGCTCACCATCACAGTCATGCTCAATATGGAATCGGAAACCCCTGTCCAGGTGAGCTACAGGGTTTCTGACATCACCGCGACGATAGGCGAGGATTACACGGTCGAGATGGAAACCGTTCTCATCTCGCCGCACACCGGCCAACTGTACTTTGCGCCCGGCGTAACGGAGCAGACGTTCATCATCCACACCATCGATGACACCGAGAAAGAGCCTGACGAAACCATCGCGCTGACGCTTTTCGATCCGGTCAACGCCGAACTCGGCCGCGCCGAGGCCATCGTGACGATTGAGGATAACGAGGCTATTTGTGATGGGCGCACCCTGATGATTGACAGTTTCGATAATTACAGTATGACGCTGCCGATGGAAATCACCGACACCTACGGCAACGTGATCGGCTTCCTCACCTGGAGCGATGGCAGCCCAGTCGCGATTACGACGACGCAGGTCATCACCGGCGACGCGCTGGCCCGACCCGGCCAAGCGGTAACCAACACCCTCTTGCGCATGGACTCCAACATCGCCAGTTGGGGCGGCTTCACGCACAACTTCGAAAACGAGGCCGGCGACACCTGGCTGACGCAAGATTGGAGCACATACGAGGGCTTCGGCTTCTGGATGTACGGCACCGGCTCCGGCGTGGAGGTCGGCATCGAATTGCAGGAAAACCGTCCGGCCAACGCCACCGTCCCCGGCGATGGCGGCCCGGAAATCTGGAGTTACATCTTCAAGGATGACATCGCCGGTTGGCGCTTTGTTGAAATCCCATGGGATCGGTTCACCCGCAAGGAAATTGGCAACGGCGCGCCCAACGACGGCCTCACGCTGGAAGAGGTTCACGGCTGGGCCTTCATCTCCCTGGCGAGCGGCGGCGAGCAGACCCACTACTTCGATAATGCGCAGGTCTGCGGCGAGCGCGTGGTGGAGAAGGAGTTGGCGATCGGCTTCAGTGCGAACGAGTATGCCGTGACCGAGGGTGAAACCGCCACCTTGACCGTTATGATGAACATAACCGCTACCGAGACCGTCTCGGTCGAATATGTGATTCAGGAAAGCGGCGCTACCCCCAATCGCGACTACGTCCCCGCTGAAGGGACGCTGACCTTCGCGCCCGGCGAGACCGCGCAAAGCTTCACCGTCGCCACGCTGGACAACTCCAAATATGATGGCGATAAGCGCGTTGTCTTCGTCCTGACCAACCCGACCACCGGCACGCTAGGCTATCAGCGCCGTGGCATCCTCCTCATCGAAGATGATGAACCTTACGACCCCGCCTTGTTGGAAGATTTCGAATACGGCGTGCATCACTTCGCCCCCACCGGCGGCATCACCCTTACCTTAACCGATGTCGAAGCTACTGACGACCTGGCCCGGCCCGGACAGGATGCTTACGAGACAGTGCTCAACGTCACGTACAACATCCTCACCGAAACTGCCCATTTCCCCGGTCGCATACAGCGGCTCTTCGGCGGCAGCCAGAACTGGTCCAATTACGAGGGCTTCAGGTTCTGGCTCAATGGCCACAACACGGGCAACGAGATTCAAGTCGAGCTTTTGGGTGAACGCGAACCGGATCCCGGCCCCGACGGTTGGGAGCTGGTATGGAGCGATGAGTTCAACGAGCCGGCCGGCACCCCGCCCAATCCCGAGTACTGGACGCACGAGATAGGCGATGGCGCGCTTAATGGCATCACGGGCTGGGGCAACGGCGAATTCCAATACTACACCAACAGCACCGACAACGCCGCCACAGACGGCGCGGGCAATCTCGTCATCACCGCGCGCAAAGTGGACGAGAACGCCGACCTCATCTGTTGGTATGGCCCCTGTGAGTACACCTCCGCGCGGCTGATCTCCCAGCACAAGATCGACTTCGCCTACGGGCGCATCGAGGCGAATGTGAAAGTCCCCGCCGGACAAGGGCTATGGCCTGCCTTCTGGATGCTGGGTAATGACATCAGCGAAGTCGATTGGCCCACTAGCGGCGAAATCGATATCATGGAATACGTGGGCAAAGACCCCAACGCCGTCTACGGCACATTGCACGGCCCCGGCTACTCAGGCGGCAATGGCTACGGCAGCGGGCCATTTGACCTAGGCGAGCCAGTTGCCAACGATTTCCACCTCTTCGCCATCGAGTGGGAACCGGGCGTCATCCGTTGGTACATCGACGACACCAACTTCTTCACCGCTACCGAGGAAGCGCTCTTCGAACTCAAGCCCACTGCCGAGAAATGGATCTACGATCACCCCTTCTTCCTGTTGATGAACCTGGCGGTGGGCGGCAACTTCCCCGGCAATCCTGATGAAACCACGCCCTTCCCGGCTGAAATGATCATCGACTACGTGCGCGTCTACCAGGCCCCCAACACTTCCGAGCGCTTCGCCACGACCTTCACCGACAACTTCACCGGTTGGCGGCAGGTGTCTATCCCCTTCTCCAACTTCACCCGCGTGTTGATGCCAACCACCCGGCTGCAAGAGGCGCAAACTTCCAGCGACGACTTTTCTCTGACCGAGATGTGGGGCTATAGCTTCAACCTCCCCGTCGAAAGCAGCGGCGAATTCTACCTGGATGAAATCCGAGTTATGAACTTTACGAGGATTTTCCTTCCGCTTGTGATGCGCAATCACTAGCACGACTTCACTAACCTATGCTTGCGCGGGATTGCACGATCCCGCGCAAGCATAGCATCAATGCAGCACCCAAACGTTGAACACTGTAAGGCGAGTTGCCAACTCGCCCTACAACACCAAGGTATTTCGAAGTTAAATCTGAACCACCATAGCTATCCGACTAACAAACTAACGACTATGTGACTTTTTCAAGGAGCGCCTATGCCAACCTACACCTTTGATCCCGTCGGTCGCTTTGTCATCGAGAACTTTACCGCCGCCCGCCCGTTCGCCAGCTTCCTGCCGGGGATCGCCGGGCCACTCGGCATACCCCTGTGGGTCTTCTACGTCAACCGGGGACAGGCCATCGCCAGTTTCGGCATCGAGAACAAAGACAACCCGATTATGGAGTTCCTGCCCGCGAACAAAGCCTACCAGAGCACGCCCTACACCGGCTTCCGCACCTTCCTCAAGCTCTCACGGGACGGCGTGACAACCTTCTACGAGCCGTTCGCGCCCTGGCAGACGGACGACGTTACACAGATGTACATCGGCATGAACGAGCTGGAACTGCAAACCGTCAGCCTGGCGCATGGCATTCAGACGAACGTCCTGTACTTCACTTTGCCGGGCGAGGACTTCGCCGGATTGGTGCGCCAGGTGATGGTCACCAACGTCGGCGCGACGCCGGTCATGCTGGAGATGCTCGATGGGCTACCCTACGTGATGCCCTACGGCGTCGATAATTGGGGCCTTAAAGAGATCGGGCGCACGCTGGAAGCCTGGATGGGCGTCTTCAACCTTGAGAACAACGCGGACGAGATGCCGTCCGTCCCATTCTATCGCTTCCAGGCCAGCGCGGGCGACACGGCGGAAGTCGCCGAAATCCAGGCCGGGCACTTCTACCTCGCCTTCGACGATGACGGCAAGCTACTACCTGCTTTCGTCGATCCAACCGTCGTCTTCGACGCTAACACCGCGTTGAGCACGCCCGATCGCTTTATCACGCACACACTGGACGAACTGCGCGCGGAACGGCAAATCACCGTGGGACGCACGCCGTGCGGTTTCTTCGGCGCGAGTGCGATGCTGGAACCAGAGCAGAGCATCACGCTCCACGCCATCATCGGTCACGTCCGCGACATCGAGGAGATTCACCGGCAGCAACCCCGCCTCACCCGGGCCGTGTACCTGCACGAGAAACGCGCCGAGGCCAACAACCTCACGCAGCGCCTCACAGACGTCGTCGCCACACAGACCGGCGATGCCACCTTCGACGCCTACTGTCGCCAGACCTTCCTCGACAACGTGATGCGCGGCGGCTGGCCCGTGATTCTGGGCAGCGAAGAAAAGCCCTTCGTCTACCACATCTATTCGCGCAAACACGGCGACCTGGAGCGCGACTACAACGCCTTCTACCTCGCTGCCGAACGATACTCGCAGGGCAACGGCAACTACCGCGACGTGAACCAGAACCGCCGCTGCGACGTGCTCTTCAACCCGCAAGTCAAGGATTTCAATGTCCTTTCGTTTTTAGAACTTATTCAAATTGACGGCTACAACCCGCTGGTAGTCAACGGCAGCCGCTTCACCATCCCGCCCGATGCGCGCGACGCCGTCCTCGCGCTGGCGGATGACGCGGCAAAGCTGGAACCGCTCCTGGCGCGCCCGTTCACGCCGGGCGGCCTGCTGAAGGCCATTGCGGATCACGGCATCGGCCTCACCGTCGCACCGGAAGCCTTCATTGCCACCACGCTAACCAATGCCGAACAGCACTTCGAGGCCACGTTCGGCGAAGGCTACTGGATCGATCACTGGTTCTACACTCTCGATCTTATCGAAACTTATCTGGCCGTTTATCCCGATAAAAAGCACGCGCTCCTGTTCGACACCACCCTCCCCTACTTTGACAGCCCTGTTTTCGTCCAACCGCGCCACAAGAAATACGTCTTGGCCGGCGAGGGCAAAGTTCGTCAATACGGCGCTATTCTGGAGGACGAGGAAAAGGCTGCTTCGATCGCCACCCGCGACGCGACGCCCAACCTGCTGCGCACAGCGCACGGTCACGGCGACATCTACCGGGCGACGGTCTTCGAGAAGCTGCTCACGCTGGCCCTCACCAAATTCGCCACCCTCGATCCGTTGGGGATGGGCATCGAGATGGAAGCCGGCAAGCCCGGCTGGTGCGACGCGCTCAACGGCCTGCCGGGGCTATTCGGCTCGTCGCTATGCGAGACTTACGAACTGGCGCGACTGCTAGATTTTCTGCTGCACACCATGACAGAATTCCCCAACGAAAAAGTCGCTATCCCGCGCGAGCAGTCGGCGTTGCTGGATGCGCTCTTGCAAGCGTATCGGCAATGGGCGTCCCCGCAGACGGGGGCGCAATCCAAAGATGCCGACCGCGACTACGTCTACTGGAACGCCGTCGCCACCGCCCGCGAAACCTACCGCAAGCAGGTGCGCTTTGGCATAGACGGTGAAACGGTCACGGTCGCCTTCAACGCGCTATTTCCCACCCTCGTTGCTTTCGGCAACAAAATGCAGGGCGGCATCGCCCGCGCCCTGGCGCTGAACGACGGCTTGCCGCCGACCTACTTCGCCTACACCGTAACGGACTACAAACTGCTCGACGACACCGATGCGCAAGGCCGTCCTTACGTGAAAGCCACGCGCTTCGAACCGCGTGTCCTGCCGCTGTACCTGGAAGGCTTCGTCCACGCGCTCAAGCTGACAACCGACCCGGCGCAGGCCCGCGCTTTGTACAAGCACGTGAAGGCCGGCGACCTCTACGACCGCAAACTCGGCATGTACAAGGTCAATGCTTCACTGGCGGACGAAACCCACGAAATCGGGCGCGCCCGCGCCTTCACGCCGGGCTGGCTGGAAAACGAATCTATCTGGCTGCACATGGAGTACAAATACCTGCTCGAACTCCTCCACGCGGGCCTCTACGATGAATTCTTCACCGACGCCAAGACGGCGCTCATCCCCTTCCTCAATCCCGAGGTCTACGGACGCAGCCCGCTGGAAAATTCCTCGTTCCTCGTGAGCAGCGCGCACCCCGACGCCACGCTGCACGGCGGCGGTTTCGTCGCGCGCCTCAGCGGCTCCACCGCCGAATTCCTGAGCATGTGGAACATTATGTTCTTCGGCGAGCAGCCTTTCTACGTGGAAGACGGCGCGCTGCACCTGGCGCTCAAGCCCTCGCTGCCCGGTTGGCTGTTCGACGAGGCCGGAACCGTCACGGCGACCTTCCTGGGCCGGTGCCCCGTCACCTACCACAACCCGCTCAAGCGCAACACCTTCGCGGCAGAGATGCACCCGCGCACCATTACATTGCATCTCGCCGATGGCGAAACTATCGAAATACCCGGTCACATCATCGGCCCACCGTATGCGACCCTGGTGCGCAACGGGCAAATTTCGCGGATTGACGTATATTTCAAGTAAAAAATCTGGAGGGTGGGGTTTGGGGGGCGGGTGTACACCCGCCCCCCAAACCCCACTTTTCTCCCTACGATTGAGACGATACGCAGAAACACTATTTTATCAGGGGTAAACTATGACCAAAACCGACGTAACCGGCTGGCGTTTCATTGACGATGAAGGAACCTTCGCACTCGAAGACCCGCACAAGACCAATTACCTGTATCTTCCACTGGTGAACGAGGCGGGAATCGTGTCCGTGGTCACGCCACTGCTCCACGGCGACGTGAAGACCGGGCAGAACACCTTCGCCACGGCTCCGGTCTCCGTGGAAGACCTGCACAACACCCGCTCGGCGCGCAACTTCTGGATGAACGTCCACGGCGTTGGACCGTGGTCCGCCACCGGCAACAGCGCGCCCCAAATCGCGCAGACCTTTTCGGATGACGGGGACGCCGTCACGCTCGAAGCGGGCTTCCTCTGGCAGCGCATCATCCGTGAGAACACGAGCCTGGGATTGCGGGCTGAAACCATCGCCATCGTACCACCAACCGCCGACACCGTGGAACTGCTCCAAGTAACGCTCACCAACACCGGCGACGCGCCCCTCACGCTCACCCCCACAGCGGCGATCCCGCTCTACGGGCGCTCCGCCGACAACCTGCGCGATCACCGGCACGTCACCTCACTGCTGCACCGCATCCGCACAAACGCCCACGGCGTTCTGGTGCGCCCCACCCTCTCCTTCGACGAGCGCGGGCACCAGCCGAACACCATCACCTACGGCGTGCTCGGCGTCGAAGACAACGGCGATGCTCCTGTATGCTTCTACCCCGTCGTCGAAGACTTCATCGGCGAAGGCGGCAGCCTCGAATGGCCGCAGGCCGTCGTCGCGCCGGAACAGGCCAAGCCGGGCGTCCCCGCCGGAACCACGGTGGACGGCTACGAAGCCATTGGTGCGCTGCGCTTCCAGGATGTCACCCTACAACCGGGCGCATCCAAAGCCTACGTCCTCATCACTGCCATCATGGACGATGCGGGAGACTCCGTTGCTGCGGCCTCCCTCATCGCCGCTTACGGCAGCGCGGCCAAATTCGCGCAACAATTCGAGCAGACGCGCGCCCATTGGGAAGCCAAACTCGCCCCATTGCGCGTGCAGACTGCCGACCCCACCTTCGACGGCTGGCTGAAATGGGTGACAGTGCAGCCCATTCTGCGGCGGCTTATCGGCAACTCGTTCCTGCCGTACCACGATTACGGGCGCGGCGGGCGCGGGTGGCGCGATCTGTGGCAGGATTGCCTGGCGTTATTGTTGATGGAACCAGCCGATGCCTCCGCAGACGGAGGTGTACGCGACCTGCTGTTCAGCAGCTACGCCGGCGTGCGCAGCGACGGCAGCAACGCCACCATCATCGGCGCTGAGCCTGGCGAGACTTCGGCAAGCTCAGCCGTATCATTCAAGGCCGACCGCAACAACATCCCCCGCGTGTGGATGGACCACGGCGCATGGCCGCTGCTGACGACCCAACTCTATCTCGACGCCACGGGCGATCTGGACTTCCTGCTGCAAGAGCAGGTTTACTTCAAGGATCAGTTTATCAGCCGCGCGCAGGAACTCGATCTGGTGTGGCAGCCAGAAGACGGCACACAGCTCAAAACGGCGGATGGCGCGGTCTACACTGGTTCCGTCCTCGAACACATGCTCATCCAGCATCTCACCGCGTTCTTCAACGTCGGGGAACACAACATCATCAAGTTGGAAGGCGCGGACTGGAACGACGGCATGGACATGGCGCGGGAACGCGGCGAGAGCGTGGCCTTCACCGCGCTCTACGCGGGCAACCTGCACACGTTGAGCGAACTGGCGCGCGCGCTCCTTGCGGCAGGCACCACCGAAGTCACACTCGCCGCCGAACTGCTGTTGCTGCTCGACACGCTAGGACAGCCGCTCGATTATACGGATATCGCCGCCAAACAGGCACGCCTGGCCGCATACTTCGCGGCGGCGCAGCCGGTCATCTCCGGCGAAAAGGCGGATGTAAGCTTACAGGCTCTCGCGGACGATCTCGCCGCCAAAGCCGGTTGGCTGGCGGCGCATCTGCAAAAGCAGGAGTGGATCGAGAACGCCGAGGGCTACGGCTGGTTCAACGGCTACTACGACGATGACGGGCAGCGGGTCGAGGGCGACGCGGTTGGCAGACCAACCGACCCCAACGGCGTGCGCATGACGCTGACCGGGCAGACCTTCGCGCTACTCGGCGACGTCGCGACGGCGGAACAGGCGCGCGCCATCGTCGCGGCGGCGGACCACTATCTCTACGCGGAAAGCATGGGCGGCTACCGACTCAACACCGATTTCGGGGACGTGCTGCTGAATCTGGGGCGCTGCTTCGGCTACGCCTTCGGCCACAAGGAGAACGGGGCGATGTTCAGCCACATGGCCGTGATGTACGCCAACGCCCTCTACCGGCGCGGGTTAGTTCACGAGGGGCACAAGGTGCTGGACAAGATTTACCGGCACTGCTGCGATTTCGCCGTCAGCCGGATGTATCCCGGCATCCCCGAATACATCAATCCACGCGGGCGCGGGATGTATCCGTACCTGACCGGCTCGGCGAGTTGGTACCCACTCACGCTGGTCAACGAAGTGTTCGGCGTCAAGGGAAACCTCGGCGCGCTGTGGCTAGAACCCAAACTGGTCGCGACACAGTTCGACGAGAACAGCGACGCCGCTATCCACACGCTGTTCGCCGACCGGCAACTAGACATCGTCTACCACAACCCGGCGCGATTGGACTATGGCGACTATACCATTGACACCATCACACTGAACGGCGAACCCATCTCGTTCGAGCATCGAGATCACGCCGCATTGCTGCCGCGCGCGACGCTCCTGGCGTTACCGGAAGAGCAGACGCATACGCTGGATGTGTATCTGGTCGCGCGTTGATGTTAGACCTTACCAGACCTGACAGGTCATGCAAACCGCTGGTTTGCCGAAGACCTGTCAGGTCTGCCGACGAAGAACGGGATAGGCGAACGCCCCCAGGCAGGCCGGATAAATCGCCAGCAAAAACAGCCAATCCCAAATATGAAGCGTCTGGATTGCTTCAAGAACGCCAAGCTGCGCCACCGACCGCAGAAATTCATACCAGGTCGCCAATCCGAGCCAACCCGCCAGCACGTTGAGCACAATCGCACCTACCAGCACAACCAGCCCCGCCAGGTAGATTTTGAGGATTTCCATCATTGCCCCTTTCGTCAGCAGATTGAGCAGGTGACAAAGACTACAAAAGTCTCAGCACGTATTGAGACATGCAGACCTCGTATTCAACGCAAGTATTTACTCAACCAGACGCCTCGTGAGACTTTTGTAGTCTGGCCCCGGCTTACAGCGTGTGCCGTAATGCGGTCTCCACCGCATCATTGACCGAGCGGTACGTGGGAATGCCTTGCGCTGCCATCGCCTCGGCCTTCGCGCCGGTCGCCGGCGTGATGCCGTAGGGCTGCCAGCGGATGTCCACACCGGCCGCGTACAACATCTCCACCGCGCCACGCACGCCGCTCATCCCGCCGACCGTATCCTCGAAGATATGCACAGTTGTTGCGCCCAAATCTGCCAGCGGCCCGCACAGGTCGCCCGTGGTATGAAAATCCCACGCGGCTTCCAGCCCGGCAACTTCCGGCCCGACTGCCGCACCAATCGCCGCCAACGCCTGCACCGGCGACGGTTTCACCATCTGCGCCGTTTGCCCGCCACAACGCGCCGCCAACCACTGCAACCGCCCCAAGCCGATAAGAGGCCATCCTTCGAGGCCCACCAACGTCTGTGCGAGTTCCGCTTCCGGGGAATAGCCGTTTGCCGGTGCGGCGCTCCCGTTCGGTGGGAGGCTAGGCCGGGCAGTGTAAATCACAGGGTAGATGCGCCCGGCGTCTGTCGCATCGCGCAATTGCGCGGCGGTTTCCGAAGACAAGTCCGCCACGTCGTAATCCAGCAGGTAAGGCCGCATCTCGAATTGTGACGTGACGCCATAGGTTCGCTCGACGCCCGCACTGCCAATGGCGAGATGCTGGAAATACTGCGTGACTGGCGCGCGGTCGAAGGCGTGCGTGTCGCCGAGCAACTCGTCGAGAATCACGGCCACAGCCTCGCGCTGCACCTCCGGTAAAGCCTGCGCTTCATCAAACAACACCGCCCGCACCGCGTGGCTGGTCTCCTTGAACTCGCGCCGGCGCGCCCCAACTCGCGCTACGAGTGCCGTGTAGTCAGGGTGCGGCAGTGAAAGCGGGGGCGCCGCCAGGGTATTCAACGCATCATCCCAACGTGACGGCAGCGCCAGCGACGGCTCACGGCGCAGGCGCTCGATGAGCAGCGTCAGGATGTACGCCGGGGCGGAGTCCCACTCGGAGGTCAGGCCGTGCGCTTCTCCGGCGCGGACTTCGTCTTCGGTGAGCACGGGATCGCCCACGCCCATCCGCCGGGCGAAGTGCGCCACGGTATCCTGCAACGCGCGCAAGTAGCCGCGCGCCTCAACGAGCACGCCGTCCACGTCGAAGAGGAACAGATGCCTCATCGCCGCCGCCTCGCCAGTTCGGCGCGCACGTCGTCCAACGTCAGGCCACGCGCAGCCAGCGCCACCATCAAGTGATAGATCAAATCGGCGGCTTCCGAGACCAGGCGCTCGTCGCTTTGACCCTTGCCTGCCAGCACCACCTCGATTGCCTCCTCGCCTACCTTCTTCAGCGCCTCATCGATATCCGTGAGCAACGTCACGGTATACGATCCCGGCGTCGGGTTGGCTTTGCGGTCCAGAATTACGGAAAAAAGTTCATTGAAAATGTCATTCATTTCACTCTCCTCGTAGAAAATGATTGCAAGTGGCAGAAATCGGCTGTAACTTGACATTCCGCGCATAAAGTCGTACAATACTTCTGTACAACGAATAAAGGAGGCAACAATGACTGTGCAAACAACCTATAGTCAGGCCCGAGCTAACTTTGCGGGCCTTTGGGATAAAGTCACACAAGACCGCGAAATCGTCGTTATCGAGCGACGCGGCGCTGATGCTATCGCTATGGTGGCCGCCGATGAGTTGAATGCGCTTTTAGAAACAGCACATCTCTTACGCTCACCCAAAAATGCAGAGCGCCTGCTCACGGCGCTCAACCGCGCTTTGCGCAACGAAGGCCAGCCGCAATCTCTAGACGAACTCCGCGCCGAGGTGGGCCTTGCCGACGAAACGTGAAGCCGTTTTCCAGCCAGAATTCATCGAAGACCTGCAGTACTGGGTCGAAACAGATCGGAAGACTAGCCTGCGTGCGTTTAAGCTCATCAAGGATATTCTGCGCGATCCTTTCCAGGGCATCGGGAAACCCGAACCGTTAAAGTATCTAGGTCCTGGTGTATGGTCGCGGCGTTTGACTCAAGAGCATCGCATCGTCTACTTGGTAAAGGACACCCGTATAGATTTCCTTCAAGCCCGTTACCACTATTAAACCTGATAGGTCTCAAAGACCTGTCAGGTTTAGCTGGCGGTAAAAACAACTCCGCTCCCCCGTGTGACACGCCGGCCCCGCCGGATCCACTTTGAGCAGCAGCACATCCGCGTCGCAATCCACCCGGATTTCAAGCACGCGCTGCACGTTGCCCGACGTCGCGCCTTTATGCCACAATTCCTGACGGCTGCGGCTCCAAAAGTGCGCCTCGCCCGTTTCCTGCGTCAGACGCAGCGCCTCGTCGTTCATCCAGGCCACCATCAACACTTCCCCCGTCGTCGCGTCCTGCACCACGGCGGGAATCAGGCCGCGTTCATCATACTTCAGTTCGACAATCATTTTGCTCCTTGTCCAAAGTCAAAAGTCGAAAGTCGAAAGTTGCGCGCAGGACAAAGAACTTTTGACTTTCGACCTTCGACTTTAGACTCTTACCACAATCCCCTGCCCCGCCAGATACGCCTTCAAATCCCGGATGTCCAGCACCTTATCGTGGAACAACGAAGCCGCAAGGGCCGCGTCGGCTTTGCCCGTGGTGAGGACTTCGGCGAAGTGGGCCGGCGTGCCCGCGCCACCGCTGGCGATGACGGGGACGGAGACCGCCTCGGCGACGGCGCGCGTGAGCGCCACGTCATAGCCGGCGAGGGTGCCGTCGGCGTCCATACTGGTGAGCAGGATTTCGCCCGCGCCCAGTTCGACGCCGCGCGCGCACCATTCGACCGCGTCCAGCCCCGTGGGGATGCGCCCACCGTTGATGTAGACCTCCCAACGTTCACTTCCCCCCACAAGTGGGGGGAATGAGGGGGGTGTATCCCGTTCAGTCACGCGCTTGGCATCTACCGCCAGCACGATGCACTGGCTGCCGAACCGTTCCGCGCCCTGCGTGAGAATCTCCGGCGTACGCACCGCCGCCGAGTTAATGCTGACCTTGTCCGCTCCGGCAAGCAGCAAATTGCGCACATCATCGATCGTCCGCACACCGCCACCGACGGTGAACGGCATAAAGACTTCCACGGCGACCTGGCGCACGACCTGGATCATCGTCTGGCGGCCCTCGTG
>Ga0209614_1002029_pt1 | contig 13968 bp, 14 predicted proteins | sample BlaSprsedimmetaG_FD_185484 | JGI IMG/M metagenome (GOLD analysis project Ga0209614, IMG submission 185484) | Hot spring sediment bacterial and archeal communities from California, USA to study Microbial Dark Matter (Phase II) - Blank Spring... ... | reverse complement strand
ATGTATTTAGAGCCTTCGGAGAAGATTTAGAGCCTTCGGAAAAGATTCAGGGTCTTCGGAGAGGTTTTAGGGCTTTCGGAAAAGATCTAGGGCCTTCGGAAAAGATTTAGGGCTTTCGGAGAAGATTTAGAGCCTTCGGAGAGGTTTTAGCGTCGTCGGAAAGCCTTGGGCGGTGGCGGTAAAACGAAGAGTGCCCGTCTTCCTTAGAAAATGCTAGGTGTAAGACAGGTTGGCAACCTGTCCTACATTTTCGCACCGGGATGGTGTGCGCCAGCACCGGTGTCTCTTTTGAAAATAGTGGTGGGGGGAGCGGTTTTGGTATTTAATAGAGGTGAAGTATGATTAAACGTAAGCGCCTACGCAAGGGCCTGCTGTTTGCTTTAGGTGCGTTGGCGGTGGCTTTGGGCTTCCTGGGGATTTTCGTCCCCTTGTTGCCCACAACGCCGTTCTTATTGTTGGCAGCGGCCTGTTTCATCCGCAGTTCGGATCGCGCGTATCGTTGGCTGCTGACCCATCCCTGGTTCGGCAGCTACATCCGCAGCTACCGAGAGCATCATGCCATTACATTGCAAATTAAGATTTTTTCGATTTCCTTGTTGTGGGCGGCGCTGGGCTATTCGATGCTGGCGGTGGTGACGGCCTTATGGTTGCGATTGCTCCTCGCGGCCATTGGCATTGGGGTGACAATACACTTGTTGTCGCTGCGCACCTTGACGAAAGAGATGCGCGCATCGCTTGAATCAGCGCCTCTGCCGGAGTGAGGGGCGTTCACAGGACTGTAACGAATTCAGAATCAAATGGGAGGTGCGTGTGGAAAAGAAAATTCGTGTACTGGTTGCGAAGCCCGGCCTGGATGGGCATGATCGAGGGGCTAAAGTGGTGGCGCGTGCGTTGCGCGACGCCGGCATGGAGGTGATCTACACGGGCCTGCGGCAGACGCCGGCGATGATCGCCGAGGCTGCTTTGCAGGAGGATGTGGATGTGGTGGGACTCTCGATCCTCTCCGGCGCGCACATGGCGCTGGTGCCGAGGATCATCGAGGCCCTGACCGAGCGCGGCATTGAGGACGTACCGCTCTTCGTGGGGGGCATTATCCCGCCCGATGACGTGGCCCCGCTCAAGGCGCTGGGCGTGCAGGAGGTCTTTGGCCCCGGCACCGAGAGCGAGACGGTCGTCGCGTTCATCCGGCGCGCGGTGGGGGCGGCCTAGTGTCGCTGGTACAGGCGGCCCTGGCGGGCGACCGACGCGCGCTGGCGCGGGTGCTCTCCGCTGTGGAAAACGGCACGGAGGAGGGCCGCGCCGCGCTGGCAACCCTCTTCCCCAAAACGGGGCGGGCGCACGTGGTGGGCGTCACCGGTTCGCCGGGGGCGGGCAAGAGCACGCTCGTGGGGCGGCTGGCGGCGGAAATCCGCGAACGCGGGCAGCCACTCGCCATCGTTGCGGTGGACCCCACCAGCCCCTATTCCGGCGGCGCGCTGCTGGGTGACCGGCTGCGGATGCGCGAGCTGGCAACCGACCCCGGCATCTTCATCCGCAGCATGGCCTCGCGAGGGCATCCCGGCGGCGTGGCCCACGCCACCCACGATGTGGTCTCGGTGCTCGATGCGGCGGGCTTTCCCGTCGTTATCGTCGAGACGGTGGGGGCGGGCCAGGCGCAGGTGGATGTGGCGCGGCTGGCGCATACGGTGGTGCTCGTCGAAGCGCCGGGCATGGGCGACGATGTGCAGGCGCTCAAGGCCGGCCTGATGGAGATCGCCGACATCCTGGTGGTCAACAAGGCCGATAAGCCGGAGGCGCGCCAGACGGTGCGGGCGCTCCAGCGCGTCCATCAGGGCGTCACCTCGAGGGGACATCATGGCCCAGGGGCGGCGCTTCCCGATGAGGAGACCGTCGCCGGGTGGGAGGTCCCCATCCTGGAGACCTCCGCCGTTGAGAATCAGGGCATCGCGGCGCTGGTCGAAGCCATCGAAGCGCACCGGGAGTACTTGCGAGCGAGCGGGCAGTGGAACAACCTCGTGCGCCGTCACATCCGCGCCGAAATCGAGGCGTGGCTGTGGCGCGATTTGCTGGCGCTACTGGAGGCGCGGGTCGGCGCGGCGGGGCTGGATGCCGCCATTGACGCCGTCCTCTCCCGCGAGAAAGACCCGGCCTCGGTCGCGGGCGCGCTGCTGGCGCGGGTGTTACAGGAGGCGGAGCCATGAGCCTGCGCCTCTGGTTGATCCGACACGCCCAATCCACCTGGAACGCCGTCGGGCGGATGCAGGGGTGGGCCGATCCGCCGCTGAGCGAATGGGGCCAACAGCAGGCGGCGTGGGTCGCCGCGAAGTTGGCGGCGGAGCCGTTGCAGGCGCTCTACGCTAGCCCACAGGTGCGGGCGCTGGAGACGGCGCAGGCCATCGGCGCGGCGGTGGGGCTTGCGCCGCTTCTCGATGCACGCCTGAAAGAGGTGGATATGGGACAGGCCGAGGGCTGCACCTGGGATGAACTGCTGGCGCGGTGGCCGCATCTGAACGCCGTCATCGAGCGCGGGGATTTCTTCGTGCCCCATGTGCCGGAGGCCGAGGCGCTGCCCGCTTTCACGGCGCGGGTGGGGGCGGCTTTCGCGGAGATAGAAGCGGCCCACACCGAGGGCGACGTGGCGGTGGTGGCGCACAGGGGCGTCTTCCGCGCTTACTTAGGGCAACTGCTGCAAGCGCGCGACAGCTATTGTGTGTCGCTTAACTTCAGCAATGCCTCCCTCAGCCGGGTGACCATTCGCGAAGTGGGCTGGGTGGACGTGGATTTCATCAATTGCGTGAGCCATCTCGCGGATTTGAAATCGGACGAATAACAGGGCGCGGGCCGGAACCGCGCGCGAATTAAGAAGAGAATCTATGTACTATTACGGCAAGCAGGTGCGCTTACGACCGGCAGAGCGGGAAGATCTCCCGCTGTTTGTGGCATGGCTTTCGAATCCAGAGATGCGGGAGTACGTGACCATTCGCTATATCTCACAGGCATTGGAAGAACGGTGGTTCGAGGGATTGGTGGGGGATGTGGGCGGCGGCGCGCCGGGGCGGTTGCATTTCGTCATCGAAACGCTCGAAGGGGAGCGCCCCATCGGCGTGATCGGGCTGGAGGGCATCAACTGGCGCGACCGCGATGCCGAGGTGGGCATCATCGTGGGCAAGCCGGCGTTCTGGGGCAAGGGCTACGGCTCGGATGCGATGTGGGCGGTGCTGAAGGTGGGGTTCGATTGGTACAATCTGCACCGGATTTATCTGCACGTCGTCGCGGACAATGTGCGCGCGGTGCGCTCGTATGAGAAGTGCGGCTTCACGCACGAAGGCCGCCGACGCGAGGCGGTGTTCATTGATGGCGCATACAAAGATCTGCTCGTCATGGGGATGTTAGAGGATGAATTCAGAAAAGGAGGGTGAAATGGCGGCGATGTTTGGGTATGGGGATGTGGTGTTGTTCGCGGGCAGGGGGTGTCCTGTGTTGGCGGAGGAGATTGCGCACCATTTGATGAATATTCCGCTGGGGGAGAGGGATATTCAGCAGTTCAGCAATGGTAATATCTACGTGCAGTTGGGTGAGAGTGTGCGGGGCAAAGACGCTTTCATCATTCAGTCCACCGCGCAGCCGACCAACGACAATCTTATGGAATTACTGATCTTCATTGACACGCTCAAGCGGGCCTCGGCAGGGCGGGTGACGGCAGTCATTCCCTATCTGGCTTATGCGCGCTCCGACAAGAAGGATCGCCCGCGTGTGCCGATCACGGCGCGGCTGGTAGCGGATATGATCCAGGTGGCCGGGGCGGATCGTTACGTGACGCTCGACCTTCATGCCGGGCAGATCCAGGGCTTCTTCACGATTCCTGGCGACGCGATCACGGCGTTCCCGCTGCTGGCGGATTACATGCGCAGCAAGGAGCTGGAAGACGCCGTGGTGGTCGCCGCTGATCTGGGTTTCGCTAAGAAGGCGCGCAGCTTCGCTGAGGAGCTGGACTTACCGGTCGCTTTCATTGAAAAGCGGCGGGATGAGACAAAGAGTGAGGCGCTGACCTTGATCGGGGATGTGGCAGGCAAGGATGTCATCGTGGTGGACGATGAGGTGGATACGGGCGGCACGATTGTCAATGATGTAACGCTGTTGAAGCAAAATGGCGCGCGCGATATTTATTGCTGCTTCGTCCATCCGGTGCTTTCGGATGAGGCGGCGAAGCGGTTGCGTAAAGCGCCTATCACGCAAATCGTCACCACCAATTCGATCCCAATACCGGCGGAAAAGCGTCTCCCGCCCACAGAAGTGCTTTCGGTGGCAGAGCTGTTGGCCGGTGTGATCTGGCGCGTGCATGAAGGCAAAAGCGTGGGTGAGATGTTCAAGCCCTATCACGGCTATAGTTGAGGACAACCATGAAGCAACAAACACCCGTTGGCAAGCATCCCCAACGGGTGTTTGTTCTCTGACTACCTGACTACTCCGCTACCGGCATATCCCGGCTGGCGATGACGTTGATCCCCTCGCCCAAGACGTTCTCCAGCACAACCTGGTTCATCGTCACCGGCGCAGGGATCTCTACCTTGCGGAGCTGCGCCAGCAGCTCGAAGATGCGCGGTTTGGGCACGGGCGCGGCAGTGTAGACGGGCACTAGCGGGTGAACGCCGCCCTGCACGCGCACCGTGCTCGCTACCATCCGGCGCGGATCGGTGAGCTCTTCTTGAACGTATTTCTCACCGCGCTTGCAGGTGTTCCCTTCGACATTCAGCAGTGTCTTGCCCTCGCGGGTCACTTCTAACGTACACCCCATCGGGCAGGTGATGCAGATCATTTTTTCGGTCGTAATCATGGCTATTAACTCCGCAGTTTTCGATTCCGTACTGCGTAATTTATGTAGTGTAATCTCCTTACGCAATTACGCAGTACCCATTACTTAGTTACAACACTCACTTTCAATTCCTTCGCCTTCCGCACCGCGTCGTACTCCTTCCCCTTGAGCGTGAGGCTCACCATCTCGCCGGGGCGGGCGTAACGCTCAGACTTCTTGGCGATGAGCGTGTCGCCATCGGTGACTTGCACGGTGACGGGCTGCTCCAGCGGGCGGGTGACGCGCATTTGCAGCATGATGCTGTCTTGCGTGAGGGTTTCGGGATCAATCTGGTGCGGCACGACGTAGCGCACGTTCTCGCCGGCGCGCGTGGGGACGTAGCGTGGGTCTTCGTTGCAGGAATCCTGGGCGAACATGGCGGCGCGTTTGCCGGCGGTGCGCCCGGCGGCTGTGACCCAATCCACCAGGTCGTAGACGTGGACGACATTGCCTGCCGCGAAGATGCCGGGGATATTGGTAGCAAAGCCGTCATCGACATACGGCCCAGCGGTGACGGGGTCGAGCGCGACGCCCGCTTTCTGCGAGAGCTCGTTTTCGGGAATCAGGCCCACGGAGAGCAGCAGCGTGTCGCAGGGGATGATCTCCTCGGTGCCGGGGATGAACTGCCATTTGTCATCCACCGCCACCGCTTCGATAGCCTCCACGCGGTCGTTGCCGATGATGCGTTTGACAGTGTGCTTGAGCTGCAAGGTGATGTCGAAATCGAGCAAGCACTGGACGTAGTTGCGGCTCAGGCCGCTGAGGTAGGGCATCACCTCCAGCACGCGCTCGACTTTCGCACCTTCGAAGGTGAGCCGGCGGGCCATAATCATGCCGATGTCGCCGGAGCCGAGGATGACGAAGCGGCTGCCGGGCATGTAGCCTTCGACGTTGACCCAGCGCTGCGCCGTCCCCGCCGTGAAGACGCCCGAGGGACGCGGGCCGGGGATGCGGATCTGCGCGCGGGTGCGCTCGCGGCAGCCCATCGAGAGCACAATCGCCGTGGCGCTGAGCTCCTGGAAGCCCGTCCGCGTCCCGGTGGTGTAGACCTTGCGCTCCGGCGTCACATCCAGCACGATGGTATCGAGCAGGTAATCAATGCCCACCGTTTGCGCCTCGTTGATGAAGCGCTGCGCGTAGCTAGGGCCGGGCAGGTCTTCCTTGAACGTCTCCACGCCGAAGCCGTTGTGGATGCACTGGAGCAGAATGCCGCCGAGCTCCAGATCGCGGTCAATCATCAGCACGTCATCCGCGCCATGCTTCTTGGCCTCGATGGCGGCGGCCAATCCCCCCGGCCCCGCGCCGATGACGATGACATCGTAGTGGGATTTAAGTAATTGGGTCATAGAATTTACCTTTCATGAAAACGTCATGCGTGATGCGCAACCTTATCTAAAACTTGAGTTACAAGATTTTTATCTGGTTCGATGCTCTGAGTTTTTCGTCAGCAGTAATCAGGACCAGGTCATGCACCCAGGCGGTTGCAGCAATAAAGCGATCTGCCGGGTCTTGATGTGGAAGTTCGATGTCACGGCTTTTAATGGCAACAGCGTGTGATAACTGTGCCTCTTGCACAGGACTGGATTCGAGCGCCTCAGCTATCCAGGCATTTGGGGATGAGCCAAGATCAAGTCTACCCTTTTCGGCCAGAATGAGCGCTTCCCACACTGTAATGGGTGATGTGAAGAACTCGTTGCCTGCATCTTCAAGTACCTGGCGTATGTTTTCGGTAAGTCTATCTGGCTCGAGCAGGCTCCATAACCAGATATATGTGTCTAGCAGGTATCTCATTCTGCCAAGACTCCCCACACATCAACCTCTTCGGCTGGGGAAATGATATCCCCAACAATTTTCCCTTTACCTTTCATACATCCAAGCCAGGAAGTCGGCTCAGGATGCACAACTGGGATAATTTTGACCAATAACTTTCCCTGATCGCTTATGAATACTGCTTGCTGGGAACGGACGACGGACTCAATGATGCGGTTGATATCTTTTTGAATATTTTTAAGAGATATTTCTTGTGTTTTTTGCATGATCATCCTCTTCCTTCTGTGATAGCAACACGCATCATACCATTAACCATGTTGCAATTCTTGCTCGCACAGATGAACCGATTCGATTTTCCTCCAACTAACGCTTTTCAACATACCGCACGCCAGGGATATTCTCAAAATGTGCATCTTGTGTCCACAATGTAGCACCATGCGCATAAGCTGTGGCTAGAATCACACTATCTGCCAGTGGTAACGAGAAATCCTTTGATAATTTGGCAGCGCTTAAAGCCAACACTGCATCCAGGTCTACCACCTGCCCTTGCATCATCATGGCTACCGCCTGCAGTGCAGTCGATTCATCACGCTGCTGACAGACGCGCTTGAATACCTCATACAACGTGATCGCCGGCACAATCAAGTGCTCAGTAGACTCGATGGCTCCAGCAAAAAAATCAGCGTTGGTCTCATCCGCAAAGTATTCGAGCCAACCAGAAGAATCCACCACGTTCATCATTATGGACGATCCGGTTCGCATTCGATGGTTGTATCTATTCCCTTCAAGAATCCGCGCATCGCCTGAATCGGCTGGATAGGAATCAACTCGATGCGATCCTGATACTGAATCACCTGCACCTTATGACCAGGCTTGATACCCAATGCCTGGCGCACTTTCAGCGGAATCACCACTTGGAACTTGGGGGATACTGTTACCATCTCCATACGGAACTCCTATCGTTCGCTATATCGTAATACACTTTTATTCTATACGAGTTTCGTCCAATTCACAAGAGTCACTTACATTGCACCCAGTTTCATGCACAGGTGTTTTTTACGCATTACGCATTACGCATTACGCATTACGCAACTTCCTTCGTCTTGCGATACAAAAACTCCGATCCCGCGCCCTTCTTGCTGATCTCCAGCACATCCTGCCCCAGCTCGCGCGCGAGGATTTCGACGACGCGCGGCATATCGAAGCCGCCCAGGCAGCGCCCCGTGCCCAGCCAGGTGCGGCGCTTGATGGCGTCATAGGTAGTGGCGGGGATGGGCGCGTGGATTTCGGCGACGATCTCACCCTCAGTCACGTTCTCGCAGCGGCAGATCACGCGCCCGTAGCGCGAATCTTTTGCTACGAGGGCCGCCTGCTCCTCGCGGGAGAGGTGGCGGAAGACGGGGCGCGCGGGGCGCTGTGGGTTCCAGTCGGCCCGTTCGCGCAAGTCTTCCCCCGCGTCGCGCAGCAAGTCCACCACGCGCTCGGCGATAGCGGGCGCGGCGGTCAGCGCGGGGGATTCCATCCCGCCGAGGTTGACGAAGCCGTCCACCTCCGCCGGAATCTCGATGATGAAGTCGTGGTTGTAATCCACGGCGGGATTAGCGCACGGGGCGTTGCCGCCGGGCCGCAGCCCCGCGAAGACGGCGATGATGTCGCGCTGTTTGAGGCCCGGCGTGAGCTTCATCGCGCCCGCCCAGATCTCTGCCATGCCGGCGGGGGTCACGTCCACGTTCGTCTTGTCCTCGATATTCTCCGCGTTCGGGCCGACGAGCGTGTTGCCGTGCAGGGTCGTCGTCACCAGGATGCCCTTGCTGATGGCAGTGGGCACGGGGAAGAGCACATTCTTAATCTCCACCTGGTTGCGATCCATGACGAAATACTCGCCGCGTCGGGGGGTGATCTTGAACTCCGGCCGCACGCCGGCCTTGTGCATCACCTCATCGGCGAACAGCCCGGCGGCGTTGATGACCCAGCGGGCGTGGAAGTCGCCCTGGTTCGTTTTGACACCCACAATTTTAGCTGATTCGCTGACTCGCTGATTCGCTGACTCGCCTTCCCAGATGAAATCCAGGAACTCCGTGTTGAGCCGCAGCTCCACGCCGTTCATCACGGCGTTCTCGGCGGCGGCGATGGTGGCCCCCCAGGGATCGCAGATCGCGCCGGTGGGAATGTGCAGCGCGCCGCTCACTTCCGGGTTGATCTGCGGCTCGCGCCGGCGCATCTCTTCGCCGGAGATAATCGCGGCGGGGACGCCGTTCTGCTGCGCGCGGGCGAGCAGCTGCTCCAGTTTGGCGCATTCCTCCGCGCCGATGGCGACGACGTAGGCCCCCGTCCGCCCGAAGGCGAAGTCTAGTTCCTCGGAAAGCTGATCCCACATTGGGTTGGCTTTCACGTTCATCTCCGCCTTGAGCGAGCCAGGCACAGCATCATGCCCAGCGTGAACGAGCGCGGAGTTCGCCGCCGTCGCGCCGGTGCAGATATCGCTCTCTTTCTCGATCCACAAAATACGCAGATCGTAGCGCGAGAGCCAACGGGCAGTCATCGCCCCCACAATCCCCGCGCCGATGATGATGATGTCATAAAGTTCGTGCATGAAGTCCTCCTGATTAGAAGCTGGATGCTGGATGCTGGTTGCTGGATACTTGAGTGCCAGAGTTGTCAGCTTCTAGCAACAAGCTTCTAGCAACAAGCTTCTAGTAACCAGCTACTCCTCCACCCAATCGAATGTCCGTTCGACGGCCTTTTTCCACCCGGCGTAGAGCGCCTCTTTCTGTGCCGCGTCCATCCCCGGCTCGAAGATGTGATCCACGCCCCAGTTCTTACGCAGCTCGTCCGTATCCTTCCAGAAGCCCACGGCCAGCCCAGCGGCGTAGGCCGCGCCGAGCGCCGTGGTCTCGGTGACGGTGGGCCGCACGACCGGCACGCCCAGAATATCCGCCTGAAACTGCATGAGCAGGGTGTTGGCGACCATGCCGCCATCCACTTTGAGCGCCTTGAGCGCCACGCCAGAATCCTTTTCCATCGCCTCCAGCACGTCGCGGGTCTGGTAGGCGGTGGATTCGAGCGCGGCGCGGCAGATATGATGCCTGTTGATGTAGCGCGTCAGCCCTACCATGACGCCGCGCGCGTCGCTGCGCCAGTAGGGGGCGAAGAGGCCGGAGAAGGCCGGGACGATGTACATTCCACCTGCATCCGCCGCCTCGCGGGCCAGCGCTTCGATTTGCGGGGCGCGGTCGAAAAAGCCGAGGTTATCGCGCAGCCACTGCACCAGCGCGCCGGTGATGGCGATGGAGCCTTCCAGCGCGTAGACGGCGGGCGCATCGCCGAACTTGTAGCCGAGTGTGGTGAGCAGGCCGCTCTCGGAGGGCACAATCTCCGTGCCGGTGTTGAGCAGCATGAAGCAGCCCGTGCCGTAGGTATTTTTGGCTTCGCCGGGGCTGAAGCACGTCTGCCCCACGAGCGCCGCCTGCTGATCGCCCAGGTCGCCGGTGACGGGAATCGCCTCGCCGAAGGGGCCGGTGGTCTCGGTGAAGCCGTAGGGCCGCGCGGCGCTCGAAGGGCGAATCTCCGGCAGCATCGCGGCGGGAATCCCTAACGTCTTGAGGATGTCCGCATCCCATTGCAAGGTCTGCAAATCCATCAGCAACGTGCGGCTGGCGTTGGTTACATCGGTGATGTGCGCGCCGCCCTGTGGTCCGCCGGTAAGCCACCAGATCACCCAGGTATCGGTTGTGCCGAAGAGCGCGTCGCCGCGCGCGGCGGCTTCCGCCACGGCGGGGACGTTCTCCAGCAGCCACTTGAGCTTTGGCCCGGAGAAGTAGGTCGCCAGCGGCAGGCCCACCTTCGCGCGGAAGCGATCCTGCCCCAGATCGCTCTCGCGGGCGAGCGCGTCGCAGATGCCCTTGGTGCGCGTATCCTGCCAGACGATGGCGTTGTAGAGCGGCTGGCCGGTCTTGCGATCCCAGACGAGAGTGGTCTCGCGCTGGTTGGTGATGCCGATGGCAGCGATTTCGCCGCTGGGGATATTGCCCTGCGTGAGCGCCTGGCGGATGACCTTCTGCGTCTTCTCCCAGATTTCCAGCGGATCATGTTCGACCCAGCCGGGTTGGGGATAGATCTGCTCATGCTCCGCGTAGGCCCAGATGATGGGCTGCCCACTGTGGTCGAAGAGAATGCACCGCGTGCCCGTAGTGCCCTGGTCAATGGCTGCGACATACTTGCTCATGGATGCCTCCTGGTGTGCTGGTCGGAATTATTTTCGTCACTTGAATTATACACCGATATGGCAAAGAAGCCAACGCCCAGAGTCACAACTCTGGGCGTTGGCTGAAGCGTTCTCAGCGACCTGGAGGCGGGGTGTTGATCTCAGGTGCGGTGTGGCGGATGGGGCGCGTGACGACGGTTGCGCTGGATTGAAATGCCACATCATCTATCAAGAGATTGCTGAAGAGAGAGCCATCCGTTTCGACCTGAATCTGTAGCGCTACGTTTTGCCCGGCATAGGCGCTGAGGTCAACCACACGTTGGGTCCAGCCGTTGGTAGAACTCTCTTCGCAGAGGGTGTAGCTTTCAACCGTAGTATTATCAACCCGCACCCCGGCAAAATCGTAGCTGCAGAGATCCTCCGAGTCAATCCAGGCCCAGTAGGAAAGGTAGGGTTGGGTTGTTGGGACGGTGACGTTTTGCTGGATGTAGGCAATCTCATCATGGTCGCCGCCCAACCAGGCGAGCCAATCGCCGCTGTGGGGATGGTAGGGATAGGGGAGGATATCTTTGTGTACGATGAGATTCCAGCCATTGCTCGAATACTCCGTCCAGCCTTCGCTTTCCTGCTCAAAGCCGCCGTTCTGGATGGGGTTATCGGGATTGACCGGGATGAGGGGCGTGTGATTATTGGCGACAAGGGGCAGGTAAACGGCGCTCCGGACAACCGTGGCCTTGCTGTAGCTCCACGGGCTGCGGTCGCCGTTGGCCTTCACCGCGCGGACGCGATAGTACCACGTCCCCGCCGGTTTATCCAGCCAGGTGTAGCTCGTGTCTGGTCCATTGTAGACGGAGTTTGGGCTGGTAAAGTAGGGGCTGCTGTCTTCCTCTAGTATGTAGCCCGTGGCGCTGACCACCGCGTTCCAGGTGATGGTGTACGCGCCGTCGCCGTCGTTGTTGGCGATGTCCGCCAGGTCCGGGATATCCAGATCGGAGGCGATGACGGTGGTGCTGACCACGTTGCTGTAGCTGCTGTTCAGCCCGTCGTAGTAGGCGTAGACGCGATAGTACCAATCGCCGCCGCGTTGCCCGGTCACATCGTAGTAGATGGCGCTCCCTGTGTAGCGGATTGTGAACGCGCTGAAGCTGGCGTTATTGGCCTCGTGCAACACGTACCCGGTCGCGCCGAGCACACTCTGCCACGCTACGCGGTACTCGTCGGCCTGTGAGGGATTGTCAATGGGCTGAAGCGCCGGTGGCGGTGGTAACACCTCTGTCGAGACCACATTGCTCCATTCGCTGTCGCCGTTCTCGTTGCTGGCGCGGACGCGATAGTACCAGGTTCCCGCCAGCTGATCGGTCACCTGGAACTGCGTGTTGGCTCCGCTGTAGCGCACCGTCGGGAATCTGAACGTGCTTTCGTCAGCCTGTTGCAGGATGTAGCTGGTGGCGTCGGCGACTGTGCTCCAGTTCACCAGATAATTGCCGTCTTGTTCGCCGTTGCTGATCGCGTTGAGCGTGGGGGCGTCAGGCGGTGGCAAGGCGATGGCGGCGATGGCGGCCTGGACGTTGATCCGGCCCCAGCCGTAATTAGGGTCCCAGCCGGCAGAGCCTAAATCCACCGCGGTCTCTTCGATGAGTTGCTGCACCTGCGCGGGGGTCAGGGCAGGGTTGACCGACCAGATCAGCGCGGCCAGCCCCGCGACCTGCGGTGTCGCCTGCGAAGTTCCCTGGAGATAGTCGTAATTCATGGAGTAGCCGTAGTTCTGCGTCATGTAAACAGCATAGGTGGGCATCGTGCTGTAGATGCCGTTGGGATCGTGCGGATATCCCATCGCGCCGCCCGGCGCAGAGATATCGCAATGCGTGCCGTACTGGGAGTAGTAAGCGTAGGTATCGTTAGGGCCGGTGGAGGCGACCGCCATCACGTTGCTGTAGGCGGCGGGGTAGCTGGTGGGGTTGCCATCTGTGCGGTCGTTACCCATTGCGGCAATGACCAGGCTGCCGTTGGCAGTGGCGTTATTGATCGCATTCTGCATGGATTGTGAGTAATCCGATCCGCCGAGGCTCAGGTTGATCACTTGCGCGCCATTATCGGCGGCCCAGGTGATCCCAGCGGTGATGTCGGAGTTCCATCCAGAACCTTCGTGATCGAGGACGCGGACGGGCATGATGTTGGCACCCCAGGCGAGGCCCGCCACGCCGACGCCGTTGTTGCCGGTGGCGGCGGCGATGCCGGCGACGTGCGTGCCGTGTCCGTTCTCGTCGTTGGGCGTGGTGTCCTTGTCAACAAAGTCATACCCGGCGACCAGCCGCCCGGCGAAGTCGGGATGGCCGGGGTCAATGCCGGTGTCGAGGATGGCGATGGTGACGTTGCTGCTGCCGGTGGTGGTGTTCCAGGCTACCTCCGATCCCATCAGCGGATGTGCCCACTGGTTGGTGTAGCCCGGATCGTTGGGGACGAGTTGGATCTGGTAGCGGTAATTCGGCTCGGCGTAGGCAATGCGAGGGTCGCGGTTGAGCGCCGCAATGGTTGCCAGCTCCTGGCCTTCCGGCACCTGCCACAGCTCGACCGGGTTGTTGTAGAGCGTGCGGATGTACGTGGCCTGATGCGTGGTCATCACCTCGTGGGCGCTGCTCAGCGAGATGCCGCTGTTGAAGCGTACCAAAATCTCTCCCGCTTTGTAGTCGCTGGCGGCGGGCGGGTCTGCCGGGGCTGAGCGCGCGGGCGTGTGCGCCGGGAGCAGCATCAGCAACAGCATCAACACAATCACGATTTTGCTATAGCGAGTCTTCATCTCTTTACCTCTCCCTAGAAAATAGCCTGAGCGTAAGACAGGTTGGCAACCTGTCCTACGTTTTCATCCTCGGTGGTGTACCGAAGGAACATGATGACTCCTTCGAAAATAGTGAATCTGCGAATGGTGAATGGCGAATAGCCAAACAAAAATCTGCTAAATCCGCCCAATCTGCTGATAAGCATTTTCGTGCTGGATGGCGTGCACCAGCACCGCCGTCTCCTTTCGAGTCAGCAACATTGTTTCAACCTTCAGCCTTTTTCTCGGTGATGGCAGCGAAGCCCACGATACCCGGCCCGATGTTCGCGCCGATGACGGGGTTGAGCTCGATAACATGGATTTCGC
>Ga0209614_1002028_pt1 | contig 13976 bp, 8 predicted proteins | sample BlaSprsedimmetaG_FD_185484 | JGI IMG/M metagenome (GOLD analysis project Ga0209614, IMG submission 185484) | Hot spring sediment bacterial and archeal communities from California, USA to study Microbial Dark Matter (Phase II) - Blank Spring... ... | reverse complement strand
GGTTTTCCTAAAGAAGAAACTTATTCTCTAACTGATCAAATAAGAAGATCCTCTCGATCTGTTTGTGCAAATATTTCTGAAGCTTTTAGAAAACGGAGATATCCCAAATCGTTTATATCAAAATTATGTGATTCAGAAGCAGAAGCCGCTGAAACTCAATGTTGGTTGGAGTTTTCTTATGAGTGCAAATACATTGACAAAAAAGAATTCGAAAGACTTTATGACATTTATGAAAATATTTTAGGTAAGCTGGTAAGAATGATGAATCAATCTGAGAAATGGAGTATTTGAGAAGAGGAGTGACGGGGAAGAGGAGAAGAGGCGAGTGGGAGATGATGAGAAAGGGAGAAGGGGATAATTTTTAATACTATTAATTTAATTTTTTCTCCCCTTCTCCCCCTCTCGTTTTTGTTGATGTAAAATAAATCAATTACTAGTTAAACAATGAGAAAAGGAAATTAAAATAAATGAGTGACTTTGTACATCTTCATAATCATTCGCATTATAGTTTACAAGACGCAGCGTGTACAATTGATGATTTAGTTAATACTACTAAAGAAATGGGAATGTCTTCTATTGCACTTACCGATCATGGTGTAATGTACGGTGTCTCCGAATTTTATAGTAAAGCAACCAAAGCCGGCATCAAACCTATTGTTGGAATGGAAGCATATATTGCAATGGATAGTTCTCGTTTTGAAAAAGGTTCTGATAATGGAACCGGTAGAAAAAGGTCCAAACATTATAACCATCTTGTTTTGCTTGCAAAGAATAAAACCGGGTATAAAAATTTAATCAAACTTTCGTCAATCGGGTTTACAGAAGGGTTTTATTATAAACCAAGAATTGATATGGAAATCCTTGCAAAGCATAGCGATGGTCTGATATGTACCACTGCTTGTCCCGCCGGACCGGTTTCTGTTCACCTTATTAACGGAGATTATAAAAAAGCAAAGGAAACAACTCTTCGATTGCATGAATTGTTTAATGACGATCTCTATCTCGAAATTCAAAACCACGGACTTGAAGTTGAAAAAGCAATATTAGACGGAATGCCGAAGCTTGCTAAAGAACTCGGTTTAAAACTTATAGCGACAAATGATATTCATTACATTAAAAAAGAGCACTCAATTGCTCATAATGTTTTGCTTTTGTTAGGCGATAAATCCGGTAATTACGAATATAAAAATCTTCGTTACGGTACCGATCAAGTTTACTTCAAATCTGCCGAAGAAATGAAAGCAATCTTTAAAGATTATAAAGGAGCTATAGAGAATACACTTGAGATAGAACGGAAAATTAATCTTGATTTGAAATTCGAAAAATTTCATTATCCAATATTTCCTATTCCGCCGGAATCAAATGCAAAAAATTTGGATGAGTACTTTGAAATTCTATCACGCGAGGGTCTTCATAAGAAAATCAATAAAATCACTAAAGACATTGAAGATAGGTTTGACTATGAATTAAAAGTAATAAAAGAGATGGGTTATTCGGGTTACTTTTTAATAACGCAGGATTTTATCAATGCAGCAAAACAAAGGGGAATACCTGTTGGACCGGGCAGAGGCTCGGCTGCAGGAAGTTTAATTGCTTATGTACTTGGTATAACAAACGTTAATCCTCTTGATTATAATTTATTGTTCGAACGGTTCTTGAACCCGGCTCGAAAAACAATGCCGGATATCGACGTTGATTTTGCCGATGACCAGCGCGGCGAAGTAATTAATTATGTTAAAGAAAAATTCGGTGAAGATTCGGTTTGCCAGATTATTACTTTCAACAGACTTTCCTCGAAACAAGTCTTACGCGATGTTGCAAGAGTTTTACAAATACCTATTCCTACAGTAGAAAAAATAACGAAATATATTCCTTCAAAGTTCGGAAAAGTTTATACAATAGATCAGGCTTTGGACGAAGTACCTGAATTAAAATGGGTTAAAGATTCCGACGATCCTAAAATTCAAGAAATGATTCAATACGCAAAAATTCTTGAAGGTATGAATAGAAATGCTTCTAAACATGCAGCCGGTATTGTAATTGCTCCGGGACCTGTAAGTGATTTCGTTCCGTTAGCAACGGCAGGAACCGATAACGATATGGTTACGCAATTCAGTATGAATGAACTTGATGCCGCCGGTCTGCTTAAAATGGATTTTCTCGGTCTAAGAACTCTAACAATTATTAGAGATACGATTGAACTAGTAAAGAAAACCCGCAAAGTCGAAATAGATATTGACTCAATACCTCTTAATGATGAGTTAACTTACAAACTTTTTGCAAAGGGACAAACAACCGCCGTATTTCAATTTGAATCCGCACCTATGCGGGAGTATCTAAAAAAACTAAAACCTTCCAGTGTATTAGATCTTGCAGCAATGAATGCTCTTTATCGTCCGGGACCGATGGAATTTATTGATGATTTTATTTCTCGCAAACAAGGAAAAAGAAAAATAGAATACCCCCATGAAATTGTTCAACCGATTCTTGAAGAGACATACGGTATTATTGTTTACCAGGAACAAGTTATTCAAATAGCAAATAAAGTTGCCGGATTAAGTTTAGCTGAAGCCGATATACTCCGCAGAGCTATGGGGAAAAAAGATACCAATGCAATGAAAAAACAGCAGAAAATATTTGTAGAAGGAGCTGTTAAAAACAACATTAATAAAAAAGTTGCCGAAGAAATCTTTGCCGCTATAGATAAATTTGCAAACTACGGATTTAATAAAAGTCATGCTGTTGCTTATAGTATCGTGGCATATCAAACTGCATACTTAAAGGCTCATTACTTACCGGAATTTCTTGCAGCAAACCTGACAAACGAATTCGGAAACTCTAATAAAGTAACTATGCTTTTGGATGACTGCAGAAGATTAAAAGTAAATGTTCGTCCACCCGATGTAAATAAAGCATCTGTTAATTTTACAGTTGAAAACGGGGAAATAATCTTCGGTATGTCCGCAATTAAAAATGTCGGTAAAAAAGCTATTGAAGAAATAATAAGAGTTAACAATGAACTTCAGAGACCATTTAATAGTATTTATGATTTTTGCAGTAATGTTGATACAAGAACTGTAAACAAACGTGCATTAGAAGGATTGGTTCTTGCCGGTGCATTCGATATTGTTAAAGGAACACGTGAACAAAACTTTGCCGCAATTGAAGACGCTCTTCAGTTTGGAAGCAAAGTGAGAAATACAAATCAACAACAGACGGAAAGTTTATTTGATGACTCCGAAGAGATACTTGAATTTTATGAACCGGAACTTCCAAATATTCCGAAATGGGAAACTAAAACAAAATTAACCGAGGAAAGGAAAGTCCTCGGTTTCTACCTTTCGGATCACCCGTTGAGAAAATTTGAGAACGAATACAGATCTTTTGCAGATGTTCATTTGGGTGAACAAGAAACCTTTCTTAATAAAGATAAAGTAAAAGCATGCGGGGTTATAACCGAAGTTAGAACTAAAATTGATCGTTCCGGCAGACAAATGGCTTTCTTTAAATTAGATGATTTTACAGGCTCGTGCGAGTGTATCATGTTTTCAAAAGTATTTGCCGAATGCATGAACCTGATAGTTGAAGAGTCAACCGTGCTTATTAAAGGAACTCTTGAAAGCAGCGGTGATGCAATTAAACTTCACGCAGATGAAGCATATCCTTTGGAAGAAGTTAAACAGAAATTAACAAAAACCGTTGCTCTTATTCTCGATTCCGATTTGCACGATGAAAATATTGTTACCGAGCTAAGAAAAGTTTTTGAGCAGCATCTTGGAGCAATGCCGGTTTATATAAGAATGAAAGAAAACGGAAGAATGAGAAATTTCTATCTTGATTATAAAGTTGAACTTAGTGAAGAATTTTTAGACAAGGTCGGCGATCTTATCGGTTTGGAAAATATTCAATACTTAACTTAGTTACAGCTTAATTCATTAGTTTGATTTCACAATCCTTATTTCTTATTTTCGACAATCATTTTTGTAATTAGTACAAGGAATAAAATGCAAAAAAAATGGGCATTAATACTTGGTGCATCCAGCGGGTTTGGAGGTGCATCGGCAGTAGCTCTGGCTAAAGAGGGTTATAATATTTTCGGTATACATTTAGATAGGCAAATCACAATGTCTAATGTTAGCAACGTTGTTAAGAAAATAGAAAAAACCGGACAGGCAGCGGTTTTCTTTAATATGAATGCTGCAGATCAATTAAGAAGAAACGATATATTAGATGAAATAAAAGAAAGATTTACTACAAAAGAACATCCTTACATTCATGTACTTGTTCATTCTCTCGCCTTCGGTACATTGAAACCTTATGTAGGAGCCTCGCCAAATGATGTAATTTCGCCTGCGCAAATGTCAATGACATTAGATGTTATGGCTCATACTTTGGTTTATTGGACACAAGGATTGTTATTCAGAAATCTGTTTGCCAAAGGAGGAAGAATATTCGCTCTAACTAGTGCAGGCTCACAAACCGTAATACCCAATTACGGCGCTGTCTCTGCGGCTAAAGCCGCTCTCGAAGCTCACATTCGTCAATTAGCCGTTGAACTCGGACCGATGAAAATTACTGCTAACGCAATTATGGCTGGTGTTACCGACACCCCTGCTCTTGCTAAAATTCCAAATTCCGACCTAATGCTGAAATTTGCTAAATCAAAAAACCCGCAAAATAGATTAACTACTCCCGAAGATGTTGGAAAAACAATTGTACTTCTCTCTAAACCGGAAGCTGATTGGATTTCCGGTAATGTTATTGGTGTTGACGGCGGAGAGTGCATTGTCAACTATATCGGCGAAAAGTAATTGCTCAATTAACTAATATAGATTATCATAATGACTGAATTTAAATTTACTGAAGAACAAATAATGCTGCGGGATATGGTTAGAGATTTCACAAAAAATGAAATCAAACCTATAGCCGCTGAAATTGATGCAAATGAAAAAATTCCCGATGAACTTATTAAACAATTAGGCGAACTTGGTCTACTTGGTATTTCTTTCCCCGAGGAATACGGCGGTGCGGGGATGGGAGAAGTCGGTTACTGTATTATGCAGGAAGAAATTGCCCGCGGATGCATGTCAACGGCAACTTTTATCGGAGCCCATCAATCGATCGGTGCTAACACAATATATCTTGGCGGTACCGAAGAACTAAAGAAAAAATATTTAATTCCTCTTGCTTCGGGAGAAAAGATCGGTGCATTTTGTTTAACCGAAGCTCAAGCCGGGTCCGACTCATTCAACGTAAAAACAAAAGCTGAATTAGACGGCGATCACTGGGTAATTAACGGTGAAAAACTTTGGATAACAAACGGCGGTATTGCCGATATTGTTTCGGTATTCGCAAGAACTCCGAAGGGATTAAGTGCTTTCGTAGTTGAAACTTCCGACCCCGGTTTTCAAGCCGGTCCCCCCGAAAAGAAAATGGGAATTAAAGGAAGTACAACTAATCAAATTACTTTTGATAATGTTCGTGTTCCCAAAGAAAATTTACTCGGTTCGGAAGGAAGAGGCTTTATTCTTGCAATGAAAACTTTGGATGCCGGAAGACTTGGTTTAGGTGCGGCTTGTTTGGGTGGGGCTAAAGAGCTTCTTGAAATGTCGGCTGTTTATTCAAAAGAAAGAAAACAATTTGATCAAAGTATATCAAACTTCCAGGCAATTCAATTTATGCTCGCCGAAATGGCAACTGTGATTTTTACAATGGAATCAATTGTTTACCGCACTGCGGTTGATTATGATTTGGGGAAAAATATTTCCAAACAATCCGCGATGGTTAAATTATACTGTTCGGAAGGATTGGATAAAGTTGCCGATTTTGCAGTTCAGATTCACGGCGGTATGGGTTATTCAAGAGAACTGCCGGTTGAAAGATTTTATCGTGATTCCCGTATCAATAGAATTTTTGAAGGCACAAATGAAATTCAAAAAGGGATTATTGCGCGGTACGTTATTAAGAAAAACGGTGTAATATAAGTTTTTTTTTCATTTAAAGGAGAACGTAGTTTATGAAACCAATTATTGTTACTGATGATAATTTTGAAACTGAAGTACTTAAATCCGATTTACCTGTTATTGTGGATTTTTGGGCTGCTTGGTGCGGTCCTTGCAGAATGATTGCACCAATTATGGAAGAACTTGCCTCCGAGTATGACGGCAAAGTTAAGATTGGTAAACTTGATGTTGACGAGAATCAGCAGACTGCCGTTAAATATGGTGTCAGAAGTATTCCAACTGTTCTTTACTTTAAAGGTGGACAAGTTGTCGAAACCGTAATCGGTGCTGTACCTAAACAAATGTTTGTCGATAAAATCAAAAACGTTATCTAATTAATTAAGGGCTGAGCAAAAGAAAATTTTTAATATGAGTCCACTCCGGGAAAGTCATTCCCGTGAAAATCCTTAGACTTCGTCTTCGAGACGAGCGGGAATCTCAAAACCTCGTGACAATTTGAATTTTTTGGTTTTTGGATTGGACTCTAACATGATAGTATAACTTGTATTAATTACAATTATCTACATAACATCAAAAAATAAAAATTGTTCAGCCTTTTTTAATATTTATAAACCATAGATGAAAAAAATCTTAATAACAGATAAAATTCACTCCCGCTGTATAGAAATCCTTGAACAAAACTCGTTCATTGTTGATTACAAACCCGGAATTACAAATCAAGAATTACAACAAGAAATAAAAAATTATAATATTCTTATTGTTAGAAGTGCAACTCAGGTTACCCCGGAAATAATTAATGATGGAATAAATTTAGAACTAATCGGAAGAGCCGGTGCCGGTGTTGATAATATTAATTTGGATACAGCAACCCGCAATGGCATTCTTGTAATGAACACACCCGGCGGAAATACAATATCTGCGGCGGAACATACAATTGCAATGATGCTCTCTTTGTGCAGAAATATTCCCCGGGCAAATCAAAGTATGAAGGAAGGGAAGTGGGAAAAGAAAAAATTCTCCGGGGTTGAATTATCATCAAAAATTCTTGGAATTGTCGGCGTTGGTAAAATCGGCAAAGAAGTTGCTAAACGTGCTTCGGCTTTCGATATGAAAATTATTGCTTATGATCCGTTTCTTACGACCGAAGCCGCATCAAAACTGAATTTAACTTTAGTAAGCTTTGAAGAACTTTTAAGTCAGTCGGATATAATTACATTCCATGTTCCGCTTTCATCCGAAACAAGCGAATTGATTAATGAGAATAATCTGAACAAGTTGAAAAAAGGTGTTAAGATTATTAACTGCGCACGCGGCGGTGTTGTAAATGAAAATGCAATCTTAAAAGGAATTAACGATGGCATTATTTCGGGTGCTGCATTTGATGTTTTTGTTCATGAACCGCCGGACGATCAATCTCTAATTGTAAATGAAAGAGTAATTTCAACACCGCACCTTGCAGCTTCTACCGATGAAGCACAAGAAAAAGTTGCGGTTCAATTAGCCGATCAGATTGTGCAGTACTTTAAAGACGGTACCGCTGCCGGATTTGTAAACGGACTTGCAATTCAGTACAGCGGCAATGAAAAACTAAAACCATACATTGAACTTGCAAATAAACTTGGTTCAATACATGGGCAAACTTTAGAAAATAAATGCAGTAAAATTGAACTTGAATATTACGGTGATTATTTGCTTGATTATGTTGAAGTTCTTTCCACTTCTTTCCTGCAAGGACTGCTTAATTCATTCTCTGATGTAAATGTTAACATGGTAAATGCAAAACACATTGCCGAAGAAAGAGGAATAACTATTCGGGAAATTAAAAATAACGATCACCCGAACTATAATAATTTGATAAGAGCGGTAATAAATGAAAAAGAATTCCTCCATTCTTTTGAAGGAATATTAAGCGGCAACAATATTAGAATAATAAAAGTTGATGACTACAAAATGGAATTTGAACCGCACGGCACTATAATAATTTATAGTAATATTGACAGACCCGGTGTTCTTGCAAGAGCCGGTGTAATTTTAGCCGAGCACAATATTAATATTGCAGGTGTTTCATTAAGCAGAATAAATAAAGGCGCCGCCGCATTAACGATAATGAACGTTGATGATAATATAGATGAACTGCTTGCGGCTAAACTTAGAGAAATCAACGGAATTGATAAAATCAATTTTATTACTTTGGAATAATTATTTTACTTGAAGATACCTAATTGAAACAGGAGTTACCCCGAAAATTAAATGAGTATTCATCTAAGTTGTTTAGTTTATTACACATTTAGCAGTTAGCAAATGGAAAAATTAATTATATGTAGAATAACAATATTTTATTTATTCGCGCATTACCGGCTTACGCTTTTGCCTTTGGATAGAGCGAATAAAGACTTAGCACATAAAACAAGTCCCTTTTTTTTAGCCGCAAATTCGCGAATTAGCGGCTTACGCTTTTCTTATTACCGCGAATACTCTAATTATAAATTATCGTTTTCACTATATCTTAAGAATTTTGGGGTAAGTCCTGAATTAAAAACCTTGACAAAGAAAAAGTGATGTATTAATTTTTCGTATCTTTCTCAAAAAATTAATGAAAAATTAATCTGAAAAACTTGTTTTTGAATCTAAAGCCTATCTTGACATATAACAACAATTGTATTATTTTGAATTGCGCTCCAATAGATTTATGCAAAATTGGAAAAAAAGAGGGAAACAAAAGTACCATTTAATAATTAATCACAACCTATCACAAAACAAGGGGTAAAACATGTTCAAAAGAGTTACTTATTCATTGTTTACAGTGCTTTTAGCTGTAAGCTTAACTTTTGCTGGCAACATCGAACAGCAATACGCAAAAAAAGCCGATCCTAACCAGGTATCGCAAAATGTTCTTCCGGCTAAAAATATGACCAAAGTCTCATCTAACGTAATCGGCTTTACCGAATACGATTATGCCGGTAATAGCACTGTTAACGAAATGCTCTGGCCATACGATATCGACGGTGACGGAGTTTTAGATCCTGTAGGTACTTTCATGGTACGATTCATTGAAAATCCTACCAGAAAGAACGTACTGTTCCTCGGTCTTGAAGGTGAATTCACAACTCTGGATGCAAGTGATCCTGCTTTAACGACCGGCTGGGGTGTTATACAATCCATTACCGAAGGTCCATGGGATGGTCATGCTGCAATTACGGGTCACCAAGGCGGTGCTTCTAAATTGACAGTTTTCAATTTAGCTGATTTCTCTACAACATATTTCCATGCTGCAATGGATGTTGCTCAAAACTTCCCGACATTCTCATATTTACCTGATGGAACAATTTCTGTTACAGCTACCGATGCTGTTATGAGACAAACAACTGCTGCTGATCCTTTAGTATCAACTGAAGTTGGGGTGGAATTGGATTCTGATGCTGCGGAAAATCCAATAAGACGTTCTCCAAACGGTGATCATCTTGCAGTAGTTACTGATGATGGTGAGGAATTCGTTTACTTATATACTTCAAATGATAAAGGTGCTACCTGGACTCAAGAAACAATCGGTGAACAACTAGTTTCTCCAATTGTAAACAGACCAGGTTATAAGCCATTATTTGTTAACTTCGGACAAAGAAGCTATGCTGTTGATAACAACGGTGTTGTTCACGTTGGATTTAACGGTTATTCAATGGCAGTAAGCGGTGAAGATACAACTTTTGCTTACCCGGCATTGTACTGGAACAGCAGAGATAAAGATTGGATAGCAATTTCTGACGAAGCTGAAGAACTTGATCAAGATTTAGCTCCGTTGAGACAAGGTAACGGTATTGGTAATGCTTATCCAACTCCTACAGTTAGTCCTGATGGAGCTGTAGTTTCTGTTTTATACCAAGCACCTGAATTTGACGGTGGTGTATTACAGGTTTATCCCGGTGATGGTTCAGCCGATAGCTTTGAATGCTTCCAAACCGATATTAAACATGTATATTCTGAAGACGGTGGAAAAACATTCACGACTCCTGAAAAAGTATCAAGCGAATTAGGTCGTTCGGAAAAATTCCCATCGGCTTACGACTGGTTGACAAATGACGGTGACCAATACACAGTTCGTTATATATTCTTCGTTGATGATGTACCGGGTGTTTCATTATTCGGTTACAACAGCGCTTCAAACGGTGGTTTCTGGAATTATGATGAATTTACTTTTACAGCTAATCCGTCAAGTGTAAGAAAAGAAGAATTAGCTAATGAATTTTCATTAGAACAAAATTATCCTAACCCGTTCAACCCAAGTACAACTATTCAATATAGTGTACCACAATTATCAGACGTTTCAATTAAAGTATACGATGTACTTGGAAAAGAAGTTGCAAATTTAGTAGATGCACAACATTCACAAGGTGTTTATGAAGTTGCTTTTGATGCTTCAAACTTAGCATCAGGTATGTACATCTACACAATTAAAGCAGGTAATTTCACCAGCTCAAAGAAAATGTTGTTAATGAAGTAGTAATAAATTCAGAATTAATTTAACCTCGGAATCCCGGTTAATACCGGGGTTCCGTGTAATTATTAATATGTTGTTGAAATTTCTGTTATATCTCAAATTGATATATAGGTCTCGTTTATTTACTTATCGCATTCCATTGGACTGTTCTAGCTATCTGCAGCGGATTTCAAAAAATTATATATAGGAGAACTTATGGAAGGGGTTTTTACAAAATTTAAAATATTTGTTGTCGTCTTGCTTCTCGGCGCAATAAGTATTTTTGCACAAACCGGTACCGGAAAATTAGCCGGTAAAATCACCGATGCACAAACCGGTGAACCGTTGATAGGTGCAAATATTATTATCGAAAATACTAACCTGGGTGCCGCAACTGATCTTGATGGTAATTATTTTATCCTCAATATCACTCCCGGTACTTACACGGTTAAAATAAGTTTCGTCGGTTACAGTCAAAAAACCGTACAAGAAGTTCGTGTTGTTGCCGGTATTACTTACGAATTGAACGAAACTTTAACAAGCGGTATCGACTTGGATGAAATAGTTGTTACCGATAAAAAATTCTTTGAAGAAAAGTCAACAAATACTGTTAAAGTTGTTGACTCGGATCAAATTGCTAAATTACCGGTACGCGGTGTCTCGAACATTGCTTCGCTACAATCCGGTGTCGTTGTTCAGGAAGGAAGCGGTGGTGTAGGCGGCAACGCAACCATTAACGTTCGTGGTGGTCGTGGTTCTGAAGTACTCTATATAGTAGATGGTGTACCTCAGAATAACTTGATTACCGGTAATAACCAGTCTCAAGTTGCAAACAATGCAATTGAGCAGCTCGCTTTTCAAGTCGGCGGTTATGAAGCTAAATACGGGCAAGCTCAGTCAGGTATTATTAACGTTACTACTAAAGCCGGTAGACCGAACTACCAGGTATTTTTTGAAGGTATGACTTCGGAATTTACCGATGACTACGGCTACAACCTTTATTCGGCAAGTCTCAGCGGTCCGATTATCCCCGGAGTGGAAAAACATACTTTCTTTGCTTCGGTGGAAAGAGGATGGTTCCAGGATGCAAATCCGAGAGCTAAAGGCTGGGATTTCCCGTCAATCGATAAATCTTATAAAACAACACCGAATAATGACGAAGGTGTATGGAGATATTCTGCCCGTACAACACACATGATGGGTGACTGGAAAGTTAACCTTGGTGTTGTTGGTAATCAATCCGAAAGGAGAGCCATAACTACTGCTTATGTTAAAAACAGTTCGCAATTCTTTGACAAAATATATGATGAAAACATTTCTTTCAGTGGTAGAGTTTCACAAACTTTAAGCTCTAACACGTTCTGGAACTTAAATATTGGTTACAGACTGTATGATTATAAACTCGTTAACCCGTTCTTTGAAGATGACCTTTATGCATACGGCGATTCGGCACTATGGGCTGATAAATTCGGTGTTAGATTACTCGGAGACGGTCTAAGAACTTCTTCTGTAGACGAAAACTTTGTCTTTTCTCCTTATGGCAGGGCAAGAGGACTTTATCAAAGAAGAGAGCAAGATGCTATTACAGCGGATTTTGATTTTACTTCACAAATTGCCAATCACTTAGTTGAATTCGGTGGCGGTATATCATTTAATACTGTCCGCGGTTATGGTGTTTGGGCATATAGAATTGCCGGAAGTTCAGCTCCTACTTTTGAAGAAAAAGTTAGAGAGCAGGAACCGTATGTTTTTGGTTATGATATCACAGGTCAAAATCACGTCGATTCTGATTTTGCCAATGAGAGACAGAGACCTCGAACTCCGCTCTTAGCTTATGCTTATCTGCAAGATAGATTTGAGTTGGAAGACCTTGTACTTAACGTCGGTTTAAGAATGGACTACTTTGATGTAAAATCTTATGTATTAAAAGATCCAACTCTTCCTTTTGCAGGGGGAAGTGATCCGCTTAATTTTGATGACGGTGACTTTAAAATTAGAGATGCCGATGTTGAATTTTCACCACGTATCGGTTTAGGGTTCCCTGTAACGGAAACAACCGTTTTCCATGCTCAGTACGGTCGTTTCATTCAGCTTCCGAGATTACTTGATATGTACGCTGGACCTTTCGATTATAATAATTACATAAGCATGGAACCTCAAAGCAGTTTTAATGCAGCTATGGAACCGGAAGAAACCACTCAGTATGAAATCGGGTTCAGACAGTTAATTGGCAGTAATGCAGCACTAAATATAACCGCATTTTATAAAAACATCAGAGGTTTGGTTAATGTACAGAATCTTCAGTTCCAAAGAGTTGAGGGAGGCGAAATTCTTAATGCAATAGTTCCTCAAAACTCCGACTTTGGAACTACAAAAGGATTTGCATTTTCATTAGACGTTACCCAGTTAAGTTATTTTAACCTCTCGGCTCAATATACCTACTCAATCGCCGAAGGTACCGGTTCATCTCAATCTTCAAGCCAGACTGCGGTATTTAGAAATACCGATAGATCAGCTCCACCGGTTATCGCTCCTCTTGATTTCGATCAGAGACACACAGGAGTTGTAAATATAGACTTCTTTGTACCTAAAGGTGAGTTAGGTTTTTTTGAATTATTCAATGCAAACTTCCTTATTTCATTCAACAGTGGTCGTCCTTACACACCTGTTGATGAGTGGAATATTATTGGCGATAACGGATTGATTGCAGACGTTAAAGGTTATATAAACTCTGCTTACAGTCCTTCTCAGTTTAGAGTAGATATGAGATTAGAGAAAACATTTGATCTTGGCAGCGGTTTGGCTATATCTCCTTTCCTTTGGGTTGAAAACTTGTTTGATGCCGAAAACGTTGTTAACGTTTGGAGATCAACAGGCGATCCTCAAACTACCGGTTGGTTGAATACCGAGTTAGGCAAAACTCAAATTCGTCAGCTTGGACAAGGTTATGCAGATGATTACCAATCTTGGGAAAGGACCCCGTTTAACTATGGTATTCCGCGATTAATTAGAGTTGGTGTTAAAGTTAATTTTAACACTGTTGGATTATAGAATACGTATTGAGGGGTTTTATAAATTAAAATAAGGTAATAGTTATGAAAAATAGAGTATTTAAAATAACCCTCTTGTTTCTGGTGCTGCTTTTTGCCGCTGCTGTGGTAATTCAAGCAGCCGATGATATTAGAGGTTCAAAAAGAATCAGCAAGGTATATAAAACATCATCTACCTTAGAAGGAGGTGCTAAGGGAGATTCTTATGCCATGAACATTAATAATTTTTACCTCCCGTTTAACAGAAAAGGAATTATGGGTGCCGTAAACGTTCCCCCTTTTGGAAGTTCCGGCAGATATCCCGGCGGTCAGGGAAATAATTTCTTGTTCTCATCAGGCTTTTTCTTAAGCGGTGTTGCCAACGGTCAAGTATTTGCAAATGCAGTTGCTTCGGCTTCTCTTGTTGAAGATTATTTGCAAGGTACTGTGGCAGATGGTTCCAGTGATCCGAGAGCACAAATTTATGTCGTCCGTTCCGATGATCCGCCTTTT
>Ga0209614_1002026_pt1 | contig 13979 bp, 16 predicted proteins | sample BlaSprsedimmetaG_FD_185484 | JGI IMG/M metagenome (GOLD analysis project Ga0209614, IMG submission 185484) | Hot spring sediment bacterial and archeal communities from California, USA to study Microbial Dark Matter (Phase II) - Blank Spring... ... | reverse complement strand
TTGCCACCGGGGTGGCCATGGCCCACCGATTCTACAGCCGGATGGAACACCTTCTTGAGCAACTGAACCAGTTGGGATTTGAGGTCCTCGCAGCCGAGTTCCGGGCGCCCGACCTATCGCGCACCTCGGAGATGAAATTCATTCACGGTGACAATGTCATCTATGCCAGGAAACCCGCACGCGCAACCAGCATATTGCCCAACAGAGCATGAACCCGATCCCTTCAACACCACTGCGCTCCTTCAAAAACAGTGGTCGTAGGACAGGTTGGCAACCTGTCCTACATTTTTGTGCTGGATGGTGTGCGCCAGCACCGGTGTCTCTCCTAAAGAAGATCACCTGCGACCCATTCTGGAGCAGATGGCGCGAGGCGACTAAACGACTACCGGCTTTCAGCCGGTAGTCGTTTCAAAATCTGGTCACTGAAAGTGACGGTACAGGCTAAAGCCTGCTCAAAGTCCCGTGGCTCAAAGCCACCTGAAGCTGTGACTAAAACTCGGTTATTCGTCAACTTGGAAGTTGTCGGGAAAAGATTCTGACTCATGCCGCTCTATATACGCTCGGATTTGGGCTTCGCTCACTGCGCCCACTGTCGCGCAGAAGTAGCCTCGGGCCCACAAATGTTGGCCCCAATACCGCTGCTTCAAGTGCGGAAACTCGTCCTGCAACATCCGCGACGATCGCCCTTTCACATACTGTGGTGTACTACGGGCCAAATGGCGCAACCAAAAAAAAACGGGGAAAGAAAAATGCCTGACCTAATGTTCCATAATCAGATCAGGCATTTCTTCGTGCGTGTCGGGGCGGGCGGATTTGAACCGCCGACCTCTACAACCCCATTGTAGCGCCCTAGCCAAGCTGGGCCACGCCCCGTCAACGGTGGAGATTATACACTAATCGCCGGATTTGGCAAGTTTCTTCAAACTTCCAGATCGAACTCCTCCACCCGCCACACTTTGCGCAATGCTTCTTCCGGCGAAAGTGGCGTTTCGCCCACGCGGTAGTAGAGGTAGCGAAATGTATCCCGCAGCACGGCAGTCACGACAGGCGCGAGGAACAGCCCCAACACGCCGCCCAGCTCGCTGCCGATAATCAGCACGACCATCACGACGACGGGATGTAGTTTGACGCTGCTTCCAATCACACGCGGCGCGATGAAGATGCTTTCGATCTGCTGGATCGTCGCCGCATAGATCATCACCCACAAGGCGAGGATAGGTTGCTGCGTCAAGGCGACCAGCACCGCCGGGATCGCCCCCAGCCAGGGGCCGATATTGGGAATCAACTCGAAGATGCCCGCCACCAATCCCAAGAAGACAGCGAAGCGCACCCCCATGATCGAAAACGCAATCCCCGAAATCGAGCCGATGAGCAGGGCCAGAAATAGTTGCCCCCGCAGATATGAGCCGAACGCCTTATCCGCCAACGTGACGATCTTCAGGACATCCTCGCGTATGGATCGAGGCACGGTGCGCACAGCAGCGTGTCCGATCTTGCCGGAGTCCAGAAGCAAAAAGAAAGACCAGAACGGAATCAAGAGCACCGCCAGCAGTAAGGTGACAGTATAGGAGATCGCTATGGCTGTGCCGCTCAAGGTCTGCTGTACCACCGTCCCCAATTCCGACGAGAAGCGCGTCAAGGTATCATCAATCTGCGTCTGCACCTGCGGCGGCAAGAGGCGATATTGCTCCAATATGTCATCCCCCATCCCCGCGAGATAGTCCCAAACCCGCTCGCGCTCCGCCCACAAACTCTCGCCCTGCTTCACAACCACAGGGACAATTAGAGCGGAGATCCCCACCAGCGCGGCGATAACCAGGATGTAGCTCAACACCAACGAAAGTGGTCGCGCCGCCCGCCCAAAAAAGCGCAAGCGCCGCCAGCGGCCCACCCAGAGCCACCCACGTTCCATGAGTTTGACCACCGGCGCTAGCAGATAGGCCAACCCCAATCCGAACAGGAAAGGTGAGAGCACAATCCGCGCCCGCCATATCACCACACCCACCAGACATAAGGCAACGCCAACAAGCACAAATCGCTTTCGGCGCTGCGCCGGAACTGCAAACCATCGCTCAGTCAGACCGCTCACAGGTATCCTCCTCCATGTCAATTACACATCAATCCTCGTCCAAACGCAGCATTGCCATGAACGCTTCCTGTGGAATGACGACATTCCCCAACATCTTCATCCGCTTCTTACCCGCCTTCTGCCGCTCCAACAGCTTCCGCTTGCGCGTGATGTCGCCCCCGTAACACTTGGAGAGCACGTCCTTGCGCACCGCCTTGATGTTCACCCGCGCGATCACCTTCCCGCCAATCGCCGCCTGGATGGGCACCTCGAACATCTGGCGGGGGATCGCGTCCTTCATCTTGCGAATCAACCGCGATCCTTTGTCGTACGCCTTGTCTCGATGCACGATGATTGCCAGCGCATCCACCGGCTCGCCGCTCAACAACACGTCCACCTTCACCAGATCATCGGCGCGATACTCCCCGAAGGTGTAATCCATCGAGGCATAGCCCCGCGTGGCCGATTTGAGCTTGTCATGCAGGTCAATGACCATCTCGGCCAACGGCACCTCGAAGGAGAGCAGCACACGCGCCTTCTCCAGCGTCTCGGTTATCAACAGCTCCGCCCGCTTGCGCCGGAAGATCTCGATCACCGCGCCGATGTACTCGCTCGGCGTAATGACCTGCACCTTCATCCACGGCTCCCGCACCTCCGCGATGTTGGCCGGATCGGGCAAATCGGCGGGCCGGTTAATCTCCAGGGAATTGCCGTTCCGCAACAACACCTGATAGGCCACGCTGGGCGCTGTCACCACCAGGTCTTGATCATACTCGCGCTCCAGCCGCTCCTGCACAATCTCCATGTGGAAGAGGCCCAAAAAGCCGCAGCGGAAGCCGAACTGCAACGCCTGCGAGGTCTCCGGCTCGTAGGTCAACGAGGCATCGTTGAGCTGGAGCTTCTCCAACGCATCCCGCAGGTCGGCGTAGTCGTCCGGCGACGAGGGATAGAGGCTGGCGAAGACCATCGGCTTGGCGGGGCGATAGCCCGGCAACGGCGCGCTGAGCGGGCGCTTGGCGTCCGTGATCGTATCCCCCACGCGCGCCTCGCGCACCGATTTCAGACCCGTGGCGATGTAGCCCACTTCGCCCGCCACCAGCTCCGCGCGCTCCTGCATGTCCGGCGCGAAGATGCCCACCTCCACCGGCTCCGTTTTCGCCCCGGTCGCCATCATCAGCAGCTGCGTGTTGCGGGTCACCCGCCCGCCCGTCAGCCGCACGTAGGCGATCACGCCTTTGTAGGAATCGTAATGCGAATCGAAGATCATCCCCTGCAAGGGCGCGTCCGCGTCGGCCTGCGACGGCGGCGGGACGTGATCCACAATCGCCTGCAACACCGCCTCGACGTTCGTCCCCTCCTTCGCCGAAACCGTCAGCACCTCCTCTATGGGCACGCCCAAGAGCTCCGCAATCTCCGCCGAGGTCTCCTCCACCTGTGCCGTCGTCAGATCAATCTTGTTGATAACGGGGATAATCTCCAGATCGTTCTCCAGCGCCAGGTAGAGGTTCGCCAACGTCTGCGCCTCGACGCCCTGGGTGGCATCCACCACGAGCAGCGCCCCCTCACAGGCCGCCAGCGCCCGGCTCACCTCGTACCCGAAGTCCACATGCCCCGGCGTGTCAATCAGGTTGAAGTAATACAGTTCGCCGTCCGCAGCCCGCCAGCGCATGTGAACCGCCGACGCCTTGATCGTCACGCCCTTCTCCTGCTCCAGGTCCATGCTATCCAATACCTGTGAATGCCCCAACATGCGCCGCGCATCCATCGTGCCGGTCAGCTCCAACAGCCGATCCGCTAGAGTGGATTTCCCATGATCAATATGCGCGATGATACTAAAATTCCGAATGTATTTTGGATCCATACTTTCCTCTAACCCTATTCAGCGTGACCGCCACGCAGTTCGGCGGCCTCGTAAAGTGCTTGTTCAATCCACGGCGCAACAGATTCGCCCGGCTGACCCAGCTGCCACCATCCCAAAAATTCCACGTTGCCCGCCGGCCCGAGCAGCGGCGAGGCCATCAGCCCCCGCAGGCCCAATCCAAGCACCGCGAAGTCCGCCACGACCTGCATCAACACCTGACGATGCACCGCCGGATCGCGCACCACGCCGCCCCGCCCCACCTGCTCCCGCGCCGCCTCGAACTGCGGCTTGATCAGTGAGACCACCGCGCCGCCGGGCCGCAACCAGCCCACCGCCGTCCGGTAGATCAGCGCCAGTGAGATGAATGACACATCGGAGACGAGCAAGTCCATCGGCTCCGGCAGGGAGTCCAGCTGGCGCGCGTTGGTGCGTTCCAGCACCACCACGCGCGAATCCTGGCGCAGCGTCCAGGCCAGCTCGCCGTAGCCCACGTCAATGGCGTAGACCCGCGCCGCGCCGCGTTGCAGCAGGCAATCGGTAAAGCCGCCCGTCGCCGCGCCGATGTCCGCCGCGACCGCGCCCGCGACCGCCACCCCGAAGCGCACCAACGCCGCCTCGAGCTTCTCGCCGCCACGCCCCACAAAGCGCGGACGCGCCTTCAGTGTGATGTCGGCCTCCACGGGGACTCTCATGCCGGGCTTGTCGCGCAACTGCCCATTGACCAACACCTCGCCCGCCCGAATCAAGCGCCCGGCCCAGTCCACATCCTCTGCCAGGCCCCGCGCCACCAGCAGAACGTCCAATCTCTCTTTAGCCACACCGACAGGATACCTGAGATGGGCAATTAGTCAATAGACTTGTTCTCGAATAAGCCTTGAGCAGGTATTGGACGCAGATTCACGCTGATTTCGCTGATTTTTTGTAACTACTCACCCTGGCTCCGAGGGGATCGTCAGATCCCCGTCAAGTCAGAATTATCTAGGACTACATTGCATAGCAGCCTGGAGTTTGCTTGTGCATCCACGCCGGATCTGGCGCTCCGGCTAGAGCTGGGTAGATACGATTTTTTGGTGTTATCAGGGAATGACTCTAGCGCCTGGGCCTAAAATATCCTCAAAGTTCTTAGCACACCCGCCAAATCCTCCGGCAGGGGCGCGGTGAAGGTCTGCCGCGCGCCCGTCTCTGGATGCGTAAGCGTCAACGCTTCCGCGTGCAGAAATTGCCGGGGCGCGTCCAGCGGCGGATGGCGCGGGCCGTAGGTCGCATCGCCCACCAGCGGATACCCCAACCAGGCAAAATGCACTCGTATCTGGTGAGTGCGCCCGGTGAGGAGCTGCACCCGCACCAGCGCGTAGTCGCGTCCATTCGCATCCTGGTAGTGCGCCGTGAGCTCCCAGCGGGTGCGCGCGGCCTTGCCCTGGGCGACCACCGCCATCCGCTGGCGCTGCACGGGATGGCGGGCAATCGGCGCTTCGATCAGGCCCGCCGGCGAGGCCAGCCGCCCGATCACCAACGCGAGGTAGGTCTTCTCGACCTCGCGCCGCTTGAACTGTCGCTGCAACGCCGTGAGGGCATGATTGTGCTTCGCCACCACCATCACCCCGGAGGTGTCCTTATCCAGCCGATGGACGATGCCCGGACGCTGCGGCTCCCCCACCCTGGTATTGAGCTCGGGACAGTGCGCCAGGAGCGCATTCACCAGCGTGCCGGTACGATTGCCCGCGCCAGGATGCACCACCATCCCCGCCGCCTTGTTTAGCGCCAGAATGTCGTCATCCTCGTAGAGGATCTCCAGGGGCAGCGCCTCCGGCTGTGGGACGGATGGCTCGGCGGGCGGCACACGCACCTCCAGCCGATCCCCCACCGCGACGGATTGCGAGCCTTTCGTCACCTGCGCGCCGTTGCGCGTCACCAGCCCGCTCTCAATCAGGCGTTGGATGGCGCTCCGCGAAAGTTGATCTTGCACCCCCGCGAGATAGCGATCAATGCGCGCGTCCTCTTCCGCAACAACGAAACGCCAGACCTGCGTGTCGCTCACGCCTCTACCACCACCTCGCCCGCCTTCACCACCACGACGACCGGATTGGAGCCGAACCGATAGCCCAGATGGCGGTAGTCGGGCAAATCCAGTACCAGCAAGTCGGCCTGATAGCCGGGGGTGAGGCTCCCCACCCGGTCGCCCAGCCCCACCGCGAAGGCCGCGTTGAGCGTCGCGGCGACGAGGGCCTGCGCCTGGGTCAGCCGCAGATAACGGCAGGCCAACGCCAGCACGAAGGGGACCGACTCGTTCCAGGCGGTGCCGGGATTGCAATCGGTCGCCAGCGCCAGCGCCGCCCCCGCCTCCAGGAAGGCTTGCGCGGGCGTGTAGTCGTGGTGCGCCAGGCCGAAGGGTGTGCAGGGCAGCGAGACCGCGACCGTGTCGCTGGTCCCCAGCGCCGCGATCTCGTCGGGCGGCGTCGTGACCAGGTGCTCCGCCGAGGTCGCGCCCAGCTCCGCCGCCAGCCGCGTCCCGCCCAGCGACTTGAACTCGTCCACGTGAATCTTGAGCGGGAAGCCCAAATCGCGCGCCGCTGTCAAAATCTGCCGCGTCTGCTCCAGATCGAAGACGCCCTCCTCACAGAAAACGTCGCAGAAGGGCAGGCGCTCCAGCCCCAAGGCGCGCGATCTTTCCGCCACCGCCGGCAACATCTCCTCGATCACGAGCGCGACGTAGGCGTCCGCCCGGCCCTGATACTCCGCAGGAATGGCGTGCGCGCCCATGAAGGTGGGGACGAGCGTGACCGGGTGCTCGCGGTCGAGCGCGACGATGGCCTCCAGCTGGCGGAGCTCCGTGGCGGTCTCCAGGCCGTAACCGGTCTTGACCTCGACGGTGGTCGCGCCGTGCGCCAACATGCGATCCAGCCGGGGCCGCATCTCGGCGACCATCTCGGCGACGCTCGCCGCGCGCGTGGCCCGCACTGTGGACATGATGCCGCCGCCCGCCGCCATGATCTCCATGTACGTCGCGCCGGCGATGCGCTGCTCGAACTCGTTCGCGCGGTCGCCCATCCACACCAGATGCGTGTGGGGGTCCACAAAGCCGGGGCAGACGACACGCCCGCGCGCGTCAATCTCCCGCGCCGCCTGGACGCCGGGGCGCAGGTCGGCGGTTTTGCCCACCGCAACCACCCGCCCGGCTTTGATTGCCACCGCGCCATCGGGAATCAGCCCCAATTCGCCCAAATCGGCGCCGCGTTGCGGGCCGTGGGCCTGAGGGGGAATTGTACACACCTGCGCCGCCGAATGGACAAGCAAATCAACCTGCATCTCACACGCTCCTCTCGATAGGTTTACACATGCGCACGCGCACAATCAAATTTTACCCTAACAACCCCTCTTACGCAAAAAAGCCAGGGCGTGGTAGCCCTGGCCTCGGTTGCAAGCGCCCCTTACGGGGTCAACCAGCGATCGGGTTCGAGTAGGTGTAGCCAGATGCCCACTTCGTAGGCCATCCCTGATTCATCCTCCCCCCAGGCCAGGCGCGCGGTGGGCGGCAGATTGGGGATCAACCGCCCCCCTTCTGGCGTCTGATTGATGTTGCCGTAGAAGTAGACGTCATCACGGGTGACATCAGCGACCCAGATCGGCCCCTGGATGACGCCCTGGCGGCGCACGGCGAAGAGCGCCACCCAGCGGGCGTCTTCCTCCAACTCATACCGCGCAGCGAGGGCGTAGGCGTACTCGCGCAGGACGTTGCCCGCGAAGCGCCGAGGGACGCGCGAGTCCACGCGATCCCAGCCGGCGTTGTAGGCCGCGAGCGCGTGGAAGACATCCCCGCGCCCCTGCCGTACCACCATTGCCAGCGTGTTGCTCCCCCAGTAGACGTTTGTCGTGGGATTGAGCAGCTCCGCGCGCGTGGGACGCCAGCTGAAGCCCGCCTCGCGGGGCATCACCTGGAGCAGCCCCACCGCCCCGGCGGAGCTCTCCAGATCAGGATTGCCGCTGGACTCATGCCACATCAGCGCCGCGATAAAGTCCGGGTCCAGCTGCCGGCTTTCCGCCGCTGCGAGCACCAGGCGCTCCCAGCGTTGAATTCGATAGTGCCAGTAAGGGGAAAGAGATGTTCGCATCTCCTGCCCCACCACAGAGTCCGCCAACATCGCGGCTCCAACTTGAAGGGGTGCTGCGCTGCCCAACAGGATCATCACCGCGAGCACAGCCCCGCCTAAACGTAATCGTTGCATCAAATACCTCCCTTTTACAAACCAGGCGGGGACTATAAAAGGTTTCGTTGATTTGTCAAGGGGGGTGATGCAAAGCGGTTAGACAGCCGTAGCACGGCGCGGCTGTTCAGCGCGCGAAACAGTTCGCGCTACACAGCTCAGGACTTACGCAAGTATCGAGAATCTAACCGCAGAGTACGCAGAGAACGCAAAGATAATTTCCCTAAATTGCTCTATAAACATATTGCACAACATAAATTGTCTTTTTGAGCAACGTCGGTGGGTTTTTAACAAAAAAACTCTGCGTCCTTTGCGCGCTCTGCGGTTAAAGATGTTGGGGTCGCGTGATTGCATAAGTCCTAAGCTAAATTACATCCGCGCCAAAGATGGATTCGGCCTCTGCCAGGTATGCGGGAAGTTCTTCGGGGTCTTTGCCCTTCGCCAGCAGGAAACGTTCCAGCAGGCGCGGCGGGGTCAACGCCTCCGGCTCCAGCCCTTCCAGTCGGTCGCGGGCGATGCGCTCCACCTCGCGGTTGATCTGCGCGAAGAAGGCATCCTTGAACAGCGGCGCGATGTCCGCATCGCGCAGGTGCGGCTCCTGCGCTGCCGTGATCTCGACGATCACGCGCACCACCGCATCCGTCAAAACAACGCCGTTCAGCGCCGCCTGCACCGCAGCGACGGGGTCTTCTTCGGCGCGCGCATCCACGCGCAAGGTGATGAACGGGCGCGCGGGGACTTCGATGTAACGCCACTCGGTGTGGCCGCGCTGCACCTCGGCCCAGCAGAAGCCCTTGGGCTGCTTCTCCTCGCCGAAGTCCACCCGCTCCAGGCTGCCCGCGTAGACCACGGGCGGGTGCTGGCCCGCGTTGAGCTCCTGGTGCTGGTGGATGTGACCCAACGCGACGTAGTCCCAGCGCGGATCGGCCAGCGCCGCCAGGGGCAAGCCCACATCGCGCCCCACCATGATGCTACGCTCGGAGCCCCAATGCGCGCTCTCGACGGAGAAGTGCCCGGTTAGCACCGTCGGCAGCGCCGGATCGAGCTCCGCCGCCAGCCCTTCCAACAGGCCGACGATAATCTCGGTCACGGCGCGGTCGAGTTCCGCCTGGCTGAGCTGGCGGAACTGGCTGCGCGTGAGCAGCCGTTGCCGCACGGGATAGGGCAAGGCGATGATTTGCAACGGGCCGCGCCGGGTCTCGATTCGCAGCAACGCCGGTTGCGCCGCTACGGTGACGTGCGGCACGGCCAATGTATCGAAGATCTCGATGCTGGAGGCGCGCTGCTCCATCGCAGGGACATCGTGGTTGCCGACAAGCAGCACAGTGGGGATCTCCGCCTCGGAGAGCCGGCGGATGCGCTGCGCGAACTCGCGCTGGTGGGTGGGATCGGGGGTGCGGTTACGGAAAGCGTCGCCGGCAAAGAGCACCAGGTCGGCCTCGTGCACAATGGCATAGGCGACCAGCGCATCCAGCCGATCGAGAAAATCCACCACGCGGCGATTCAGGCCGGTCTCGGGATCGAGCCGCCCGTAGTTCTCCATGCCGATGTGGAGATCGGCGAAGTGCAGGATGCGGATGGGGTCAGGCAAGATGTAGCTCCAAGATTAGTCAGCGCCTTACTGCTGAGACAAACCGGCAAGGGGTTGCGCCAACACCTTAACTTCGCTTGCAATCTGTTCGCCTATCTCACGTTCTGCCATCTCCAAGTCATAACGCGCCTGCAAGCGAGTCCAAATGACGGCGCTAGTACCAAAATAACGCGCCAAGCGCAGCGCCGTATCCGCAGTGATTGCCCGTTGTCCACGCACAATTTGACTGATCCGCAAGGTTGAGACGCCAATATCCTTAGCTACCCGATATCGGCTGAGACCTAATGGTTTCATGAAATCTTCCCATAGTATCTCCCCCGGATGAATTGGGGGCAATCGTTCTTCAGTCTCCATTTTTCACCTCTAGTGATAGTCCACAATCTCTACTAATTTTGCCTGTCCCGCTTCCCATAAGAAACAAATACGCCACTGATCATTGATTCGAATGCTATACTGCCCGGCGCGATCGCCACGCAACGCCTCCAAACGATTCCCTGGCGGGGCCAACAAATCGCGTAAGTCTTCGGCTTCATCAAGATAGAGAAGTTTGCGGCGGGCGGTTCTTTGTATATCGCGCGGCAACTTTCGCGAAACATTACCACGAAATATCTTTTCTGTCTCAGGATTGGCGAAAGAGACTATCATGGTTGTATGGTATCACGGAGCGATACTATTGTCAAGCGTTATCTATCTTCTTGACGCGCCGTGTGTGGCGTCCTCCCTCGAAGCTGGCGGCGAGGAAGGCATCCACAATATCAAGCGCCAATCCTTCGCCGATGACGCGCCCGCCCAGCGCGAGGATGTTGGCGTTGTTGTGCATCCGCGCCATGCGCGCCATGTAGGGGTCGGTGCAGAGGGCGGCCCGCGCGCCGCGCACTTTGTTCGCTGCGATGGAGATGCCGATCCCCGTGCCGCACACGATGATGCCCAGATCGTACTCGCCGGCGACGACAGCCCGCGCCACGGGCAAGGCGTAGTCGGGATAGTCCACGGATGTGGTCGCGTCGTGCGTGCCCTGGTCGAAGACTTCGTGGCCGGAATTGGTAAGGTGTTGCTTCACAGCTTCTTTGAGCGTGTAACCGCCGTGATCTGCACCGATGATGATACGCATGGATAAACCTCCCGGAAAAATCTGTAAATTTCACTTTGTTGCTGATGTGGTACGTTCAACCACGACATGGGCGCGCTCCTCAAGATCATACAACAATTCTGCGGTAGCAAGCACTTCACCGGTCTGGGCATTCACATCAATCACACCAATTTGCGCCAGTGGCCCGGTTGTGGGCAAAGCAACCCATACCGGCACACGCCACATCAATTGCTTGCCAGCCACCAAAGTGGGATGCTCGCCATACACCAGGTTTCCAACCTGATCCAGAAGTAGTTTGCTGACTTTGCGCTGGGCGGTAAAATCAGTTACATTGACCTGTGTAGTAAGCGTAAAATCAATCTTCACCGTCGCGGGCGCTGGTAAGGTGAGTGATTCAAATTCAATATTCATCTTACACCTCTGCACACAAGGAGATCGCACTTAGCATATCGCGGGTAGATTCTAAATAATCAAACTCGAAAAAGTCTTCGAAAGCATCTTCTTCATGGATTTTGCCGCTTTGCACCAGCTTGTCAAGTTCAGCAATGGTCTGTACGCCATATTTATGCGCCAGACTGAACAATTCAGATTCAACCAGTCGCAATTGATGGCGCAAGAACAAGCGCAAACTTTCGCGCTCTAATTCCTGGGGGGATACCTGCAATCTCAAAGCAATATTCTCATACATGAGCAACACCTCCTATTCAGGCCCGCGAGGGACTCACTCTTATCATAGGCGATTTAGAACAGATTGGCAACCCGGCCCGCCGCAACGAGGCTTTCGGCGCGGGCGCGGAGTTCTTCACGCAAGATGGCGATGTCACGCGGGACGAAGATGGCGGTGACGAGGTAGAATACGAAGCACAAGAGCCAGGTCGAGACGCAGATCCAGAGGATGGCATCGGCGAGGCTGTAGCGCACGGCGAGGTAGCCCGCCAGCCAGGGGGCGGTGGCCGCCCCCGCCGATTCGATGAAGTATTGTATCGCCAGCGCCGTGCTGCGCACTTCGGGCAGGGTGATGTCGTAAACGGTGGAGACGAGATTGGGCGCGGCGATGGGGATGAAGAGCGACACCAGCGCCAGCATGATGGTAAAGCGCGTGGTCTCCGCAATCGGCGTCTGCATAGCAACGATGAGTAAGAGCGCCCCCATCAATACACCGAAGGCCGAGGTCAGCACGCGCCCGCGTGGGTTGCGGCGGAAGAAGAAGTCGCCCAGCGCGCCGCCCAGCGGATACCCGGCAGCCAGCACCAACACGGCGATGACCATCGTGCCGAGGATGGCTTCCGGCTCGTAGTTGCGCTCCACTTCGAGGTAGCGGAAGAACCAGTAAGTGATGACGTTCCAGGGGAAGACGCCGAAGAAGCCCTGCACAAAGAGGATGCGCAGCGTGGGCTTGCGGAACAGGTCGCGGGCCACGCGCCATTCGAAGCGGAACTGCCCAGTCTCGGCCAAATCAGCCAGCTCCGGCTCGCTCTGGCCGCGCGGCGCTTCGCGCACGCTGAAGAAGATCACCGCCGACAGCACGATGCCCAATCCGCCGGTGAGGTGGAAGATGCCGCGCCAGCCCAGCGCCTCGCTCAGCATCAGGCCCAATATCATCCCCAACAGATAGCCCAACGGCGCGGAAAGTTGCAGGAAGCCGTAGATTTTGCCCCGCACGTTGGGGGCGAAGTAGTCGGCGATGAGGCTGTAGAGGCCGGGATAGCTGGAATCATCTATGCCGGTGGTGGCGCGTGAGGCGACGAAGAGGGGGAAGGTGGGCGCGAGGGCGCTGAGCCAGGTGGTGCTACCCCAGATAAAGGCCGCCAGCGCGAGGAGTTTGGCGCGCGCGTAGCGGTCGTAGAGGTAGCCCCAAAGGGGATAGAGTACCGCGCCCACAATCAACGCGCCGGTGAAGACCCGCCCCATCTGCTCTTCGTTGATGCCGAAGGTTTCCATGATGGGCGTGGTGAGCGGGCCGATGAGCAGTTTATCGGCCTGGTGCAAGAGCATGAAGAGGAAAAAGACAATGACGACGAACCAGCGGTGACGCTTATGGGATGGGTGCATGGATACCTCCGTTTCTTACGTTTTTATGTTCACACGTGCACACGTTCACACGTAAATCCTTCTGGAAACTCGTAAATCCTTGACCCGCCCCATCTGCTCTTCGTTGATGCCGAAGGTTTCCATGATGGGCGTGGTGAGCGGGCCGATGAGCAGTTTATCGGCCTGGTGCAAGAGCATGAAAAGGAAAAAGACAATGACGACGAACCAGCGGTGACGCTTATGGGATGGGTGCATGGATACCTCCGTTTCTTACGTTTTTATGTTCACACGTGCGCACGTTCACACGTAAATCCTTCTGGAAACTCTTAAATCCTTCCGGAATTTTTTTTCAAAACGTTTTTCACAATTATCATTGCATTACGGTTCAATTGATCCGTAGGACAGGTTGCCAACCTGTCCTACAATTCCAATTCGCCCTGGGTGACATCCGGGGCGGACTTTTGCGCCTGCCGGTAGGTGATATGGCTCGGCGGCAACTGCGGCACGGCCCCTTCAAGCAGCGCCTCGATGGTGAGGATTTGCAGGCGGGGATAGTCCCGCCCCCACCCTGGCGAGGTGTAGTAGCCGGCGCTCACCGCCTCCGTCTCCATCTGGCGCGAGGGCGGCTCCAAGGTGATGAACAGCCCCACCGCCGCCTCCTCCCGCTCCACTGTCCCCCGCAAATCGCGGATGTCGCTGCTTTGGACGCGCCCGCTCTTCACCTGCACCAGCGCGCGCTTGGGCTTGCTGCGGGGGTCGTCTATGAAGGTGATGACGCCATCCACGCCCTGATCCGCGCCGCGCTTCCCCTGCCGCCCGCCCAGCGGACGCGCGCCGATGAGCGAGAGCGCCCAGAATTGGAACTGGAAGCGATCTTCCTGCGCCAGTTGGCGCGCCGCGCCCACCGTCTCCGGCTCGCCGATGATGTCGTACTCCGCGCCGGCGGTCAGATCGAACATATCCTTGAGGCGGTTCTTTTGCAGGGCGATGGAGAGGTGGGTGATATCTATGCCGATCCAGTTGCGGCCCAGCTGTTGCGCGGCGACGACGGCGGTGCCGCAGCCGCAAAAGGGATCGAGCACCCAATCGCCGGGATTGCTGCTGGCCTGGATGATGCGCTCCAACAGCGCGAGGGG
>Ga0209614_1002025_pt1 | contig 13980 bp, 14 predicted proteins | sample BlaSprsedimmetaG_FD_185484 | JGI IMG/M metagenome (GOLD analysis project Ga0209614, IMG submission 185484) | Hot spring sediment bacterial and archeal communities from California, USA to study Microbial Dark Matter (Phase II) - Blank Spring... ... | reverse complement strand
GAGCAGCCTAGCCCTGTTTCGCCGGCCAGCTCCCTGCATCGTGAAATGATTTTCGAGGCCGCACCTTCCCTGTCTGTAATAGGCGGCGATCCCATCATAAGCTCATTGTGGATCCGGGTTCTGCATTCGATCTTTGAGGTTTGAGTTTTAATCCACAAGATATTGGCTATAATGAAGGCCCTGCAGGATTCCAGAGTCACTTCCCTGGGGACAGCCACATGAACCAGTCCAGGCCTTACCGTGATACGCATACGCCGGTCACGTTTGCTTCGTTCGACAGCAACCTTTCCCAGTCCTTGAATCTCCACGAACATGACAGGAGTCATACACTATTTTACGCATGAAAAGGGAGTCAAAAGATTACAGTCAGGCAAGAATCTACTCCGGAATGATGGATACGACAATGGGTCAGAGGCGGGCCAGATGGTCCGCCTCTGCCTGTATAAATTCTTCAGACCTTGCTCACATTGGAAGCCTGAGGCCCTTTCTGTCCCTGAACAGTATCAAAGCTTACCCGCTGACCCTCTTCAAGCTTCCTGAACCCCATTTCGTTGATTGATGAGTGATGAACAAAAACATCCTCGCCGCTGTCTGCTGTAATGAACCCAAATCCCTTTTTCTCGTCAAACCACTTAACTGTTCCTGTTGCCATTGTTAACCTCTTGTTTCAGATATCTTTCGTTTGGCAAAACAAAAGACTCTGTATGTGAATTTCTGTAAACAGGCATTATCCTCTCAGAATTATTGTACTTGCAGAGCACATCAGGAATTGAGTTCCATTGTTTAATGTTCAAGTCGGATATCTTCCTTATCACAGATTCTTTTGCCGTAAAGCACAATGCGATTCCTGTCAAGAAGAATGTGCACGGGGGACATTATCAAAGAGTCGCGACATAATAATGTGCACGCCCTTGAGAAAACATCATACTTCAAGTGCTGCGGCTTTCATCGAAGTATCCCTCGGCAAGCTGCAAGGAATCGAACCCAAGCTTCGCGTCCGGCCCAGCACACGCTAAGACGGATTGAAAAGGTCATGATTACAGTCCCGGGTTATCACCCTGCAGCTCTTCGGCCCTGATCCGACTTGTTCCTGACCGGGGCTTTACGGTTGTTTCCTTGCACTGTCTTTCTGTGGAGTGTCTGCGCATTCTCGGATTTTGCCTTGCTCACAATCGGCCGTCCCTTTTTATTCTGAAATCTTTTCTGAATAATAACAGCCTCGGCTGCCGGGACACTGAGATAACTGAAATCATCGAATATCTTGATATCATTAATGAGACGTTCGCTTACTCCGGTCTGTCCATGGATAAGTTTTACCAGCTTTTGAGGGGTTATCCCTTGTTTACGACCGCGTGCCATGAAAAGCTTTGTCCGCGACTTGTTTTCCACCGGATTTATCTGTCTGATTTCTCCATATGAAGAAGTATCAAGTTCGTCTGCAAAGGCAATGCGCATACAGGCAGCCAAGAGCCTGGAAGCGTTCCCATTTTCAAGCATTTCAACGGCAAGGTCGGCATAGAGACCTGCCTTATTATCTGCAACAGCCTTCTCTATATTGAATCTGATCTTGTCACGCTTTGCTGCCAGAACCTCACTCACACCCGGGATATGACCTCTGCGCATTGAAGCCCCGACCGTACGCCTGAGAATTTCAAGGAATCGGCGCTCCTTCGAGACGACAAAGCTTATGGCAATCCCCTTGTTTCCCGCTCTTCCGGTCCTTCCTATGCGGTGTATATATGAATCGGCATCCTGAGGCATGTCATAATTGATAACATGTGAGAGGTTGTTTATATCGATACCACGCGCTGCGACATCCGTCGCCACAAGGATGGTAATCTTCTTCTCCCTGAAACCCCGCATGATTCTTTCGCGATCGAACTGACTTATATCGCCGTGAATCCCATCGGCGGCATATCCTCTCTTGAGAAGCCGTGAAGCTAACTCGGCCGTATCTAATCTGGTACGGCAGAAGACAAGTCCGAAGAAATCCGGTTCCATATCAATGACACGGCACAATGCCTCAAATTTATCCTGATCACGCACCTCGAAATAGATCTGTTCGGTAAGCTGAACCGCATGAGGTTTGGTATTCATGGCAATTGTCTTATATCCACGCATATACTGCCTGGCAATGGTGATCACTGCAGCGGGCATGGTAGCAGAGAACAGCATTGTTCTTCGTTCCTGCGGGGCATGAGAGAGGATGGTCCTGATATCTTCGATAAATCCCATATCCAGCATCTGGTCAGCCTCGTCCAGCACCATGAAAGAAAGGGTCTCCAAGCAGAGGGAACCGCGCCTGAGATGATCGAGAATACGTCCCGGAGTCCCGACTACGATATCGGCCCCCTGCTTAAGGCCTTTAAACTGGGGGCCGAATGCCTGCCCCCCGTAAACAGGAAGGACTTGAAGATTCCTGCTCCCTACAAGAGACCCTATCTCGCCCGCAACCTGAATTGCCAGTTCTCTGGTGGGCACCAGTATCAGCGCCTTAACATCTTTTCCTTGTGAATTGAGCGATTCAATAATAGGAATGCCGAATGCGGCAGTCTTTCCGGTGCCTGTTTCCGCCTGAGCTACCAGGTCACTCTCACCACTCAGAAGAAAAGGGATGACCGTGTTCTGGATAGGAGTAGGTATTTCAAAACCTTTCCTTGCCAGAGTCTTGACCATTGTTTTGGAAAGCCCCAGATTCATGAATTGTTCCATACTGATTCCCCTTTGTTTGTTTTCATCAACATCCAGCAGACACACAAAGGTTTTGCTCAGTAATGGATACCTTTGAAGGTGGTGCCAAGAGTCTTATGTATGGCGCTTATAACTGATTCTGCACAGAAAGCCAGAAAAAAATGATTTATTGTCTTTTTCAGAAAAAAGAAAAAAACATTTCTCTTAAGGGGGCTCCATATCCCTTGAAAAACAATGTCATGGAGATATTCATTCATCCTGAGCCTTCTCCTTCACATGACCCCAACAAAGGACGTATAACCGACCTAGGGTCGCTAGACCAACCTTATCCCTTTTCACGACCCGGCCCAGCATAATAATTTGTGCCGGGTTTCCTTGTTTATTCAGGAGATTAATCGACATTCACGGCTCAGTGTCTCTTTGGCATTATTCTGGCAATACACTATGGCTGTAGCTTGATGAAAAGCATTTTCATTGCGATATGAGGTCTGGTTGCCTGCATCTGAGGTTTATCATCTCTCATTCAAGAGAACATACATCTTGGGGGGGGTGCTTTTTGGTCCTCGGGCCGTGAGGAGAAAGAATGGATCGAAAATCGAATATTCATTATACAGGATTTTATTCTAAAGAACTTAGCAATTATAAAGTTCTTACTGCCGAGGAAGAACTGGATCTGGCTTACAGATACAGGGATGGAGACGAAAAAGCCGGACACATGATCATTTTATCCAATATGCGCTTTGCACGCAAGATTGCTCATCGCTATTTTCATCTGGTCGACGATCCTTCCGAGATCATCCAGAACGCGAATCTTGGACTGGTAAAGGCTTTAACCCGTTTTGACCCGGATGTGGGGGTGCGATTCATCTCCTATGCAATCTGGTGGGTTAAGGCTTATATTAAAAACCATATCAACAAGAGCTACAAGGTCCATACAGGGAGTCTTGCAGATTCCAACAATCTTGTCTCCCTCGACTGCAGCATCTCCCATGATACAGACACAGAAGAGACGATGCTTGACTCTCTTTCTTATGATGGGCCCGACCAGAATGAATTGTATACCTACAAAGAACGGGGGGCTTTTCTCAGAAACCTCTTGAGGTCCGACCCCCCCATACTTACAGACAGAGAAGCCTTCATTATTGAATGCCGTTTTCTGAACGAACCTCCGGCCACACTCAAGGACATCTCTTCGAAGATCGGTGTGACACGGGAACGCGTGAGACAGATCCAGGTGCGATCTCTTGAGAAGATCAGGAATGCGATCTTGAAATGTGGCTCCATCAAAACAGAAGACATCACTATTAATCAGGGTTACTCCATAAGAAGAAGGGTGTCATTTTAGATTACTGTATTTCTCAGCCAGCTTCTCCAGTTCGTCCCAGCGCTGATAGGCCGAATCGATTTCCGTTATAAGCGTCTCGAGTCTTTCATTGGTTTCTATGACCGTCTTCGCATCATTTCTCACATGAAACTCCGGATCTCCCAGGGTAGTCGAAAGTATTGACCTGGCCTGTTCCATTTTTTCGATCCGTGCTGGAAGCTCTTCCAGATCCCGCGACTCTTTATATGAGAGCCTGGTCTTTTCCCTGGGCGATCTTTGTTTTCTGTTATTATCGCATCTTGATGTATCGGGACTCGAAAAAGCCTTATCAGGTCTCTGTCGCAGCCAGTCATCGTAACCTCCCACATATTCAGCAAGATGTCCGTTTCCTTCAAAAACAATTGTAGAGGTTGCAACATTGTTCAGAAAGGACCGGTCATGACTTACCATGAGAACTGTTCCAGCATATTTCAGCAGTCTGTATTCCAGTATCTCCAGGGTCTCGGCATCAAGGTCGTTGGTCGGCTCATCGAGAATCAGAACATTTGACGGCACGGAAAAAAGCTTTGCCAGGAGTACACGGTTGCGTTCTCCACCGGACAGGGCTCTCACAGGCGACATGATCTGATCACGGGAAAAAAGGAAATCCTGCAAATACCCAAAAACATGCCTGGGCACATCACCCAACATGACATGGTCGTTTGACCCTGCTACATTCTCCTTGAGTGTCTTGTTTTCATCGAGTTGACCCCTGAGTTGATCGAAATAGGCTATCTGAACCCTGCTCCCCAGACGTATTCTGCCGTTTTCCGGTTTCAGTTCTCCAATCAGGAGCCTTACCAGTGTGGTCTTTCCACAACCGTTTGGGCCCATTATGCCCACCTTGTCGCCACGGACAATTGTGGTTGAAAACGACTCGATAATCCTGTTATTCCCGTAAGAGAAGCTGATGGTCTCGGCATCGGCCACAAGTCGGCCGCTTCGCTGGGCCTCCTGAATAACCAGCCTGACAGTCCCTGCCTGGTCGCGCCTGAGGGCTCTTTCCTGCCTCAACTGCATTAATGCCCTTACCCTGCCTTCGTTTCTGGTGCGACGAGCCTTTACCCCACGCCTGACCCAGGCCTCCTCTTTGGTGAGCTTCTTGTTGAAATCCTGCATGTTCTTTTCTTCGATCTCCAGCATTGCCTGTCTTCGTTCAATGTAGGTACTGTAGTCGCAGGAAAAGGACAAGATCCTTCCCCTGTCGATCTCAACGATACGTGTGGAGAGTTTCCCGAGAAAAGAACGGTCATGGGATACAAACATGATCGTATGTTCATACCTCATTAGGAATTCTTCGAGCCAGAGTATGGAATTCATATCCAGATGGTTTGTAGGCTCATCAAGCAGCAGAATATCCGGTTCACCTACCAGTGCCCTTGCCAGAAAGACCCTGCGTTTCAAACCCGCAGACAGATATCTGAACTCTGAATGCTCATCCAGTTCTGTCTTACCGATGATCATCTCAACATCCTTATGGTAATTCCATGCACCTGAGACCTCAAGCATGCGTTGAACCTTTCCAAGCTTTCCGAAAAGGTCAGCAGCGGTATTCTTTTCAGCCACCAGCCTTGTAATCTTCCGATATTCCCTCAGCAGATCCATATGTTCCCGGCAGCCTGAGGCGACGATGTCGTATACCGTCCCCGGCAGATCATCAGGCACTTCCTGTGGAAGCACCGCAATTCTTACATTGCTGTTACTTACAACACTCCCCTCATCCGGAGCAAGATCGCCATTTATGATCTTCATAAGGGTAGTCTTACCTGAGCCGTTGCGGCCCATGAGACCTATCCTTTCACCTGCTGATATTTTCAGACATGCCCTGTCAAGCACAGCGGACCCCCCGAAACTCACAGAGACATCATTGATGGCCAGCAGTTCCATATATTCCTCTCGTTGAGACAGCCTTTTCCGAATTTATATCTGAAATGCCGGCACTCGCATAAGAGACCTCTCACACGCTGGACAGTCCGGCTAGAACAGGCCCTGCAATACCGTTGTGCGTCCCTGTTCGTAATTGGTATCAATTGGAAGATCTTTCCTTGCAGATGCTTGCCTTGCAAGCTCATCGCAGCGTTCGTTTTCCACATGCCCTGCATGCCCTTTGAGCCATTCAAAGATTACATGGTGAATTTCTGTAAGCTCAATAAGCTGCTCCCAGAGATCATAGTTTTCAGCTGGCTCGTTTTTCGCACGCATCCAGCCATTCTCCCGCCACCTTCGTGCCCAGCCTTTCATAATGCCATTAACTACATACTGGGAATCGGTTCTCAGCAATGCCTTTACCGGTTTCTTAAACTTACGCAGTGCAACGATAGTCCCCATAAGTTCCATTCTGTTATTGGTGGTTTTCCGAAAGCCCCCTGAGATCTCCAGGCGATCATCTCCGTCGATAATAACAATACCATATCCTCCTGGGCCTGGATTGTTGATACTTCCCCCATCGGTATATATTTCCACATATCCCTGCAGGTCTCGCGATTCCAGGGGGGCATCTTGAATACGGGATGTTTTCTGTCTTTTAGCAGTGTTGGGATCTGCAATCCAGGCCTGAGCCTGTTCCAGGCAAGCAAAACCTTTAAACCTGGCCCCGTGAAAACCCATGACCTGAATCTGTGCACCATCAGGACCATACCACTGGGTATAGATGCCGGGTTTACGCCCCGACGCTACAGCATAAAATTTATTCCTTGCCTTTGCCACTTCGTCTTCACCTGGAATCAGACTTACCGTCCGTAACGCTTCACAAAGAGATCAGGGTTCCCTTCCGAGAGAAAAAATGCACAGCAGGACCCAAGGCCTGCCCCGGGATTCATACCGTCTGTTGTGAAGCGACTCTACGAATGCAGTGCAGCCAAGTCAAGATGAAAACATCATCCATCTACAAAAATACAGCTTGGAATAGGCCGGAGCGCAAGACTTTCATTGTCCTGCGCTCCGGCAAATCGGCACTATTGTACAGGCCCATTGCTTACAAGAGAATGGGGCTGTTTCGAACAGTGTTTTGAGCAGGGGCTGCCCTGCCCTGATCCTTTTCTATTCTTTACAAACGTTAGCTGCCTGAGGACCCTTCGGACCGCTGACAATGTCAAATGTCACTCGCTGACCCTCATCGAGTGATCTGAACCCATCTTGTGTAATGGAGGTGTGATGAACAAAAACATCATCGCCGCCACCGTCAACCGTTATAAAACCAAACCCCTTTGAATCATTAAACCATTTTACTGTTCCTGTTGCCATGAATGACCTCTTGTTCCAGACCCCTGCACTTAAAGGCATTGGGGCCCTGCAGATAAATTTCTGAAAATATAAAAGTATCGTCAATGAATTTGTACTCGTTGAAGGTATCCGTTGGTATCATTCGCAAAGCATTCTTCAGGTCAGATATATTCATATTTCAGATCTAAAATACGCTTTAAAGGACAACGTCCTGTGTGTCAAGCGCAAATATATCCTTGTCGGACATACCCTCTTACCATTTCTTTATTGCACATTGCGTTGCCTTATTGACTTTTTGATTCAATTGTTCTAATCATACTCCATGTTTGAAACCAAAGAGCACAAGAATAAAAAGATCTTCGACGTTTCCCTGAAACTGTTTGCCCGATACGGTTACAAAAAGACCACTCTGGAAGATGTTGCATCGAAATTGGACATGACAAAGAGCAACATCTATTTTTACGTGAAGAACAAGCGTGATCTCTACGAAAAGACAGTGAGCCATGCACTGGAAAACTGGCGTGATTCAGTGGCAGAGGCCGTTTCAGAGGTGGATGATGTTGTAGAGAAATTCTCTGTTATGGCTAAGAAATCTTTCGATTACCTGGCAATCGATGAAGATCTCCGGGCCATCTTGATGAAAGACCCGGGCATCTTTTCACTGTCCCCGAGGGAAGACCGTTTCTATGAAATAAACATGGGCGCGATGCACCTGATAAAGAGCATCCTGATACAGGGGATCGAGGAAGGACGTTTCCATCCTGTGGACGTTAACCATACAACCGAGCTTTTCTTTTCTATCTACATAATGTTTCTGATCAAGACCTATGTGAAGTCTGAAGGAATATCATCTGTTCTCATGTACGATGAAGGGCTGAAGATCGTTTTAAGGGGATTGCGCAAAGACCAGTCGGTCTCGCCGGTATAATACCCGGCAACGATCTGCAATACAAAAAAGAGGAGGTGTTTCATGACAGAAGCGACATTACAGGCGCTCGACGGGCTCAGGGACCTTTCCATGGTCAAATGGTACATTATCCCGCTATTGGCAATCGTGTTCTATGTCTATGCAAAAGAAATCAGGCTGGCCAGACAGACAAACAACTGGGATGCCGTCTTTGCCGGACTAACCATCTTCGGCATCGACTTCTTCAATGAAACCTGGAACGGATGGGTACTGCACTTTTCGCAGAGATCCGCATTCTGGACAACACCTGGAGATACCGCACTGCGCACCATGGTTGGGTGGAACATCGAGATCATGTTCATGTTCCTGCTCGTAGGGATAATCTTCTATTATACCCTATCCGAGAGCACTACCGAGAAGATCCTGGGCCTGCCCGAGAAATGGTTCTGGGCCATAGGTTATTCGGTCTTCTGTGTCTTTGTCGAATGTCTGCTGAACTTAGGAGGCCACCTGGTCTGGGAATATCCCTTCTGGTATCTTTCCTTTGGCGGGGTCTGGCTCATCTTCCTTATTGGATACTTTCACTTCTTCTGCGGTGCTATCTGGGTCATTACACGCAAGACAATGAAAGCAAAGATAAGCATCCTGGTGTTTATCTACTCGGTGCCGGCCATCATGAACATTCTGGCCTTCGGCTTCTTTGGATGGAATTACTGACAAGTTAACTGCCGGATACATATTTTACAATGCTGCATGGATTCCAGGACCCAAGATGAAACTACTATCATTTAAGGTCCTGGATCCAAATTTCCGTAAATGAAATACCTCGCCGCAAGCTTTAGAGGTATCAACGGCTCTTTTTTACTGTTTCCACCTCACCTTTATCCTCTCCCTTAAGGGTCGAGGATAAATTCGTGCCCGATTACAAGCAGCTAACCTATCATCAGAATGAATGTCTGCCATAACACCAGCAGGGCTTTGTTTGGTATGTCGCAGTTTTCTTGTCTGCATACCTTGACTCTTGATACCACGGGCTACATATTGAAATCAGACCGAAATAAAATTTAAACTAAGGGGTATTTCTATGACTAAGGCGACCAGAGAGAATCGTAGAAAGAATGTAATTGAAGCGTTGAACAAGGCACGCGCCATGGAACTGCAGGCTATTCACCAGTACATGAACCAGCATTATAACATCGACGACATGGATTATGGTGATCTCGCAGCCAAGGTCAAGCTCATTGCCATCGACGAGATGCGGCATGCCGAGATGTTTGCTGAAAGGATCAAGGAACTGGGGGGAGAGCCCACAACCGAACTTGCAGGAAAGGTTGTACTCGGTCAAAAGATTGAAGGTATCTTTCCCTTCGATGCGAAACAGGAAGACGATACCATGGATACATACAACGAGTTTATCCAGGTGTGCCGGGATAACGGCGACAGCACCAGCATGAAACTCTTTGAAGCCATCATTGACGAAGAACAGATACATTACAATTATTTCGACAACGTAAGCGAACACATAAAAAACCTGGGCGCATCATACCTGTCACAGATAGCTGGAACCCCGGCAGATACCGGGGCTGCTTCACGGGGCTTTGCAGCTGCTTCCGGAGAAGCCTGACAGGGGCTGTCATCCCCCGAAAAATCTTCCCTCTTCCCAGGCCACCTTGTGTTCCATGATGACCTGAAACTGGTGCTTGAGGTCTGCGATCTCGCGCTGCCAGAAGATCTCTCCTCCCCAGTCGGGATGATTGGATCTGAAGGCGTAGTCATTCACCTGCCTGGCGCACCAGGAAAGAAAATATATGATCCGCATAAACCGGAGAGGTTCTATCAGCCGCAGAGACGAGTAGTCGAATTCCCGGAACTGTTCGTACCCATCGAGCAGGAGGTCTATTTCACGGCGTGAGCGGCCGGCATGGTCGCTCAGGAGCATCCACAGATCATGGACCGGGGGACCTGTCATCATATCGTCAAAATCAATGGCCATCAAACCTTCTCCCGGACGGTCCAGCAGATTGCCCCGGTGACAGTCTCCGTGAATACGGATAAAATCGACATCGTCAAAAAGAGGAGAAATGGTTTTCACAATACCGGAGGTAAGTCTCTCAAAGGATTCCCGGTACTTGTCTATAACAAAACCCCCACTTACAAGCAGGTCCAGATCGTTCCTTGTAGATTTCTCAGGATGCAGGGTAATCCGGTCTTTCGGGCTGCGTTTTTCACCTGCAAGATGAATACGCCCGATCAGGCTGCCCACCCTTTTGAGATCGTCATCGGAATTAAGTTCCAAAGCACGGCCCGATTTCCTGGGAAAAAGGGCAAAAAACAGCCCGCCGTCATTCCCCAGTGTGTTGCCGTCAGGCAGCCTTAACGGGCAGACAACAGGTATCTCGTCATCAGCACAGTCCAAAAGGAACTCGTGCTCATCCTCGAGGGCCTTCTTGCTCCACCGGTTCGGGCGGTAGAACTTGACGATGAGACGATCTCCGCCTTTGCTCTGCAGCTCGTATACCCTGTTGATATAACTGGGCAGCGGCATGGTAAGCCCGGTCATGGAAATGCCGGCAGCCTTTTCCACTATGTCAAGCAGCACCTCAGGGGTGAGATGTTCGTAATCGGAAACCCTGCTCATAATGCCCCTGCCTAGGTATGCTCCCGCGTTTTCAGAAATGTCACGGCAGGCCAATCCTCCATCGCAGTCTTCAGCCTCCAGTTGTTCGGCGCCAGATAGGTAAGATATCCTTCCGCATCCCTGGCAAGATACCCCTGATAGCTTTTCTCAAAATCCCTCATAACCTTGGGGTCATCACAGACAACCCACCGTGCGGCAGAATATTCGACCGTCTCGTAGATGGCGTCCGCACCATATTCCGCCTTCAGTCTTTCCATGACTACGTCAAACTGAAGAACCCCCACAGCACCGAGGATATAGTTATTTCCGACAAGGGGTCTGAAGACCTGGACTGCGCCCTCTTCGCTCAACTGGACCAGTCCTTTCTGCAACTGCTTGAACCTGATGGGATTCTTCAGAATGACCCTTCTGAAATGTTCAGGGGCAAAGTGAGGAATACCCAGATATTTGAGCTCCTCCTTTTCGGTAAAGGTGTCCCCGATCCTGATTGTCCCGTGGTTGTGGATACCGATGATATCTCCAGGATATGCCTCATCCACATTCGTCCTGTCCTGCGCCATGAAAATGGTTGCCTTTGAAAGGGTCACCTCTTTGCCTATCCTGTGGTGCATCACCTTCATGCCCCGGGTGAACTTGCCCGAGCAGATCCTGAAGAATGCGATCCTGTCACGGTGAGCAGGGTCCATGTTTGCCTGAATCTTGAATGTAAAGCCGGAAAAAGCCTGCTCAAAAGGGGATACCTTGCGGCTCAGAGCAGGCCTCAGCCCGGGACACGGCGACAACTCTACGAAGGCATCCAGAAGCTCTTTCACCCCGAAATTGTTTATCGCGCTGCCGAAGAAGATCGGGGTCTGTGTTCCATTGAGATAATCCTGCCGGTCAAAGGCAGGGAGTACTCCTTCAATGAGCTCCACATCATCACGAAGCTGCCCTGCCCTGCTGCCCAGGAGTTCATCCAGCCTGGAATCATACAGGTCGGTAATCACGATTCCGTCCTGCTCCCTGGTGGCCTTTCCCGGAGTGAAGAAATGAATCTCCCTGCGGTAAAGATTATAAACCCCCATAAAGCCACTGCCCATACCGATAGGCCAGCTCATAGGAACACATTCGATCTGCAGCTTGTCTTCGATATCGCTCAGCAGTTCCACAGGGGTGAGTCCTTCCCGGTCAAGCTTGTTGATAAAGGTCATTATGGGGGTATTGCGCATCCGGCATACTTCCATAAGCTTCTCGGTCTGAGGTTCAACACCCTTTGTACTGTCTATCACCATGACAGCGGAATCCACGGCAGTGAGAACACGGTAGGTGTCTTCTGAAAAGTCCTGATGCCCCGGTGTGTCAAGGAGATTGATCTCATAGTCCTGATAGCAGAACTTCATAACCGATGTGGTTACGGAAATACCGCGCTCCTGTTCTATCTTCATCCAGTCGCTGGTGGCATGACGTGTTGCCTTACGTGCCTTTACCGTGCCGGCAAGTTGGATAGCCCCCCCGAAAAGGAGCAACTTCTCGGTCAGAGTAGTCTTGCCTGCATCCGGATGGCTGATTATGCCGAAGGTGCGGTGGCGTTCCACCTCTTTCTCTAAATATTTATCCGTTTCTTCAATCTTACACATTCCTTATCCTTATATTCTCCAGTGCTCCTGTGGTTTGCCATGAAAGAATTTCTATCAATCCAGCATCGTTAGAACACAACCGGAACTTGATTCTCATGCGTCCTGTCCGGCAAAGCCCTTGAATAAAACAGGAAACTTCAGGCAAAGCTTCGAAGCAGAATTGAACCAATCTGTTTCCGGGCTGATTCAGCTGTGCCCTACGCTCTAATATGCAAACTTCCCCCTGTCAATTACAAAGTAGACCCTAAATAAAATGTTCAGGATAATACTTGCGTCACTCAAAGGGCAGCTCGTATGCATATCATGCTTCTCCTGAGCCCGGTTTTTGTGATAGTTATATGGGAAAGGAGAAGCTCATGAACGAAGACATCTTCCGGACACTGCAGAAACGTCTCGACACCTATTCTCTCGGGTTCCCGCAAACACAATCAGGAGTGGAGATTGAGATCCTGAGAAAGCTGTTCACGAAAGAAGATGCGGAACTTTTCCTTGCTCTTACACCGTTACTGGAACCCCCTCAGGCCATTGCCGGGCGTCTCGGCATGCCTGTTGCCGACATATCCGCCCGACTCGAGGATATGGCGAACAGGGGGCTTCTGTTTCGCCTGAAAAAGTATGATTCCGTCAAATACGGGGCTGTTCCATTCATGCACGGGCTCCTTGAATTCCAGATCAAGAGGCTTGACAAGGAAATGGCTGAACTCTTCGAGAGGTATTACCACGAGGGGTTTTACAAGGCAATTGTCGGGAGCTCCGACATATTCCTGCGGACCATCCCTGTCAATCAGTCGATCGATGTCCGGACTCAGGTAGCACCATTCGACGATGCATGCGAAATACTCAGAAACACAACACTGATTGCAGTTGCACAATGCATATGCAGAAAAGAGAAAGGCATGATCGGGAATGCCTGCGGCAGACCTGTAGAGGTCTGTTTCATGTTCGGGAGCATGGCACAATACTATCTTGACAACAAAATGGGCCGCAAGGTCGATACGGATGAGGCCATATCGATCCTCAAAGACGCACAGGATGCCGGGCTGGTGACTCAACCGGCGACATCACAGAATCCATCAGGCATGTGCAACTGCTGCGGAGACTGCTGCGGGATCCTTACCGCGGTCAAGAAATTCCCGGAACCTGCGAAATATATATTTTCCAATCATTATGCTGTAGTCGATGCAGATGCATGTTCAAGCTGCGGGATATGTACGGACCGATGCCCCATGGGTGCTGTTCAGATGGATGATGATGAGATTGCATGCATGGATCTGGATCGCTGTATCGGCTGCGGTTTGTGTGTGACTACCTGCCCGGCACAGGCGATTTCCCTTTTCAGGAAATCCGATAAATGCTATCGCACACCCCCTGTTACCAGTGCAGAACAGATGATGCTTATGGCACACAAGCGGGGCATTGAATTCTAAATGAACTCAACACACCATATGATCGAGATGAGCTTCATCCTCCATTATGTTTTATTCATCTTGCTACCACTCTCAGAAAAAACCCGGCCTTTTGTTCATATTCTCGGCCCCAATCC
>Ga0209614_1002016_pt1 | contig 14036 bp, 17 predicted proteins | sample BlaSprsedimmetaG_FD_185484 | JGI IMG/M metagenome (GOLD analysis project Ga0209614, IMG submission 185484) | Hot spring sediment bacterial and archeal communities from California, USA to study Microbial Dark Matter (Phase II) - Blank Spring... ... | reverse complement strand
TTTATCCCCAGCGGGAACACATTTGCGCCCGACAAACTCTGCACACCTTCTGTTTTTTATCCCCTCAGCTCTGTCTCGTTACTGACGCTTACCCCTACAACTTTAATTTGACGGGGCCGTGCACGCCGCGGATGCTCAGGCCGAACACGCCCGTTTCAATGCCGCCGACGCTTTTGCCGGTTTGCACCGCCCGGACAATGGTCGGTCGGAACGATGCCATTTCATCTCCGTACCGTTCCGGGGCGTGGAGGCGCAGAAACGAGGTTGCCGGGGGGACATGGAAGTGGAACTGCTCCATACCATAGAGGTTTTTCAGGACCGGGTAGCCGGGCTCCATCAGATTGAGGAGCCGTTGCCGGTCCCGGGCCGCCAGGGCCCCGGCGACATCGGGATTCTGGGCTGTGAGGTGGGCCAGGCTCATGGCCATATTCTTTTTCAGTTCGATATCGTTGAGGAAAACCCGGTACTGATGGCGGAGCTGTTTCTCTTCGTTGACATGAATCAATGAATTTTCGAAGCGGTAGGAAACGATAAACAGGGAAATCGCCCCGGCCATGGCAAGGAACAGAAAGGGGATGAGCAGTTTCCACTTGAGGCTGAGATCGTGCAGCCATCGATTCATCAATGCAATGCCTGTCTCGGACGGATACGGTGATTCAATTTGTCCCTGCCGCTGGACTTCCCTGAAAAAGGATGGACCGGATTTGCCGGATTCTTTTATAATTGTATCTTACGGATGTGCCTAAATACAAGACCCTTCTCCGTTTTGTGAACCATTATGTTCGTTCGGCGTACGGTGGAAAAATCATGGCGGCGGACAGAACCACAGGCCCGGGTCGTGAAGAAGGGAATAATCTGTTTCAGCTGCGCAGGGTGGCGGCAAGGCGCCGGGGACGGAGAAGAAGGCCGAGAGCGGCGATTATGTCGGGGATGACGATATCCGCTGCCAGCAGGGCCTGCGAAGCCGCCCCTTCCTGTTGCAGGACGGCGATGCCCAGCGCCGCTTCCCTGAGCATGAGGTGATCATTGCGGCCGTTGCCGATGCAGACCGAAGAGGGACAGCCCAACCGCCGGACGTAAACCGCCTTGCCTTCCGCTTCGCTGCCCGGGGGCAGCACATGGACCGTGCAAGGGGAGGAGGTAAAGGCCCGGCGGGCGCTGCCGAAGGTGTCGGCGGTGATGATATGGATGTCGAGATGTTCCGCGAGGCTGTCCAGCTTATCGGCAACCCCGCGTATAAGCCTGCCGTCAAAGGCCAGGGTGCCGTTGTAGTCAAGGACAAGGTGGGTCAGCCGCAGGAAACCGAAATCCGGGATGTCGACCTCAATCATACTCTGCCTTACTGACCAGGCGGCCGTTATGCAGTTCAACCACGGAGTCGGCAATGCGGCTCACCTGGTCGAGATAATGGGAAACCAGGAGGATGGTGCAGCTTCGCTTCAGCTCCAGCAGGAGCCGTTCGATGGCTTTCGCGGCCGCATGATCCAGGGCGGAGGTCGGTTCGTCGAGGAGCAGCACCTCGGGCCGCAGAATCAGGGCCCTGGCAATGCAGAGCCGCTGCTGCTGCCCGCCGGACAGATCAAGGGCCGATGCATGGAGCCGATCCTGCACCTCATCCCACAACCGCACCTGCCGCAGGCATTCCTCCACCCGGGAACGCATGTTTTCTTTTGGCACGCCGCCCTTGAGCTGCAGGGGGAAGGCGACATTTTTGTAGATGCTCATGGGCAGGGGATTGGGTACCTGGAAGACCATGCCGACCTGTCGGCGCAGCCTTGTAACCGGATAGTCTCGACCGTAGATGTCGTGATAGCGGCCGTTGAATCGCATCTCCACCGCTCCCTGCAGGGTGCAGCGGGGGATTGCTTCCCAGAGCCGGTTGAGGGTCAGCAGAAAGGTCGACTTGCCCGATCCGGAGGGACCGACGATGGCTGTAATTTCCCCATCCGCGAAATCCATCGAGCTGTTGCACAGAATCGCCCTACCATTATAGGAAAAGCAGAGATTTTCCGTTCGGATCTTGACCGTTTTATCCATCACCACGGCTATGCTCGGTATAATGCGTGATAGGAGATTCGCTTCCGTATGGCGAAGGCCAGGAGGAAGAGAACCAGACAGATGCAAAGCAGAATGATCGCCGCCCCGTAGCCGGAAGCCAGCTCCTCGCTGTTGGTGTACTGGGCGGATATATAATAAATATAAAAGGGCAGGGCCTCATAGTGCGAAAGGAGGGAGCGGGGAACCCCGGTGGAGGCGACCACCCCGGTGAGCATGATCACCGCCGTATCTTCCGCGCAGCGGCCGATGGCCAGAATGATTCCGCTGACGATCCCCGACAGCGATTGCGGCACCAGGACCCGCACGATATTTTGCAGTCTGCTTGCCCCGAGGGAGAGCGCCGTCATCCGGGCTGAAAGCGGCAGCCCCTCCAGCGCCATCTGGGTGGTGCGGGTAATATAGGGCAGGACCAGAAAGGCCAGGGCCATGCTGGAGATCAGCAGGCAGGGATGGATGGCGCCGGAAAATCTGCGGTTGAGAAAAACGGCCACGGCAAAGCCGAAAAGGCCGACGACGATGGAGGGCAGTCCGGCCATGATGTCGAAAAAAAGGTTCAGGATCGCTTTGATCTTGGGGCCGGCATATTCCGCCAGGTAGATCCCCGCCGCCATTCCCATGGGTACCGCCCAGCAGATGGCCAGCGCAACCAGGGACAGGGTGCCGGCCACGGCGGGAAACAGCCCGTTGAATACGTGGCGCTTCATGAGCAGGGCATCCAGCGGCGGGGTGGCGCCGAAGATGAGGGAAAGGCCGAGGCTGCTCCAGCCGTGTACGAACAGATAGCCGATCACCGTCAGGACGGCCCCGAGGAGGATAATGCCGCAGAGCCGGGAAAAATGCACCACCGCCTGTTCCAGCACGCGCATCACCTCGTCCACCTCTCTTTTCTGCCGCTGAGCAGGCGGACAGCCATGACCAGCAGGGTGGTGAGAAGGTAGAGAACAATGCCGCAGGCGAAAATCGCCTTGAATTCCAGGCTTTCAAAATCGGCGGCAAAAACCAGGGCAATGTGCGCGGTCAGGGTCCTGGCGGAATCCAGGAGCGAGCCCGGCGCCTGGACGGCATTGCCGGCTATCATCAGGGCAATCAGCGTATCACCGAGGGCCCGGCCGAGGGACAGGGTGAATCCGATAAGAATCCCCGGCCAGGAGTGGGGCAGGGTGACATGCAGAAACCGCTGCATCTCGGAGCCGCCGACGGCCAGGACTGCCGTCCCGTAGGCAACCGGCACCCGCTCAAAGCTGTCGCAGAAGAACAGGATCATGGTGGGCGAAACCAGCAGGGTCAGCATCAGCGATGCGGTGAGCACGCACATGCCGGAACCGGCGTCAAAGAATTCCCGGACCAGGGGGACCAGCAGGAAAATGCCGACAAAGCCGTATATGACCGTGGGGATTCCGGTCATCATCTCAACGGCCTTGCGCAGCAGCCGGCTGACCCATCCTTTGCTGGTCACGGTGATCAGGATCGCGCAGCCGAGGCTCAGCGGAAAGGCAAAGACCATGCTGAGCAGGGAAATGGCCAGGGTCCCCGCGATCATGGGATGGATGCCGAATTGACCGAGATGCGGCGCCCACGGCTGGGTCAGGATGGAAAAAAAACGGCCTTCCGCAAACAGTGGAAGACCGAGCATCAGCATGAAACCGAAGAGCGCGAGGGTCAGGAGGGCACTGATAAATGCCGAGCAGAAAAAGAGAATTTCAACGCCTTTTTCGGTCGTTCGATTCATTGTACCGGGATAAATCCTTTCTCCGCAACGATCTGCTGCCCTTCGTCGGTAAACATGTACTCTATGAATTTTTTCACCAGACCGGCGGGCTCTCCCTTGGTGTTGCTGTATAAACCGCGGGCAATGGGATATTTTCCCTCTTTGACGACCTGCATGGACGGTTCGATGCCGTTGAACGCCACCGGGGCCACCGATTCGTCAATGTGTCCCACCGATACATAACCTATGCCGTACGGATCCTGGGAGATCGCCCCCTTCATCGCCCCGTTGGAGACGATAAAATTGGCGGTGGGGGCAATGTCACCCTTGTTGAGGGCCTTTTCCCAGAAAACCTCGCAGGTGCCGCTGGCCTCGTCCCGGGTATAGAGGTTGATCCGCTGGTTCCCGCCGCCGACCTCTTGCCAGTTTTCAATCCTTCCTGCAAAAATCGCTATCAACTGATCCTGGCTGAGGGCGCGGACAGGGTTGGCCGGGTTGACCACAATGGCAACCCCGTCGATAGCCCATTTGAACACCTGCAGGCCATGCAGCCTGATCTCATCGTCACTGGGGGCGCGTCCGGAGTTGCCGATATCCACCAGCCCTTCCCCCGCCTGTTTGATGCCGACGCCGGAACCGCCGCCGGCGATGCTGATCTGGATGTCCGGGCTCATGCCCATGATGCGGTCGGCGGCCTCCTTCATCACCGGGATATGGGCTGTCCCGCCGGCGATCCTGATTTCTCCCTTCTCCCCCTTGAATGCATCAAGGGCCGAGGCAAAAGCGCCTGAACCGAAGATCAGGATCAGCAGGGCAACGGCACAAACAACGGTTGATTTTGTTTTCATACCTTTTCTCCTCCTTGACAAAAGATTTTTCCATTCCTGTTGAAGTTATTCAGGAAGTACGGCCTTGATGAGCATGTCCATGATTTCCGCGACCTGATGTCCCTTTCGGTTCAATGTCTTTTGGCCTCTGAGCCGTACTTTTTTAGGCTACCCATCAGGGTTCGCATAATTATTTTGCCTTCTGCTGTTGAGAGCAGTATCAGAGCCCGGCCGTGATGCCAGACAGTATAATATATAGAAAATTTTTGTAGATCAAACAGGAAATACCTATTAGAAAGGCAGCCCGGATCACCTGCAGTTATGGTAAATACAGGGACTGCCACAGAGTAGTCTTCAACATGCAGATGATGAACGGTTTTTTACGCCAATACATTTGGATTACAGATGAACAGGCGCGACATTAAAGGAATTTTCTATTTGATATATTGAGAATTCTAATGGTAGAATTATTATCAAAGAATCATCATTCTTATATTAATTATCCAATCAGCTTTCATGACAGTCGGTTTGTTTTTTTGTATCTGAGGCTGTCATCCAGATTAACGGGTTTGTTCGGGGGAGGACGATGTTCAAATCGTTTTCAATCTGTCGCGCCGGCCTTTCCCGGAACATTCAGCAATAAGTTGCCGCCTGGGCCCATCAATCAGAAAGGGGCCCAGAGAGGGAAGAAAAGAAATTCACGGGGAGAAGAACGTAATGGGTGAGGATTACCGGAGGATGTGGACGGACCTCGGGTTGGACCTCGGAGCGCATGACGCCCTGGTGGGCGCTCTGGGGAAAGCCTATCAGGATATTTATCTCGCGCAGAAAGACCGGCCCCTGGGTATGGGTTATTTTGATTTTGTCATGAGCGAGGTCCATGGCCTGCGGATCAGGGAGTTGCTGGATGAGAAGAAGGCGGGGCGCAGGATCATCGGCTCCTATTGCGTCTTTGTCCCCGAGGAAATCGTCCTGGCGGCCAACGCCACTCTGGTGGGGCTCTGTTCAGGGGCCGATTTCGCCATGGAAGAGGTGGAAAGGTACCTGCCCCGGAATACCTGCGCCCTGATCAAGTCCTCCTTCGGGTTCAAGCTCGGCAAGGTCTGTCCCTATTTTGAAAGCGCCGACATGATTGTCGTCGAGAATACCTGCGACGGCAAGAAAAAGGCCTATGAAACCCTGAATGACCTGGTGAGCAACCTCTATGTCATGGACCTGCCCCAGGTCAAATCCGAAAACGGCAGGGAGCTTCTGAAGACGGAATACAACCGCTTCAGGAAGGCCGTTGAGGAGCTTACCGGGGTTGCCGTCACAGCTGAATCGTTGAAGCAGGCAATCCGCACGGTCAATGCCAAGCGGGCGGCCATCCACCGGCTTTCATCGCTGCGCAAGGCCGACCCGGCCCCCATCTCAGGACTGGATGCCCTGCTGGCCAACCAGGTTTTTTTCTACGACAATCCGGCTCGGTTTACCGTGTCCGTAGAGAAGATCTGCGATGAACTGGAGGGGAGGATCAAGGAGGAGAAAGGGGCTTTCCTGGCGGGAACCCCTCGTATTCTTGTTTCCGGCTGCCCCCAGGCGGTGCCCAACTGGAAACTTCCTTTTATCGTCGAAACCTCGGGCGCGGTGATTGTCGGCGAGGAGTCCTGCGTGGGCGAACGCGGCACCCGCAACCTGACCGATGAATCCGGGGAGACAGTCGAACAGATGATGGATGCCATCATTGACCGCTATTTTCAGGTGGACTGCGCCATTTTCACTCCCAATCCGGACCGACTGGAGCATATCCGGGAAATGGCGGCCGAATACCGGGCGGACGGTGTAATCCACTATGGACTGCAGTTCTGCCAGCCGTATCTGATGGAAGCCATACCGGTTGAAAAGGCCCTTGAGGGTCAGGATATTCCCTGCATGCGGGTTGAAACCGATTACAGCATGGAGGATGTCGGCCAGTTGAAAACGCGGATCGAAGCCTTTATCGAGCAGCTTCGATAAGAAAATGGAGTTTCGTCGAGATGCAATTTGCCGGGATTGACATCGGCTCCCGCACCATTGAACTGGTGGTGATGGATCAGGCGGGCGGGATCGTCAGCAGCCTCAAGGCGGACACCGGCTTTGATCCCGTGGAGGAAGCCCGAAGGATGATCAACGGGGTGCGGTTTGACCGGATCATGGCCACCGGGTACGGCCGCAATCTGTTCGAGATTTCCTTCGACGCTCCCACGGTCACGGAAATCAAGGCCCACGCCAGAGGAACACGGGCTTTTTTCCCCGGCGCCTTGACCGTGCTTGATATCGGCGGCCAGGACAGCAAAGTGATTGCACTGTCAACGGACGGTAGGGTGAAAAAGTTCGAGATGAACGATCGCTGCGCCGCCGGGACCGGCAAGTTTCTGGAGATCATGGCCAGGGCGCTGGGCTTTCGCATTGAAGACTTCGGCCGGGAAGCGCTGCTGGCGGAAAAAAGCCTCAACATATCGAGTATGTGCACTGTATTTGCCGAATCCGAGGTGACTTCCCTGATCGCCCGGGGACAGAGCAGGGTGGAAATAGCCCGGGGGCTGCATGCCAGCATTATTCGCCGCTTAACCGGCATGATCAAACGGGTGTCGCCGGAGGGAGATGTTGTTTTCACCGGCGGGGTAGCCAACAATCCATGCATGCGGGCACTGCTGGAGGAAAATCTTGGGCGCCGCGTCATCATCCCTGAGGATCCGCAGGCCATCGGTGCTCTGGGGGCGGCGCTGATGGCCGCGGAATTGCCATGAGGGGCGATACACCCAGCACATGACAATGGTCACCTGAAATGCAGTATGTCCACATCGGCGCAAAGATTGCACGTCGGATTGCAGACCTGAACAATGACGGCAAAGCGGGGAGGGCGGTGGCCCGGAGAGCCTCTGCCGTCATCGAAAGCCTGGCGAGCGAGGGGGTCGGCAGTTATGTGGATGGTGCCTCCGGTTATACCCGCTACGGGGAAAAACGCATCCGCAACTGCCGTAAATATGAACTGGGATGCGGGTATCGCCTGGTTACCCTGCAGCGGGGCGTCAAGGTGTTCGTCGTTTTTCTCGGAACGCATGATGAATGCCAGCGCTGGCTGAAAAACCACCGCCGGCTGGAGGAATATTATGCCGGCAACGGGGACGTGTTCCGGATTATTGATGCAACTGAGCCTTCCGCAGATGGTATTGATGCCGGTTCAGAGGATTCGATAGAGGACCCTGAAGAGGAATTATTGGCAAAACTGACTGATCGGGATTTGCGCCGGGTGTTTCGCGGACTGGTTGAAGGAGCCCGAAAACGTTCCATGAAGACCCTGGACAACGGGCAAAAGTCCGCATGACGGCTCCGGGTGAGAGTAAGGGACAGGAATCAGAGGATGCGCATCTTATGGCAAAGAAAGTGAATTTCCTGTTTGTCTGCCCCGATGTCGGCAAGGTGTTTGAGAGCTCGGCGTTCAGCATCCTGGAAAACAGGGGGGTCGTCATTGACGAGGGCGGCAACAAAACCCTGGATGCCAAGGTGACGCTCGATGAGTCCTGTCCATTCTGCGGCCGGAAACATGTGTACCGCGCCAGTGAATTGTTGTGCCCCTATACAGGGTCAATGACGGGAAAATAAACAAGGAGAAATTTGATGAAGGGGAAAAATGTTTTCGCGACAAGGTGGGGAATCATAGGGGTGGGAGCCTGTATAGGGATCCTGGCGCCGTTGTTGCAGAAGCTCGGCAACCCGGGCAACATGGGGATTTGCGTGGCCTGTTTCGAGAGGGACATTGCCGGGGCGCTCGGTCTGCACCGGGCGGCGGTGGTCCAGTACATGCGGCCTGAAATTATCGGTTTTGTCCTGGGGTCGCTGGTGGCCGCGTATCTTTTCAAAGAGTACCGGCCCCGGGCCGGATCGGCGCCCATTGTCAGATTTGTGCTCGGTGTTTTTGCCATGATCGGTGCTCTGGTCTTCCTGGGATGTCCCTGGCGGGCCGTGCTGCGACTGGCCGGAGGGGACGGCAACGCTATCTTGGGTTTGCTGGGATTGACCTTCGGCATCTGGGTGGGCACGCTTTTCCTGAAAAAGGGCTACAATCTCGGACGGACGCAGGCGACCCATGCCGCCGCCGGATGGATGCTGCCGTTGATCATGCTTGGCTTCCTCATCCTGGCATTCATTTTTCCCCAGTTGGAAGGTCAGGATAAAAACGGGGTGCTGTTTTACAGCCTGAAGGGGCCCGGTTCCATGCATGCGCCTCTGCTGGTGTCGCTGGTCGTGGGGCTCGGGATCGGTTTTCTGGCCCAACGCAGCCGGTTTTGCACCATGGGTGCCATCCGCGATGTCGTCTTGTTCGGGCAAACCCACTTGCTTTCTGGCTTCATGGCCTTGCTCGTTTTTGCCTTTTTAACCAATCTTGTCCTGAGTCAATTCAAGATGGGGTTTGCCGGTCAGCCGGTGGCTCATACCCAGCATATCTGGAATTTTGCCGGCATGGCCCTTTCCGGACTGGCCTTTGCCCTGGCCGGCGGCTGCCCCGGCCGGCAGCTGTTTCTCGCCGGTGAAGGAGACAGCGATGCGGCGGTATTTGTCATGGGTATGATAGTGGGTGCCGGAATCTCCCATAACTTCGGGCTGGCAAGTTCACCCGATGGTGTCGGCCCCTACGGTATCCCTGCGGTGATCATCGGTATTCTGGTGTGCCTGTTTATCGGATTGACCATGAGAAGAAAAAGCGCATAAGGAGGTTGAACATGGCAGCAACAGTAGATGCAAGGGGGCTTTCATGTCCTCAGCCTGTTATAATGACACTGGATGAAATCAAGAAGGGAAAAGACAAGGAGATAATCGTTCTGGTTGATACCGATACCTCCAAGGAAAACGTGTCGAGGGCGGCTGAGAGCCAGGGCTTCAGGATCAATGATGTCACTGCGGAGGGAGAAGGATATCGCATCACCATGACAAAAGGTTAGGCCGTGATCGGTTTTCTCAGAAAGAAAAAAGAGAAGCATGACAGGAAAAAGGCGCAGAACACATCTGTTGATCGCGGCATTCTGGTTTTCGAACATACCAGCGATGTGATTCAGGCGGAAAATATTTTGAAAAAATCCGGCTGGTCAGTGCGGGTGATGGGACCGCCGCCCGAGATTCAAACCGGTTGCGACCTGGTTATTGAATTTCCGCTGATTGAAGAACTGAACATCAGGCGGGAACTGAAAGGCGTTCACATCGAGCCCCTTTCCGTGGTGCCGGTCACGTCTCCGCTGCTGGCTCCCGTCGACCTGTTTCATACCAAGGATTTTGGTGATTACCTGATGGTGCGGGCGGCCAACATGAAAATCACCGTGGCAAAAAAGGATCGCACAATCGTCAATATTTCAGGCGGCGGGTGCCCGGACGTGCCGTATCTGGCCCAGGAACTGGTTGGAAAGACCCTGGCTGAAGCACCTCGACCCCGGGAACTGGGCCATACCCTCTGCGGGTATGCCCTTGAACTGGCGTACAACGAGCTGTGTCGAAAATGATAGGTATTGTCGGCACCGTCCCGGACCTGGAGTTTCCGCTTGTGCACGGACCGGCCCGTCTCATAAACGGCCGGCTGTACATCGAGGGCCGGGATATTCCCATAAACCGCGGGACACCGGCGCTCCTGGCGGCAGCGCTGAAGGCGGCCGAGTGGCTGGGCGGCGTGGAGATATACGCTTTTCTGGTCGGCGACATCGGCCTGGGCGAAGGCAGCCGAAAATTGTATGCTTTTCTCGCCAGCTGTTTGAGAGAATATGCATTTCAGGTACTGACCTTTCATTATACCCAGCCGGACGTGGACTGGAGCCTCAGGGTTCTGTTCGCCGTTGAATCCATGAAGCAGCGGCCGATCCTGATTGCCGATGCCGGATTCATGTATGGCGCCAAAATGAGCGGCCGGGCGCCCAGCTATGATTTTTTTACCCCGGATGTCGGCGAACTGGCATTCCTGGCGGATGAACTGGCGCCGCACCCTTTTTACACCCGCGGCTTTATCCTGCACCAAAACAACCAGGTGCCGGATCTGATCCGGCGTGCTTACCTGCATGAAAACGCCGCGGCCCATCTTGTGGTGAAGGGTCAACCCGATTATATTACCCGGGGCAATCAAGTGGTCGCCACGGTGGATCAGCCCTCCTTTGATGCCATGGAAGCCATCGGCGGCACGGGCGACACCCTGACCGGACTGCTGACGGTATTGTGCACCGCTGGATGTGATCTGACCGAGGCGGCGGTCACTGCCGCCAGGGCCAATCGCTGGACCGGCTGGTTCGCCGATCCCGGTCCAGCCACCCAGGTTATCGAACTGATTGAAAAAATTCCAGGTGCCTTGGCAAAGGCGGTGGATCAGGACCATAAGGTAGAAGGAGAAGACCCATGGGGGAAGCCGGAAAACCCAGACTGACTGAAACAGTAACCGGTTCAGGCTGAGCGTCCAAGCTGCCTCCAGGGGACCTGGACAGAGCATTGTGCGGTTTGGTGTTTCCTACCGACGAAAATGTCCTGATCGGACTGGATCGGGCGGATGACGCCGGGGTGTATCGAATTACCGATGATATCGCCCTGATCCAGACGGTGGATTTTTTCACGCCCATCGTTGATGATCCCTACTGGTTCGGCCAGATTGCCGCCGCCAATGCCCTGAGCGATGTCTATGCCATGAGCGGAATCCCGAAAACCGCCATGAACCTGGTGGCCTTTCCAGCCGAAGAAATGGAGCTGACGGTCCTGCGGCAGATCATTCAGGGCGGCATAGACAAGATCAGGGAGGCTGGAGTGGTTCTTATCGGCGGCCACAGCATTGTCGACAAGGAACTCAAGTACGGGCTGTCCGTGACCGGGATCATTCATCCTGCAAAAGTACTGGCCAAAAAAAACCTGCGGCCCGGGGACTCACTGGTGCTGACCAAGCCGCTGGGCACGGGCATCATCAATACCGCCATCAAGGCGGGATTGGCATCCGCAGAGCTGACCGACAGGGTAACCCGGTTGATGGCGGAGCTGAACCGGGATGCGGCCCGAATCATGGAGAACTTTGATGTCGGCGCCTGCACGGATGTGACCGGCTTCGGCCTGCTGGGACACCTCGCCGAAATGGTATGCGGCTCGGGTACGAGCGTCCGGATTGAATCCGCGAAAGTTCCGGTCATAGCCGAGGCCCTGGAATTTGCGAATATGGGGTTTGTTCCCGCTGGAGCCTACAAAAATAAAGAGTTCCGTGAAAAAATGACCGCCTGTGCCGAAACCGTGCCCCGTTCTCTGCAGGACGTGCTTGTCGATCCCCAGACATCCGGGGGACTGCTCATCAGCGTCGGCGGATCCCAGGCAGCCTCCCTCGCCTGCGCCTTGCAAGCCGGAGGCATTGTCGATGCTGCGGTGATCGGTGAAGTCACCGCCGATCCGGCAGAAAAAATATCGGTGGTGTAAGGCGCAATTGCTCGAGCAATGCGCCAACACAGCACTTCGTTCCGGTGGCGGTAATCCCGCCGGACAAAAAACAGTGACAATGGAGGAATTGTGAGCCTGAAGGAAATTGACGCCCGGGGCCTGGCCTGTCCCGCGCCGGTTTTGCAGACAAAGGCGGCCCTGCAGGAGGAGGCCTGGCCTAGGATAAAAATTGTCGTCGACAATGCCGCCTCCCAGCAGAACGTCCAGCGGTTCCTGGAGTCCCAGGGGTATCGGACGACCCTTGAACAAAGCGGGGAGGATTATCTGGTCATGGGGACGTGCGTATCCAGGCCCGGGGAGCAGCCCCGAATGTCCCCAACGCTGGAAGCCGGGGCAAAAAAGATCATGGTCCTGTGCGCTACCGACCGCATGGGATTCGGCGACGATGAGCTGGGCCTGAAGCTGATGATCAGTTTCCTTCGCACCATCAAGGAAATGGGCAGCGACCTGTGGCGGCTGGTCTTTGTGAACAACGGCGTCAAGCTGACCATCGACGGCTCCGAGGTCCTCGCTGATCTCAAGGATTACGAGAAAGCAGGCCTGAAGATCCTGGTGTGCGGCACCTGCCTGACCCATTTTGATCTGCTGGAGAGAAAACAGGTCGGCGAGACCACCAACATGCTGGATATCGTTACGGCCATGCAACTGGCGGACAAGGTAATCAGCATCTGACGGGTTGGACGCAGGGCGTTGCCATGTCCGGGTGATCCGCCGCTGTCTCCGTGCGCATCCTTGACCTTCTGAGTCAGCGCCCGGAATGCACCGGCAGCCGGCCATCCGAGCCTGCCTGGCGTTTTGGCAAGGGCAATCAGCGGGAGGGTTGGTCCAAGCCCTGCTGACCGCGATTGTAAAAGCGCGAAGGGCCGGACCAGATTTCCCAGTCGCTTTCCCGGAAAATGGTTCGGCAGCGGCTGACGGTTTCCCCCCGGCCTTCTTCCGTCTTGGCTTGCGTATCCCTGGGATTGGCCCCCGCTTCCGCCCAGAAGAGATTGGCTCCGGCGATGGCGCCCAGGGTGCAGGGCTCATGGGTGCAGTTGCCCAGCACGGACCGCGGCATGCCCAGCCTGGTCACGGCCATGATCTGGGCCATCCGCAGCTCGCTGATCATCCCCCGCCCGGCTATTTCCGTCCCAGGGATGGAGATCCTCCGCGCCGCCCCGCTGTAGGCGGGATTGACGGAAGCGGTGAATTCGATCATTTCGGTCAGCTCCTCGCTGGTATGTTCCGGCCCCACGGGCTCCACGCATGTCCCCACTTTCAGGCCCGCTTCCTTGAAGTTGAAAATGCTTCTTTTTCTGCCCTCCGCTGAAAGCCCGGTGTCAACGCCTTCGCGCAGCCGCAGCGCATGGTAGACGCCGGCAAAGCCGGCATCTTTCAGTTTGACGCTGTTTTTCAGCGTCTGGTCGCCGACATTGGCGATCAGGGTGGTGGCGGGCTGCAGTTTTTTTCTCACTTCTCCGGCAATCTCCAGGAAACGCTCAAACGGGTACCGGGCCGTGGACATCATGAATACCGCGTTTGCCCCGTCGGCTTCAAACTGGAGGGCACGGGCCACTGCCTGCTCGGCAGTGAGTTCCGTCGCCTCGCTGAAAATGTTGTTGACCCCGGCGAACGAGCAAAAAAGGCAGTCGCAGCCGCAGGGAGCGAGATTGACCGCGAACTGGGCGTGAACTTCCGCTTTCCCGCGCGAGACCTCCTTGGAAACGCGGTTTGCCTCGGCCATGAGCAGATAGGCTTCGGGACTATCGGGCGGCAGATCGAGGAGGAAGATGAGCTGCTGCCGGGACAGCACTTCACCGTTCCGCGATTTTTTCAATATGTCGTCTATGTTCATGTCTCACTCGGTTGATAAAAATTTTGGTTCATCCGACTAAAGCGTACTTTGTTTCATGAAGGGCATAGATTTTCAGTTTAAAGAATTCCATATCGCGAAAACCATATGCCTGTTTCTGCAATGTTTTAATTTTGTTGTTGGTTCCTTC
>Ga0209614_1002014_pt1 | contig 14058 bp, 12 predicted proteins | sample BlaSprsedimmetaG_FD_185484 | JGI IMG/M metagenome (GOLD analysis project Ga0209614, IMG submission 185484) | Hot spring sediment bacterial and archeal communities from California, USA to study Microbial Dark Matter (Phase II) - Blank Spring... ... | reverse complement strand
GGCGACATCTACGGCCTGCACATCGACCCCGCTGCGCCCGTGTGGCAGCTCTCGGTGGGCCAACAGCAACGGGTGGAGATCCTCAAGGCGTTGTACCGGGGCGCGGCGTTGCTGATCCTCGACGAGCCGACGGCGGTGCTCACGCCGCAAGAGGTGGATGAGTTCTTCGTCATCCTCAAGCAGATGGTGCGCGATGGGCACGCCGTCATCTTCATCTCGCACAAACTGCACGAGGTGCTGGCGATCAGCGACCGCGTCAGCGTGCTGCGCGACGGGTATATGGTGGGGACGCAGCCTAGAGGCGAGATGACCAAAGCCGACCTGGCGCGCATGATGGTAGGCCGCGAAGTGAACTTGCAGAAAGAGTTACCCCCCGCCACGCCGGGCATAGCGAGGCTCACCCTGGAGAGTCTGTGGGCCAAGAGCGACCGCGACACCGACGCGCTGCGCGGCGTCAATCTGGAGGTCCACGCGGGCGAAATTCTAGGGCTGGCGGGCGTCTCCGGCAACGGCCAACGGGAGCTGGCCGAGGTCATCAACGGCTTGCGGCCGGCGACGCATGGTCACGTATACCTCGATGGGGAAGACATCACCGGCGCGTCGCCCGCGCACCTCATCGAGCGCGGCCTGGCCTACATCCCCGAAGAGCGGATGCGCGACGGCATGATCCGCGACTTCACCGTGGCCGAAAACCTCATCCTGCGCGAACACGCGGAAGCGTCCTATGCCAAGAAGGGCTTCTTCGACTTCCCGGCGATTGCGCGCATCGCCGCCGAGCGCATCCACGCCTTCAACGTGAAGACGCCGTCGCAGGAAACGCTCGTCAAGAGCCTCTCCGGCGGCAACATCCAGAAGATCATCCTGGCGCGGGAGCTATCGCGCGCGCCGCACGTCATCATTGCGGCGCAGCCCACGCGCGGCCTCGACATCGGCGCGACAGAGTACGTCCACGCGCGATTGGTCGAAGAACGCGGGCGCGGCGCAGATACACCGGGCGGGGCGGGAGAAGATACTGCCAGCAAAGGGACGGCCATCCTGCTGATCTCCGAAGACCTCGACGAGATTCTGGCTCTCTCCGACCGCATCGCCGTCATCTACGAAGGGCGCATTATGGACATCGTCCCGCGCGCCGAGGCCACGCCGGAGCGGCTCGGCCTGCTTATGGCGGGTGTGGCGGACCACACCGGCGTTGTCGAACACGACGGCGTTACCGCATCCGCCGAAGTGCCAAGTCCGTTTGCATAGCTTCGCAGCGATCGTGCCATAGCGTTTCGTACTGCTCCGGCGGGACGACGCGACCTTCCAAATCGCCAATCGTGCGGATGCCCGCGTCCAGGCACCAATCCACGCAAATTTGATAGGCTTCCCAATCCAGTTCGTCTTCGTCCCATACCACCGGAACCTCCGTGAACCCTAGCCGGTACGCCGCAAACGCGCGTGTGTGCCCGTCGGTGTAAATCACGCGCTCGTTCAGGCGTTTGATGGGGACCGGTTCCAGCGTTGCGAGCGTGGGAGGCTGCCACCATGACAGCACGTGCGCGAGTTTTGCCGTGCTGATGTACAGTTGGCTCGGTTGAAGTTGTGACAAGGGGAATAAAGTCATATCTATCTCGCGTTTAGAGCAAGACAACATTCCGCTCCCGTGCCCCCGGGGACGGGGGCACGGGAGCACATTTATTCTTCTTCGCTTTCCAGATCGAAGAGCAATTCCAGCAACTCGTCGGAAAGTTCATCCAGGCGCTTCTGATCGCGGTTAGCCTGCGCCATATTGATGTCGATGACGATCTGCGCCAGCTCCGCGCGGTCTTCTGCATCCAGAGCTTCACCGTCCAACAATGTGTTGGCGCGCGCCAGCAGAGTCGCGTCGGTTTCCAGCGGGACGAGAGGCGTAATCGTGTGGACGGACCCGGCATGATACGAGTCCACCAAGTTGTTCTGCGCCTCGGCAATTTGCGCGGCGCTCAAGCGCGTGGGCGTCGCTTCCACTGTGATCTTTTCCTGCTTCCCGGTCTTGCGATCCTCCGCAGTCACTTGCAAAATGCCGTTCACGTCCATATCAAACTGCACCGTCACCTTTGGCATCTCGCCCGGAAATTCCGGTTCCAGGCCATTGATCAGGAAGTTGCCCAACGGTGTGTTCTGTGAGGCGACGGGCTGCTCGCCCTGGTAAACCTCGATTCTGACGGTGTCCTGCTCCGGGTAGAGCGTGGTAAACACGTCCTCTTTGGTCACGGGGATGGTAGTATTGCGGTGGATGAGCACCTTGTAACGGTCGGTGATCACGCGTCCTAGCCGGGTTTCGGCGACGGCGATGCCGAGCGAGTAGGGGGTCACGTCCACCAGGATGGCGTCGATGGGTTCTCCGGCGATGATGGCGGCTTGCACGCCGGCGCCGAGCGCCACCACTTCCTCGGGATTGATCGTCATGCGGGGTTCAGTGTCCAGATGATTTGCCACCAGTTCCCACACCGCCGGTACCCGTGACGAACCGCCGACCATCAACACCTGGGTCAGTTGATCGGCGGTGACACCCGCGTCGTTCAGCACCCGGTCGATGGAGGCGGTCGTCTGGTCGAGCAGGTCGCCGATGACCTCCTCGAATTCATGGCGGTTGATCTCACATTCCAGGTGCAGCGGAATGCCGTTCTTTTCGGCGATGTACTCTTCCTTGACCCACGCAAACGGATGGTCGGAGAGTGTGATCTTCGCCATCTCCGCGGCGCGTTGCAGACGCGCCCAGGCTCGCCGGTCTTCCCGCAGATCGAGGTCGTGGCGCTCCTCGAACTCCGCAGCGATGAGCCGGGCCAGACGCTCGTCGAAATCATCGCCGCCTAGCCGGGTGTTGCCGTGGCTGGCGCGTACTTCGACAATGCCATCCATCAGCTCCACCAGCGAAACATCGAACGTGCCGCCGCCCAGGTCGTAAACCAGCGCCAGTTGATCCTCGCCCAGGTTCAGCCCGTAGGCCAGCGCCGCCGCCGTCGGCTCGTTGATGATGCGGCGCACGTTGAAACCGGCGATTTCCCCGGCGTCGCGGGTGGCTTGTCGCGCCGCGTCGGAGAAGTAGGCCGGCACGGTGATAACGGCGTCAGCGACTTCGTCGCCCAGGTTGAGTTCGGCGATGCGCTTCATTTCACGCAGGATAAAGGCCGAGACTTCTGGCGGGGTAAACGTCCGCCCGCCCATCGTGACGCGCTCCGCCGTGCCCATCGACCGTTTGATCGAGCGCACAGTATTATCGGGATCGAACACGTACTGATTGCGGGCCGGCGTCCCCACCAACCACTCGCCGTTGGCCGCGTAGCCAACGACCGAAGGTGTGATGCGCTCATCGCCGTTTGGCAGCATCACCGGTGACCCGTTGCGCACGACGGCGACGCCGGAGTTGGTTGTGCCTAAATCAATGCCTACAATTTTATTCATAGTGCTCCTGGGATTAGTAACTGATAGTTAGTAATGAGTAATGAGTAAAGAGTAATGAGTAAAGAGTAATGAGTAAAGAGTAATGAGTAGGGTACAGCTTTAAATCTTGCCTCCTGCCTCTTGCTTCATGCCTCTTTCGGCCGGTAGACGACAACGTCGGCGTAGCGGAGGACGCGGTCGGCGGTGCGATAGCCACGGCGATCCTCGGCGAGGATTGTGCCGGATGTGGGCGGGGGTCCGCTTACCCCGTTGCTTTCGGCGGTGGTCGCTACGGCGACGTGCTGATAGGGGTCGAATGGATGCCCGACGGTGGGGATGGGGATAACGCCCCCGGTTTCCAACACGGCCAGCAGCCGCTCGCGCACCAACCGCAACCCGTCCAGCCAACTGCTGAGCTTGGCCCGGTCGGCGGGTGAAAGGAGGCTTGCTTGTTCCGGCGTAAGGTTGGGCGACGCCGTCGCTTTGTCGCGCACCGCGAGGTAGCGTTTGCCGCTGGCGATCGCGTTGTCCAGGCCATCCAGCGCCGGCAACATGGATTCCAGCCATTCCTGGCGCGCGGCGCGCACTTTTTCTTCAGCCAGTTGCTCCACCAATTCTGCCTGGTGCGCCCGTTGCGCGTCCAATTCGGCAAGCGCCTTCTCGGCTCGCGCGGCTTGTTCTTCAGCCAGCATATTCGCCTTGAACTGCGCCTTGCCGAGCTTACGCACTTCCTTCTCCAGTGCGTCCAGGCCGGCGGGTGGTTCGACCTGCGCCGGAAGTCCGCTTCCGCGTTGATGCGCGGCGATGTCGCTTTCCAGACGGGTCAATAAATCGGCCAGCGTGGCCCATACTCGACGACGGTCGCTCATAGCTGAATTGGCCGGTAATCCTTTTTGAAATTCGTCTGCCCCAGATCGCCGTACTGTTGTAGCAAGCGCCATATATCCTCGACGTGAAAGTCGAGGTCGAGCTTGCGCGGGCGCTTGCGCGGTTCCCACGGCGCGGGCGGCTGGAAGAGAAAGAGATCGGTGACGGCCTTGGCATCGGCGGTGCGCAGCTTTTCGTAAGCCGCGCGAATCAGCTTGAAGGTGTCGGGATGCTCTTCCGGCGAGTGTTCACGCACGAGGGCGAAGTAGGCGCGCTTGATTTCGTGCGGCGTTGCGCCACGTTGCAGGCCCAACACGGCATACGGATCGCTGCTGGTCAGATCGGGGGGCAATCCCCCGCGCCGCGTCTGGCGCTGCGCCTGGGGATCAATATCCGAAGGGGTTGAAGGTATCATCGTCCCACTCCTCATCATCGTCGTAATCATCATTCAGAAAATCGGGAAGGAATGGCATCTCGCCGCTCAATAGCGCCCCCGGCCCAAATTGGTTCAGCACCATATTGAGCATAGCCGGCGGCATATCCATCATCTCGCGCGTAGCCCGAATCTGCTCCATAAGGTCTGGATCGTAGCTTTTGCGCAGCGCCTTTTCCGCGTCACGGAGATGCCGCTTTGCGGTTTGCGGGTCGCTCTGGCGCAAGGCGATGAGGGCCAACATCACCAGCGAGCGGGCTACGTCCTGCCCGGCGGCAACGGCGCGTTCCAGGAATTCCTTTGCAATCTCTACTGCCGGCGTGAGGGCGAGCAGGTGCCCGACCATTGCCAGGGGAGCGTCTCCCGGCGGCGCTTTCTCGATGACGCGCTCCAACCAGGGACGCCCCATTTCCATCTCCACTTCCATCGCGTAGACGGCCTGGCTCAAGTAGAATTGGAAGGGGATACCTTCGATCGACGCTTCGGCCTGGCGCATAAGTTCCCATGCGCGCTCCGGGTTGTGTTCGTCCAGCCAGACGTGGATCAGTTGCTCGTACACGCGCAAATCCTGCGCGCCGTGAGCGAGCGCCTGATCGAGGCAGGATTCCGCGCGCTCGTATTGCTCCATCCACATATAACACGCGCCCAGGCGCGCCCAAATATAGCCGTTGTTGGGTTGGTATTCCAACGCCTTGTTGAACGTTTGGATAGCCGATTCGAGCTGCGACCACGACATAGCGTTTTCGCTTTGATCGAGGTAGTAATCGGCGAGCGCCTGGCGCGCGGCTTCGTGATCGGGTTCTAGCTCCAGGATGCGCGTCCAATAGCGCGGTGCGCCCGTTATCCCCCACCAATTGTCGCTCGCGGCGAGCACTTCCCCCATCCGCAACAACGCGGGGATGTAGTTCTCGTCTTTTTCCAGGACGCGCTGCAATTCGTTTTCCGCGGCCAAAAGGCGCCCGTCGTTTATCAACCCTTCGACCAGCGCCATGCGCGTTTCGAGGCTGTCGGGGTTCCACTTGACGGCTTGTTTGTAGACATTGATGGCTTCTTCATATTCACCATCTTTGACGTAGGCTTCAGCGGTGCGCTGCCACAACCGGGCTACCTGTTCGTCGCTGATCGCGTCAGGATGGTCGGCTTTGCGTGGGCGGCGGCGCAAGGCCTCGCGCCAAAACTCCGCCGCGTTGAAGAAGTCATCGAGTTTTTCATACGCCAGCGCCAGGTTGTAAGCCAACCGGAAGCTGCCGCCGTCCAGGTTGCGCGCTTTTTCCCAATGATCCAACGCTTTTCCCCACTGACCCGCCGAGGCCGCTTGATAACCGATCCGTTGGTGGACCTGTGACAGCAGTTCGTCAAAACGTTTGTCGGATGGCGCGTGCCGCGCAGCTTCGTTGGCGGCTGCCATGGCGCCGTCTACGTCGTCGGCGAGCAAGTGTTGCTCGGCCAAACGATAGTAGATTTCCCCCAGATTGTGTGAGAGGGCCTCCGAGCGGTAACCTGCGGCATAGCTTTGCGTCCACAGTTTGCGCGCTGTGTCCCAATCTTCCGTGCGCGCCGCGAGCACGCCCAGATAGTAAGTCGCTACATTCGTCTCTGCCGGAGAAGCGGCGCTTTGCGTCGCACTTTCGACCAAGCGTTGCGCCTCTTCTTTGTTCCCACTGTCCAGCGCAGCCAGGCCTTGCCACAAGGTGGGCGCATCGGCGGTGAGTGTGTAAGGCCGGCGGCGGAAGGCGTTGGCGGCGCGCAGCATCCCCTTTTCGTGATCGGTGAGATCGGCCCACACCGGCTTTCCGGTGGGGTCGAGGCCCTCTTGCAACAGCGCCAGCGCCAGGGGATAGGCGGCGCGGCGCGCGAAGGGACTGGCGGTGTTTTGCCGCACCTTTTCGTAGTTGATGATAGCGGTTTTCAAATCGCCGCTGCGTTGGGACGCCAATCCCAGATGATAAGCGTAGCAGTCATCCACGGGCTGTAATTCTACTGCGCGCCGTAGATCGCGCAAGCCGGCTTCGAGATCGGGCTGCGGTTTGGCGAGCTGTTCCTGCCCACGGCGAAAGTAGGCTTCGGCCAGCGCCGCCGCCGGCAACATGGTTGGGATCTGGGTCTGCACACGTTCCCAAGTCTCGATGGCTTGGTTGTAGTCGCCAGAGCGGAAAGCATTGCTGCCGCGCGTGCGCAGCGTTGCCACACCCTGACGGCTCGATGACGATCTTGAACGTCTTTTGCGTTTTGTCATAGGTCTCTCTTGTTGCGCCGTTAATTAAGTATAGACGCAGCTATTATACCATAATGAATTCGCCGTATACGGGACGTTTTGCTGTGCATCGACTACTATCGCATAGCGTCAATGGCGCCCCAGTTTATACTTGCCAGGGATCGTCGACCCTGGCGTGGCGCGCAAGCGCCGCGGATCTGGCGATCCGCTCCAAGCCTAGCTAACTGGGGGGATTTCTGCTACGCTGCGCTACGGTGTTACCACAAATCTAACGAAGATCTGCCAACAGTCCGACTTGGCCGGCCTGGCGGGTCAGGCGGATGCCGAGGCGGGCGATGGTGTATGCTTGCTGGATAAGCAACGCCGGCAGCCACCAGCGCAGCGGCAGTGTGTCCATCAGCCAGCGATGCGCCAGGTAGAGCAGGCCGTAGAGCGCCAGCCCGCCGCCAACGAGCGCCGCGAGGGGCAATGCTTGCTTGACCATCGCGCGTGCGGCGCTACCGAGCGCCTGGAAAACGCGGCGCTCGTTTTGCGTCAGGGCGACGGCGCGCGCCATCTCGATCCACGTGGCGAAGAGGCCCGCCAGCGCCAATCCCACGCCGGCGACGGCCCATCCGAGCGCAGGGGCGAGCATGTAGGCGAATACCGCCAGCAACAGCGCCGCGCCGCCGGTCACGCCGACCAAAACTGCACCGGTGAGGTTGAGCGCGATGAAGACGCCAAACCACCGCCATCCCGCCTGCGCGAACGCGCGCCACGAGAGTGTTTGCGCGGCAGCGTATTCGGCCAGCGTCCCACCTTCGAGCCAAGTCCAGATCAACCGGGCAAGCACCCACACGGGTAGAGCCAGCACCAGCGCCAATACGCCCCAGGGAACGCCCCCGCTGCCCATCTCAAGCGAGAAAAAGTCGAACAACAGGTCCAGCGATCGCTTTTCGAGTATCTGATTGAACGCCGGATAGCGCGTGAGCGGCGACCACGCCAACGCCATCAACAGCGCCAACCCCAGGGCCAGCACCGTCGTGACCCCATAACTGAGCGCCCATGCACGGGGACGTTGCACGACGCGGCGCAGGTAAGCCCCTACCAATGTCGGGGCGGCTGTCTCTATTCTCCATTCTTCATTCTTCATTCTTTATTCTCCATTCTCTATTCTCTACCACACCGCACCTCCCCACAGGAAGTCCTGCCAAAAGCGCAACCCTCTTACGACAAGCCCCAGTCCTGTTGCAGGATCGGGCGCGCGGCGCAGCCGGTTGTTGGCAAGATTGAGATCGAGCACGATGGCGTCGCCGGGATCGATTTCGACCATACGCGGCGCGCCGTCGATGGTCAGCGTGGGCTGATCGCAGGGCCAGGCGATGGTCTCCGGCGCTTGCCGTCCATCGCGGGTGACCCGCACGGTGGTGGGAATACAGAGATCGCCTTCGCGCTCCAGCGTCGCCTGGTCCGCGTCGATGGCGACCACGCGCGCATCCAGCACGCCGTCGTCATGGACGAGTTGATCGAAAAACCAGGCTGCCACTTCCGCGCCGAGCGTCTCTTCCATCACGGCACGCACATCCTCCGCGCGGGGATGGGTGAAGGCGTGACGGTCGAAGTACGTACTCAGAAACTGCTGCATAGCCGTCTCGCCGACGGTGCGCTCGACGGTAGTGAGCGCCAGCGCGGGCTTGGAGTACGTCGCAATCCCGTACTCTAAAGCGCCAAAATCCCAGGCCGCGCCGGCCATCGATGTGTCGGGGAACATCGTGTATTGCAGCCGGTGCATGGCCAGGTAGGAGAAGTTCCATCCCAAACAATCGACGAGCGCGCCGTCGTACAGGGCGTTCATCGCCCGCACCGTAGCGTAGTCGGTGAAGCCTTCGTCCAGCCAGGGTTCTTCGGCTTCGTTGGTGGCGACGACCGACTGGAACCACTGGTGGCCCAGTTCGTGGATGGCTTCCACTTCGATCAGGCGCAGGCAGGCGGGCATCGCGCCGCCCATCGCGCCGACGGTGAACAGCGTCGGGTACTCCATCCCGCCCGCGCCGCCCCCGTCCGGCGGAACGATGACGACGGTAAGCTGTGGATAGAGGCCCTCGCCGTAGGCGCCGAACCAGGCGTTGTAAAGCGGGAGCGCGTCCGCCGTAGCGTTGAGGGCGCGGCGGGCCATCGCGCGTTGGCGCGGGTAGTAGACGACGCGCACATCGACCCCTTCGACCTGGCGTGTCATCTCGCGGTACTTGGGCGAGGCCGACCAGGCGAAATCGATCACGTGCTCGGCGACAAAAGTGTGCGTTGATGTGCCGTCCACGTTGGCGACAACGGTTGGAGCGCCGGTCCCGGTCGCCGCAACAACCCAATTCTGGGGCAGGGTGAGCGCCACGTCGTAGCGGCCAAAGTCGGCGTAGAACTCGCTGTTGGCGTGGAAAGGGTGGGCGTTCCACGCGCCCGCGTTCAAGTCACCTTCTTCCCAGACGCCAAACTTGGGGAACCACTGCCCGCCGAAGATGAAGTCGCCATTGTCGGCCCAACCCGTGCGGGCGAAGGCTTTGGGGAACTGCGCGGTAAAGGCGATGTCCACGCTGACGCTGTCACCGGGCGCGACCGGCTGCGGCAGCGCGACTTCGACGAGCGTTTCGTCATCGTCGAGGGCCTGCACGGTGAGCACCGTCCCGCCGGCGAGCGCGATTTGGTCGATGCGGACCCAGCCGGGGGCATTGGGATCGAAGCTGTAGCCCCGTAAGCCCAGGTTAGCCTCGCGCATCCAGAGCGTACTCGCGTTGCGGAAGGCGTTGAGATAGAGGTGGAAAACCAGATTAGGGATGGGTTCGGCGGTGCGGTTATGGTACACGGCAGTTTGCTGCCCGGTGAGGGTATACGTCCCCGGATCGTATGTGGCATCGATGTTGTAGGAGGCCACGTCGGGCGGCGGGACGGTCGCCTGCCCCATCGACGGCGCGGGCAATCCCAACATGCCTATGCAGCACAGCAATGCAAGCCAGAAATAGCGGCCTTTCGATTTTGGATTTTCGATTTTAGATTTTGGATTGCTCATCTGCTTACTCCTTGCTTCCTACTCCCTACTCCCTACTCCCCAATATCCCCTGAGCGCCGCGATGCTTTCTGCGAGGGCGTTGGCCTCGAAGAGGGTGAGTGCCTTAAGCAGGCCAGGGACGCGCGGCTGGTAGGTATCCTGCTCCACGGCGCTGATGACGGTTTCGAAGTGTTCCGGAGAGATGCCCATGCGTTCGGCGAAAACCTGCGCCGTCTCCACAGCTTCGGGATCGGCTAACTGGTCTGCTAGCCAGTCACACCATCGACAGAGCGCCTCCGGCTGGACGAACGGGAGCCAACGGTCTGGCTGCACGCTGCGGAGGAGCGGTACCACAGCCGGCCAGCGGCGTAGTTCCATTTCGGCCTGGCGATCTACCAGCACGCGGAGGGCGTTGTGGTGGATGTTGCGCGTCAAGCGGTCGGGCCACAAGTCCGATTCCATGTAGAACGGGCGGAAGACATCGTGCAGCCAACATTCGTCCCATGCCAGGTGGACCAGGTAGCCACTGACGAAGGCGGCGTGGGCGGGATGCAACCGGGCCGGGTCCGCCAGCTCGGGATACGTTGCCAGCAGCGTCTCGCCGGCGCGCGCGGCGCTGTCCCTGTGAACGTGGTAAAAGTGCGTGTCGAAACGCGGTTGTCCCGTGAGCGACTGCACGTCGACGGCGGTGTTCCCCAGGAGAAACGCGCCCAGATGCGCGTGCATAGCCTGCCGGATGGTTCGAGGCAGGTGGGCGCTTGCCAGCACGTCACGTGCGTAGATCAGATGTTGGAATGGCGTCGGCATAATGATGTAATTCTACCGTGAACGAGGCAAGAGGCAATGCAAGGCTTTATCTGGCTCTCGCAGCGGATCGCGTGAGCGCACGCCTACCCCACAATAGGCTCGCACCGCCCAGCAGTTCAGCAGTGGCGGACCGGGCGCAAAAACGCGGTTTGGGGCAAGGGGCACCCCCTCACTCAGAAAGCCACCTGAGAGAGGGCGTCGCGGCAGCGCGCCTGGTATGGCGGCTAAGCGGCAGTCGCTTCGCGGATGAGACGCACCAGACGACGAAGCGCGCCTCTGGGTCCAGAGACGTTGCGCGTTGACAGACGGCGGGGCAGGCGCATAACAACTGGCTTGCACACTCGCACAGCGTATGCGCGAACGGGCCGCGTGGACCGCTTATCCGGCTTGACAGGCAGTAAACCCGCTTGATACAGTACCTCCAACTGGCGCGCATTGAGCTCCTGCGGTTTTTCTGGGTTGCCCTATTCGCTGCAAAAGCCCCGTGAAGCGAAATCACGCATCACGTTTTACGTTTTACGTTTTACGAAGTATAATGCGCCTGGATAAAATATAGCAGAATAACCTCGTAGCGACGAGGGAAAAGGATTGGAGCGTTTTATGAAGCTAAAAGAAGTTATCGACGTCGTTGATGGAGCGTTATTGGTCGATGCACCGGTCAACACAGACATTCACAACGCGTGTTGCTCGGATTTGATGAGCGACGTGCTGATGTTCGTCAAACCTAATATGTTGTTGATCACCGGTTTGACGAACCCACAAGCTGTGCGCACGGCGGACATGGCCGAAGCGCCGATCATCGTGTTCGTGCGCGGTAAGTATCCCTCGCCGGAGACGCTGGTGCTCGCCGAGGAGTTGGGGATCGCGGTAGTTTTATCGGCCTACACGATGTTCGAGACCGCCGGTTTGCTTTACGAGGCCGGCTTGCGTGGGTTGGGTAAGCTGCCGATTGTCCATCAACGATGAAAAATCGTTTCGCACTTCTCAGTCTCCTGGGCGGAGACGGTGGTCTCGGTAAAGTTCACGAACTCATCCGGGAGATACGAGTTTCGCGGGTGATGACGACCACGCTTTTTACGGTTGCCCCGGATAACCTGATGAGCGAATTGAAGGAACTGATGCGCGAGCATCACATTTCGGGCGTTCCGGTGGTCGAAGATGGTACGCTGGCCGGCATTGTGAGCATCGAGGACTTGATTCACGCGCTGGAAGAGGGCAAGCTGGCCAGCCCGGTGCGGGATTTTATGACCAGCGGCGAGCTGATCGTCGCCCGCGCCAACGAGCCGGTGATGGAAGCCGTACGCCGCTTCGAGGTCACAAAAATCGGGCGCATGCCGGTGCTGGATACGCAGGATAACCTGGTCGGCATTATCACCCGTGGCGATATCATCGAAGCGCTGCTCAGCGCCCTCCAGGAGGTCTACAGCGAGGCCGAGCGCATTCAGGACCATCCCGAATATTTTTTCGAGGCGCTGGAATCCGATTCCACGAGTCTGGTTTTGCGCTACAACGTGAAACACCGTGACTTCGCGGGCGGCGGCGACGCCTCGGCCAAAATTAAACAGGCGCTCTTGCGGATTGGCGCTTCGCCTGTCCTGGCGCGGCGGGTCGCCATCGCCACCTACGAGGCCGAAATCAACCTCATCATTCACACCGATAATGGCGGGACCATCACCGCCGACATCAAGCCTTATGAGATTAGCGTCCTGGCCGAAGACCGCGGCCCTGGTATGGCGGACGTTGAGTTGGCGCGCCAGCCGGGGTATTCTACCGCGACGGTAGAGGTGCGTGAGATGGGATTTGGGGCCGGAATGGGATTGGTCAACATCGACCGCTGTACCGATGACATGAGCATCTGGTCGGCGTTGGGAATCGGTACGCGCTTGCAGATGATCTTCAGGGTCTCTCCTGAAGAGATAAAGCGCAGCGAGACCGGGTAGTTTCTACCACGAACCCACACGAATTTTCACGAATAGAAAAGATTCGTGCCAGTTGGCAAAGATTCGGCGAATGTAGACATTCGCGGTTTGTCTTCCGAGGAGCTAAAGTATGCAGATAAGTGAGATTGTGGAAAAGTTGGGATTGACGGTGTTGATTGGCGAAGATTTGACGGCGGAAGTGACCGGCGGCTACGTGGCGGACTTGTTGAGCTGCGTAATTGCCGGTGCGAAACCCCACGATCTGTGGGTGACGCTGCAAACGCACGTCAACATCGTTGCCGTGGCTTCGCTCAAGGACATCGCGGGCATTCTCGTGGCTGAGAGCGCAGTCGTTCCCGACGCGACACTGGAAAAGGCCGCGCAGCAAGGCGTGGTGATGCTCTCCAGCCCGCAGCCCGTCTACGAAACGGTCAAACAACTGGTTGCGCTCGGTCTCTAACCCTTGCGAAGGTTCTTTGTACGGGTTCTAGTGTACAAGACATGCTTGGATGACGAAATGGTCGTGTTTGACAGTCTCGTTCGCAACCTTCGCAAGAGTAACGGGATGTGAAGATGCATGAATCTTCGCGGCGCGAGTATCACGTCGATCTGCACATTCACACCGTGCTTTCGGCCTGTGCAGAAGTGGAAATGATCCCGCCGCTGATCGTCGAAGAGGCGCTGCACAAGGGCCTACACGTTATCGCCGTCACCGATCACAATGCCACGGGCAACGTCACGGCGGTGACGGAGGCGGCTGCGGGAACGGGGTTGATCGTTCTGCCGGGGATGGAGTTGCTCACGCAGGAAGAAGTGGACGTGCTGTGCATCTTCGACACGCTGGAACAAACGCAGGCGTGGCAGGCGCAGGTCGATGGCTGGCTGCTGCCGCTCGATAACGACGCCGAACACTTTGGCCCGCAGTTTTTGGTCGATGCCGCCGGCGACTTTGTGGGCGAAGATACGCGGATGCGCAAGGCCCCGGCCAGGGTGGGCATCGAAGAAGCCGCACGCGCCGTCCACGCTCTGGGCGGTCTGGTGATTCCCGCCCACGTGGAACGCGACGTCTACGGTCTGCTGTACGTCCTCGGCTTCTGGCCGCCCGACCTGGAGGCCGACGCCGCCGAAGTTTCGCACAACCTGCGTCCCAGCCAGGCCTACGCGCAGTACCTCTCGTTGCAGCACGTCCCCATCATCTCCAACTCCGACGCGCACTTTCTGGACTGGATCGGCCACACGCGCACGGTGTTCCGGCTGGAGGAGCCGCCATCGGTGGCAAGCCTGCGGGCGGCGCTGCGGCTGGGGGCGGGGCAGGGATTCTATGTGCCGTAGGAGGGGAAATGTGTGCGTAATGTCACTAAACACCAGGGATGCTAACCGATATAATACGATTTGG
>Ga0209614_1002013_pt1 | contig 14058 bp, 11 predicted proteins | sample BlaSprsedimmetaG_FD_185484 | JGI IMG/M metagenome (GOLD analysis project Ga0209614, IMG submission 185484) | Hot spring sediment bacterial and archeal communities from California, USA to study Microbial Dark Matter (Phase II) - Blank Spring... ... | reverse complement strand
GCGCGATCCATAGGATCGCGCCGCGCAGCAAGTATTTTTTTTAAAAACAGTAAAAAATTAGCTTTCTATTTTTTTAGGTTGAAACAATGCTTCAAAATCTTCCCTTTCTAGAGTTTCTTTTTTAAGCAGTTCTTTGACTATTTTTTCCAAGTACTTTTTCTTTTTAGTTAAAATTTCTTGGGCCGTATTTTGCGCCTGGCTGATCAGATAGCTTATTTGCTGGTCAATAAGTTCAGCTGTTTTTTCGCTGTAATCTCTTTGTTCGCGGATTTCTTTGCCCAAAAAGATCAGTTCCTCTCTTTCGCCAAAAGTGCGCGGACCCAATGCTTCATTCATGCCGTATTCAGTAATTATTTTTTTGGCTAATTGGGTGGCTGTTCTCAAATCATTAGACGCTCCGGTTGTCACTTCGCCAAAAGTTATTTTTTCCGCCATGTAGCCGCCCAGCAAAACAGCCAATTCATCAATAAATTCTGATTTGGGATGCAAATGCCTGTCTTCTACAGGCAGTTTTAAAGTATAGCCGGCTGCCTGGCCGCGGGAAATAATGGAAACTTTTTGCACTGGATCAACATTGGGCAGTTCATGGGCAATTAAAGCATGTCCGGCTTCGTGATAGGCCGTAATTTTTTTCTCTTTTTCGCTTAAAATATGGCTTTTTCTTTCCGGGCCCAGAAGGACTTTTTCAATGCTTTCCAAAATATCAATTTGTTCAATCTCTTTTTTATTTCTCCTGGCTGCCAAGATAGCAGCTTCATTTAAGAGGTTTGCCAAATCAGCTCCGGAAAATCCCGGAGTTCTTTCCGCTACTTTTCTTAAATTAACGTCTTTGGCTAAAGGTTTGTTTTGGGCATGGACTTTTATAATCGCTTCCCGGTCATTAATGTCAGGAATATCCAAAACAATTCGGCGGTCAAACCGGCCTGGCCTTAATAATGCCGGGTCAAGAATATCAGGCCGGTTGGTGGCAGCCATGACAATAACATTGATTTTGGTTTCCATGCCATCCATTTCCACTAGGATCTGGTTTAAAGTCTGTTCTCTTTCATCATGAGAACCGCCTAGTCCAGCGCCTCTTTGCCTGCCCACAGCGTCAATTTCATCAATGAAAATTATACAAGGTGATGATTTTTTTGCTTTTTTAAACAAATCTCTTACGCGAGAAGCGCCTACGCCCACAAACATTTCCACAAATTCAGAGCCAGAAATGGAAAAAAAAGGCACATTGGCCTGGCCAGCCACTGCTTTGGCCAGCAAAGTTTTGCCAGTGCCAGGCGCGCCCATTAATAAGACGCCTTTAGGTATTTTTGCGCCTAAGGAAGTGAATTTTTTGGGGTTTTTAAGAAATTCAACAACTTCGGTCAGCTCTTCTTTGGCTTCTTTGCAGCCGGCCACATCTTTAAAAGTAATTTTAGCTTTGCCTTTTTGGTGCATTTCCCTGGCCCGGCTTTGGCCAAATGAAAGCGCTTTGGTATTGGCGCCCTGGACTTGGCGCATCATTAGCCAGATAAAAACCACTATTAAAATAAAAGGGATTAAAAAGGGCAATAAGGTTAAAGCCCAAAAGCCAAAGCCTTCGCTCTCCTTAACTTCGATTTTGACTTTTTTAGTTTTTTCCGGATCAACATTATAATTTTTTAACAAAGTAGTCAGTGATTCGCTGGCTTCTTTTTTGGAAATTTGTTTTGTGCCGTCAATTAATTCTATTTCCAATCTGCCTTCTTTGACTATTATTTGGGTAACTTGCTCATCCTCTATTTGGCTGATCAGTTTTTCCAAGCCGATTTCTTCTGGTTTTTCCGTGCTGGCGTTATAAGTGGAAAAAATGGCGGCGATAACCAGAAAAATAATTAAAAAAACGAGGAAATTTTTTAAAAGTATTTTTGACATATTTTGATAAAAATTAAGGATTAAGAATTAAGGATTAAGCTATTTATAAAATTGATTTTAATATAAAAATATTGTTTTGTCAAAGATTATTTGGATTTACTCACACCCCAGACCACGCGCCAGATGTATTTTAAGGTTGTGGCTAACTCTTTACTTTCAATAATGACGCCATAGCCCTCGGCTAAGCCGGAAACAATAGCGACTTTATTGTCAAAAATAATCAAATTAGTAATATCTTCTTTGATATTAGCTGGGAAAAATTTTAATTCCCTTAAATATTCCTTGCCAGCGCTCCATTCGCCAATTGGCATTTCCTTGCTTTTAATTCTAATGGCATGGGAAATAATTTTAGCCTTAATTCTGCGCTTAACCCAAGATTCCATATAATCTCGGCCTAAAACATCAACCATTTCCTGAATAGAGCCGATATAAAATTGTTCTTTGGTTTCCATTTTTAAAATTTCTTCATAGATTTGGACAATACCTTCTCGGCCTTCAAAATAACGGATTTTGGGTTTATGGGGATTGATGTTAAACAGGGAAGTCAGTTCCGGCATAAGTTGGTCAATTTTTTGCTCTTGTTGTTTGACTAATGATTTTAAAGCCTTTGGCGGTTCAGCCACGAAATAGCGCTTTTTGCCGCTAAATGATTGGCTGATCAGATTTTTGGCTATTAAATCTTCCAGAATATCGTAAGTTGTCGGGCGTTTAATCTGCGCCTTTTTGGCTATTTGTACCACAGTTGCTTTTCCCAATTGTAAAATGGCCAGATATACATCGGCCTTTTTTCCGGTCAAACCGATTTCCTCTAATTTTTGCTTAATTTCCATACCTTAAGGTTTGATTATTGGTTATTGATTATTGAAAATTATCAAATATGTCGGTCTAAACTGACTACATTTAAATTATAGCAAATGTTTTGAATATTGTCAATATTTTAACATAAATTTTGCGAATTTTTAGTATAATGTCGGAAATACTTGACATAGAATTATCGCTGTGATATAATGGAAAATCCTGAAAATAGTTTATGAAAAACGCCCAGACAGCTCGGGCAGAGGGAGGAAATTATGAAAAACCAAAAGCTCTTTGAAAAATACAAAGCTCAAAAGCATTGGCATGGTCATTCAACTGAATATGCCCAACGTTTCGCTGATTTTTTGCGCCGGCAAGATTTCAGGGGTGTAGTAGTGGATTTGGGCTGCGGCAATGGTCGCGATGTAGCGATTTTCAAAAAAGCTGGTTTTGAGAGTGTGGGGATTGATAAAAGCAAACAGGAAATTGCTCAAGCCAAAAAGTTGCATCCTGATAGCGCGTTTGCAGTTCAAAACATTCAGAACCTTCCGTGGAAAAATGAAAGCGTTAACGCTATGTTCATGATTAATGTAATTCATTATTTAGATGAGCGCCAGGCTTTGGCTGAAATTTTTCGCACCTTGAGAGTTGGCGGTTATCTGTACTTGCACATTAATCTGTCTATTACTGACAAAAAGGGAAATGTTGATTATCAGGGATATGACCTGCAAAAGACCGTCAAGTCAATTCCCAGGGCAAAAATTATTTCCTGGGAATATTTGGAAAGGATTGATGCCAAGCCAAAGTGGCACAAGCATCAGATTCTGGAAATTATTTTGCAGAAAGATTGAAAGGAGGTTTTAAGAATGCCAGGATGGGTTTCAGGAAGAGATTTTATGACGCTTTATGAACCAGTCGCCCGCACCCGCGTAAAAGTTGTTTCCGTTTCTGAATTGAAGCCTTTAGTTTTTAGAGAAAAAACACACCGAGCAATTATAAAGGGTAAGTTAAGGTGTGATTTTTGTGGTAGGGACCCAGTATATAGGATTACTACGACATTTTATTTTGAAAATGGTAAATTCGGACGCAGAAAATGGAGTTGTGAAAGGCACAAACAAATGGTGATAGAAAGTATTGAAAAAAGATAAACTCCGGGGAGCTCCGCGCTCCCCGCCTAAATTCAGTCTTTAAGTAAAAAGCTTAAAGCTTGAAAAATAGGTAATTTAAAGGTTCGGCCTCCAAATTGGAGGCCGAACCTTGGTCGTCTGTCAAGGGTGGGTTTGAACTTTCACAAAAAAACAAGGAGGTAGGAATATGGACAAATTTGAGATCGGAGATAATTTTCCGAATCTTAACAAAAAAGTTTCTGAGTGGACAATTGCTGAACTAGATTGCGTGGCAGACTGCGCCCTTACACAAGCTATTGAAGCTAAGGATAAGCGATTAGAAATTGAGGAAAAACTGCAATCAATAAAAGATCTAAACGAGACCGCAGTTTTGAAAGACGAATTGATCAAATTTGAAATAAAATGGTTCTCTGCAATGAGTTTAAGGAAAGTTATTCGCAAAGAGAAAATAAAGAGAGGCTTGCCATGTCTCATTGGGTGTTTACCATTTTAGTTGTTTTAATTAAGAATATTCTCGCCTTTAACCGAACGCGATAAAAAAACGGGGAGCCCGCGCCCCCCGCCTAAATTGAATCTTGCTTACGGCAAGCAAGATTGAAATTAGGTCTTTGAAAAAGGAAAAGCCCTCTTTCATCCGCCAGAGGCGGACTTCGTAGGGCGAAGGGAGAAAAAGATGAAAAAAGAAGCAGCTGTAATTTGGCAGGAGCTGAAAAAGACTGATCTTGGCCAGCTGAATCAGTATGATTTGTTTAGTTTGCTGGAAAAACATCCGCTATTAGCAGCAGAAATCTGGCCATTTATTGGTCGGATAAATCCGCAGGAATTAAATTCTTCTTGTATCCGATGTGTTATGGAAAATAAAAAAATTGCTATGGGCATCAGGGAAAAAGCTGGGGAAAAATATTTTGAAGCTACAACTTCCAGGGGTGTCTATTTGGGAAGCGAAGGAATAGAGAGAATTAAACATGTTTGGATTAGCACTGGCAATTACAACTTAATTATAAAAATGATTAAAAAACATTTCAGAGCACTTGGCAGCTATGAAGTGATTGAATTTTTGTGTGATATCAAAGAGCGCGTTGAAGACAAGAATAAAGCTGAGCACCTAAAATTCATTGAAACCATAGCTTTAGAAGTATTGGATGGAGGAATTCCTAGCAATTATAGATTTGGAACTTTTGTCCATAAATCTCCTTTTCTCTTCTCTTCTATACGGGAAAAATTTCAGGAAAAAGGATATCCTTATGGATATTATCAACTGTCTAATAATAATTTATGCTATCTTTTGCCTTATGAGGAATTAGAGCAGAAAGCGGAAGAAATTTTAGCATTCAGAGAACTTTCCGTTTCTAACTTATTGGGATTAATGATGTATTCAAAAGACAGGCAGAAATATTGGCAAATAATTAGAAATTATTACGAGGATGAGAAAAGTGCAATTGGTAATCCCGATCTTTTCTATGTTGAATTAATTTGGCATATTTTTTCAGAATTTGCTGATGAAGCTTGGGAAATTCTAGCTAAATATCGCAGCAATAGCCAGCTGTTTGAATCTTTGGCTGACAAATCCGCTGATTTTCAGCATTTAGCCCAAAAAGAACTGGGGAAAAGAAAAGTTAAAAAGCAGGAATGGCTGAAATTTATAAAAAATCGCTTGATGAATTATAATTGCAGGCAAGCGGCAGCAAAACTGATTCTTAAAGACAAACGGATTTTAAAAAACGATGTTAAGGATATGCTTATTATAGCCATTTTTCCCCTGATTTAAAACAAGAGGCTCAACAGCGATTGGCTCAAGTCGCCAAAGATAAGCCACAACTGCAGTCAAAGATTGACAGTGTTTTGAATGAAAAAAATACTGACAAAGCAGAATCCATTCTCGCTCAGATGTTTGCGCAAGATTTTGATCAAAAGGATTTATTGCTTGCTTTGCTAAAAACAAAATAAGCTCATATTTCAAATCCCCCCCTTAACCGGACGGGATTTTTTATTTGGGCGTTGGGGGCGGCGTAGGCGATAGGAACCCAATTTCCTATAGGGAATTGGATTTTGGAGTGATATTGGCGAGGCGAAAACGGCCACTCTAATTATTATAGGAGGCTTTAGCCTCTGTATGTCATACGGGGACTAAAGTCCCCTGTAAATTAATAAGGCCGTTTTCGCTTTGGTTGTATTAAATTAAAAAATCAGCATGGTGAAAAATATTCATTAAAATAAAGTAAGGAACAGTTTCAACTCGTTCCCTACTTTTAAACAATGCTAATTTTTTTAACCGATCGCTCGCAAGCGGCGGGTTTTATTGAACCGTGACTGTTATATCATTAGAATAAATGCCGCAAGAACCGCCAAGGTATTCACAGGCTCTAAAATGGTAAGTCCCGGGATCTAAATTTTTCCAAATGTCAGTTCCGCCAGGAGGATCTTGAGAATATTCAGTAAGTAAGTATTCCCCTGATAGATAATGGTAATCATTGCCAGGATAAACAGGATTTGGTTCGGTTGATTTTACGATTTTAATGCCATTGTAAATGCTATAATTTGATTGCCAGGTTAGTATAATTCTATTATAAGTTTCATCATAATAGCCTATTAAATTGATTGAACCGTTGGAAGTATCAGTGACTGCGCCGGGGACAGTCACAGTGACATCATTTGAGTATTTGCCACAGCTGCCGCCTAAATATTCGCAGACCCGGAAATGATAAGTACCTGGCGCTAAGCCCGTCCAGGCATCAGAACGGGCAGCTGAGTCTGAAAGATAATGATAGTCATTGCCAGGGTAAACAGGATTGGCAGCAGTTGATTTTACAACCTTAAATCCTTTGGCAGAATAAAGGTCTATTGGTTTCCATTGCAGAATGACTTTATTTTTGTCAGAGTTCCATGAGCCGATTAATTCAATTGAGCCATTGGAGTTGTCAGCTGTTGTTCTTGGCACATTGACGATTATTTCATTGGAATAAATGCCGCATTTGCCTTCAAGGTATTCGCAGACCCGGAAATAATGGTTGCCGCTGGATAAGCCAGCCCATTTATCAGAACGAGCTTTGGGATCGGATAAGTAATGGTATTCATTGCCCGGATAAACAGGGCTGGGAGAAGCTGAACGGACAACTTTATAGCCTTTAGGCGCTGACATGCCGGTGACACTCCAGTTTAATAAAACTTTGCCCAAACTGGAATCATACTTGCCGCTCAAATTAATGGCGCTTAACTGATCGCCGGTCGGATCTGGTTGGTCGGATAAAGTTTTGTCCTGGTTAATAGAATAGGCTGCTTCAACTGTTGGCAGTTCTGGCTCTTCTAAGGGTTGGCCGATTTTATAGTTTACAAAAAACGGATCCGGAATATCATCAACTAATTTATACCAGGTCGTTCCCCATAATTCTTTGGCCAATGCTTCGCTGGATACATGCCTTAAGGTTCCTGCTTTGTCAACATAATAAACTTTGGGATCAGTAGTTATTTTGACTAATTTTTTCCCTGGCTTATATGTAACATTGCCGCCGATGGGAATTTCACCCAAAAGCTCATTGCTGATTGTGATTATGGTATTAAAACTGACAAACCAGGTTTTGTAAGTTTTTTCATTAGGGAAAACATATCTTTTGTTATCAGCCCCAAAGTAATAGACTGAATTATAGCCAGCTTTAATTAAAGACCCGGCTTTTAATTCACTGGAACAAGCCGAGGCTGAAAGCGGCAGCAAACCTAGTACAAAAATAACCATGACACTGCCTAAAAGTAGTTTTTTGAGCATAGATTTTAAGTTAATAATTAATTATATATTGTTTATTTTACAGCTTATTATTAATTTAGGCAATTCATGGCTCTCTATATATTATGACGAGCTAAAAGAAGGAATGTTACTTCCATTATGAAAATGTTTGACAATTATGTTGAAAATGTTAAATTTAAGGCAAATAAAGAAATTGTCTTTGAGGGGGACAATTTTTTAATTTTTAGATATATAGGACTTTGAAAATTAGCAAGAATTAAGGATTAAGAAATAAGGATTAAGGAACGAGAAAAAAGGAGAAGGAAACATGGCAGAAAGAAAGTTGAGATTGGCATGTATTGCGTCAGGCAGCGGCACGGATTTTGAATCCATTGCCAAAGCCTGGAAAAATGGCTGGCTTCCGGAAATTAAGGAAGCCGTCTTGATTAGCACCAAAGAAGGCGCTGGGTGCCTTGGAAAGGCGGCTGCTCTAGACATTCGTTCTAAGGTTGTGCTGCCGCAGCGCAAGGCTTTGCCTGTTAAAGAACTGTCAGCGGCTTTGTATTCCCTTGGCGGTACTGACCTGATTTTTTTAGTCGGTTGCATCGTCAGAGTGCCGGAATGTCTTGTCACCAGGGGCATTCCTTATAAAATCCCTATGTACAACATTCATCCCGCGGATCCGCGTAAGCATGGCGGACAAGGTATGTATGGACTTACTGTCCATCTTCATGTCCTGAATGAAATTAAAGATCTGGTTGAACGCGGCATGGCCAAGGCAACTGGTCGCTTTTTTACCACGCCGACTGTTCATGAAGCTGTTGCAGAGTATGACCAGGGCAAAGAACTTTTACGTGCGCAGGTGGAGATTCCATCAGACCTAGTTCAATTCTGGGTAGCTGGGACATACCAATGCAGTGATGAAGATATGGCTAAAAAGTTGCAACAGATCGTACTGCCTTTTGAATGGATGATGTTGCCTTGCGCTGTGCGCTTGGCAGCCAAAAAGATTTTGGATCAACAGAAAAACTAAAGGAGAAAAGTAAATGGCGAAACTGCAACGTTTTTACAGGCAAGGAGTGATCCGAGCCGACCAAGCCCAGGCTTTGGAAGATCAGTTTGATCTTCTGGGCCTGCAAACCGAAGCTTGTTTCAATGTGGAAACAAGCTCGCCACTAACCCCGGACGAATTGGCCACTTTAAAGTGGCTCTTGGCGGAAACATTTGAACAGGAGAAGTTTAGTCCTAGAAGTTTTCTGGGCCAGGATAATGTGGTAGAAGTCGGACCCAATAACAATTTTACTACTGCCTGGTCAACCAATGCTTGCGCCATTTGTCGCGCCTGCGGCATCACCAAGGTTACGCGTATTGAAATGTCGCGGCGCTATTTTTTGCCTGACGGGCAGGAAATTACGCCACAGTTCGTGGCAGCGCTTTATGACCGCATGACCGAGCGCCCTTATTCCGAGCCACTGAAAACGTTTGCCACAGACCTGCGGCCCGAACCTGTGCGCACCATTCCTCTGATAAAACAGGGAATTGAGGCGCTCAAAGAGGCCAACAAAAAATACGGCCTGGGCATGGACGAACAGGATTTTGCTTATTATCTGGATCTTTTTGGAAGCAAGTTAAAGCGCAATCCCACTGACGTGGAACTTTTCCAGCTGGCCCAGGCCAATTCTGAGCATTCGCGGCATCATTTTTTCAAAGGCCAGATCATTATTGACGGCCGTAAAATGTCGCGGACCCTACTGGAACTGGTGATGGCGCCTTGGAAAAAAATGCCGGGCAAGAGCGTGATTGCTTTCCATGATAACTCTTCGGCAGTTGCAGGCTATGACTGTTTTACGATTTTGCCGCAAAGTCCAGACAATCCATCGGCATTTAGCAGACAAAAGCTTTTTTACCACATCATCTTCACTGCTGAAACCCACAATTTCCCGTCTGGAGTGGCGCCGTTTCCTGGCGCTGAAACCGGCACTGGCGGCCGCATTCGCGACATTCAGGCAGTTGGCCGTGGCGGTTTAATGATTGCTGGCACAGTTGGCTTTTGTGTCGGCGGTTTGTGGATTTCTGGCTATGATTTGCCCTGGGAAGACAAAAGCCTGGGCTTGGTGCCTAATCTGGCTACGCCTCTGCAAATTCTTTTGCAGGAAAGCAATGGCGGGTTTGATTATGGCAACAAGATAGGCGAGCCAGTGATTATTGGTTTTGCTCGTTCCTATGACCAGCGAGTTGCTGATCAGCGTAGGGCATGGTTTAAACCCATTATGTTTACTGGCGGTATTGGCGTCATGAGGCAAGAGCATGTTAAGAAAAACGAGCCCGAGGCTGGCGAGAAAGTCATTATCCTGGGCGGTCCTAATTACCGCATTGGCATGGGTGGCGGCGCTGCTTCCAGCATGCTGCAAGGCGATAATACGGCTGGTCTGGATTTTGACGCAGTGCAGCGCGGCGACGCGGAAATGCAGCAAAAAGATTTACGCGTCATTAATGCCTGCATTGCCATGGGCGAGAATAACATCATTGAAACCATCCATGATCTTGGAGCCGGCGGCAACTGCAATGCCATTCCAGAAGGCGTTGATCCTGCTGGTGGGCTGATTAAAATTTCAGCCTTGCCTTTGGGCGATCCGACTTTGTCGCCCCGAGAAATTTGGGGCAACGAATCCCAGGAAAGGTATTTTATTACAGTCAAACCTGAAAATCTGCCTTTGTTTATCTCCATCTGCGAGCGGGAAAAATGCCCTTATGCCGTGGTCGGCAAGATTACTGGCGATGAGAGTATTCGCTTGGAAGATGCGGATGGCAGTATGCCTGTTGACCTGGCCCTGAAATACCTTTTTGGTGAAGTACCGCAAAAAAAGTTTTCGTTCACCCGGCAAAAACAGCAATTGCAGCCATTGAAGCTGCCTAAAGGTTTAACCTTGGGTTTGGCTTTGGATCGGGTCTTGCGCGACTTGAGCGTGGCTGATAAAGGCTGGGCAGTTCATAAAGTTGACAATTCAGTTAGCGGCTTGATTGCCCAGGCTCAGCGGGTTGGACCTTTGCAACTGGCTTTGTCAGACATGGCTGTGGTGGCCCAAACCCACTTCGGCTTGACTGGGGCAGCGACAGCCATTGGCGAAAAACCGATTTTAGAACTGCTAAATCCCAAAGCCATGGCTCGTATGGCAACGGCTGAATCTCTGACCAATCTTTGCTGGGCATTGATTTCCTCTTGGGAAGAGATTCGTTATTCAGCCAACTGGATGTGGGCAGCCAAAGTTGATGACGAAGGCGCCCGGCTTTATGACGCGGCTAAAGCCTTGAGCGAGTTTCTCATAAAGCTGGCCGGACCAGTCATTGACGGCGGTAAAGATTCCTTGAGCATGGCTGCCAAAGTGCCTTTAGCTGACAAAACTACGGAAATGGTCAAAGCGCCTGGTACTTTGGTGATGTCTGCTTACGCGCCCATGCCAGACATCAGGAAAAAAATCACACCTGATCTGAAAAGGCCAGGCGAGTCCAAACTTATGTTTATTGACCTGGCTAAAGGCAACCAGCGTTTGGGCGCTAGTACCCTGGCTAAGGTTTTTAAGCAAGCCGGCAACCAGTGCCCTGACGTTGAAGATGCTGATCTGTTGCGCCAGGCTTTTGCAGCCATGCAAAAACTGATCAACCGCAGCTTAATTCTGGCTGGCCATGACCGTTCAGATGGCGGTTTAATCACCACTTTGCTGGAAATGGCTTTTAGCGGCAACTGCGGCTTGGATCTGGATTTCCGGCAGAAGGCAGGTTGTGACTGGCTCAAGTACCTTTTTAATGAAGAATTGGGCTTGGTTATTGAGTACCTGCCTAAAGATGAGCGCGCTATTCGTGGCATTTTGCGGCGACATGGTTTGAGCGGTTGCTGTCACGTCATTGGCAAAACCAGCGCTGACCTGGAAATCTCTCTTAATAACAACACCAAACAATTTTTCTGGGCAGTCATGCCGACTTTGCGCGGCGTTTGGCAGGAAACCAGTTATCAGCTGGAAAAATTGCAGGCCAATCTAGTTTGTATTGAGCAAGGAAAAGAGACCTGCTATGAGCGGCCAGGCGCGTTTTATGAATTGAGCTTTATTCCCCAACCTGTTTGGCAAAAAATACTCAAGGCTAAAAACAAGCCCAAAGTGGCTATTTTGCGGGAAGAAGGCTCTAACGGGGACAAGGAAATGGCAGTGTCGTTCTATCTGGCCGGGTTTGAACCCTGGGACGTGACCATGAGCGATATTATCAGCGCCAGGATTTCCATGGAAATGTTTCGGGGAATCGCTTTTGTCGGCGGATTTTCTTTTGCTGACGTGTTTGATGCTGGCAAAGGTTGGGCAGGTTCGGTTCGTTTCAATGCCAAGGCTTTGGTGGAATTTAAAAACTTCTATCAACGGCCTGACACCTTTAGCCTGGGAGTCTGTAATGGTTGCCAGGTCATGGCTTTGATGGGCTGGGTGCCTTGGTCAGGCATTGAACTAGCCAAACAGCCGCGCTTTGTCCGCAACTTTTCCGGCCGGTTTGAATCCAGAATGCCGGCAGTCAAAATTTTTGATTCGCCGGCCATCATGCTCCAAGGCATGACTGGTTCAATTCTGCCAGCCATCGTGGCTCATGGCGAAGGCCGCTTTCACGCGCCTGATGATCAGATTTTTGGTCAGATCATTGATCAAAATCTGGCGCCGATTCGTTTTGTTGACGACCATGGACAGGAAACCGAGACCTATCCATTTAACCCCAACGGATCGCTTTTTGGCATCACTGCCTTGTGCGATCCCACTGGCCGCCATTTGGCTTTCATGGAGCATCCGGAAAGAATGACTTTGCTCTGGCAATGGCCTTACTTGCCCGAAGACTGGCAGATGTTGCCGGCTTCGCCCTGGCTCAAACTTTTCCAGAACGCCTACAAGTGGTGTGCCGAACAAAAATAAATTACAAGGAGGTTTAACCAAGCCCCCTGATCTTGCGATCAGGGGGCTTTTCTTTTTTATTTGACAGGCAGATAAATATTTAATATTGTTAAATTAGAAAAAATAACAAAGTCGTCCAAGGGGAGCGATTTTTAATTTTTTAACTTTGAAAAACAAAAAAGGAGGATGAAATGACAGACAAGTACAAAGAGGAAGTGATTGATCCTGGCGATCAGGCATCGCAACTGGCCAAGGATATTTGTTTCCAAAGCCATAAAAACTGCAAAGCAGTCAGGGTAATTGCCCATCAGCCCGCCAATTTTAGGGGGCCGGTTGGTTTTCTCTGGCAATCTCACGTCTTAGAAATGATGCGGCAAATTGAAATTAAAAAAGGCAGGGTTGTTGACTGGACCATGGCTGAAGAAGTGGAAAATGACGGCGCTGGCGGCAAACCCCAGTTTTTCACTCTGGTCGGCACTCCTGAAGTGTTTCGCGGCTTGGGCTGGGAGATCATTGCCATGACTGCTGATGATTTTGCCCGTTCTGGCCGGTTGCCTTGCGTTATTGACAATGAGATCCAGGTCAAAAAAATCACCAAGCAGAATTTGCCATTGTTTGAAGCTATGATGCAGGGCTATGGCCAGGCCTTGAAACAGGCTAATTTGGTCAACATTACTGGCGAAGTCGCGATCATGAAGCACAGTATCACAGCTTTTTGCGATACTGGCTCTGATGACCAATTGATCCTGACCTGGGGCGCTTCTTGCCTTGGACTGGCTTGCCAGCATCTTTTGCTGGACGGTTCAAAAATTAGGCCAGACATGCCAGTGGTCGGTTTTGTGGAGCAGGGGTACCGCTGTAATGGCGGAACGTTTTTTACCAACCTGATTTTGCAAAAGTTTGGTCCGGAAATCAATAAAATAAAAACTGACAAGCCAGCCCTTGTTTTTATCCGCAAATTGACTGTGCCGTCAATCAGTTATGCCAAGACAGTCTGCCGTTTAATTGGCTGGAATCTTGATGGAAGCGTTAAAGCTTTTCCTTTGGCCAAAATAACAGGCATTGCTCACATCACGGGTGGCGGCATGGTAAAATTCAAAGAAATTTTGCCGTTAGGTGTTGGTGCTTTGCTTGACAAAATGCCTGCGCCAGCAGATGTTCTTTTGCAGGCCCAAGAACTTTCTTGGGGAACTGATTTGGAGCTGTCAGACAAACAGGCTTATACTACCTTACACGGCGGTTGTGGCATGGTACTAGTTTGCGCTGATCATAACAGCGCCCAGAAAATTATTAGGGAGGCAGATCGAGACGGCATCAGAGCTCAAGTTATTGGCCAGACCATCAAGTCCGAGACCAGTGAAGTACTGATTCATTCTAAATTCAGGGAAGGAGGGATAATCAAACTTTAGTTCAAAATTCAAACTTAAAAGAGCGGACAATGTCCGCTCTTTAATTTTTAATACCTTACAGGAAACCCCATTGGAGGGAGCGGCGAGAAGCGAGCCGCGACCGAGAACGGGGATGAATGGGCTTAGCACACGAAGTGTGCTAAGCTGTTACCATGAGAATTCGGCGTTTAAATCATAGCGTATATCAGGTATCATAT
>Ga0209614_1002011_pt1 | contig 14064 bp, 13 predicted proteins | sample BlaSprsedimmetaG_FD_185484 | JGI IMG/M metagenome (GOLD analysis project Ga0209614, IMG submission 185484) | Hot spring sediment bacterial and archeal communities from California, USA to study Microbial Dark Matter (Phase II) - Blank Spring... ... | reverse complement strand
GAGATGAAGAAAAGGAGTGTTCAGTTTTGGCGTTTTGAATGTTCAGTTATGGCGGTCAGGGTGTACAATTTCAACGGTCAAACTGTTCAAACCTGTGCGTTGTACACAAACTGTCAAGATTTCATTGATTCTCAGACATTAGAATTTGATTTAGAACTATTTTTATCTACATTAAAGGAAAAAACACATCCTGAGTTATCTTTAACATCAGATCCTTTTGAGAATATAATTTCTATCATAGAAGGTGAATTAGAAAAAGAAAGAAATCTTTGGTTAATATGCCGAGGTCATGATATTACCAAACTGATTTTGTTTACATTGCACCATATTGTTGGAAAAGAATTTGTACGGAAAGATTTAATAAATGTTTTTCAATTAGAAAGGGAATTACGAATGGCTTATGATAATAATTTATTTAAAAAATCTCGGTTATATCAGTCAATTAAGGAATGGGAAGAAAATAATCGTCCCTTTAAAATACTAAAGTATGAAAAATAGGCCTAATTACTCTTTCAGCATTTTTTTCAATTTTTTAATATCCAGGGGGGGATTGCATCTGTGCACCATTGCATGACAGTTGGGGCAGATCGGAATTAAATCACGGGAAGGATCAACCAAATAGTCCCTGCCAAGTACTGATACCGGTGTTATATGATGAACATGAATGAACCCTTCACCAATCTCCCCATATTTCTGATCAAACTTTAAACCACAGACATGGCAGTAACATCCATGAACCGCGATACATGCTGATCGGTTCACAGGATTCCGTTCATATTTGTTGACCGTAACCCGGCATACTGAACCTTCAGGAAGCCCCTTTGTTTCAGGAGAATCCGGCGAATCTTCCTCAACCGGCATCAGCGATATAACCATCTTCAGAAAATGACAGAGCCACCGGACAAGAAAATCTTCCGCAGATTCAAAATCAGACGGGTCGGTTCCATCTGTAAAAATACTCAGTTTCAGTCGCAGTTTGTTCCAGTGCGAATCCCAGGTTTCCGGGTTGAAAGGATCGGCGGACTTTTCGTTTACGATAAATTCAATTATACACGACTGCCTGACTGCCGAATCCGCGAGAACTGAAAATGCCAGATTTCCCTCCGGTGAACCACCCATTGATTCAATCAGATTCCGGGCAAAGGTATCCGGAATAAATGAAATTTCAATACTTTTCCAGAGCAGTTGAACACGAATGGCAAAACCATCCGGGGAAGGAGGAGTTGTTGTTGTGTGAAACTCCAGATACTGGTAACCATCCAGTGAACCGGACCTCCCGTTCATATTAATGCCTGTAAGCAGACCCAGTCTCCGGGAAATTCTGGAAATATCACTCTTCTGTATCATCTTCAGCCGGTTCCGGCAGGTCTTCCGCGAGAACTCTTAAAATTCTTGATACTTCACGACGCATTTCTTCAAAAAATTTTTGGGTCCGTTCATTCACTGTGGATACTTCGGCTTCACATAACGCCCAGAGGAGTGAATCAAGGCCTTGGATTGTAGCTCTTGAATTCCTGTTCGGGATATAGACTTTTGTGTAGTAATCATGGCCTGTATTTATGTTCACCGCCTTATTACGATCTATGATAGCAGGTTCCCACAACAGACCGTCCTCAATACCCGGAACAGGCTGGACATGAACCTGGCCTGGTTTTCTGGAGGTCTGAATCTTGATTTTGATATGTGTTGTTCCCTGTTTCCCGGTAATCTCCGCTTCACCCTTATCGGTATCGACTCCGGTAACCTGAGATTCACTTATATCATCGATTTTGTCGTGGATCGTGACATTCGATGCGTCATGCATATCCCTTGAAGCGTCTTCATTTCTCTTCTTCTTCCCCCTCCGGTACCTCTGTTCTGCGGCCCGCCGGCAGGGAGGGATGAATGTTTCTTTCAACCATTTAAAGAGTTCATTATTCAGAATGATATGGGATTTTTTGATATCAATGTGAAATGCCTCGTCAAGTTCGTGAAAAAAACTGAATTCTATACGAAGCAGACTCATATGCGGTTCCTTGCTGAACATTCTGAGCCAGCCGGGACCGTAAATCAGTCTGTTTTCACGATATACATAGATACCCTGATTCTCATTGGAAAGGCGCGATTCGGAATATGCCTCAGGAGAACTGAATTCAGTTTTGTGGGGGAGCACAAATGCACGGACAACGAAATCCGCACTTTTTTCTTCATCGATTTCAACATTCACCGTTTCTTCAGCAATAACCTCTGATTCATCAGGTATAAACGGATTATATGGTTCGATTTTTTTCCCATTGATTTTTATTTCAGCATTTCCAACCCGTTCATCTGTGTGATCAAGAAATCTCTGATACACCATTGATGAATGTTCAATGAGATTGTCTGCAATCCGTTCAAGTGCCCGCCTCGCATGGACACCCCCCGGATCGGAATAACTCTTGATTAGTCTGTCAATTTTTCTCCATATCACCAGAGTACCTGTGCCATCTCCGGCAATCGATTGCAGACGTTCAAGTTCATCATCCGTCGGGGGGGCAACAGCAAGTTCCCACTTTCCAACCTGGGCAACATGGTCAAGATCCCAGGTCGCCTTCAGGTATTCATTGCTGTTTTTACCTTTCGAAATGACAGACAGCTGCCGGCAGAATGCCGTCGAAGCGGTTTTCAGACCGAGTCCGAACTTTCCGAGGCTTGCCGTGCTGGGGCGGACCTGTGAACCGTACCGCATTGCATTTATTAATTCTTTTTCATTCATCCCGTAGCCGTTGTCGGCAATAAAGACCTCAATATTTCCCATATGGTCCATTTCCAGATCCACATCAATCCTCGTTGCTTCTGCAGCTATGGAATTATCAACGATATCTTCAATTGCTGTTTCAATCTGGTAGCCTGTGTCGCGAAGTCCTTCAATTACGCGTTTTGGATCGGGAAGGACTTCCAGATATTCCGGTGTCATTAATGCTCCTTCAAATCTTGATTAAAATGAGATTACTCTCCATTTACTACTCAGTCTGATTTTCGTACCACTCTCTTGTTTCTCTGCTGAAATTATTTTCGATTTTTTATATCGTATGTAGTAGCGGTTTTCGAAGTCCCTTTCCAGAAATATTTCATCTCCTGCTTTCAGATTATTGGAATTAATAAACCGCGTCATACCCGTAAGACGGAATTCATTTCGTGTTCCTCCGAAGAATTTGTTGTTGTAATAAATAAAATTGAATTTCCAGCTTTTTGATGAATCATCCTGGAATTCGATTAATACTCTGGGATTTTTTTCTTCGGGATTTAATTGAGGAAAAAAATCAAGAATTTTTTCCTCCTTCGGAATCAGTATGCCAGCCTGGTGGGATGATGTTTCCCCTGTATCATTCATACTGAGAATTTTTGAGATTTTGTAATGATCAGTCATCTGTATCACCTTTGAATGGAGTGATCTCTAATGCTCTCGCAATATCCTGATATTCATCAGCCTTCCCGGTGGTTCCGACAACCACCTCCTGGAATATATCACGTTTCCGCTCAAGTCGTTCGTTTATAATCTCCTCTACCGTATCAAGATAGATCAGGCGATGAATCGTGACAGGTCGTTTCTGCCCCCTTCTGTATGCCCGTGCTGATGCCTGATCCTCCACCGCCGGATTCCATTCGGGATTGAAATGAATCACATGATTTGCCCCTGTAAGATTCAGTCCTGTCCCGGCAGCCTTCGGATTGAGGAGGAGGACACCCGCACCCGGATAATTATTAAATTCATCAACTATCCCCTGCCGGGCTTCCACAGGAATCCGGCCGTCAATCTGATTTGTATATATTCCGGGAAAATGATTCGGAATATCCTCCATCAGCAAAGTGATCATATCGGTAAAAGATGAAAATATCAGAACTTTCTCTTCATTTTCAACTATTTCCCCGAGTATCTCAAGTAATCTCTGATACTTGGGACTTATTACGGCCGGATTTCCTTTTCCGGGATTAATCAGAAAAGGGTGAGTGCAGAACATTCTTAATTTAATCAGAGAAACCAGCCCCGCTGCAGGTCCGTATTCCAAAATAATGTTTCTCCTGATAGTTTCATATCCGGTTTTGAGTTCCGGCGGGAATTGTAGTACCTGTGGTATTTCAATCCTTTCAGGAAGGTCCTGTGCGACTTCGCTGACTTTTCGTCTGAGTATTATCGGGGAAACAAGTGGTTCCAGTTCAGATGCACTCCTTTTGGAATCATCATATTTTCTCTCGAATTCCTCCTTATCGCCAAGAAATCCTGGCAGAATGAAGTCAAAAATTGACCATAAATCTGTAAGGCTGTTTTCCACAGGTGTTCCTGTGACGGCTATTGAAAGACGCCGGACAAGTGATTTCGATGCCATGGTCCGCATTGCTTCGGGAGTTTTTATCGCCTGTGCCTCGTCAAGAACCACAATATCCCATCTGATCATCCGGAAGATTGCAATATCGCGTATCATTGTATCATAAGAGGTAACAGTAATGTCATATTGTGAAAGGTCGGTATAAAAACCGGTCCTTTCAGGGCCCCTGTGAATTGTTACCGAAAGACCCGGGGCAAAACGGTTTAATTCCCTGTACCAGTTTTCAAGAAGCGTTGCTGGTGCAATGATAAGTGCGGGTTTCCTGTTTTCTGACGTATTTGCCAGAATCAGACAGATAATCTGAATTGTTTTCCCAAGACCCATCTCATCTGCAAGAATACAGCCGAGATTTTCCTTATCAATCATCCGCAGCCATTTGTAGCCGGTAACCTGATACGGGTACAGTGATCCATTGAAACCAGGTATATTTTCATCGATGGCTGATGAAACGGATTCAGAAGGAGGAAATATCAGTTTTGTCCGGGGTTTTATTCTTATTGTGATAGTGTCGGAATTATTCTTCAGAAGGAAAAAATATTGTCTCAGAGAAATATTTCCCGTTCCGGTTATACCGCACTCGTTGAAAATTTTCCGGATTTCATCCAGTGCGCCTCTTACAAAGGGGTACCATACTGCTCCAACGACACAATGATCAGCAGTCCGGGACAAGGGACGGGATACCAGAATTTCCTTATCAGTTTTACGAGCTGCAATATAACAGGAATATGCTTTAATATTCTCTTCCTTTTCATTTTCGATTACCCATATTTCCAGATCGAGAGGGTATTTTGAAAATTTTATATTTTCAATGGTTTCCGAGGGAAGAGTGACAGAATAACCTCTTATTTCTGTTTTATAACCGAATTCAGCATTATAGATTTCATCGGATGTCGGTGTCAGTATGATCTGCCCGTTGTCATCGGCCAGTCTTACAACAGATTCATCGATAATCCATTTTCCTTTAGTCAATCAATAACTCTCCCACAAAATTTAACCGGGTCAACAATCATTATATGTTTCAGTTGCGCAGGATAAAATGATTAAATTTCCTGCTTTTTGTGGATTGTTATGACTGATGTTCTCACACCCGAACAGAGAAAATATAATATGTCACGGATACGTGCGAAGGATACATCTCCGGAATTGAAATTACGCAGGTTGTTATGGGAGAATGGCATCAGAGGTTACAGAATCCACTACAATCTTCCCGGAAAACCGGATATTGTCTTTACAAAGAAGAAAACTGTTATTTTCGTTGACGGTTGTTTCTGGCACAAATGTCCTGAATGTTTCAGTGAACCCGCAACAAGGAAGGATTTCTGGATGAAAAAAATCAATTCCAATGTAGACAGGGATAAACAGGTGAATAAAGAACTTGAACGTCAGGGCTGGAAAGTAATCCGGATTTGGGAACATGAAATCAGAAAAGAGCCGGAAAAAGTTATCGAAAGAATAAGTGTGGCATTAAATCAGGCAGGTCTGTAGATACTTCTCTGCAGTAACAGGAGAATTTTCCTGATTGAGTGTTCGTGTCACTTCTCCGGCAAGGATTTCCATTAACGGGACAGCAACAGAATTCCCGAACTGTTTGTAAGCCTGCGTATCAGAGACCGGAATTTTAAATGTGTCGGGGAAACCCTGCAGTCTGGCACATTCGCGGGGGGTGAGCCGTCTCGGATTCCGGCCATCCTGGGGGATCAGGATCTCGCTGCCGTCCTTGAAATACCGTGCCGACAGGGTTCTGCAGTAACTGTCCGGATTAATCAGCCCGTATCCGAATCCATTACCCTTTCTCCTGTGTTTTTCTGCATAATCCTGAAGATATTTCCACAGGTGATCCGTCAGGGTATACTTGTCCGGGACATCATCCTGAAGGATATATTTCATGACAGGTTGCAGATCAGGAATTTCAGGGAAACTAAACGGGATGTCCTTGTCCCTGAATCCGACCATTATTATCCTTTCTCTGTTCTGGGGCACTAGTTTATTCGCATTAAAAACCCGCGGAAAAAGCGAATAACCGGCATCATCAATTTCTTTTTTAATTATTTCGAAAGTACGGCCTTTGTCGTGTCGTTCCAGGTTTTTGACATTTTCGAGGAAAAACGCCGCGGGTCGTTTTACCCAGATTATTCTCATTATTTCATAAAATAAAGTACCTTTGGCCTCATTTGCAAAGCCGTGCGGTATATTCAGACTAAGATATTTTGAGATTCCTGCAATGGAAAAGGGCTGACACGGGAATCCGGCAACAAGGATATCGAAATCGGGAATATCTTCTGCCGGTACCTTCCTGATATCTCCGACAGGCAGTTCCCCGAAATTGGCTTCATAGGTTTTCTGTGCGTACTTGTCAATTTCACAGGAAAAAACACATTCTGCCCCTGCCCGTTCAAAAGCCAGGCGTAATCCTCCGATACCTGCAAACAGATCAATAAATTTCAGGTTTTTTCTTGATGGGATCTCGTTATCAGACATATTTTGACCCGTTATCCGGTTGAAATTCAGTTTTACAACATTAAATAATTTCGATATGGACCGTGAAAGTGTGTTATTCTGATTCTGGTATACCTACTATCAGGCATCCGTGGAAATTGATAAATAATTGTACTCAGTATCCTCACAAATTCTTTGACTGTAATGATATCACCCGCATGTTGAGTATTTGGATATGTTGAGAATGCTTTAAACTATCAACTGGTGAAAAGGAATCAAAAACATGCCCGTATATTCCTTCTCCCTCACATGCGTACATAATTAGTATGGAACTTTGTTTTCTGAATACAATTGCATGTGATGCCCGCATCACACCTGGTTCACCAGGCCAAGCAGAAACACCGTTATGGGAACAACCCGGATCTCCACGCCATCCTCTTCGACGGTTTTGGTGGTGCTCTCAGTGATGATATATCCCGTACCAAGACCGAATTTTCTGCAGGCCATGACAAGCCCTGAAACTTCCCGTTGCATATTCTGTTCGTTCAGGTCATAACAGACCTGGTATGCTCCGGTGACCAAATTGCCTTCCTGTGCACTATCATTCTGTGCAACATCTTCCAGTCCGCCACCACCCTGCACAACAAAATCACACTCATAGCCTCCCTCATTCAAAAAAAAGATGGTTTTGCCTCTGCGCATCAGTTCGTTGAAGACAACATTCTCGTAGAGCCTTCCGATGTTTTGGGAAAATGAGAACGATACGGCATTGACAAATCCGGTGTCGATGGCGTAATACTTGGTGTCCGAGAGCAGCTGTTTTTTGAGAGAATAGCTGAAGTTTCTCAGTTCAAAGACCATATAGACCTGCCTGAGGTAATCCATGTAATCTTCAACAGTTTCATAGTTGTATCTCAGTGCTCTCGTGATACTGTTGATGCTGTTTTGTTTCGTATCGTTTGTGAGAAGATATTCTACAAGTTTTTTGAGTTTCTCAAAGTTTCTGATCCGGAACCGTGCCAGTATATCCTTCAGGAGTATCGTATGAAAGTACGACAGCAATTCCTCTTTTTTCAGGTCTTCATCCACCATTGCAACGCGGGGAAATCCCCCATATCTCAGATATTCTGTAAATAAACGATGAATCTCAATCTTTTTAGCAGAATAGTCCATGATATTTTTGCATTCCACATTTTGAAAGGACAGAAATTCCCTGAATGTGAGTGGGTACACATCCAGCTGGAGATATCTGCCGGAGATCGAGGTGGCAATTTCACCTGACAACAGTTTTGATGATGAACCCGTCACATAGATCTTCGCTTTCTTCAGTTCATATGCAGTCCGGACCCATTTTTCCCAGCCATCGACATTCTGCACCTCATCAAGGAAGATGTACACATCTCCTTTGGGGTTGACGGTCTCGCGGTACGTCTCGAAGATCTGGTCAAGGGTCCGGGTGTCAGGGGCTTCCGGGAAACGGGCGTCCTCAAAATTTATGTACAGGAGTGCTTCTTTTCCCACACTATGTGCAAGGTCCTGCATCTCAAGTTTCAGGAGTGTTGATTTTCCGCTCCTCCTGATACCGGTAAGGACGATTATTTCACCGGATCTCCTGAAACGTCGCATTATATTGAGATATTCGGTCCTCGGGACATATTCTTCAAAGTCCCTGTTCCAGTAATTCCAGTCATTGAGGATCTCTGCAATCCCGAGTTTTGTGAGCTCCTGCATGGTACGTGATAAGGTGGACGTTTCGTATAAACTTATGGTATATCAGAAGTTTTTAGCGGAATTTGTTCTGGTATACTGGAAGTTTGGAGAGATGCTTTGAATCGTTCAGAGACTGCCAGTGAAGAACGAGCAGGAAATCCTCCTGGGGACATCTCATCTTCCCTCGATCTCTTGCGGCTCAGGGAGAAGTTGGGACCTCTCTTCATGAGACAAAATGAACATCTCGGCAGCTTTTTCGATAACTTCCCGCATCGTATGTTCTTCTCCATCTTCAACTATTCTCGAGTATTGGAAGCATAAACTGCTGAAAATCGGGAATTGTCATGTATTTCACAATATTCCATCAGACCAAATCTTTGATTAGAGTTTCCCCTCCCTCCCATACTTTCACCCACCAGGGTTCCTGCCTATATAGATCTGGTCCAGAAATGATCTCTTCATGAAATATCTCATGTCAGACCAGACCCTCTTCCGGGACAGGGACGTCTTCGAGGCGGATCACCACCCGGAACAGTTCAATTACCGCGAGGCCCAGCTCCGCGAGATGGCGTTCGCGGTCCGGCCCGCACTCTTCGGGTCCAGGCCGCACAATGTCGTCCTGAAGGGGCTCCCGGGGACCGGGAAGACCACCAGTGCCCGCCACATCTTCTCCGAGATCCGGGAGACGACGCAGCGGATCGTGCCGGTCTATGTGAACGGCCAGAACGACCACACGCGGTTCATGGTGTTCACCCGGATCTACGAGGCGGTATTCGGCCACCTTCCGCCAACGACCGGGATCTCGCTCCGGAGGCTCTTAAACGAGATCGGCCGTTCGTTACGGGACCGTGGAAAAGTGCTCCTCGTCTGCCTGGACGACGCGAACTACCTGCTCCACGAAAGGGTGCTCAACGATACGGTCTTCTCCATCCTCCGGCTCTACGAAGAGTTTTCCGGGGTGCGGAGCGGAGTGATCCTGACGGTGAGCAACATCGAGACCGATTTCCGGAAAGAACTGGATGCCTGCGTGATATCGACGATGCAGCCAACAGAGATCTATTTTCCGCCGTACAGCTGCGACGAGGTGAAGACCATCCTCCAGGAGAGGATCCAGCAGGGGGTGTATGCGGGGGTCATCTCCAGCGAAGTATTCGACCTCATCGTGGAGAGGGCCATGCTCTCCGGAGACCTCCGGGTCGGCCTCGACCTCGTCCGGAGGGCGGTGGATAACGCCGAACGGCAGGCGAGGAAGACCGTGGAGCCGGGAGATGTCCTGTCCGCCCACGAGATCTCGCGAAACATCCACCTCTCCAACTCGGTGAAGGTCTTAAACCCGGAAGAGAAGAAGATGCTCCGGTCCATGGCAGAATATTCCATGCAGGAAGAGTGTATCATGTACTCGGGAGACGTCTTTGCCATGGTACGGGAAGAAGCCCCCATGTGTTACACGACATTCTTCGAACGGTTGAATAAGTTCGACGAGATGCGGTTGATCACCATACGGTCCAGCCGGGGGAACGGGAACACGAGGGAGATCAGCCTGAGATATGAAGCGGAGAAGGTGATGGAGGAGTGTGGGGGGTGAGATTTCGAGATATTGGATTATTCATGGGAAAATAGGGAAAAAAAAGAATTTTTCCCGGATAATTTTTGAAAAAGGATAGATGTATGGTAGGAAAGCGAATACAACAAATGGAAATATGAAACTTGTCGGTATCTCTTTCATAATTGAAATAAAAGGAGTGGTACAAACCGCTAACGGCTGATTTGTTACATTATCAGTACCGCAAAAAATAGTTCAAAATAATTTCATCAATAAAAAAGAGAACAGGCAGGAAAAAATACGTCAATCTGTTAGTTGGAAACTGGGTATAAAAAAACAAGTGCTAACAGGGTAAATACGAAAACTACAGCCAATATTTCACTGAATGGAAAAATACCCCCGGTAGCACAATTATAGCAACGCGTTGTTGTCGGAACAAGGAAGAGTGGAAGGGTTGGACCGGGTTGAAAACCTGTTAATTCCAGATTGGAAAATGAGTGTCGAGATAGTTCCACAGGGATAATGACCAGATTCGCGAATGTAAAAAAATAACCGGGCCAATCATAATTCCAATAATAAAAGAGAGAAGGAACGAATTGAGTAGTACAGCCAGGTCATATTTTGTTTTCCATAAATGATCAAAAAATGAATTTTTACGTAAATAAGTGATTCTGGCTTCTCCAAAAATATGATTGAATCATTTCCTGTAACAAACCTCACCCCGCTCTGCCGGTCCAGCCACGCCGCCGGCTCCAGGTCACACACAAAACACCATCCCCGGACCGCCGGATCTCCGATGCAAGGGTGTGCGAAACCGGCGGCCTCGTGGGTTCACCGGCCTCTTGCCCCGGGGCACGACCCGGGTACGCGGGTCTTAATACGACTGGTGCAGAAGAGTATGGGGCGGTCCCTTCCTGGTTCCTGTTGGCGCTGGATTCCTGCGGGGGCTGCCGCTTATTGTGCTCTGCATCCCTGTAACCTCGTATCCTGGCTGTGTCGACCCGGCTGTACCCCATGCAATCCACTTCTCCCGGGCCGGTTTGGCTACGGGGCCAGGGATGTGGGAGAGGACTTTTTCTGGTGTTTTTTTTGGATCTTCGTCTCTCCTGTGCAGGGCCAGTTTCGGGATAGCCCGCACGCCACAGGATTGCGGGAGACGAACAGATAAGTGAAATCCCTGCCAGGTGAAAGAAGGTCGGGATTTGGGCCGGAAGGAGAGATCCCTTTTATTCACAGAAATACCGGTGCAGCTCATAGACACTCAATAGCAGAAAAGAGAGTGCTATCTCTTCCCGAGCAGCCATTTCCACAGGGGGATGAGATTGATGTCGCCATCGGTCTGCCCAAAATCTTTCGTGAGAATAACCAGCTCTTTCACCATCTCCCCGTACTCTCCCGCGAATTCCCGGAGTCCTTCTTTCTCTCTTTCATGGATGGCATCAGTATAGGAGACGTTGATTGCAGTGAGAAGATTATCGGGGCCTTTCACAACAAAGTCGACCTCTTTTTTCTTCTTCCAGTAGAACGGGGTGGCACCAGACCGAAGCAACTCCACAAAGACCAGGTTTTCGGCAAATTTCCCCTCGTCTTCGGAAAAGCGGAAGGATACAGCGTTCCGGAGACCGTTGTCTATGCAGTAGATCTTCCGGTTCGGCCTCGTTTGTGCCTGCAGAGAATATGCGAAGTGCCGTACTTCGAAGAGGATCCTGGCCATCTCGGCAAAATGAATGTAGTCCTGGACAGCATCGAGGTCTATTCCGAGCAGGTCCTTGAGACGGCGATAGGAATAGGGTGCCGTGATATTGGTAAAGAGATAATGGAGCAGCCCGGCAAGCGCCTTCTGGTTCCTGATCTCGTTGACCCTGATGATATCGCGGTACACGATGCTGTCGTAGTAGGCTTTGAGATAATCGTTCTTCGTGCGTTCATCCTCCTGAAGCACAACGATTGGAAACCCCCCCTCACGTAGATATCGCTTCAGGTGATTCAATATCTCGTATTTCCTGGAGACGAGTTCTACCGGGTCGTCAGGTAGAGCTATCCCCCGGAAAGAGAGGTATTCCCTGAAATCCAGGGGGAATACCGGAACAGGTAAGAAACGACCGGAGAGCAGTGTTGATAATTGTGAATCCAGGAGGTATGAAGAGGAACCCGAGATAATTATTTTGTATGTCTTCCGGTCATAGAGGGATTTTATGATCCGTTCCCAACCCGGGATGCTCTGTATCTCGTCAAAAACAAGGTAGATCGACCCTCTGGCAGGGATCTCCTTCCGATAGGTATCAACCACTTTTAAGAGAGGATTTTCCAGGCCGGATATTTCAGGTTCGTCACAGTTCACGAAGAGAATATTCCTTGGTGGCACGCTCAGGTCATCGATGAGGTATTTGATAGTCTGGAAGAGGAGAGTCGTCTTCCCGGAACGCCTGACCCCGCTGAGTACCATGATCTCCCCGGTTTCAAGATATCGCTGGATTTTTGAGAAGTAGGAATGCCGGGGTTTCCCTGTCTCGAATTCCAGTCCCGTCCACCATGGGTTCAGCGTGGTGAGGAGTTCAAAGAGTGTTGTCACGAGATAGTGTAGGGTTATACTCCTTCATAAACTTATTTTTTGTAGGGTTATAACCTGACAAAAAATTATTTTTTGTAAGGCCATACCCCGAGATCTCAATTTTTGACATGGAAAGATGGGTATTTTTTGGTAAGTATTTGATTTTATAGCGATCTCCCTATTACTGTCTCTCCCCTGGGAGAGGAGGAACCCGAGCCCGGAGGACACGGAGAGGGGGAGTTATTCGCCTGTCCCCCGGTGCGATGTGAGAGTTGGAGCGGGATACTGTCTGCCCGGGTTTATACGTATGAACTATTTTTTATTTCAAATGAAATATTCAGTAGTTCGATTGAACTATTCCTCATTGCAATTGAAACAGCGACATAAATCCGTGCATGAACGGGTTGGCACGATCTCGTACACCAATGCTGAATACGCCCTACAGCGTTCGGAATCAGTCATTCAGACAATAAAGCGCTTATCCGCGAACAGAGATTCCAGGTATCATACAACACTCGTGAAAAGGAAACTGCTGGAAATCAGTTGGCTGGATTTGACACGATTACGAGACAATGGACACTCACGAATAGCCGTTACAGTATTCATGGACTCGTCGGAATAATTTGGGAATGGGATGGGTGGATGGATTCTGCCCTCCCTGGCAACGACCGCCCGGCTCTTCTGCCGGCTGCTGGCCGCTTCCTGTTTTTTCAGGTGATAAGCTGGAGAAGACGGTCAATGATCTCTTTTACTTCGTCTTGGGTCATTCTCCCATACATCCGGATTCCTTCGGTTTGTCTGGGAATGGATCGAATAACCTCAAAAAGGAAAGGATACCTGGAGAGGAGTTCTCCCAGGAGCACAAGATCAAGATCTTCGAATCCTGATGCCGGATCAAGCAGGGCAAGTATGTCTGCATAATCTTTCCCGAGTTTCGCGCGGTCCCATTCAGGCTTCACCGATCTTCTGCTTTCAAGCCTGACAAGACGATCCCGTGCAGCCTTTAATTTAAAAAAGAGGAGAAGGGCACGAGAGGGGATAACAACCTGACATCCAGGGTGGATCTCTGTCCGATACGTATTTCCGTCAAGCACATGAAAATCATGTGTATCATCCGTTCCTTCAAAACGATAGACTTCATCCCGGGTAGCAAAATCAATTTCAATAAGACCATCAGGGGTACTTTTCACCACGGTATTTGGAAGCATTGGTTCTCTTTTTGGAACAAAACCTCTGTTTTCACGAAGATACTTCATCAAGCTCTGTTTTGTCCTGCTATTTGTGACGATATCAATATCCACCGATCCATACCATGGAGGATAGCGAATAACCCCCCCACAATATGAACAATCTATGTAAAAACGATAGCAATGCAGGAAAATAGGCGATTATAAGGATTATTTTGTCATTTCGTTTCAGATTCACTGAATTTTTAAGAAAGCTATCGCTAAGCGGGGTGAACTTTGCGTACTGTTAAC
>Ga0209614_1002010_pt1 | contig 14066 bp, 12 predicted proteins | sample BlaSprsedimmetaG_FD_185484 | JGI IMG/M metagenome (GOLD analysis project Ga0209614, IMG submission 185484) | Hot spring sediment bacterial and archeal communities from California, USA to study Microbial Dark Matter (Phase II) - Blank Spring... ... | reverse complement strand
CAGGCTCCGTAAACAAAACATGCGTGCTTTTCAATCCGATTCAGGATAGTCTTAATCAGCATTCTGTTCTCCCCCTTCCGGATGGATTTGCTTGTCACAAATCTCCATACCAGAAAAGAGAACAGGATGCTTTTTTTATGGCTTCATATTACAGTGGTTACACTATCAATACCTAAAACGGACCCACAAATTCTGCGGAGGAACCGCTTTTATTTGTCTTATACGATTCGATAAAAATTCCTGCAACAGATGAGGCCCCGCCGGTTCTAAACGCCTCATCACCTTTAATTGAAGGAATAGAACAAAGACTCCAATCAAATGTGCCTATTCTAGGTGCTGGTGTAGTAGGAGATTATGCCCTTAGTAGTCCTACAAGGCAGTTTTGCGGGAGTTATGTTGGTAAACAACATGTTGTAGGGATTATGCTAACCGGAGATTTCAACCCCTATTTTCGGATTATGCATGGTTGTACTCCGTTGGATGGCGTCTATCATCGGATTACAAAAATAGAAGGTCCGGTCATTTACGAAATTGACGGCAAGCCCATTGTGGAGATGATTGATGAGTTATACGGTAATCAGGCTTGGCGACGTCAGCACCCTGTCAATCTTTTAACCATAGGTGTAAACCATGGAAGAAGGTTCGAGGAGTCTAATGAAAGTAACTATGTCAATAGGCTGATTACTGGCGCTTTGCCGAATGGAGAAGGTATTGGTATCTTTGAACCAGACCTTGAACCGGGTACAGAGATACAATTTATGTTAAGGGATACGGCAAAGATGATAGAATCCGCAAAGAGAAATTCCGCGGAATTAATGGAGCAAATAAAAGCAGATGGGAGAGAGGCTCTTTTTGGAATGTATATTGATTGTGCAGGACGGACAGCCACTTATTCAAATACCACAACCGAGGAAGCCTCAGTAGTCCAGGAAGTATTTAACCAATATAATACTCCGTTATTAGGTTTTTATTCTGGAGTTGAAGTTGCCCCCCTCCTTCAAAAAAGCAGGGGACTAGATTGGACAGGGATCTTGGTTGTCTTAGCTAAGGAATGAGAATATGGCGGAAGAATATAAAACCCCGGAAGAAAGATGCGCTGAACTGGAAAGGCTGTTACATGAAGCAAGAGAAGAGGTTAGGCATTATCAGAGGATTGCAAAGGACACCGGAAGAAGGCGTTTAAGAGAAATAGACCAGTTATCAAGATTCATCACTGAGCACAAGCGAGCGGAGGAGGCGCTGCGACGATCAGAGCAGAAGTTTAAAGACCTAACCGAGGCTACAACTGACTGGGTGTGGGAGGTTGATGCGCAGGGAGTATACACTTATGCCAGCCCCAAAATCAAAGACTTATTAGGTTATGAGGTCAGCGAGGTGGTGGGTAAAACCCCATTTGACCTTATGCCTGAAGAGGCGGAAAAAATTTGCAAGTTTTTCAACGCGAAGGTTATAAACAAAGAGCCGTTTTATGGCCTGGAAAATGTGAATCGCCATAAGGATGGACACTTAGTAGTCTTAGAGACAAACGGGATTCCCATCTTTGACGAAAAAGGTCAACTAAAAGGATATAGGGGTATAGATAGGGACATCACCAAGCGCAAGCGGGTAGAGGAAGAAAAGAAGAGGCTTGAAGCTCAATTTCATCGCGCCCAGAAAATGGAGGCCATTGGTACTCTGGCTGCAGGTACTGCCCATGACTTTAATAACCTGCTCATGGGTATCCAGGGTAATGTCTCATTGATGCTTTTGGACATCGATTCCTCACGCCCGCATTATAAAAAACTGAAAAGCATCCAAAGACAGGTTCAAAGCGGGGCTAAACTGACCGGGCAGCTTCTTGGATACGCCAGGAAGGGAAGATATGAGGTCAAGCCTATTGATCTAAACAAGTTAATAAATGAGGTCTCTGAGACTTTTGGCAGGACCAGAAAGGAGATTAATATTCATCGCGAACTTGCCGGGAACCTTCTTGCCATAGAGGCAGATCAGGGGCAAATAGAGCAGGTACTGTTAAATCTATTTGTGAATGCCGCGGATGCTATGCCCGGAGGTGGGGATCTTATTTTAAAAACTAGAAATACAACCTACGAGGAGATGAGAGGTAACCCATACGATCCAAAACCAGGCCATTATGTTCTGTTAACGGTTACCGACACAGGCATAGGGATGGACAAAAAGACCATGGAGCGCATTTTTGATCCTTTTTTTACGAGCAAGGAATTAGGTCGGGGCACAGGTCTCGGATTGGCGTCTGTTTACGGCATCATAAAGGGCCATGACGGATATATTGGCGTCGATTCCAATAAGGGATACGGGACTGCCTTCAGTATTTATATGCCTGCATCAGAAAAAGCGGTCCAGGAATCTGTCAAAACTACGGACGGATTCATTAAGGGAACTGAAACCGTCCTCCTGGTAGACGATGAAGAGGTAATTCGAAAGGTAGGCCAGGCTATGCTGCAGGCGACGGGTTACCGGGCACTCACAGCCAAAGACGGAATAGAGGCTATCGAAGTTTATAGAAACCACCGGGATGACATAGACCTGGTCCTTTTAGACATGGTTATGCCCAACATGGGTGGCGGGGAAACTTATGACACCCTTAAAGAGATTAACTCCGATATAAGGGTGCTCCTTTCAAGCGGATACAGTATTGAGGGCCAGGCGACCGAGATATTGAAACGGGGCTGTAACGGTTTTATTCAGAAGCCATTCACTATAAAGCAGTTGTCTAAAAAAATAAGAGAGATTCTGGGGAAGGGATAGATTCGACTATATGAACATACGGAGAAACAGATGGAACTAAAAGGAAAGAAGGTCATCATACTCGTGGAGGAGATGTTCAACGATCAGGAGTTCAGAATTTAACGGCATCGTCATCCCCGGCGGATATGCGCCGTTATCCAGCCATGGCCAAGTTGGTGAAGGACGTCTATAAAGCAGGAAGGGTTGTAGCAGCCATCTGCCATGCCGGCGCTAACTGGGTAGATCAAGCGGTAGCTGTGGATGGGAAACTGATCACCAGCCGAAAACCAGACGATCTCCCGGCCTTTATGAAGGCGATTCTCCATGCCTTAACATAACTCGGTGTTTGTAGCCCATAGCCACATAGTAACATTTTGCTCCGTCACCACAGGAAGGGCGACCGAACATCCCTGCCTTACTCTTTTAGGAATTTAAGCAACCAACCCGCTTAATTTCTATCAGACAAAATAATTATCTAAGCAGAACTTCTTACTGCCGGAAATATCCCTTCTGCATTGGCTACACGCAGTGGCGCTATGCTTATTTTTGACCCTTGAGCTTTTTTCTCCATGTCCTGGAATATTTCTTGCAATAAAACCTCCGGCAGATTAGTAGACGATTTTGGGCCTTGCAAATAAAAACCTGTCAAAATGTTTAAGCATATATTACAACTTGCCGATACAATTGATGAACTGAAAATGACAACTTGACAGCCGGACATATTTATGCAGTATAAAGAAACAATGTTAAAAAATTATAAGTTCCTAAAAATATTTTAAGATAGTGTGGATTTTTTAACGATCTCTGGAGAAGAAAACAAAAGGAAGGTATGTTTTTTAAAAAACAAAAATTCGCCCTTGGATTAGATATCGGCTCCCATTCTATAAAGGTAGCTGAGATAACAGACTCTTCCCACGGGTTACAACTGAAAAATTTTGGTATAGCGGCCGTTCCCGCGCAGGCCATTGTCGAAGGAGTGGTAAAAGAGCGGGCACAGGTGGCTGATATTATAGCCGCACTGGTGAACAATTTAAAAATAACAGGTAAGCGTACAGCAGCATCTATCGCTGGTTATTCGGTTATTATAAAAAAGATAAACATGCCGCTTATGAGTGATAAGGAATTGGAAGATAATATTGCGGTCGAGGCCGCACAGTATATTCCTTTTGATATTAACGACGTCTATATCGATTTCCAGATACTGGGAGCGAGCGTAGAGAAAAAAGACCGCATGGACGTTATGCTGGTAGCTGCAAAACGTGAAACGATAGACGAATACTCTGAGTTAATTCGCGATGCCAATCTTGTTCCTACTATTATCGATGTCGATCCATTTGCGCTGGAAAATGCCTATGAAGCCAATTACGACACGGAAAATCATAACATCGCACTGGTGGATATCGGGGCCTCCAAGATTAACATCAACATCCTGATCAACGGCGTCTCTACCTTCACCCGGGATGCCTCCTTTGGCGGCGATCAGATCACGGACCAGATTCGATCTAAGTTTGACCTGCCATACGATCAAGCGGAAATTTTGAAGATAAGCGGCAATGTGAACGGCGATAAGAGGCCAATCCTTGAGGAGATATTTTCTTCTACATGTTCCCTCTGGACGATGGAAATAAGGCGGGCCATTGACTTCTATTACGCAAACTATCCGGACCATAGCCTGGCTAAGATTGTACTGAGCGGCGGATCGGCCAAGATCGCTGGACTTAGCGATATCTTACGCCTGGAGACAGATATACCAGTGGAAATATTTGATCCTTTTGCCCGCATAGATGTGGACCCTGACCGGTTTGATCCGGAGTATATACGCCAGGTAGGTCCACAAGCCGCTATAGCTATCGGCCTGGCCCTGAGAAGTGTAGAGACATGATTAAAATAAATCTCTTACCAGTCAGATTAGCCAAGAAGAAAGAAAATATCCGTAAACAATTATCGGTATGCCTTCTGTCCGTATTCTTTATCGTTTTAACCATGGCTTATCTGGGCTTTTCCTTTTCGTATCAGATAAAATCGCTGACTAATGATATCGGGCAGGTCCGAAATGAGATAGGTGCGTACAGTAAGGTAGTCCAGGGACTCGAAGAACAAAAAAAACAAAAGGACTTAATCCAGAAAAAGCTCGACGTACTTAGCCGGTTGCAGAGAAACAAAACCGGGCCGGTACATATGCTGGATGAAATAAGCACAAATTTGCCGGAAAAAAGGTTATGGCTCAAGGCCATCAAACAGACCGAAAATAAGCTCCTTCTGGAAGGAGTGGCCATGGATAACGGTACTATAGCCTTATACATGAAGAGCCTGGCCGCTTCTCCTTATTTTACCAATGTGGATTTAATAAATTCGGCCCAGGAGACGGTCAACAGCGTGAAATTGATGCAGTTTAGCATTACTTGCGAGATCAGGGGGGCTTCGGTAGATACGTCTATAGCGGAGCAGCCTGCCGACAAAAAAAAGAAGGGTGAGAAAAAGGCATGAAAGGGTTAAGTCTGCCACCCAAGATAGAACATATAGTTACCGGATTGCCCTTTAAGCAGAAGATTTTGATTTATATCGGCATACTTGCGGCCCTGGTAGCGGTTTTTGTCGTCATTTTGATCGGCCCCCAGTTCAGAAAGATCGAGAAGCTGCGCGGGGAGCTTGAAGACGCACAGGCCACCCTGGACAAGGTCAAACATAAAGCCGCTAATCTGTCACAATTTAAGGCTGAACTTGAGGCTACCAAGGCCCAATTCCAACAGGCCCTGTTGCTCTTCCCGGATAAGAAAGAGATCCCCTCCCTGCTGACCAACATTTCAAGTCTTGGGAACGAAGCAGGCCTGGAATTTATTCTTTTTAAGCCGAAAGAAGAAACGCCTAAGGATTTTTATGCCGAAATCCCTGTAGAAATTATCGTTGAGGGTCCATATCATAACGTGGCCGTATTTTTTGACAGAGTGAGTAAACTGCCGCGCATAGTCAATATCTCTAATGTCTCTATAACTGATCCCAAAAAGGCACATGGCGCGATGATGGTAAAGACCTCCTGTCTGGCCACCACGTACCGATTTGTAGAGGGTGAGCCTGGTGAAGATAAACAGAAAAACAACTAGTTGCAATAGTTACCAAAGTTGCAGCAGTTGCAATAAGGGTATCTGGCTGCTTGCGTGCAGTTTGATGTGCCTGATGCTTATCTTTGCCGGCTGCAAGGACAAGAAAACGGAACCCCCCTTAAGTGTGCCGGATAAAGGGTCTCAGAAAACCGAAGCCGCCTCTCCTGCCTCCGGGATGAACGGCGAAATCGGGATGCCGGAAAAATATTCTTATAACCCGGTCGGAAAGCCGGATCCGTTTAAGCCCTTTGTATCAGAAGAAAAGGCAGGGGATAAATCAAAAACCGTATCGTCCGGCAGCGTGGCCTTACCGCTGCAAAGCCTGGATATTGGCCAGTTGACGCTGGTCGCAGTCATTGCAAATAGCAGGGATCCCTACGCCATGGTGGAAGACGCATCGGGCAGGGGTTACATCTTGCGTACAGGAAGCCGGGTGGGGACACAGGAAGGCGTTGTAACCGGCATCCTGGCAGACCGCGTGGTAGTCACGGAAACAGTGAAAGATTTTACCGGAAAAATAAGAAAACGCCCCGTGATACTCAGGTTAAGTGGATCAGGGGAAGGAGAAGATTAATGTGCTGGATTAGAATACAGGTTCTGGCCATTATAGTATTCCTGGGCCTCGGCCTCTGGTTGCCGCTTCGCCCCGGCGAATCTGCCCTTGGCATGACCGGCAAAGCTTATGCGGCATCAAAATCAGTCCGGGAGATTGGGTCTGTTACTGTCTCCCAGTATAAATCCACACTTCAGGTTACTATAGAGGGGGAGGATCCGCTAACATATACGGCCTTTAAACAGGTCAATCCCCTGGCCATAATTATTGACATCCCGGAAGCAGACGTAAGTCAGGTAGCGTTCCCCACAGATTTCGACACCAGCATTATTAAGGCTATAAAAGGCACATTTTTTGGCGACAGACTGCCGGCCTATTCCCGCATAGAGATCGCATTGGTGAAAGATATTCCCTACACCGTTACCCGTATGGATAAGGGTGTAGTTATTGCCTTTCAAAAGGGTCCTGTCGTTGCCGTAAAAGAAGATTCTGCGACAGAACCCGATTCGGAACTTAAGGCGGCAAGGGAACCGGACAAAGCGCTGGAGACCACTGCCAGTTTAGCCGCTATGCCTCAAGCCAGCGGCATAGTTGACGTTGCGGTAAATGCCCCCGCAAAAGGAACAGTAAAAGTGGTTATCTCCGGTGATGGGATACTGCCCCGGTCAAAGTCCTTTACATTGTCTGCCCCGTCCAGACTGGTTATAGACATCCCTGGAATTAAACTCGTATATCCAAAGAGAGCGGTCTCAGTCCAAAATGATCTCTTAAAAAAGATTCGTATGGCCGCAAAAGCAGACGGGGTTCGCATTGTTTTCGACTCTAAAAAGACGGGGCTGTTCCCTTATTCTATCGACCAGGTTGCCGGGACCATTACGCTGTGGATCGGCAAGCAGGCCACGGCCCGCCTCCGGCAGGAAAGCCGGAAACCCGAACCGATGGCATTACCTTCGGTCGGGACTATAGAAGCTATAGACTTCGAGCCCCTGGATGAAGGCAAAGTTCGCCTTACGGTGAAAGCCGACCGGAAATTACCATACAAGGTAATAAACGTCGATAAGACTACTGTGTTACTGCGCTTGAGTCAGGCCCTGCTGCCCAGGGCATTGGCCAGACCTTATGACACCGGCTATTTTAAGGGCGCGGTAGAAGGAATAATCTCTCAGCAGTCCCGGTCCGCAAAAAATACCGTGGACATTACCATAAAGATGCGTGACGATGTCCCCTTCCAAACCGTAGAAAAGGAAAATACTATCCAACTGGAATTTGCGGCTACAACCGTCCCTCCGAAACCCGACCGGTTGGCCCAAATAGCGCCGGAGCTTACACCAGAGGCTGCAAAACTACCGGCAAAAGATGAAGCGGTCCCTGACAAGGACACAGTCTTGCCTCCGGAATTCAGCGATCTGTCCAGGGACACGGCCGCGCCGTCAGACGATGCCCTTCCCAGAGTAGAATTGCCTTTTGGCCCGGATAAGGTCTATACCGGCCAGAAAATGTCTCTGGACTTCCAGAACGCCGATATCCATAACGTCCTGAGGCTGCTGGCCGAGGTAAGCAAGCTGAACATTGTGGCCGGCGACGATGTAACCGGCAAGGTAACCTTGAAATTAGACAATGTCCCCTGGAATCAGGTCCTGGATTTGGTCCTGGCGGCCAGGGGCTTGGGGATGATAAGAACCGGCAACGTCATCCGTGTTGTCCCGTTAGCCAAAGTGGCAGAGGAGAAAAAGTACTTTATTGAACAGCAACAGGCAGAACCCATGGTCACGGAGTATATCCAGGTAAACTACGGCAAGGCCGAAAAACTAAAGGATCAGATTGATAAGATCAGAAGTGAAAAGGGTTCGGTTACATTCGATGAACGTACCAACCAGATCGTAATAAAAGACACCCCGTCCGTAATCGAAGATGCCAGGGCCATAGTAAGCTCGCTGGATGAGCCAACCAGGCAGGTGCTTATCGAGGCGCGTATTGTGGAGGCCACGGTTGATTTCTCGCGTGAGTTGGGGATACAGTGGGGCGGGACAGCCACGAAAGCCGGGGAGCACGGGACGTTATCTGTACAGGGACGGCTCGACTCCACAAATAACTTCGCGGTTAATACCGGCATACCGGCGGCACCGTTAGGTGCTATCGGGTTTTCCTTGGGGCGATTGGGCGCTACCATGCCTAATCTGGACGTGCGCCTCCTGGCCATGGAGAGTGACGGCAAGGTGCACATAGTCTCCTCCCCAAAGATCACCACCCTTGACAATAAAAAGGCATTGATTAAGCAGGGTACGGAGATACCATATCGTAAGCTGACTGCCGAAGGTACGGTTACCACCGACACGAAAGATGCTATGCTCTCTTTGGAGGTGACACCTCACATAACACCGGATAAACGTATTGGTCTTGCGGTGAAGGTTGAAAAGAAAGAGCCTGATTGGACAAGAACCATAGAGGGACAACCAGCTATGGACAGCCGGACGGCGGAGACGGAACTCCTGATTAATGACGGCGAGACGGTAGTGATCGGCGGGATCATTTATGAGAAAAAATCAAAAACTGTGGCGGGCGTGCCCGGATTATCCAAGGTTCCGGTATTAGGCTGGCTCTTTAAGGGTGAAAAGGACGCCACGGAGCGGAAGGAGCTCCTGATCTTCCTGTCTGCAACTACCGTCAAGATGGATTAGCTATCGGCTTTCAGCCGCCAAGTTGCGGGTTACGGGTTTCGGGTTAAAAAACTCGCAACCCGCAACTCGCAACCCTTCTTCCGACTCATCACCCATCATTATTCATTACCCATCTCTAATAAGCCGCTGTTTCTCTTGACATAATCCGTTGGTAAAGGTAGTAAAAGCTAGGACTTAACCACAGAGAACACGGAGAAGACTAGAGATATTCCTAAAAATAAAAGAAAGAAAATAGTTTTTCGGGTGTCTCTTGGCCTCTGTGCTCTCCAGAGCAATCTCTGTGGCGGTTTGTGGAGCAAGGGCGGCAAGATGAGAGGAACACAGAGGGGGAGGAAACGAGTTTTGTCTTAACTTATTGATATTCTATTCTTTCTCTGTGTGCTCTGTGGTTAATTTTTGACAATACGGGTTATGATAAAAGGAGCAGAATATGAAAGTCCTCGTTGTAGGCTCAGGTGGCCGTGAACATGCCCTGGTCTGGAAGATTGCCCGGAGTCCTTCAGTAAAAAAAATCTACTGTGCGCGGGGCAACGCCGGTATAAGTACACTAGCTGAATGCGTGAATATCTCTGCTGAAGATATTAAGGGGCTGTGCGCATTTGCCCAGAACAAAAAGATAGATCTGACCGTGGTCGGGCCGGAGACGCCGTTAACCCTGGGCATTGTAGATCTCTTTTCTGCCCAAAAATTATCTATATTTGGTCCAGGTAAGGAGGCTGCGGCTATTGAAGGCAGTAAAGTATTTGCCAAAAAGCTTATGGATAAGTACCACATCCCCACTGGCAAGTACGAAGTATTTACATCAACTAATAAGGCCATGGCATACCTAAAAAAGGCTGCATTCCCTCTGGTTATCAAAGCTGACGGTCTTGCGGCCGGCAAGGGCGTAATCGTCGCCCAAAGTTATGAAGAAGGAGTGGCTGCTGTTGACCTCATTATGCAGAAGAAGGCCTTCGGCGAGGCCGGTAATAGAGTAATTATCGAAGAATTCCTGGAGGGCGAAGAATGCTCCTTCATGGCGGTCACAGATGGCAAGACCGTTCTGCCCCTGGCCACCTCGCAAGATCATAAGGCCATTTTTGACGGGGATCGTGGCCCGAACACGGGAGGCATGGGGGCCTATTCTCCGGCGCCAATGGTCACCCCTCAGTTGCACAAACAGATCATGGAAGAAGTTATGCAACCCACCATCAAGGCCCTGGCTGCCGAAGGCAGACCCTACCGCGGCGTCTTATACGCTGGTCTTATCATCAAGGAAGGAAAGGCCCGTGTACTGGAATTTAACGGGCGCTTTGGCGACCCGGAGGCCCAGCCTGTCCTGGCGCGTATGAAAAGTGACCTAGTCGAGACCATGCAGGCTGCAATCGACGGTACACTCGGCGGTCTTTCTATTGACTGGGATCCCCGGCCGGCGGTCTGTGTGGTGATGGCCTCGCAGGGATACCCGGGAAATTATGAAAAAGGTAAAGTCATTCAAGGTCTCGCTACCGTTTCAAAAATGAAAGACGTTATCGTCTTCCATGCCGGTACGGTGCGCAAAGACAACCATATTATAACCAGTGGCGGCAGGGTCATGAGCATAACCGCCTTGGGCAGCGATCACAAGCAGGCAATTGAGCGCGCCTATGAGGCAGTGGGCCGCATCAAGTGGGAAGGCGTCTATTTCCGTAAGGATATCGGCCGCAAAGCCCTGAAAAATCAGGGAAGCAGTCCTTTAGTGGGCATTGTCATGGGTAGTGACTCAGACCTGCCCATCATGGTCGAGACTACTTCCGTACTTAAGAAAATGGATATCCCCTATGAGCTTACCATCGCCTCTGCCCATCGGTCGCCGCAGAGGACACATGAATATGCACAAAAAGCTGCGGAGCGCGGCCTGGAAATTATCATCGCCGGGGCCGGCGCGGCCGCCCACCTGGCCGGAGTCATTGCCTCTGAAACCACGCTGCCTGTTATCGGGGTGCCGATAAATTCCTCGGCCCTAAACGGCCTTGATTCCCTCCTTTCCACCGCCCAGATGCCGCCCGGTGTACCGGTAGCCACCATGGCCATTGGCAAGGCCGGGGCCAGGAATGCCGCTATCTTTGCAGCGCAAATCTTATCCTTGAAGTATCCCCGCATCGCGGAACAATTGAGAAAACATAAAGTGGAGATGGCGCAGGAAGTGGAGGAAAAGGCCAATCGGCTAGGACCGGTATAAATAAGTGATGGGTTATGAGTACTGAGTGATGAGTGGGAAAAAGAAAAGACCTATGACTCGAAGTCCATTACTCATGACTCATCACTCGTCACTCATCACTATCAAAGTGAATGCCCAAAATCCTGACGAAGAGGCGATACGTAAAGCCTGCGCAGTTCTCAAACAGGGTGGAATTCTGGCCTTCCCTACCGAAACTTTTTATGGATTAGGTGCTGATGCCTTAAATGAACAGGCCCTTAAAATGGTTTTCGCCCTCAAACAGCGTGATTACGCCAAACCCCTCCTGGTAATCATCGCTGAAAAGGACCAACTGCATAGCCTGGTAAGTGATATTCCGGCCGTAGCGGAAAAGCTCATGGACAGCTTCTGGCCCGGCCCCCTGACTATTATATTCAAGGCCCGGAAGGGCCTGCCCTCCCTTCTCACCGGCGGAACAGATACGGTGGGCATCCGCCTATCTTCCCACCCGGTTGCCCGGTCTCTCGCTTCGACCTTTGGCCGTCCCCTCACCGCCACCAGCGCCAATCTCTCCGGTGGTAAGAACCCAATCACTGCTCAGGACGTCTGCGACCAGCTTGGCGAGGGAGTAAATATGATGCTTGATGCCGGCGAAACTAAAGGGATCAAAGGCTCAACGATTATCGATGTAACCCTCTCACCGCCGCGAATAGTGAGGGAAGGGGATGTGCCGGTGGATGAAGTTGTGAGGGTTGTCATTAGTCACACTGGTCATTGTCTTCAGCCATGAGCTATGAACTTTGGGCTTTTTAAGCGCCAACCTGCCTCTCGATAAAAGCATACGCACTGTGATTGTGGATGGACTCGAAATTTTCCGCCTCCACGGCAAACCAGGTTATCTCCGGATTGTTGGAGAGTTTCTCGGCCAAGCTGCGTACCACGTCCTCCACAAACATAGGGTTCTGATAAGCCTTCTCGGTAACGAATTTTTCGTCCGGGCGCTTTAGAATGGAATAGACATCACACGAGGCGGAATTCTCAACTAAACGGATAATATCTTCTATCCAGACAAATTTTTTAAAACGTATGCTTACCCGTACCTCGCCCCTCTGATTATGCGCACCAAACTCACTAATCTCTTTTGAGCAGGGACAGACCGTGGTGATGGGTACTTCCACACGCAGGACGATGTCGTTCTTTTTCTTCTTTTGCCTGGATCCGCTGATGCAACAGCGGTATTCCAGCAAACTGGGAGTACGACTTACCGGGGCCTTTTTCTCGATAAAGTAAGGGAATTCTATCTCCAGATGAGCAGACTCTGCCGTTAACCTTTTTCGCATCTCGTCAAGGATGTTATCAAATTTCTTAATATTTATCTCACCCCGGAATTCATTGAGTATCTCCACGAACCGACTCATGTGTGTCCCCTTGAACTTATGGGGGAGGTTGACATACATATTGACACTGGCCACCGTCTGCTGGACACCATTTGCCTTATCCAGCACGGTTATAGGGTACCGGATGTTCTTAACCCCCACCTTGTCAATGTCTATCTTTCGGTGATCTCTCTGGTTTTGAATATCTATCATCTCTCGTCTCGACAGGCGAGACGCCTGTCCTACTTCATAGCTTTCAGCTAAAATCACTCATTACTCATCACTTGCTTTATAATGTTTTCCCCCGCCTCTCTTAATTCGGTACTGGCCGCAAAGGGAGGCGTTCCTTCCCGTTCAGCATCCGAAACTTTCATATCAAGGGGAAGGAATCCGGCCATAGGTAAATCTTTTAGACGGGTGGTAATGTAATCCCTATCTGATTGGTTTCTGATTTTATTCCCTACGAGAAAAAGTCGATCGAGTCCTATCTCCTTGGCTAGACGAATAATCTTCTCAGTCGTCTCAATACTGCCCCGGGAAGGCTCTACCACTATTAAAAGGGCATTCACGGCCTGCACCGTCGCCCGGCCCAGGTGTTCAACGCCGGCTTCCATGTCCAGAATAATGACCTCGGACTCTGAGGTGAAAAGCTTTCTCACCAATGTCCGCAAGACCATGTTCTCCGGACAGGCGCACCCGCTTCCTCCTTTCTGCACAGAACCCAGCACCATCAGGTGTATATTGTCCTTGGTTACCATGAATCTTTCCGGGAGATCTTCCACGCGGGGATTAAGGTTGTAGAATGCCCCTCCTTGACTGCCCGAACGCTCCATAAGGAGCTCCTTCATCTCAGCCAAAGGCGTGATGTTCTCCGCCTCCGGGAATCCCAGCGCATCGGCCAGATGGGGACTAGGATCAGCATCAATGGCCAGGACATTCATCCCTCTCCGGGCAAAGAGATAGGCCAAGAGCGCCGAGACCGTGGTCTTACCTACACCACCTTTACCGCTTACCGCTAATTTCATGTTAAAAAATTTAATGCAACCTAACGAGTTTGTCCAGTTAAATATAAGCAGAGCTTTCTCCCGCATATGCATTCAGCCACCAAGGACCAAATCTATTTTACAATCTATAACCTCCCGATCTCGGCTTTTCACCTGAAATAAAGGTTATCTGAATCAGAAAAGGTTTGCTATCTTAGGACTCTTCCTCCGCCGAGATTATAGAAATAGTTTGACAACGTAGATGAAGATAGTAAGAATCTGAACGATCTATAACGACGCGACTGAAAGATTTATCGGCTCGGATAACGTTGATGACCTCGTAAAAAGTCATGCAGCTGTTTTAAGATCAAACTGAGAGCCAAGTGCAAATGAGGTCAGAATATTTTTAAATTGGCCCCAGGTAGTTTCAGTTTGCTCTTTGAAAACAAGAATTACGTGACGAAGACTGGGG
>Ga0209614_1002007_pt1 | contig 14070 bp, 12 predicted proteins | sample BlaSprsedimmetaG_FD_185484 | JGI IMG/M metagenome (GOLD analysis project Ga0209614, IMG submission 185484) | Hot spring sediment bacterial and archeal communities from California, USA to study Microbial Dark Matter (Phase II) - Blank Spring... ... | reverse complement strand
ATATCTATGGGTCACTACAAATGACTTTCCAAAACTCGCATCCAATAATATCAATAGGTTATCAAACCAATCGGGTCAAATCTAGGATAATTTTGAGGTAAAAATCAATTTTTGTGGTAAACTTGGGTTAAGTTGATCTGTTGCTTAGAAATTTATCGGCTCAGCATAGTTGTATCGTTTGATTTTATATCAGGAATTGATCGATATTCCAAGATGAAACAATACGGGTAGGGAAGATTTCGCAACGGGTTGGCCAAAGGAACTGTCAGGATGGGCATGGTTATTGGCAGGAGGCCAGGTCTGGTTCGGTACGTAGCGCAGACTGGCATGACCAACCAATGGCTAAAGGGGCAGGGTCTTGTTTCTGTCAAAATATTGGGCGGCGTTACTGGTCGCCGGCGTCGTCGTTGTGGCTGGCTCTTCCTAATCCCTGCTTGGCGTCGTACTTCTCCTCCACTTGTCGAAGTGTTTCTTCCAGCACCGGGAGACGCTGCCTGTCTTTGAGATCTCTGGAGGTTCTTTTCAGTTCAACCAGCGTCTTAAGATCGAGGACACGAATAGTGTGGCCCCTAAACTCGATTTCCACTGTGTGTTCAAGGAGATCTTCGTAGTCTCTTCCCTCCTCAATAACAGCCAAGACATCGAGAGGGCCGAGCCGAGTCGTGAAGAGAGCATGGCCCATCCCCGAAAGGTCCCCCTTCTTTGGCCTAAGCACCTGGTCGTCTGGGCGACGATGAAATGCGTCAATCGACTTGAGAAACGCAAGCAGCTTGGCAATGTTTTCGGAAGATTGGTTGTGGACAATGTCCACGTCCATCGTTGTGACGGGTGCTCCTTGCACAACGGCGGCAAGGCCACCGACTAGAATAAACTCAACGCCCGCCTCTATGAGCCCCTCAAGTACTGCGCTTAGGTCTGCGCCCGTTGGTTTTCCGCTGCTGGTAGGCATTCCTCAGCTCCAGAATAGTACGTACTGCGTTATCATTGGCCTGCAGGCGCTCCTCGGGCGACATCCTGAGGAACATCGCGACCAACCCCTTATCAACACCTAATTGGTCCTTAGTTTTTGTTTCTTTTACCATCTGACGTCTTCTTTCATAGGAACTTAGCGCCCTTCGGGCGGACTTTTTGACAGGATTAACGGGATTTACATGATTTCTTTAGTTTTCTCATATCCTGATTATCCTGTATATCTTGTCAAAAAAGGAAATTTCTATACTTTCAAGTTATAATCCTGTCAGCCGAACGAATAAGAGCTTTTACGGCGCCAGGTGGTGTGGGGGCTGGGGATAAAAACCCCCGGCTACCGGATTAGCTGATTCTTTGTATCACTCGTAATGAGTCCACATACGAATAACTTTCACGACTTTTTCCTCTTCCAGTACCTGATAGACAAGACGATGTTGAATATTTATCCGGCGAGAATAGGCTCCAGCCAAATCGCCGAGCAATTTCTCATACGATGGGGGATTTTGGTATGGGTTTTCACTGAGCAAATCCAGCAACTCTTCTGCCTTGGAGCGAAGTCTGGCAGCAGTGAGTTTTTTTGCATCCTTCTGGGCCTGCTTTGTGAAAACGATTTGCCATTTCACCAATCGAGTTCCTTCGCACATTCCTCAATCGGCGTATTCATTCCTTCCCGAATCGATTCTCTCATCCCAGGGATCGACAATAGATAGAGCGTTTCTTGTACAGCTCTCCAATCCTCTTCCGAGATGAGCACGGCATTCCTACGTTTGCCTGTAATAAGAACCGGCTCATGGGAAGAGGCTGCCTCATCGATCAAGCGATAGAGTTTTGCACGCGCCTCACTGGCGGTAAGTGTTGGCATAATTCATTCCTTTTGGGGATGTTTGATATTTACATATGTACGCCATAACGTACGCTTTGTCAACGGCGAATCTAATCAGCTAACGAATGAAACGAATAACAGTTTTTACGGCGCGAAGCCGACCATAAAAAGTCCAGTTGAACTGAACCGTAAGCTATTGTTTGGAAATTTATCGGCTCAGTATGGATGTATTATGGATTTTATATCAGGAATTGATCGATATTCCAAGATGAAACGATAGGGATGGGAATTAATACCCAAGAAAGGCAATCATCTCTCCGGCAATTTCGTCAAACTCCCTGTGCGTGGCGTCAGGCCATTCCTCTTTGGGCGGGAAGCTGTAGGTGGGATTGGCGTTGTAGCGCCGCCTGGCCCAGGATCGATCTACTATAGGCACTCCGGCGAATTGTTCAAGTTGATCTAGAGTAGCATCGCTTGTACAGTCTTCGATCTTAACGATGTGCTTTTGGCTGTCAGGAATGACGGTTAACCCTTCCAGGGCAATCCTGTTTCTGTGCATCCATATCCAGGCGTTTTTTTGGAGTGGAGTCATTCCATTCCATTTTGCAAAATAAGGGTCGTTACGTGGGGGCGCAGTGCCAAACGTACCCTGTTCATGCCATTTGCGCGTGATCCCTGACCGGGCAAAGTCCTTGCCGTTCCTTACTCCGAGGATGAATTTGGCTGACGGATTAAGGTAATAGATGGCGTCGAGGAGGTGGATATAGAGGTTGGAAGAATCAATAAATCTCTCCGGTTCAATGCCCTGGTGGAGATCCTTTACGGCCATAATCCTCTTTTCGAGACGGTCAAAAGGATTTGCCCGGGGGTCTTTAAGAGAAAAATATTTATCAAGGAGGTAGGCGATCCGAAACTCATGGTATCCGCCGAATAGCTTGGCGAACATGCCGGTCCCCGACCGTCCCGTCCCGGTAATGATTAACATATTCCTACTTAATTACCCCGTCCTTTGCCCCGAGGATACGCTCGATGGTTTCCGTGGTCGATGTCCCTTCGATCAGGGGTATCCGGACCACACGACCGCCGTAGGATTTAACGATATCGGCGCCTACAATATCTTTTTCTTCCCAGTCGCTCCCCTTTACGAGCACATCCGGTTTAAGCGCCTCGATCAGGGCATAGGGCGTTTCTTCAGAAAATAAAGTAACCGCATCTACTGTGGCCAAGGCAGCCAGAAGCTCTGCCCGGTTCTTCTCATTGTTTATGGGCCGATCCGGCCCCTTTATGGCCCGCACGGATTCATCACTGTTTACGGCGATTATAAGGAAATCGCCCTGTGTCCTGGCTTCAGCCAGATAACGGGCATGGCCGACGTGGAGTATATCAAAACAGCCATTGGTAAAAACGATTCTTTTTCCTTCCTTTTTAAGGCGCATAATGAGCTCTCTGGCCGCATCCCGGGACATGATTTTGTCCTGATAGGATGAGGGTTCAAAAGCGGGGGAGGGGACGGTATTGAAGAAATCCCTTGTTGTTTCTACCTGGGAGGGGTCAATTTCTATGGCCGCAAGACATTCTTTTTCGTCTGCCTCAAAGAGGACAGAGCCGTCCGGTCCTATGATGCGGGAATGTCCGGCAAACACGGTCTTCCCATCTGTTCCGCAGCAGTTGGCGGCTACTACAAAACACTGATTCTCGATAGCCCGGGCTATGGTGAGAGCCTGCCAGTGTCCAAGGCGCACCAGGGGCCACTCGGCGCATACAATAATAAACGTCGCTCTATTACCGGCCAGGTGGCGGCAGAGTTCGGGAAAACGCAGGTCATAGCAGATAATTACCCCGACCTTGCCAAAATCAGCTTCAAAGACCGGGAGTTCATGGCCTTTCGTAAAATAACGATCCTCTCCGGTAGGCGGGAAGGGATGGGTCTTGCGGCACTTACCGATTAGACCTTGCTTTCCATCGAGGAGAAATGCCGTATTGTAATAGCGGCCGTTTTCTTCCTCAGGCAGGCTGCCGGCAATAGCCATGTTGTAGGTGCCGGCTATAGCCTGAAGGGCGCTAAGCAGTCGGGGCGTTTCCCGGGCCAGGGCCGGGAGCTTATCGTAAGCAAAGCCTGTGGCCCACATCTCCGGCAAGACTGCTAAACGGACACTTTGTTTGCCCAGGCTTTTCAAGCCGGTAACGGCCCGGTCAAGGTTGTGTTGCGTATTCCCTGTCTCTATGGGAAGTTGGAGTATGCCGACCTTCATTTTACCCTCTTATTGTGCTGTAGCGCGGGCCAGCGTCAGGACAGAAACTTCCCTGGCCCCGGCCTCTTTAAGTACCCGGGCGCATTCATTTACCGTGGCGCCGGTGGTAAAGACATCATCGCAGAGAAGGATGTTTTTGCCCCGAACCTTATCCGGCCTTTCCACGGTAAAGGCCCCTTTTATGTTTTTCCGGCGCTCGTGGTGTTTGAGATTTGTCTGGGGCTCTGTCCACCTGTGGCGAACCAGGGTCGTAAAGTCTATTTTCTCCTCTTTTTCTTCTCCGGCCCATTCTCTTAGAAGGAGCAGCGTCTGATTAAAACCCCGTTGCCGTAGTCTCTTTACGTGAAGCGGCACGGGTACGAAGAGGTCAAACTGATCCAGGTTAAAAGGCCCATCCTCGCTTTTTAATCCGGCGAGGGTCCGGGCATAGATAATCTTTTTCCCGAATTTGAATCGGTGGATGGCCTCAAGTATAGGCCCGTCGTAAAAGGTGATAGCCCGGGCCTTAGCAAAGTGATAGGGCTTGCTTAGACAGGTATGGCAGAGGTGCTCCGGCTGCCCTTTAGCCGCAAAAGGCCTCCCGCATACAGGGCATATCGGGCTGTGAATGAACTTGATGCCACCCATGCACTTAGGGCAAAAAAGTACCTCCGGCCGGCCGGGTAAGGGGACACTGCACAGCAGGCAGGATGAGGGGAAGAAAAGCTGTCCTATAGCCGAAAGGAGCAGCCTTATGCCTGCTAAGCCAGGTTCTCTATGACTGCATTGCCAAACTCTGAACATTTAAGTTCAACGGCCCCGGGTATCTGCCTGGCCAGATCGTAAGTTACCCTTTTTTGCGAGATGGTTTTCTGGATGCCCTTGTAGAGCAGTTCGGTGACTTCTTTCCAGCCCAGGTGTTCAAACATCATTCCACCGGCCAGAATGAGGGCACTGGGGTTGACCTTGTCCTGGCCTGAATATTTCGGCGCGGTGCCGTGTATGGGTTCAAAGAGGGCGTAACCATCGCCGATGTTGGCGCTGGGGGCCAGCCCCAGACCTCCAACCTGCGCGGCTAGGGCGTCTGACAGGTAATCGCCGATCAAATTTGGTGTGGCGATAACGCTGTATTCCTCAGGCCGCAGCAAGACCTGCTGGAACATGGCGTCCGCTATGCGGTCTTTTATAATGACCTTATCCTGGGGGGGCTTGCCGCCATATCGGGCAGAGACCTCTTCCTCGGTGATAGTGGCCTCCGGAAATTCCTCCCGGGCCAGTTCGTATCCCCAGAGGCGAAAGGCCCCCTCGGTAAATTTCATGATGTTTCCTTTGTGTACCAGGGTGACGCTGTCCTTTTTATGCTCCAGGGCGTATTCTATGGCCTTTCGGACCAGGCGTTTGGTTCCGCTCCGGCTGATATGCTTTATGCCGATCCCGGAATCCGGGGGGAGGATTTTGCCCGTGATCTCCTTGATAAATGAGATTGCCCTGGACGCCTCCGGGGTTCCTTCCTGCCATTCTATGCCTGTGTAGAGATCTTCCATATTTTCCCGGAAGACGACCATGTCCACCTTTTCCGGCTCCTTTACCGGGCTGGGCAGTCCGTGGAAATACCGGGACGGCCGGATGCAGGCATATAACTGCAACTCATGCCTCAAGGCTACGTTCAGGCTGCGGATACCCTTTCCCACGGGCGTGGAGAGGGGGCCTTTTATGGCTATCCGGCAGTCGCGAATGGTGTCGAGGGTCTCCGGTGGCAGCCATGCATTTTTTTGTGCAAATGCCTTTTCTCCAGCCAGTACCTCCTGCCAGAAAACCTTGCGCTGCCCGCCATAAGCCCTGCCTACAGCCGCATCCCAGACGCGGACGGCAGCCGCCCATATATCCGGTCCGATGCCGTCTCCTTCGACATAAGGGATTATGGGATAATCTGGTGCCTGGATTTTTCCGCTGGCAGATAGAGTGATCTTTCCCGGTTGGTTGGTCATGAAGCGCAGCTCCTTAATCTTTAAAAACTGGCCTCAAAACCTAGTATAAAAACGGACATTCGTCAACAGCAAATGAAATTCTGGAGTTTCCTGAGCTTTTAGGGAGCCATTTCTCTCTGAGCGAAACTTGCTGGAGCAGGGGGGTACCCACCGAAGACGCGCAGGAAGGGGAAAGCCAGCCCTTTAGAGGCTGGAAGGGGCGAGTATTCCCCACCTGCAAGCCCCGGAAGGGTCACTGCGCAAGCCGTGGAGCGAAGAGATTACTGGCTCCCTTATGAAAGACCAAATTATCAGCAAAATCATAGTACTTAGTTTCGAAAAAAACCAGGAAACTCCATATATAAAATCGAGACCACAATCTATAATTTGTCACTTTTTCGCAACGTCCCGGCAAAGATTCGGCTTGCCCCTTTATTGGCACAAAATTCTCCGCACATGGTACATGTAGCGTTATCACGGGGCAGACGGTCTTTCCGGATCGTTCGGGCAATTTCCGGAAACAGCATGGAGCGAAATTGGCCTTCCCAGTCCATATCCCGCCTGGCCTTGCTGACTTCCATGTCTCGCTTTGTTACTCGTGCTCCATGTTTAACGGTGTCACCAATGTAGGCAGCCACTCTGGCCGCCCGCACTCCTTCAATTACATCAGCCTTGTTGGGTAAGGCCAGATGTTCGGCCGGGGTAATGTAACAGACGAGGTCAGCGCCATAGCGGGCAGACTGGGCCGCCCCGATAGCCGCCACTATGTGATCATAGCCGGCAGCCACGTCACAGGGGAGGGGGCCCAGCATATAATAGGGAGCTTCATCGCTCATCTTCTTTTGCAGGATTATGTTTGCCTCTATCTCATCCAGCGGCACATGTCCCGGACCTTCCACCATAGTCTGGCAGCCCATCTTTCGTCCAATCTCCGCCAGCTCACAATTTATTACCAGCTCGGCAATCATGGCCCGATCGCATGAATCATGGATGGCCCCGGCGCGCAGACCATTTCCAAGGGATAAGACCACATCATATTTTTTGAGGATATTTACCACACGGTCAAAATGGGCATAAAGCGGGTTCTCCCGTTTATTAGCCACCATCCAGGCCACCATGGAAGTGCCGCCCTTGGAGACCAGGCCGCCGTAGCGATAGCCCTGTTTTTCCAGCCGTTCCAGGGTGTATAAGTTGATGCCGCAGTGGATGGCCATAAAGGAGATTCCATCGGCGCACTGTCTTTCGATTAAATCAAAGAGCATCTCCTCGTCCAGCTTATTCGGGTCTCCATATTTCTCGGCGGCCATACAAAAGGCCTGATAAAGAGGCACATTTCCTACCGGCAGGCGCACGGCCCGGAGAATCTCTCTCCTGATATTATCCAGATCTCCGCCCACGCTGAGTTCCATCAAGGTATCGGCGCCGGCTTCTTCAGCGGCATGGGCCTTTTCCACTTCCGCAGCAATATCGATAATGTCAGTGGAGATCCCTATGCTGGCATTTATCTTGGTACGAAGGCCCTTTCCAATACCCACTACTTTACAGGGGTGATTTTGATTGGCCGGGATAACAATCTTTCCGGCGGCCACCATCTCACAGACGTATTCTGGAGAGACACCTTCCTCGCTGGCTACTTCCTTCATCTCCCTGGTAATGATCTTTTTTTCTGCCTGTTCAACCTGTGTTGCCATTTGATACCTCCTTATACTTGATACTTGCCTAAAATAAAAAAATCCCCAAACCCTTATTTCAAGAGTCTGGGGATTTACCATCTCCCACAAAACTGATCCCTGTCGGCAGGTCTTCTGACTCCCAGATCGTCCTACTTACCGCGCCTTCCCATCCGCCTGCGGCGGGCAGTGGCCTTAAATGCGGTTTTCGTCCCTGGTTACAGCGGCGGGTCCGTTCCCGGTTCTCACGGGATTCCCTCAGGGCCTATTTTGTGTTTACTTAGTAGCAAGATAATACCCGGCAGTCAAGGCCTAATATTGGCTTGCCCACCCCCATTTTTAATATGTTTTCTTCCTATCAACCCAATAATGGGGCATCCTATGTTGATGGGCTATAGCGATAATCAAAATATGGTCTTTCTCCAGAGAGTACATAATCTTGTACGGAAACCTGTGCAGAAGGCACTTACGCACTTCACCACGTTCTATTGACCATGCCTGGGGATACGCTATTATTCTCGATATAGCCTTTTTTACTTCTTCCTTGAACTGTCTCCCAAGACCTGGGAGTTCCAGTTCATAGAAGGCAATTGCATTTTGTAACTCCAACTTGGCATATCTTGTGAATACCACCTTCATTTCATTCCTCGAAAATCTCTTCCATAGGTATGCCTTCTAGCTTGCCTTCCCTATAAGCCTTGAGTCTCCGCTCAGCTTCATCGGCCCAGATATCATCGAGTCTCCTATCCGGCTCGTCTAAGCTCTTTAGCAATCCTTCGATAACCAGAAACCTCTCTTCCGGCTTGAGCTTCAAGGCTTTCTCCAGTACGTCTTTAGTACTCATAGCTGCTCCTCCTTTTGGAAAGCATAACGTATTTATTTAACGTCCATAAAAATATAAATAAAGTCGTAATCAATAATAGAGAAACTTATAAATTTGCGGACGTTACCCTTTACTTCCCCGGTAGGGTCTGTGAACCGCCCTGTCCGCCCAGGCGGATGCGGGGCGGTGTGGGGGCTGGGGGGAGAGAAGCCTCCAGTTACCCGATTCGCCATTATTTTGTTGTCTTAATTGATCCTGGTACCTTACCCAACCAAGCTTCACCCGAATATTTTTGCTCTTATAAACAATAACGTATCCTTTTCGATCCATAATTGCTATTTGCTCATCTACGCGTTTTGCAAACTGCTCGTGTGGTTTGCCCCTCGATCGAATATTCCATAATTTCAGGATGTAAGTGGGAACCTTCTCTCTAACACTAGAAAATTTTGGTCTTTGTTCCAAGACCTGAATGATTGCTTTACAGATCACATCAGCTTTAACCCTGAGGGCTTGGTGAATATCTTCAGGCAGACCTGAGTTGCTTGATTTGTCCCCCATGTCTTCCTTGGGAGGGGCTGCAGGTTCTTCATCATTGTCTACGTGAGGTGTGGAAGTTTGACTCTCTACCGGTGATTCGTCATCATCTTCAAATTCTAATTCCGTTTTAGCGGATAGTGATCTTATTCCCATACGGTCAAGGAGAGACCAAAGAGATTCGAGTGCTTTTTCTGGGTCGACATAATAACGACTTTCCCGGATTCTGAAAAAATGCCAGCCACATCTTTCCAACTTTCGCTGTCTCTCCATGTCAGCAGTATACTCATCAACACCATGCCAAAAGTCACCATCACACTCTACGGCAAGCTGAGACTTCTCTCCTTGGATTACTAAATCTATTCTCTTATCAGCAAATTCATATTGGGGAACGACTCTGTAACCATTGCCCGCTATTTGAAGGGCAACATCTACTTCGAACCAACTGTCGAAAGGTGTCGGAGGTTTTTCGATCGCCCTGTTCGCTCCAAATGCCCTTTCTCTTAATTCTTCAGCATTTTCACCTAAAGCTTGTGAGATATGGCTCATAGGATTCAAGAAATGCTCAAGTAGCCGACGTCTAAAACATTGCTCACTTAAATGATTCATTGTTGCAGAATAAAAGAGCCACATCTGGTCCTGTGCGCGACTAGCTGCGACATTAAACCTTCTCTGGTCTGTAGCTTTGGTCATTGCACCAATTCTTTCATTTGGGGCTGCAACCATACTCAGGAAAATAATGTCACGCTCATCACCCTGAAAGCTATATGGGTTGCCACAAATTAGCCGACGCTTCTCCATCTCTTCGGCGCCAATTTTCTGGAGCAGCTTTTCTTCAATATGATAGGCTTGGGCTTCACCTTGAAGAACTATAACCCCCATGGTCATACCCTGGTAGCGATCGTCTTGGCAGCATTCTTCTATAACATCAACAATTGCGTCCGCTTCTGGACGGTTAATAACCCGATTTCCAGAACCTTCCCGGTAGCCATTCTGGATAGCCATAGCTTTGAGAGGCTCTATCCTGTCAGGTGGGTATTGGCGAAGTGGAATAAGAGGATCGGTGCGGTAACAAAGGTCATTGCTGAAGCGGATTATTTCAGGCATGCATCTAAAATGTTCCCGGAGGCTAATTCTGTTGCTGAAACGAATGCGACCATGGTCGAAAAGACTACTCTCTACATCAAAAGAATCTGCATGGCTGAAATCATAAAGGAAATTTCGCATCAACTGCTGGATCTCTTCCCTGTTTACACCTACGGCTTCAGGGCTAATCTGTTTGTCATCTCCGACGACGAGAATCCGTTTTCCGAGATACATCAATGGGAGACCTTCAGGACCGCACTGTGAAGCTTCGTCAACAATGATTACATCGAATATGCCGGCACCGGCGTCAACGGTTTCATAAACACGATGTAATGGCATAATCCAAGCCGGGACAGCATCCCGACACTCATTCAGGTGTCGCTGGGCGTTTTTTCTGTGAGTATGTGCATGTTTACCGGTGCCTTTACCTAGCCTTTTCATCGACTTTTGCCAGGACATCAAATGTCTTCGATGGTCCTCCCGCATTCTTGAAAAACAAAACTGCCACGCCTTGACAGCAGCAAGTTCTGCAAGGTCACTCCGGATTTCTTCATCGAGTCTTTTTGTGTGTCGTTCTAAGCTATCAAGATCAGCTTTTAAAAAATCATCAAGCCAGCTAGTGCCTTGAGCCCATGCCCATACTTTATCAAGCTGGTTGAGCCGCTCCGCCCAAAGTTGTGGCTCGCTGCAACGGGCCAGGTGTCCAGCTAAGTTTGGTGCGGTTTCAGCAAGTTTCCCAATAAGCTGCCTTTTTTTGCTCACGTCTTCCGCTTTCTTGCAAAGCGCATTTGCTTCTTCAAGCAACTTACAATATATGTCTGCGTCTCTTTCTCGAAATGCCTTTAAAAGGTTAGCATTTATTGGGTGAGCATTACTCCGGTCAGCAAGATCTGAAAGGCTATTCTGAAAACGCATCAATTCTTTATTGATGGTAACATAATCAATTTGGGCGAGTATAATTCGGCAGTCTTCAACCAAAGAATTTAATGACGAAGTATCCTCCCAGCGTGGAGCACGCAATCCGTTAATTTGCTGAAGTTTTGCTTTGGTACTTTCACGTTTGTCATACAAGTTGATTATACTTTCCAGGGCTTCGTGTAACTCGTCTATCTCTGCAAGCTGCAACAGAAAAAGGCCATTGTGACGCTCTACCTTTCCAGACCAGAGCGACCAGACGTAATTCAGTTGCTGTTCAACTGTCAGGAAATTAATAAGCCTCTGAAGAGTATCCGTGTTACTGCAATCCATGCCGTCTAGTTTGACTTTACCGATTAGATCACCGTGTTCCCTGACTGCCTTGGGTTTGAAGATCCATATACCCGCACCACCTCCCGACTCGAAATGATTTTTAAGTGCCTTCGCATCATGGAGGATTTTCATTCTATCCATGTCCTGTGGAATCGAGACTTCAATGGTATCAATTTGAGCGGCAAGGCCATGAAGATCTTTGGTATGTTGCTTTGACAGTTTTAATAATTCTTTCCAAGGGGTATCCCGATCTGTCAAAACATCATAGACAGCCTTTTCAATCCATGGCATTGGCCTTTGTCGTATAGTTTCACTTGCGGGGATGAAATCAGACAGACTCTGAAGCAGCGGTTCAATTTTCTCCTTACCCGCTTGGAGGAGAGCTTTACCTTCTTGGCTATTAAGCCTTTCTTTTCCCTCAGCAGCTTTCTTCTGTGCGGCAGCTTCGTTCTGGAAACCAATTCTGACTGCTTTACCATCAGGGAGATCTTTTTCGATGTCTGGCAGGAATAAACTTAAGTCTTTTTCTGTTTCCAGATCAATTTCGACAATATCTCGGCATAAACATGTAATTTCATCATGAGATAATGGTAGAGAGCAATTTGGACTTATGGTATCTGTGAACCATGTATACTGTTCTGCATCTTTCCGTATATTTCTGGCAATTTGCGCTGCTGTGCCTGAATATTGACCATTTGCGATATTATGAGTAAAGGTTTCAGACTCACGAAGAGCCAAGATTTTATTATCTGTTTCCGCTTTGGCGTTTCGGTTGGATTGTATCCTGCTTTCCAGTGTCTGGATGCGGTAACCATTGTTTGACTCTTCCTGCCTATCCAGCCGTGTCAGAATGCCAGTAACACTTTTCTCAAGGGATTCTCTTTCTTCTGTGCCCTGGCCAAGGAGATTACTGCAAAGAGGTTTAATTTCAAGAGGAAGTTTGTCATGCAGCACTTGCAAGGCGCGAGGGGTTTTTGCTGTAACAAGGACGCGCTTGCCGGTCGCCAATAAATGACAAATGAGATTAGCGATGGTATGAGATTTGCCAGTACCAGGAGGCCCTTGGACCAGCACACCTTTCTGTCTGTCCAAGGTTCGTATAATTCGGCGCTGTTCATCGTTTGCAGGTAGAGGAAAGAAAATATCCTCATAAGCTGGTCCACCAGAACCTGCAGTATCTCCCGTTGCTTGTTCCCCGTTTTTCTCAGAAAGACTTTCGCAGAGATCCAGGAACTCATCCGGAATCTTCACACCAGCTTCAATCTGCTCTTTCATTGAGGCAAGAAGCTGTTCGAGCCCCCGCATTGACCGTTTTCTGAGAATCAATGCAGGTGCGAACTCTACGGAAGGTTTTTTTGTCGAAGATCCGTGCTTAGGCTCTATCCGGTCAGGATGATATTCTCCTTGCCCACTGTCTGCCAGTGAATTTGCGATCGAAGCGAGAACGGAATCGATGCTTGCCCGGTCCCAAAGAGTCGCGCCTATAGCTTTGCGGCCATCCTCAACCAGTTGACGGATATTTTGCGGTTGATCCTGAACATCAAGCATATCAAGCTCAATATCAACCTGGTCGCCATCAACAGCCTGTTTTACAGTGAATTTTCCAAGATGTGGCTCAAATTCAAGGGATGCTTTGGCGACAATAATATGCCTTTTTGCATCATGGCCGCTCGGAGTTTTCCAGTTTAAAAGGCCTTTACAGAAAACCAGTTCATACTGTTCTCCGAGTTTCTGCTGTTCCTGATAGATATGAAATAGATTAGCATAAACCTTCTGCACAGCGGTATATCGGTTATAATATTCTGTCCAAGGCAACCAGTATTTTTCAAGATAATCATCCCATGACTGCTGTATATCCGGGTAATTCTCAAGATAGATAGTATCGGTAACTATAAATTCTTCTCCGGTCTCTGGGTCTTCTTCAGTGCGCTCAACAACAACGGAATTATACAGTTCAGGCAGGTCGTTAGTATTTCTCAATGTTTCCTGCTTGACCCAGTCAGAACATTTTTCCGGAATCTTGGGCACTTCCGGTTCTTGAAATTTATTAACCTCAATCCAGACATCGTCATCATGCTCGTCTTCCTGGCCCCATACTTGAGTAAAACAATATTTTGGTTCACGAGGAATGTCATGAATCCAGAGTACTTTCCTGTAGTCGTCCAGAGTTCGGATAATTTTAGCATTGGTCCTGGCAAGGGCAGTCAGGTATTCGACAAGACGAATTATTTTGTCTGGAGTTTTATTTTCTTCATCAATCATGGCTCATGCCCTGACAGACAGGATTAGTCAAATTTCCATTTTGCTTTCAGGCGAATCGGGATAGGGAGGAACCTCACGACTTCCCCCGCCGGGTAGAAGGGGCGCCAACTTGATGCCCCAACCCCCACAGAACGTAGCGTGCGGATTTCCCGCACTACGCTCCTCAGAATTCGATTCACAGCACAGCTAATGATTGTAACCGAGCATACGGCAATAAAATCTTTGGTCGCTGTAACGGAAATAGTTTCTTAATTTCTTGAAACTTCTCCCAGGAGATATAGCTCTTTTGGCTCCGGCTGCTGAGCGCTTTACGCCAATATCTTTCAATGGCATTATAAATTTGGTTCCTCAGCAGAATTTGTGGGTGCTTTTTGGTTCTGGAAGATCGCCAAGGGTCTGATATAGTGCAAGTTCCAAAAGATCATAGCTTCGAAAACCGTATGCTCTTTTTGTAGTC
>Ga0209614_1002006_pt1 | contig 14075 bp, 10 predicted proteins | sample BlaSprsedimmetaG_FD_185484 | JGI IMG/M metagenome (GOLD analysis project Ga0209614, IMG submission 185484) | Hot spring sediment bacterial and archeal communities from California, USA to study Microbial Dark Matter (Phase II) - Blank Spring... ... | reverse complement strand
TACACGCTGCTCAACACCGTCGCCCAAGACGCCTTAGATGCTCTGGAGAAGGAAATTCGCCAGCGCCAGGCCGATCTGGTTCCCGATGATGCGAAGGAACGCACGGCGCTCCAATCGCAGGAGACCCAGGCCGAAATTCTCCAGGTGCGCGAAGAGTTGGAAGAGCGCCTGGAGGCGCTCCGGCTGCGCTACGAGGGCGAACGCGAAGAGGTGCTGAGCCTGGCCGTGTTGCAATTCTTCAACGAGTCCCGCTACCGCGAGCTGCGCCAGAAGTGGGGGCAGCTTTTCCGCGCCGGCATGGGTGCCGAAGCGGTACACGAGCTCCTCTCACGCCTGGATATGGAGAAGCTGGCCGAGGCGCTCTGGCACGAAGTGCGCCACGGGCGCTCCGCCCAGCGCCGCAAGAAGGCCACCCGCCGGCTGCGCGTCATCGAGGCGCTGCGCAAGAGCGGCAACCGCCCCGAATGGATGATTCTCACAATGTTGCCGGTGCTCCCGCCGGAGCTGCGCCCGATGGTGCAGCTAGATGGCGGGCGTTTTGCCACCTCCGACCTCAACGATCTCTACCGCCGCGTCATCAACCGCAACAATCGCCTCCAACGGCTGCTCGATCTGGGCGCGCCGGAGGTCATCATCCACAACGAGAAGCGCATGTTGCAGGAGGCTGTGGATAGTCTGATTGACAACAGCCAGCGTGGCAAGGCGATGAGCCGGCGCGGGCGTCGCCAGCTGAAGTCGCTGAGCGATATGCTCAAGGGCAAGAAAGGGCGCTTCCGCCGCAACTTGTTGGGCAAGCGCGTGGATTATTCGGGCCGCTCCGTCATCGTCGTGGGGCCGCACCTGCAAATGCACCAGTGCGGGCTGCCCAAGACCATGGCACTGGAGCTCTACCGCCCCTTCGTCATTCAACGGCTGGTCGAATACAACTACGCGACCAACGTCAAGGCCGCCAAGCGCCTCATCGAGCGCGAACGGCCCGAAGTGTGGGAGGTTCTGGAAGAGGTCATCGGGGATCGCCCCGTGATGCTCAACCGCGCCCCCACCCTGCACCGGCTGGGCATCCAGGCCTTCGAGCCGGTGCTGGTCGAGGGCAAGGCCATCCAACTGCATCCGCTCGTCTGTTCGGCCTTCAACGCCGACTTCGACGGCGACCAGATGGCGGTTCACATTCCTCTATCGCGCAAGGCGGTGGAGGAGACGCGCAAGCTGATGCTGGCGACGCAGAACGTCCTCAAGCCCGCCGATGGGCAACCGGTCATCGGCCCCTCCAAAGATATGTGCATGGGCATCTACTACATGACCATGGAGATGGAGACGCCGGAGGACGAGGCAAAGCTGCAAGTTTTCAGCGACCTCGACGAGGTGGAGATCGCCTACACACTGGAGCACGTCAAGCTCCACACACCCATCCGCATCTCCCAGGTCTACGATGAGCTGCCCGCGCCCAAGACTTTGACGACCACCACGGTGGGGCGCGCGCTCTTCAACCGCATCGTCCCCGACGAACTGCGCTTCGTCAACGCGGCGCTGGATAAGGGCGCCATCCAGGATTTGATCGCGCTCTGTTACCGCAAGCTCGGGCGCGAGGCCACCGTGCAGCTCGCCGATGATATCAAGAGCCTGGGATTCCGTTACGCCACCGTCTCTGGCGTCACCATCTCCGTCTACGATCTGACTGTTCCCGTTGAGAAAGATGCCATCATCCAACAGGCCACCAACGATGTGACAGAGATCGAACGTCAGTATCGCCGGGGGCTGCTCACCGAGGAAGAGCAATACAACCGCACCATCGAGACCTGGTCGCGCGCGCGCGATCAAGTCTCCAAGGCGGTGCGCAACAGCATGGACCCCCACAGCCCCATCACGGTGATGGCGAACTCTGGGGCCTCCAAAGGTGGCTTCGGCCCCATCGCCCAGCTGGCAGGGATGCGCGGGCTGATGGCCGACCCATCCGGGCGCATCATCCCGTTGCCGATCCGCTCCAGCCTGCGCGAGGGGTTGACCGCGCTCGAATACTTCATCTCCACCCACGGCTCGCGCAAGGGTCTGGCCGATACCGCCCTGCGCACCGCCGACGCAGGGTATCTCACCCGCCGCCTGGTGGATACCGTGCAGGATGTCATCATCAACGCCATTGATTGCGAGACGCGCCAAGGGCTTTGGATCAGCCGTAAGGACGACATCGCCGGACAATCCATGAGCGAGCGCCTGATTGGGCGCCACGTCGCCGCCCCTGTCGTGCATCCCGAAACCGGCGAAATCCTGGTCAACCGCAACGAAGAATTAGACGAAGATAAGGCCTCGCTGATTGACGCGCTGGGCATTGAAAAGGTCTACGTGCGCTCGCCCATGACTTGCGAGCTCGAGCACGGCATCTGCGCCTACTGTTACGGGCGCGATCTGGGTCGGGGCGGACTAATCAACATCGGAACCGCGGTCGGGGTCATCGCCGCGCAATCCATCGGCGAGCCGGGCACACAGCTCACGCTACGCACCTTCCACACCGGAGGTACGGCCTCGTCCGGCGGCGACATCACCAGCGGTCTGCCGCGCGTGGAGGAGCTGCTGGAGGCGCGCAAGAAGCCCAAGGGTGAAGCGGAAATCTCCGACATCGGTGGCACCGTCCACATCCTCCGCGAAGGCGATATGACCAAGGTTCACGTGATAGATAGTCGCGTCAAGAAGAACAGCTACGACATCCCTGAAGGGTGGGAAATTCTGGTCGAGGATGGCGACGAGGTCAATCTCGAAGCGATCCTGGCCCGCGACGAAGCGGATGAGACCCAACAGGTGCGCGCCAAAGCCAAGGGCCGCATCTGGCGCGAAGACCGCGACATCATCCTCATCTACGAAGTCGTCGAGGAGCGCAACTATGATATTCCGGCCACCACGCGCCTGTTGGTTGCCGAAGGGCAGAAGATCGAAGCGGGGACGCAACTCTGCGAGGGCGTCAAAAACCCGCACCGCATCCTCCAGGTTCAGGGGCGCAAGGCCGTGCAGCAGTACTTGCTCAGCGAGGTGCAGCAGGTTTACCGCTCTCAGGGCGTGAATATCAAGGATAAGCACTTCGAGATCATCATCCGCCGCATGTTGAGCCGCGTCCTGGTAACGGAGACCGGCGACACTGACTTCCTCCCCGGCGACACCGTGGATCGCATCAAGTTCGAGCGCGCCAACCGTGACATCGTGGAGCAGGGCGGGCAGCCCGCCCGCGCGCGCCAGGTGCTCCTGGGGATCACCAAAGCGGCCCTGGCAACCGACTCGTTCCTGGCTGCGGCCTCGTTCCAACACACCATCAAGGTGCTCTCCAACGCCGCGGTCGAAGGCTCTGAGGATCCGCTCTACGGCATCAAAGAGAACGTGATCATCGGCAAGCTGATCCCGGCCGGCACCGCGTATCGGGGCGATATCGAAGGCTCCGATGGGCCTATCGAGGAATACGAGGGCGTCACCATCGAGAAAGAACTTCCCAAGGGGACGCTACTCAGCGATCAAGACAGCGAACCCGACACGCTGTTGCTCTCGGACCTCGAGCAACCTTTCGGCTAAAATCGCCGCGCTCAGTTCACTCAGACGGGGACAACTCGCAAGTTGTCCCCGTCTTTTATGCAACTCGCCCCCGCGATTCTGCGTATAACCAGTTAGGAGCAACGATGGAAAATATGTGGATACAGGCGGCCCGTCAAGGCGACGAAGAGGCCATCACCCAGCTGGTGACGACCTATCAACAACCGATCTACGCACTATGTTATCGGATGCTCGGTGAGCGCACCGAGGCCGAGGATGCCGCGCAGGAGGCGTTGATCAAGGCACTCACCAATCTGGATAAGTTCGATGCCGAACGGCCCTTCCGCCCGTGGATGTACCGCATCGCCGCCAACGAATGCACCGACCGCCTCCGGCGACGACGGCCCATCGCCTCGCTCGACGATATGGGCGAGGATGACGCCTGGGAATGGTACGCCGGATGCAGCCCCAACCCCGAACGCGAGCTGGTCGCCCAAGAACGCACCGCCGAAGTGCAGCTGCTCCTGGAGCAGCTCGCGCCGGAAGATCGCATGGTCGTGACCTTATTCTACTGGGAGTCGCTCTCCTATCAGGAAATCTCCCAGATCACGGGGATGACCATCTCGGCGATCAAATCAAGACTTTTTCGCGCGCGCCGCGCGCTGGCGCGCCAACTGGTAGAGGAGGAGATCTATGCCTAACATGCACAGCGATGCCTGGTGGCAACAGGCGTTCGAAGGTGAGCTTTCACCACAGGAAGCGCAGGCGTGGCAGGCCCATCTTGAGGAATGCGCGACATGTCGTTGCGAGTGGGAGGCGCTCGCACAAGTGGACGCACTCCTCGCCACACCGCCCCCCACGCCCCCCTTACCGGCAGATTTCACGGCCCGCACTGTGGCCCAAGTGATGCACACCCGCCGCGTCCGCCGCTTGCTCATGTGGCTGGGAGGCTTCGTGTTGGTGGCGATTGTGCTCAGCGCCGAAATATACGTGCTGGCGACGACGTTCTCGACACTGGAGCGGGCGCTGGTCGCCTTTGTAACCGGCCACGCGATCTGGCTCAACGCGCTGCGCCAAACCCTCGCCCGGCTGTTAGAGGCGGGACCGGCGCTTCTGACGCTCACCCTCGCCGCGACGGGGATCGTCACCCTATTCCTGACGCCCAACAGCGTCTTTGCGACCCTGGCCTTTATCTGGCTCACGCGCGAAAACTGGCAGCGTGAGCCGCACGTCCAGCCCCCCATGCTGGCTTAACGAGAAAAACTTACCTACCGATTGAAGGAGGCTGATTTTATGAAAACAAAAACGTGGTTACAGGCAACCCTTTTGGCGATTCTGTTCGTGACGTGGGCCACCCCCGCGCTGGCGATGCAGGGCGGCGGCGGCGTTCACTTTGGGCCTTACACGCTCGCCTCGGGGAACTACCTATCCGGCGATCTGGTTGTCTTTGGCCCAGTGACTATCGAGGCCAATGCGACGCTCGCCGGTGATCTGGTAGGCTTCGGGCCGGTGACAATTGAGGAAGAAGCTCTCATCGAAGGCGATGTGGCGGTCTTCGGCTTCGGCGATGTGGCGGGCGTCATCGAAGGGAGCTTGGTCGCGGCTGGCGCGCTGCGCTTGCGCGAGACGGCACGCATCACGGGCGATGTCTCCGCTGCCGGCGAGATCAATGCAGCGGAAGGCGCCATCATCGAAGGCTCCCTCACCCCCTTCGACAGCAGCAGCAGCTTCTCCTGGGATTTCCCCTTTGCCGGCCCCATCGTTATCGAGCCAAGCGACGGCTGGAATCGCGGCCCGACGCTCCTGTGGAAAATGGGACGCGCCTTCCTGATGATCACCGTGATGAGCATCTTCGCTCTCATCATCTCCGCGATCTGGCCGCAACAGCTGGAACGGGTGGGACGCACCCTGGTGGATGCACCGGCGCTCTCCTTCGGCATGGGGCTGCTCTCGCTACTCATCGCCGCCATCGTGATCGGCATCCTCTTCATCACCATCTGCCTCAGCCCTATCGGCTTCATCGGCGCAATACTGGTGGGCCTGGCGATTGCGCTGGGCTGGGTGGCGCTCGGCTATATCTTGGGAGAACCGATCCTCAAGGGCCTGCTAAAGCAATCGCACCCCACCCCGGTGCTCTCCGCCCTGGTGGGAACCCTGGTCATCACCACCATGGCCCAACTGGTCAGCATCATCAGCGGCTGTCTGAACACCGTATTGGTATTCCCGTTCTTCGCGCTCGTGGCCGGCGCTGTGATGTTGACCCGCTTCGGCACGGTTCCTTACGCCACCCGTGGCGTGGGAGCACCAGTCGCGCCGCCGCCTGTCCCGCCCAGAGAGCCTAGAGCACCCTCAGCGCCGATTCTGCCGGGCGCGCTGCCCTTCGAGCCGGAGCCGGAAGCGGTAGAGCCGGAAGCCGAGACAGGGGAACAAGAGCTCCCCTCACCTCACGGCGAATAGCAAATAGCGTCCTCTCATGCCGCCCAGCTTACCCCTGGGCGGCGTTTTATTCCTCCACCTCGCGCGGACACCACAACTGCCGCAGCTCGCCGGACGTGGCCTCGGTCAGCTCCGCCCAATGCGCAATCGGCAGGGCAACCTCTGCCAGGGCCGCTGTCGGCAGGCGCTCCCAATCCTCCGTGAGCGTCTCCAAGAGCATCTCCAGCCCCGGATTGTGGCCTATCACCATGACGCGCGTCAGCGTATCGGGCAACTGCTGCAAAACCTCGAGGTACTCTTCCGGGCCGGCCTGATAGAAATCCTCGGTCAACAGGACCTCTTCCTCATAGCCGCAGGCTTCGGCCACCAGCTCCGCCGTATCGTGCGCCCGCCGCGCCGTGGAGCTGATGATCAGCTCCGGCGTCAGGTCAAGCCGCCGCAGCAGCCGCCCCATCTTGGGCGCATCCTGCTTGCCACGCGCCTTCAACGGGCGGTCGTGATCCGCCAGCCGCGCATTATCCCAACTCGACTTCGCATGTCGCAGAATCAACAATGTCTTCATCCGTGCCTCCATCGAAAATAGTAGCTGGTGAGCCGTGAGCAGGTTGCGCCACCTTGACTGCTCACGGCTCTCTACTCACTGTTACCAATTCTATTATACCTGCAATCGCGCCCCATGTTTTTTGCTCACCGGCATACTTATGATAAGATAAAGGACTTACGCGAGTATCGAGAACCTAACTGCAGAGTACGCAGAGAGCACAAAGAAAATTATCTATCAGCACTTTTCAACATCTTTACGTGATAAAAGTTGTCTTTTTAAGCCGCTTCGGCTGATTTTTAAGAAAAAACTCCGCGTCCTTTGCGTGCTCTGCGGTTAAAGATGTGTAGGTCGCGCGATTGCGTAAGTTCTAGATAGCCTTACAGTTCGCTATACTAACTTTGATCACAGATCAAGAAAGAGCAGGAGGCACTGATGCACGCTCTCAAACATTGGCTCTATCCTTCGCATCTTGCGCCGCACGTGCGCGGACGCGCCGGCCTGGTTGCCGTCACCTGTCTGGGAATCATCGCTGCCCTCGCCCTGTTGCTGCTCACCTGGCTCCTGAGCGGCGATTTGGAAGCTGAAACCGCGATTGCAAGCGCCGTCCTGGGCCTCTTGCTGCTGGGGATCACCGCCCTCGCGCGGTCGGGACGGGTGCGCAGCGCGCTCTGGCTGCTCATCGGCCTGCTCACCAGCCTCATCACCGCCAACCTCGCCGGCTTCGGACTCGGCTCGCCCTCGGCAGCGGGCTACATCCTGCCGGTGCTGTTGGCCGCTTGCGGGGCCGGACTGCTGGCCGGATTGAGCATCGCCGCCGGCAGCGCCGGTCTCCTCTGGCTCTTTGCCTGGCTCACCACCAGCGGACGCTACGCGCTGCCCTACGGCACAGTAGACAGCTCCCACCTCACCTTCAACGCCCCCGCCCTCACCGTCATGCTGCTTCTCAGCGCCCTCATCGCGGGCTGCGCGCACTATCAGCCATCCGAATAACGACCACTTGGTTAGAAATACGTTACTGGACAAAAATCACAACCTCATTACAATAAATTTGAAAGCAATATCAGAATGATTTTGCAGCGAATCTATAATGAGGAACTAGCATGATGCCGTTGCCGCTCAATCCCTACATTGCGGGTAATCCTGTTGGCGCTAGCCCCGCCTTCATCGGACGCGCCGATGTCTTGCGCGGCGTACTGCGCGTGCTCCGACGCTCTCAGGACAACGCCATCGTGCTCTTTGGGCAACGCCGCATCGGCAAGACCTCTATCCTCCAACAGCTGATGGTGCAGCTGCCCCAACGTGGCCCTTACGCCCCGGTCTACTTCGATCTTCAGGATAAGGCCGATCTGCCCCTGGATCGCATCCTCCAAGACCTGGCGGCCACCATCGCGCACACACTCGCGCTGCCCGAACCCGACCTCGGCCCCGATCCTAAATCCACCTTCCATCAGACCTGGCTCCCCACCCTCTTCGAGGCGCTCCCCGCCCCCTCCGGCGAACATTCCAGCGCCCTCGTGCTGCTCTTCGACGAGTTCGACGTGTTGGCCGACCCGCAACGCAAGGAGACCGCTCAGGCCTTCTTCGCCTACCTGCGCGAGCTCCTGATGTACGACCGCGACCGCCTCCAGTTCGTCTTCGTCATCGGGCGCAACGTGGACGATCTTGACACCATCGCCCTCTCCCTCTTCAAGGGCGTCCCCTACCGCCGCGTCTCCCTCCTCTCGCGGGAGGACACCGACAAGCTGATCCGGCTCTCCGAAGGCAATGAGACACTCCGCTGGTCCGCAGCGGCATGCGAGGCCGTCTGGGGACTCACCAACGGCCATCCCTTCCTCACCCAGCAGCTCTGCTCCCACATCTGGGAGCGCAGCTACGAAGAGGAGCCTGACGAACCGCCGGAGGTCACGCCCACGGATGTGGAGGCGGTGATCGCCGCCGTGCTCGATGCCAGCCGCAACACCCTCGAATGGCTGTGGGATGGCCTCGGCCCCGCCGAGCGCGTCGTCGCCTCGGCGCTGGCGAGCGCCGGGCCGCTCCTGCTCAATCAGGAAGCCCTGGAAAATCTCCTGCAAGAGAGCGGCGTCCGCGTGATGATCCGCGAACTACAGAGCGCCCCCGACCTGCTCCAAAACTGGGATCTGCTGGAGCCTGCCGAGGCGGGCTATCGCTTCCGCGTGGAGTTGCTGCGGCGCTGGCTCGCGGAGCACAAGCCCCTCGAGCGCGTGCAGGAGGAGCTCGACCGCATCGAGCCGGTCGCCGAGAATTTTTACCGCGCCGCGCTGGGCCTCTACCGCAGCGGCAAACTCGAAGAAGCGCGCACGCCCTTGCAGCAAGCCATTCAGCTCAACCCCAACCACGTCGCCGCCAATCAACTCCTGGCCGATATTATGCTGGATCAGGGACAGCTGGACGAGGGCCGCCAGCTGCTCGAACGCCTCTACGAGTACCAACCGAACGCCGCACGGCCCCGGCTGATTCAGGTGCTCCTGGCGATGGCCCTCCGCGCCCCCGACGATGCCGCCCGCCTGGAGTTCTACGAGCAGGTGTTGCACATCGCCCCGACGCAACAGAAGGCGATTGCCTCGCGCCAGGAGATCTGGGTGGAGCGTGCAGAGACCGCCCGCCGCGCGGATGATCTGGAGGGCGCGATGCACGCCTATCGTCAGGCCGGATTCTACGACAAAGCGACGCAGGTGGAGATAGAGCTGCAACGTCGCGCCCTCGCCGAGCAATTGCAGACGGTGGATGCGCTCGAAAAGGCGCACGATTATCCCCAGGCCATCGCCCTCGCGCGGAAATTGGCGCAAGAATACCCCGCCGTTCCCGGCTGGCAGAGCACCCTGGAGCGTCTGGAGCGGCGCGGCGCGCTTGCCGAGCTGTATGACCAGGCGCTCGCCGCGCTCGAGGCCCGCGATTGGCCCACAGCCCAGCAACGCTTCGCCCAGGTCGCCGGAGCCGATCCGCACTACGAGGAGGTCGCCCGCTATCTCTACTACGCCGTGCGCGGCGAGGACCCCAACGCGCTCCGCCGCGCTGTGCGCCGCTGGCGCTGGATCGCCAGCGCTGCGCTCGCCGTGGCGCTCATACTCCTGGTGATACAGCTGCTATGAACACGACCACACCCGCCAGGAACCCCTTCTACTACGGCAATCCGGTCTCCCACGAGCAATTCCTGGGACGCCGCCGGGAATTGCGGCGCATCGTCGGGCGGATCACCAATCTGGGACAATCCACCGCCATTGTCGGCGAACCGCGCAGCGGCAAGACCTCGCTGCTGCTCTACCTCGCCGCGCCGGAGACCCGCGCGGGACTCTACGGCACGGAAGGGGTGCGCCGCCTCATCTTCTCATATCTCGATGCGCAGACGCTCGGCGAGACGCTCTCGCAACCCCAGTTTTGGGACTACGTGCTCGGCCCGCTGGTCGAGACACTGGTGACGCCCGCTCCCGCATCGCCGGTGGCCGCCGCGTACCGTGCCTGTCAGCAGGAATGCTACGCCCCCCTGGCCCTGGAGCGGCTGTTCGTGCAGCTCGAGGCCGCTGATCAGCGCCTCGTCTTGCTGCTGGATGAGTTCGATCTACTGCTCCACCATCCACAGCTCAATCAGACAGAATTCTTCGGCAGTTTGCGCTCGCTGGCCTCGCGGAGCCGGGGCGCGCTCGCGCTCGTCACCGCCGGGAGAAGCACACTCGCGCAGCTGAACACCGCTACCCAGGAATTAAGCCGCACGGGATCGCCCTACTTCAACTTCCTCTCCGAGGTAACGCTCGGCCCTCTCACCCCCAAGGATGCCAGCGCGCTTCTGAGCCGGGCCGGAGACCGCTTCACTACAGCCGATGTGCAATTCTGCACAGCCGTCGCGGGCGGGCATCCCTATCTGCTCCAGGCCGTCGCCAGCGAATTGTGGGATGCTTACGAGGAAGACCCGGAGGATGCCGCCGCCTTGCGTCAAGAAGTCGCTGAACAGCTCTACCCTGAGGTCTCGCTGACATTGAAGGATACGTGGCGGCTTTGGGCGCCGGAGGTGCGTTGCGCCTTCGTCAGCGCGACACTGCAACAACTCCAGCACCTTCGGCAATGCCTGGGACCGCTACCAGCAGCGCGTCCCCGGCCTACCCCACACGATGAGTACAGCGGCTTCGAGGTGGGCTTGAGCCAGCTCTTCGCCCTGATCGGTCGTGATCACCCGGAGGCGCTGATTTATGAGCAGCGGTTGTTGGAAAATCTGCAACAATGCCGCCGCTACGGCAACACGGAGACCCGCCGCAGCGAACGCGCCCAAATCATCGCACAGCTGAATCAGCTGGCGCTCCGGCTCACCGACACAAGCTTCAACGCGCTCTGCGATCTGCGCCCGCCGCTCTCGCTGCAAGAGGCCACGGCGGGCCTGACAACGCTGCTCGGCAATTTGCGCCTGGCCCTCCGCACCCTGGAACAGCAGGGCTTTGTAGAGCCGAACGCAGCGCTCCCCGGCGGCTGGCAGGTGCGCCCACAGGCCTTCCTGTGGTGGATGACGGATCAAATCCTCTCCCATGTGCGCGATAAGCCCTCCCTGGAACAATGGTGGCGCGCGCAGGGTTGGACGGGATTGCTCTCACTCGCCGAAGAGGCGGCGCTCGGCGATGCGCTCCGCGCCACGCGGGAGAGCTTCCCCGATGGGCCGCGCGCGCTCATCGCGCAGATCGCGCAGGGGCAACCCGCTCGCCGATGAGCGAACCGATCCACAATAGCAACAGCCGCGTCCGCCAAAACGCAACCGCCGCCATCCCGTGCGCCAACACCGCGAAGAGCGGCGGCGTCTGCCGTGTGTAGTAGGTCCAGCAGGCCCGCGTCGTGCCCCAGAGCTCCAGAAAATAGCCCAGCCCCACGCCGGCAAGGAAGGTCAGCAGGGTGAGGCGCTCATCGCGGGGGCTGACGAGGAGCAGCGCGCAGAGCAACACGGCGAGCAAGGTCAGCGGCTCCGTTCGCGTCGGCCAGACGAAGACCACCAGCATCGCAAAAAAGATCGCCCCTACCAGCCAGTAGCTGACCTTGAAGAAGCAGCGCGGCGTGCGAGGAACCAGCGCATCGAGCAAGCGCGTCAGGCGGTCAATAGAAAGGAAGGCGATCGGCCACGCGGGGATGATCCACAGGGGGGGGCGCTCCAACGTGTAGTAGGTCCACAGCTCCGTCTGCGTGCCCCATGCCTCGATCACCAGTCCCCCGGCCAACCCGACCGCCGCGATGAGCACATCCGTGCGCCAGTCGGCCCCGCCCATAATGAGCAGCGACATCGCCACAAAGATGCCAATCAGCAACCAATCCAACTGCGGCAGAAGCGGGCGCGTCGGGTCGAGATACGAGAGCACCTCTTCGGCCAGCGGCCACCAGACCACCACAATCAAGGCGACGGTGGCGAAGAAAACGCTGAGGAGAAAGTAGCTGGCGCGATTCCAGCCCAGCACCGCCGCGATCCGCTGGCGCAACGAGTGTTCTTTGGAGTCACGGGATTCAGTCGTCATGCGTAGCCCTCCACTTCAGCAACAGGGGACGGGGCATGGCCCAACTCGGCAGCCAACATCCCGCCCAGGATCAGCAGACCGCCCACCCACTGCGGCAGTCCCAGTTGCTCGCCAGCAAAGGCGACGGCAAAAAGCGCCGCGAAGACTGGCTCCAGGGTGAAGATCAGCGCGGTTGTGGTAGATGAGGTGTAACGCTGCGCCCACGATTGCAGAAAATAGACGCCGCCGGTGGCAAGCGCGCCCATGTAACCCAGCGTCAGCCACAGCGTAGGGGGCGGAAGAAGCGCGTCACGTTCCAGCAAGAGCGCCGCTATCGTCGCGAGCAGCGCCACGGTGAGCAGCTGTATCAGCGTGAAGAGCAGTGTATCGTGACGGATGGAGAAGCGTCCGGTGAGCATGATGTGGGCGGCGAAGCCAAAGGCGCAGGCGAGCGCCCAACCATCGCCCGACGTCACCCGCGCGAGCTGGCGCGTCGCTCCGGAGAGAGTCATCAGGCCGAGGCCCAGGAAGGCCAGCGCCGCTCCGATCACAGCAGCGCGGCGCGGCCAGCGGCGAAACAACAGCGCCGTGAGTAACGGCACCAACACCACACTCATCCCCGTAATGAAGGCCGCCTTGCCCGCAGAGATCGTCTGTAGGCCCAGGGTCTGGGTCACAAAACCCACCGTAAGCGCCAATCCGGCGAGCACGCCATCGCGCACCAGACGCGGCGAGACCTTATGGCGTCGCGGAAGTAAGCAGAGCAACAAGGTCAACCCGGCCAGCCAGAAGCGGGCTGCGATGAAGGCAAACGGCCCCAACAAATCGAGCGATTGCTTGACGATGATAAACGTCGAACCCCAGATGGCGGTAATAAGAACTAAGGCGAACACGGCCTGATAACGGCGCATACCAGCACTCCTCACAGAAATTAGCGAGTCAGCGAATCGGCGGCGACTCGCTCGCACGCGGCCCAGTATAGTGCATCCCCAACCAGAAGCAACAACCGCTTTACATGTGGGGTAGATATGCTATAATGACAGCGTACCTTATCAATATAGAGAGCCAGGGGAGTCCGGGGAACCGGGCTGAGAGGGCGCCGAACATCCCGCGCCGACCCTTGAACCTGATCCGGGTCATACCGGCGGAGGGAGGAATCATTCTGTGAGACCAATCCCCGCAGGGCAAACATCGGCGGGGATTTTCTTTTCTAATACGTACTACGTGATTCGTAAGCCAGCAACGTACTATTCACATTCACGCATTACGAAGTACACCTTACGGAGTTTCCATGCGCATTATCATTTTCGCTAACGGCATCATGGCTGACCCCCGCGCCGAGACCGCCCGCTGGGTGCAGCCGGGCGATGTTATCGTTACGGCGGATGGAGGGACGCGCCACGCGCTGGCGGCAGGTTTGCCCCCCGCGCACGTCATCGGCGATCTGGACTCGCTCGATGCGGAGCTGCGCGCGCGTCTGGAGACCGCCGGAACCGAGCTCCACGCCCATCCGCCCGCCAAAGACGCGACCGATCTGGAGCTGGCGTTGCTTTGGGCCGCCGAACAAGCGGCGGAGCAGATTATTATCCTCGGCGGGCTGGGCGGACGGCCCGACCAGGCGCTCGCCAACCAGCTGCTGCTCGCGCTGCCCGCGCTGGCGGGGCGCGAGGTCATCCTTGCCGATGGCGACTGGGCTATCCGCTGCATTCGCGGCGGCGAGACGCTGACCTTGCGCGGCGCGCCCGGCGATACCGTCTCGCTCATTCCCCTCGGCGGCGATGCGCACGGCGTGACCACGACCGGGCTGCGCTATTCACTACGCGACGGGACGCTGCGCTTCGGCCCCGCGCGCGGCGTGAGCAATGCGCTTGCCGATGAAGTGGCGACGGTGCAGGTAGGTAAAGGGCTATTGTGGTGCTTTTATTGAAGAGATGCGTAATGCGTAATCCGTAATGCGTAATGCGTAATCCGGAAATTACGTAGTACGCAGTACGCAGTACGCAGTAAGGAGGCATGTAATGAAACGTTCAATATTTTTGCTCACCTTGATTTTGCTTCTCACCGCCTGCGCCGCGCCGACGCCCACCGGCCCGCGCGTGTTGCGGGTG
>Ga0209614_1002005_pt1 | contig 14083 bp, 11 predicted proteins | sample BlaSprsedimmetaG_FD_185484 | JGI IMG/M metagenome (GOLD analysis project Ga0209614, IMG submission 185484) | Hot spring sediment bacterial and archeal communities from California, USA to study Microbial Dark Matter (Phase II) - Blank Spring... ... | reverse complement strand
TGGGGACGGTGAAGCCCAACATAAACGGATCACGTAAGTAATCCTTCCGTATTTCCTCAATCCAAACCCGGACAAGACAAGATGTGAAGGAAAAGACCGTAGCCGCGTCAGCGGCCGGGATTGGGGACGGTGAAGCCCAACATAAACGGATCACGTAAGTAATCCTTCCGTATTTCCTCCATCCAAACCCGGACAAGACAAGATGTGAAGGAAAAGACCGTAGCCGCGTCAGCGGCCGGGATTGGGGACGGTGAAGCCCAACATAAACGGATCACGTAAGTAATCCTTCCGTATTTCCTCAATCCAAACCCGGACAAGACAAGATGTGAAGGAAAAGACCGTAGCCGCGTCAGCGGCCGGGATTGGGGATGGTGAAGCCCAACATAAACGGATCACGTAAGTAATCCTTCCGTATTTCCTCCATCCAAACCCGGACAAGACAAGATGTGAAGGAAAAGACCGTAGCCGCATCAGCGGCCGGGATATTGAATGCTTATTGAAAAATTCTCGGGGCAAAATCATAGAGTGCTCTTCGCCAGGTAAGCCATTCATGTGCCGTTCCCTGTGATTCATGGAACACTACATTTTTAATTCCATGATTTACAAGAATTTCGTATGATTCTTTCGCTCCCATGCCTTCTTCGGTCCCAATACTAATAAACAGGAGGTTCATCTGCCGGTTAAACGCATTGGCATCTTTAAACACACCATTGTATGCAGTTTCCACTGTGGTGTTTCCGCGAAAGCCGAAAAATCCGCTGAAAGCGCCCATCCAGGCAAATTTGTCCATATGGCTGAAAACCGTTGCGCAGGTTTGTCCACCGCCCCTGGACAATCCGGCCATAGCCCGGTGTTCCCTGTCCGTGTATGTGCGGAACGTTTTATCGATAAACGGTATCAGGTCATTCATAAAAATATCGGTAATATCACCGGAGGCCTCCCGCACATCGGGACTGGTCTGGATATCTCCGCTGGGCATAACAACCATCATGGGAACCGCCTTCCCCGATGCGATCAAACCGTCCATGATATTGGCCATGTGCCCCTGGATTGACCAGCCGTTTTCATCTTCACCCCAGCCATGTATCAGGTAGAGGACCGGATATCTTTTTCCGGGATTCTTTTCATAATCAGCAGGCACGTACACATTGATGTGACGCTCCAGTCCGTTCACATCCGACCAGTATTCGATGGAACGTATCTGCCCGTGAGGGATGTTCCGGTTAAACCGGTAGTAGTCGCCCTCCGGGCCTTCAGGTATCTCAATGCCCGATGATTCCCAGTTGCTTCCAAAATAAGCCCTGCTTCCCCGGTCCATTAAGGGAACCCCGTCGATAGCAATGGCATAATAATGGAAACCAACTACCAGCGGTTCGGTGGTTATCCACCATACCCCGTTTTCATCTTTTTTCATGTCGTGTTCGCCGTTAAGCAGCAGCTTTACGGAATGTGCCTCCGGAGCCACTACTCTGAACAGGGCCTGGTTTGTCTGCGGGTTAACCGCCGGATACTGAGATATAAAGGTATTGGTAGAAGCCGGTTTAAACCCTTCGGGCAGCGGTTCCACCTGTGGGCCCCTCCGACCCGGAAGCTGGGCCAACACCGTGCCCCAGACCAACAGGGTGGCAGCAAATAACACAATTTTTTTCATAGACTTTTCTTTAAGTATTCAAATGCAAGAAAGCAACTTCTGACCTAATAACGGGTTTCTATATTATCAAACACGTTAAATTTTCGTTCATTTCAGGCTTCCGGCATGCAATCATAATCTTTCAGACGAAATATACTTCCGTCCACTGACACAGCATCACCTCTCAGGAAATACACTCAAGGTTTTCATGTTGGCTTCCTCCTTCCCGACTCGCCAACTATCCTACTCCCGTTAAAAAATTGGTATCCCTATTCGGATTCGTTGTATGAGAAAAAGTTTTCCTTTCATATTACCGCGAATACCCCGGTTTCCCGGCACAACAGTTCTTGAATTTTTTCCCGCTTCCGCAGGGGCAGGGATCGTTTCTGCCGGGAAGCTCCTGTGACACCGCCTGATTTTCCCTGTTCCTGATCCAGTTCATCACATTGGCCGGGGGACGTTTGGCAACCAGTTCACGGGCCATATAATCCATGGCCGGCTTTACGTGCTGAAAAAACATTTTCAGTCCGGGACACAGGTAATTTAAACCCGGCTCTCCGTCGGGGGTCACACGGATGCGGTTTTTGGGACATTCTCCATGGCAGGCAAAACGGTATTCACAACGCAGGCAATATTTCGGAAGGCTGTTTCTTTTATTAATACCGAAATCAAACTGCTTCCGGGATTTCACCATTCCGAGGAGGGGTTCTTCCCTGATATTCCCCAGGTAATTTTCCGGAAACACAAAATGGTCGCAGGAATACAGGTCGCCGTTATGTTCCATCACCAAGGCATCGCCGCAGGTTTCCGAGAAAACACACAGGCCCGGCATGGCGCCCACCCAGTTTGCCAGGGTCACATCGAACATCTGGACGTAATACTTACCCACATCACTCCTGACCCAGTCGTCGAAAATATGGATCAGGAATTTTCCGTAATCCTCAGGGTTCACCGACCACTCTGCCACCGGCGCTTTCCCGTTATAGGCCGGAGCCACCAGTTTAAGGAGTCCGGGGTTGGGATTTTCAGCTATCCGTTCCACAATGGGAATAAACTGCATAAAGCCGCTTCCGATATTTTTCAGGAACCGGTAGGTTTCCACGGCATATTTTGTATTGTAATCGTTCACACAGCTCAGGGTGTTGAATTCCACCCTGTGCCGGTGCAGCACTTCGATCCCTTTCATCACTTTTTTAAAGGTACCCTTTCCGTGCTTATCTTTCCGGTAGCGGTCGTGGTTGTGTTCGGCCCCGTCGATGGAAACGCCTATCAGCATTTTGTTGTCATGGAAAAATTTGCCCCAGTCGTCGTTTAACAGGGTACCGTTGGTTTGAAAGGCATTTTCAATGGTCTTGCCCCCGGCGTATTTTTTCTGCAATGCCACCACTTTTTTAAAGAAATCCAGTCCCAGCAGGGTAGGTTCCCCGCCCTGCCAGGTGAAGGTTACCACCGGGACCTCGTGGGCTTCAATATACTGTTTAATGAAGGTTTCAAGCACCTCACCGGGCATCCGGTAATTTTTCCCCTTTCCGTAAAGAACGTCCTTTTCCAAGTAATAGCAGTAGGTACAATTCAGGTTACACACCGGCCCGATGGGTTTGACCATCACGTTAAAGGCGGTGGGTTTCCTTTGTTTTATGGCGTCGGTATAGAGAACGTCCATGATTTATGGTATAAGCAGCCTGTACACACAGGGATTCGCCCACCCTGGAAAAAATCACGCTGTATAATAGCAGCAAAAAAAATTCAGGAAATGCTTACAGGATTTTTATTTCCAATCCTCCAGCGTTTCCCCAATGGCGCGACTGAACACCGCCAGGTCGGCAGGCACCCGGGATGTGATCAGGTTCTTATCGGTAACCAGCGCCTGATCCATGTAAGTGGCTCCGGCAGATTCCAGTTCTTCACGAATACCGGAATAACCCGAAGAGGTCATGCCCTCCATCACTCCTGCGGTGATCAGCACCTGCGGACCGTGGCAAATGGCAGCCACGGGCTTGCCGGTTTCGAAAAATGCTCTAACAAAAGCCACCACTGCCGGATCTTCGCGCAATGCAGCCGGAGCCTGTCCTCCCGGAATAACCAGTACGTCAAAATCGTCCGTTACTAATTCATCCATATCCCTTTCCACCACAATGGTGAATTCACTGTTATAGGCCTTGACCAGGCCTTTTTCCGGGCCGATCACGGTAACATCAAAGCCCTTGTTCACCAGGTACCCCATGGGCATGTATGCTTCTGCATCGTGGAATCCTTCAGTAAGCAGTACAGCAATATTCGGAACCGGTTTCTCTTCTGACCGGCCGGTTCCCGATGAACAGGCAGTGAATACCGTTCCCATGGTCAAAGCAGTGATCATCATTACATACAGTTTTTTCATCGTTTCAGATTCTTTTGATTCATGTGAGTATAAAATTAACACATTTTGCCATAACCGGGCAAATCATTATTTTGTTCCGCCGATGATCACACACCGGTATCACAATATGCCCATGAATCGATCCCTCCAGCATTCTTACCCCCGATTCCCATCCGCCATGCCCCCCCTGAATAATTACTGTCATCCCGGAACCGAGGTTCAAGTCCGCCACATACCCGTTTCATCCGGCATCCGGTTACGGGTGGTACATTTTACTCCTCTTTTGAAAACAAATTTTCCTCCCGTTCTGTTCATTCCCGGCCTGGCTTCGGTAATGGATAATTTCAGAAAGACCCTGAAGGAAATGACCGGGTTCTTTCCGGTGTATTATCTTGAAACCCGGGAAAAGAGCAGCAGCAGGATTCCGGGAAAGGCCGGTTTTTCTGTAAACGATCTGGCCAACGATGTATGTGAAAGTGTCGGGCTGCTGGGTTTCAAACCGCGCGGTTACATCCTCATGGGCTATTCTCTGAGCGCCACAGCCATTCTGGAATCTATCCATCGGTTACCTGTATCTCCGGCTGCCGCCATACTGGCCGAGCCGAATGCTTCCTTTCCGTTTCCGGGCTGGCTGCTTTTCCTGGCACGTTTTGCCCGCCTGATCTACCGGCCCCTCAAACCCTTCCTGAAATGGTACCTGAGGAATTTCCGCATTGACATGAAAAATGATCCGGAAATGTACGACCTGAACTGCCGTATCCTGGATGCAGCCGATCCGGGAAAACTGGCCGCCACGGTACGCGCCATAGCTTCCTACCATTTCAAACCGGCAAAAACAGATCAACTGCCCCCCACCCTGGTGATCGGCGCCTCAAAAGACACCTTCCACAGTTTTGACGACAGCCGCCGGATTGCCTCATCATTTCCCGGAAGCCGGTATCTCGATTTGCAGACCAATGAAAAAACCCACGGGCCGGATATCGTACATTCCCTGACCGGTTTTTTACAAAATGCAAAACAGGGTGAGTCCGCTTCGGTATACAACAGGGGTTGAAACGGTCAATCAATAAACGGCACTTTAAAAAATCCGGCATCACACCCGCCTGCTGACTGATTTCTATAACTGTATCATTATAAACTGTTTACCTGAACAACAGGGGTGCCAGTTCCGAGAGATAGATCCTCCAGTTGGTCCATGTATGCCCCCCGGACGTTTCCCGGTAAATATAATTCAAGCCCATTTCGTCATAGAATTTCCTGAGGTTGGTTACCGACTCATACAGAAAATCTTCCTTCCCCACACCGATCCAGTATAATTCCGGCTTGCTGGCAATCAGCGCCCTGATCTGTTTTTCGTGTTCTTCCCGGCTGTAGTTTCCGAACCGGTTGTCACCATATAATCCCATACTCATTACTCCGATGTATTTAAACATGCCCGGGTATTTGTTAGTAATGACCTGGGTGTGGTATCCCCCCATGGAAAGGCCGGCAATGGCCCGGGACATGGGACCGGTCTTTACCCTGAAATGACTCTCCACAAAGGGAATCACATCTTTTACCAGGCTTTCTTCAAATTTTCCCGAAACCATGCCTCCCGGACCACCGGATTCAATGCCGGTTTTTTCCAGATCAACCGGCCGGTCGGTAGGAGCTGCCGCCGAGGTGGGAACCCCGTTGGTCATAACCACCATCATGGGACGGGCTTTCCCCTGTGCTATCAGGTTGTCAAGTATATAATTCGTCCTGCCGAGGGTGGTCCATGCATCTTCATCTCCTCCCGCCCCGTGCAACAGGTACAGAACCGGGTAGGAATCCGTACCCGAATGATAGCCGGGGGGGGTGTAGATATACATTCTTCGCTGCATGCCCAGGGTGGGTGAATCGTACCATATTTTGGTCACCGCCCCGTGGGGAATATCGTGCACCTGATAAAGGTCACCCTGACCACCCGGCACGATGAACATGCTTTCATTCCGCACTCCGTCGCGTACGATCTGCACATTTCCCGGATCAATGGTTCTGACACCGTCAACCAGGAAAACATAGGTATACATTTCCGAAGGAAGCGGATCCGTTTGTATGGTGTACAATCCGGTATCATTCCTTGCAAGCTCCACGGAGTGGCCCCATCCGGGCATCCAGTTTCCGGTAATTTTCACCGAACCGGCATCAGGGGCATACAATCGAAAGATCACCGAACAATCATCCTGAACCTCGGGAGAGATCACCGGCCTTCTCCACTGGGGATAAGCAGTTAACAGAGAAACAAGCAGGAAAGTACCGGTAAGGAACAAACGGGTTCCCCTGCTCCCATTTTTTGTTGAAGTCATTGTTTTCATGTTAATGGTTTGAAAGGTCGATTATTTCAATTCGTAAGTATAACCCTGTCCTTTTAGCGGAACCCGGGGCAATTCAGATCAGGTTTCCCTTGTTGATCCGGCAGAATCAATCACTACAACAAATTACCCGGCAAGAAAAGAAGGATCCGTTCACCCCTTTAAAAAATTCACCAGCCCTTTTTTCTCAATAATCTTCATGAGCTTTTCGGGCAGGGGCTCGAAGCGGAATGTCCGGTCGTTCAGTTTGACCATTCCTTCTGTAAATTCTATATCCAGCGTATCTCCCGGCCGGTAGGCTTCCACCACTTCGGGCAGCACCACCAGCAGCAGCCCCTGGTTGATGGCCGAACGGTAAAAAATACGGTTCACCGATTTCACGATCACCGCCTTCACTCCGGCCGCTGCCAACCCCACTGCCGGATGCTCACGCGAGCTGCCACACCCGAAATTGTCGCCCGCCAGGATCACATCGCCGGGTTTAACCTGCCCGGCAAAGGAGGGGTCGAAACCGGCAAACAGGTGGGGCAGAATGGCCTCTCCGTCTGAGCTGAGAATGTTGTAGGTCAGATTCCCGGCAAACATCTGGTCAGTGTTCAGGTTGTCCACATCGGTATAATTCCACACCCCATCGATTCTCCGGTTATCCCCGTCACCGATCTCCACGGTAGCGCTTTGCTGTTTCTTATACCGGAAACGGTCGGAATGCCTTTTACCCCGGGGATCGCTGATCACTCCTGAAATAGCCGACATGGCCACCGTGGCCGGGGAGGCCAGGTAAATGGAGGCATTCGGATTGCCCATACGGCCCTTGAAGTTCCGGTTGGCCGTAGAGATCACGGTGGTGCCGTCGGCGGGAATGCCCTGGCCGGTCCCCAGGCAGGGCCCGCACGAAGGGCTCAGGATATTGGCTCCGGCCCGGATCAGGGCGGGCAGGGTACCGTCTTCCATGGCCTGCAGGTAGATCTGCCGGGAGGCCGGGATCACCAGCAACTGAAACCCATCTTTCACTTTTTTGCCCTTCAGCACCGAAGCTGCTATCTGCAGGTCGTCAAGCCTTCCGTTTGTACAGGTGCCGACCAGTCCCTGCTGCACCGGCGTTCCTTCCACTTCCGAAACCGCCAGCACATGATCCACATGATGGGGTGCTGCCACCAGGGGAAACACTTCGTTCAGGTCTATTTCAATTTCTTTTTCATACACGGCATCATCATCCGCCCAGAGGCCGTTCGTATTTTCTTCGCCGGTGAATTCTTTCAGGATATCATCGGCAGGAAAAACGGCGTTCTTGGCTCCCATCTCAGAAGCCAGGTTGGCCAGGGTCATCCGTTCGGAAATACTCAGGCTGGCAACCCCTTCGCCATGGAATTCCATGGAAAGGTAGTTGGCCCCGTCGGAGCCGGTCATTCCGATAATCCAGAGGGAAAGATCCTTGGCGTATACACCGGGTGGCAACTGCCCTTTCAGGGTCACTTTCATGGAACCGGGTACCCGGAACCAGGTTTCTCCGGTTTTCCAGATACCGGCCGATTCGGTGCGGTCGATCCCGGCAGCCAGGGCATTGAAGGCCCCGGCCGTACAGGTGTGGCTGTCGCTGCCCACCACGATCATCCCCGGCCGGGCATGGTACGACATGATCTGGTGGCAAATTCCTTTCCCTGCATCGTAAAACTTCCCGATGCCCTGTTCCTTCACAAAATCACGGATCGACTGGTACTGGGTTGCCAGCGCCGCACTGGTGGGCGGAGCATTGTGGTCAAGTACCACCAGCAGGCGGTCGGGGTCGGCAACCCGCTCACCTCCCATTTTCTGAAAGGTTTTGTAAATGCTGGCGGTATTGTCGTGGGTCAGTACCAGATCGGGTTTCCTGAACACAATGGCACCGGCAGGTGCTCCCAGAATTTTTTCCACATAGGTTTTTCCGGCCATGGCAGTTGGCTTTTATCAGATGATTCCTTTAAAACAATCCTCCGTTGCGGTATATTTCGAGCTGTACTTCCGAAAAAGGCTTAATGCGTACCGATTTCCCGTCGGAAGGCCTGGTTACCTCGCCCGTTTCCACATTCACCCGGATGACATCTCCGTTTTTCAGTTCCAGTTCATCGAGGTTTTCATACACCAGTATTGGCAGGGCGGCATTGATGGCATTTCTTTCGTAAATGGCACCGAACGATCGGGCCAGAATAGCAGCGATCCCCAGCGAGAGAAAACAATCCACGGCCTGCTGCCGGGAACTTCCCGCCCCGAAATTTTTCCCGGTCACCACGATATCGCCGGGCCGGGCTTTCCGGGCAAAATCTCCGTACCCTTTCAGGTTGTCGAAGGTATACTGTCCCATTTCGTCAATATCGGTAATGGCCAGATAGCGGTTATGGTAGATCATATCGGTATCGATATTGTCTTCGGGGATGAGCCATACCCTTCCCTCCAGGATCAGGGGTTTCTCACCTGTTTTTCTTTCTTTCGGTCTCACCGTTTTTCTCTCTTCATCAGAGGGCGCTTTTGCTCTGGAAGGACGTTTCACCACTGCCAGGGGCATCTTATCGGGTGTGGTGATGTATCCGGCCACAGCCGAAGCAGCCACAATGGCCGGCGATGCCAGGTATACCTCCCCTTTGCCCTGCTTGCCCGGGAAATTCCGGTTACCGGTACTAACGGTCACCTCTCCCGGACCGTTCTGCCCCACCTGCCCGGCCGCACAACCGGCACAACCGGCATTCGATACCAGGGCACCGGCATCCTTGAATATCTTCAGCCAGCCTTCTTCCAGGCAGGTATTCCACACTTCATTGGTGGAAGGAACGATCTTCATCACCACCCAGGGCGCCACCTTTCTGCCCTTCAATATCTCCCCCACCACCCGCATATCTTCCATCCGGCCATTGGTACAGCTTCCCACAAAGGCCGAATCGATCCATATCCTGCCAAGCTTATCCACCGGGACCGTGTCATGGGGCTTGCCAGGCCGGGATACCCGGTGTGTGAACTCTTCCAGGTTCAGGTCGAAGGTTTTTTCATACACGGCATCGGGATCGGCCGTAAACTTTTCCAGTTTCCGTCCGGCACGTTCCTCGCTGTAACGCATGATTTCATCATTCGGTGTGAACAGAATGATGATGGCACCCATTTCCGTTCCCATGGAAGCAATGGTGATGCGTTCATCCAGGGTCAGCCGGTCTACCTCATCGCCATACATCTCAATGGCATACCCCAGCAGGGTATTGGCCCCGAACCGGTCGAGCAGGTTCAGCACAATATCTTTGGCCATCAATCCGGCCGGCCGTTTTCCGTGCAGGTTGATCCGCACCGAGGGCGGCACCTTGAACCAGATCTTTCCTTTGGCCCAGGCTGCGGCAATATCCTGGTCGCCCATGCCCTGCCCGAAGGCCCCCACCGCTCCCAGGATATTGGCATGCGAATCGGTGGTTACGGCTGTGGACCCACTGTAGGCCAGTCCTTCATGGATCATAATATGGGTGCCTATTCCCTGGTCAATATCATACACCCTGATACCGTTTTCCCTGGCATAGTCGCGGCATATCTGCTGGTTCACCGCATATTTCTGGTCCGACCCGGTGGGGTTGCAATCGAAAGTGAATATGGTACGTGACGGATCGGCCACGGTAAGACCGTTCTCCCGCATATTCTTCACCACATTGGCCCCTCCGAAATCCCGTGCGGCACGTACATCCATCAATACATCGACGATTTCGCCGGGTTCAACCTTGTCGCGGCCCGCATGCCGTGCCAGGATCTTTTCTGCCAGTGTTAAGCCCATGTTTTCTTTTTTTTGTTCCTGTACAAAAATATACGGAAAATTATGAAGACCCAGTATGACGGCCCCAACTTTTTGCCATACGTACATATTATGCAACATATTCCAACCCGTGTGCCGGCATGAAGGAACCTGCCGGCTAAACCACAGCCCTGCGGATACGAAAGACTTCCGGAGAAATCATTATCTTTGTGCGGTCAAACCCTGCAAGAAGATATCTATATATGATAAAGATTACATTCCCCGACGGGAAGACAAAAGAATATCCGGAAGGGATCACGGGAAAGGAAATAGCCGCCGGCATTCACCCGGCGCTGGCAAAGGAAGTGCTGAGTATTTCGGTGAACGGGGAAATATGGGATCTCACCCGTCCCATCACCGGTGACGCCGCCATTAGGCTTCACAAATGGGAAGACGAGGAAGGGAAACATGCTTTCTGGCATTCCTCGGCGCACCTCATGGCAGAAGCCCTGGAAATTTTATATCCCGGCACCAAATTTGGAATCGGTCCGGCCATTGAAAACGGATTTTATTACGATGTGGATCCTGCCGGCGGAAAGGTTATTACCGAAGCCGACCTCCCTGAGATTGAAAAGAAAATGCAGGAACTGGCCCGGGAAAAGCAGACATTCCGCCGGGAAGAGATCAGCAAGAAAGACGCCCTGCAGCTCTATCGCGAAAAAGGCGACGAATACAAGGTGGAGCTGATCAGCGAACTGGAAGACGGCACCATCACCCTGTACCGCTCCGGACATTTTACCGACCTGTGCAGGGGACCCCACCTTCCCGATACTTCCCCCATCAAAGCCATCAAGCTGCTGAATGTGGCCGGCGCCTACTGGAGGGGAGATGAGAAACGCAAACAGCTAACCCGCATTTACGGCATCACCTTCCCCAAACAGAAAATGCTGGACGAATACCTGGAAATGCTCGAAAAGGCGAAAGAACGCGATCACCGTAAACTGGGAAAGGAACTCGAGCTGTTCACCTTCTCACAAAAAGTGGGACAGGGATTGCCCCTGTGGCTGCCACGCGGCGCCAGGTTACGCGACAAGCTGGTGGATTTTCTCAGGAAAGTGCAGGATATCTACGGATACGACCCGGTGGTAACCCCCCATATCGGGCACAAGGACCTGTACATCACCTCGGGACATTACGATAAATACGGCAAGGATTCATTCCGACCCATGAAAACCCCGCAGGAAGGCGAAGAGTTTATGCTTAAGCCCATGAACTGCCCCCACCATTGCGAAATATATAAAAGCAAGCCCCATTCGTACCGCGACCTGCCTGTGCGTTTGGCCGAATTCGGCACGGTATACCGGTATGAAATGAGCGGGGAACTGCATGGACTAACCCGGGTGCGCGGGTTCACCCAGGATGATGCCCATATCTTCTGCCGCCCCGACCAGTTGAAAGAAGAATTCATCAAAGTAATCGATATCGTATTCCTTATATTCAACTCGCTGGGTTTTGAGGATTACGACGCACAGATCAGTCTGCGCGATCCGGCCGATACGGAAAAATACATCGGATCGGACGAAAACTGGGAAAGAGCCGAGCAGGCCATCATAGAAGCCTGTGCGGAAAAAAAGCTGAAAACCAGGACCGTTCGGGGAGAAGCGGCCTTCTACGGTCCCAAGCTCGACTTCATGGTCAGGGATGTGCTGGGAAGAAAATGGCAGCTGGGAACCATCCAGGTGGATTACAACCTGCCGGAACGGTTCGAACTGGAATACATCGGAGCCGACGACCAGCGTCACCGGCCGGTCATGATCCACCGGGCGCCCTTTGGTTCGCTGGAACGTTTTGTTTCCATTCTCATTGAACATACGGGAGGAAAGTTCCCCCTGTGGCTGGCACCCGACCAGGCCATCGTGCTGCCCATCAGCGAAAAAACCCAGGATTATGCAAAAAAAGTTTTGTATTTTCTAAATAATTCCGATATTCGCACTCTGATTGATAACCGTAACGAAAAGATTGGTAGGAAGATAAGGGACAATGAGTTACTGAAAATCCCTTACCTTCTTATTGTTGGTGAAAAAGAGGCGGAAAGCGGTACGGTGTCGGTTCGCAGGCAGGGCGAAGGCGACCAGGGAGTGATGAGTCTGGAAGCATTTGCCGGCCTGGTAAAAGAGGAGATCAGAAAACAAACCGCCGCACATACGGTGAATGTTTAACCAAAAAAGGAGGTATTAACCATAGCATTACACAGATCAAACAGACCGTTCGGCAGAAGAAACGAACCATCTTTCAGGGCGAATGAGCAGATCCGGGCACGCTCGGTAAGGCTCGTGGGTGACAATATCGATGAGCCGGGGGTATACCCCATTGAAGAAGCCCGGCAAATTGCCGATGAACTGGAGCTCGATCTGGTGGAGATCAGTCCGAATGCCGACCCTCCGGTATGCAAGGTGGTCGATTACCAGAAGTTCCTGTATCATCAGAAGAAAAGGCAGAAGGAGATCAAGGCCAAAGCGGCCAAAACCGTGATCAAAGAGATCAGGTTCGGGCCCAACACCGACGAGCACGACTACAATTTCAAGCTGCGTCACGCTGAAAAATTCCTGCAGGACGGAGCCAAAGTCAAGGCGTTCGTGTTTTTCAAGGGCCGCTCCATCCTGTTCAAGGAAAAAGGGGAAATTCTTCTGTTGCGATTTGCCAGCGACCTGGAAGAATACGGGAAAGTGGAACAAATGCCACGCCTGGAAGGAAAACGGATGACCATGTTTATCGCTCCCAAAGGCGGACCGAAAAAGAAAGGATAACGTTTACGTTTGTTGAATATTAAAACGAAGGAGAAGAAATGCCCAAGATGAAAACCAATTCCGGCGCCAAGAAAAGGTTCACCCTTACCGGAACAGGAAAGATCAAGAGGAAACACGCCTACAAAAGCCATATCCTCACAAAAAAAGAAACCAAACGGAAAAGGAACCTGACCTATTCCGGCCTCGTGCATAAGACCGATGAAAAAAACATCAAGCTGCTGCTGGGTTTGAAATAAACAGGGTTGTATAACAGAATGGCTTAGCTCCCAAGTGTTTTCAGAAGGAAAACCGCTAACCATTAAAAAAACAAATCACCATGCCAAGATCAGTAAACACCGTTGCTGCCAAAAGAAGAAGAAAGAAGGTCCTGAACCAGACAAAAGGTTATTTCGGGGCCAGGAAAAATGTTTTCTCGGTAGCCAAGAACAGTCTGGAAAAAGGGCTGCTGTATGCGTACCGCGACCGCCGTAAGAAAAAAGGCGAATTCCGGTCGCTCTGGATTCAGCGGATCAATGCAGGAGCCCGGATCCATGGAATGTCGTATTCCGAATTCATTGGCAAGGTCCACAAAAAAGGCCTCCTGCTTAACAAAAAAGTACTGGCCGACCTGGCTATGAACCATCCGAAGGCTTTTGAAGCCGTAGTGGAAAAGGTACGTGACGTAAAATAAACCTTTCTTTCATTTGTAAGAAAAGAGCTTTTCCGCGGAAAGGCTCTTTTTTTATGGAGAATATTTTACGAGGCTTTCAAATTCAGGGTACTGCTATCTACGTAGTTTGCAACGTAGTATTCTACGTAGTTTGCAACGTAGTTTTCTGCGTAGTTTCCTGCGTTCCTTGAGTTCGCATATCTTTATTTATTACCTTACCATATTGTTATTCTATTTTACATAATGGTAAGCAACATTTGTTTTTGATTAATTCATCACACCGGCCACTGTTTCGCTCCGTTCCCGAAACGGAGCGACATGCTTTTTTGTGGGGCAAAAAAGCATGCAAAAAACCCTTCGGCTGCTGATGATTTTATGGAAAAACTACGGCGGGGGAAAGCCTGCCGCGATCCAAACTCGCCTCTGACAGGGCTTCGCCTGTCAGGGACTCAGACAGGATCGCTGCGCAGGCCTTCCCACTTCTTCCCCCGCCTTGTTTTTCTCATAAAACCCTCAGAGGCCGGGACTTTTGATGAAATACGTGAAAATACCGGAATATTGCTCCG
>Ga0209614_1002002_pt1 | contig 14108 bp, 12 predicted proteins | sample BlaSprsedimmetaG_FD_185484 | JGI IMG/M metagenome (GOLD analysis project Ga0209614, IMG submission 185484) | Hot spring sediment bacterial and archeal communities from California, USA to study Microbial Dark Matter (Phase II) - Blank Spring... ... | reverse complement strand
GTACCGCCCTATAGACTTGCTCGCTCACGCGCTTGAACTCGCGTTTCTTCAAGCGTGAGGAACGAGGACATTTTGAGCCTTTTTGAGCCATATTCTGAGCGCTCTGCATGGGCCGCCAATTGGCCCTGCTTGAATTATCTCAATTGTTGAGGAACATTACCGCCCGATGCATCATCCGCCGAAATATGCTAGAATAGGTAGGAGGAGCAGCGGTGAAAGATCAGAGACACATCTGGAACAGCTTGATTGATGGGGCGGCCGGGAGGCATAGGCTGCGCAGCGTGATGAGCGCGGTATCCCAACTCCTTTCGGAAGTGACCGGACGCGTCATCAACAACGATGAACCGATCATAGAACGAATCCCCATCGGCCAGGTCCACATGCGGGCCGGCGGACCAGAGGAAAGAATGGTCGGCATCTATTTGGTCATCGGGGGAGGTCTGCACGGTCAAGCGATCATCATTCTTCCTATGAGCAGTGCCCTGGCCCTGGCCGATCTGATGATGGATGAACCCCAGGGTCGAGCTACAGAGCTGGGCCTGATGGAGCAATCGGCGCTCTCAGAGCTCGGCAACATGACTCTGGCGGCGTTTCTGAACAGCGTGGCCTCCCTGGACGACGTGCCCGACCTGTTGCGTCCATCCCCACCGGCTGTGATGGTGGATATGCTCGGCGCAATCCTCAACGTCATCGTGACGCCAGTGGCAGCCGTCCGAGATGACCTGCTGATTATCGAAACCGCTTTCCAGGATACCGCCCCGACCATACAGGGACGCTTTTGGGTGCTGCCCGATCCAGCGCTCGAAACCCTGGTCGTGTAACCTGGCGCTGTAAAAGGGACAAGGGGGCCAGACGTGACCGAAGCGGTGGTGATGGTGCAGCACATGCCCCCCAGTTTTACCCGAGCTTTGGCCCAGCGGCTCAACGAGAACTCACCTCTCGCCGTTCGCGAGGCCGCGGACGGGGACCGGTTGGAACGCGGAGTCGCGCTGCTGGCCCCCGGAAACTATCACCTACAACTCGACAGCCACAACCGGGTGGCGTTGGACCAGGGACCCCGCCGCAACGGCGTCCGTCCTGCGTTGGACGTCAGTATGGAGACGGCGGTCACCCAGTACGGAGCAGCTACCATCGGCGTGGTGCTCACCGGCATGGGCACCGACGGCACATCCGGATCCCGGCACATCAAGGCAGCGGGAGGGCAGATCATCGCCGAGGACCAGGCGACCAGCACAGTCTATGGCATGCCGCGCAGCGTCATCGAAGCAGGTCTGGCGGATCACATCGTGCCGCTGCTCCAAGTGGCCTCCAAGATCAGAGAGTTGATCGAGTGACATGACAGAAATACCCCAAGTCGAAATGATAGAGGCCCGTGAGTACATCTTTATCAAGCACAAGATCCTCACCCTGACAGGCGTAGACTTGAACTGCTACAAGACCCCCCAGGTCCAGCGGCGCCTCAAAACCTACTTGATCCGCTCGGGACAGACTGACTGGCACCGGTTCTTCCGAGACATACGGGATGATCCCACCGCCGTCAGCAAGCTCAAAGACTATTTGACGATCAACGTCTCTTCATTTTTCCGCGATACCGACAAGTTCGATTATCTGCAGGACACCATTCTGCCCGAGCTGCTGCGGGGGCACCGCCAACTGCGCGTCTGGAGCGCGGGCTGTTCCAAGGGACACGAGCCATACTCGCTGGCCATGATGCTGTCCGAAGCCACCGGATTCTATCACCAGCACTATATTCTCGCCACCGACATTGATCGCTCTGCCCTGGATCATACCGAGGCCGGGGGGCCCTACACCGAGGAAGAGGTATCGAAACTGCCCCCCTCGTTGCTGGAACGGTATTTTAGGCGCGCGGATGATGGCTACTATGTCATTGACCGGCTGCCCCGCCAACTCACCGTCCGCTACCAGAATCTCTTGTCCGACCCATTCGAGGAGGCTTTCGACCTGATTGTCTGCCGCAACGTGGTGATCTATTTCACCACCGAGGTCAAAGAACGCCTGTACCGCCGATTCCACCAGGCGCTGCGCTCGGGCGGGATTCTCTTTGTAGGGGGCACTGAGGTCATCCCCAAGGCGACCGATCTGGGGCTCGAGACCGCCGGAATATCCTTCTACCGGCGCAGGGCTTAGTCGCAAACCCCGACAGAGCACTACCCCCGAACGAACGCTCGCCGGCAAGCGCTAATCCGGCAGCGGCTCCAAAGAGACGGGCAGCGTGACGTAAAACGTCGTTCCCCCTTGCCAGATGCTTTCCACGCGGATGCAGCCTCCCAACCCCTGGATGTACTCTTTCGTCCAGAACAGGCCGAATCCCATCCCAGCCCCCTCCTTCGTGGACCAGCGCAGTTCAAAAACTCGGGACATGTCCCGCGGCTGAATGCCAACTCCGGTATCAGAGATCGTCACCTCCACCACCGGACGTTCACCCAGCCGGCTTTCGATCTCGAGCTCACCGCCGCTGCCCTTTTCCCGAATCGCTTCCAACGCGTTCCTGATCAACACGCGAAACGCCTCGATCAGCATATCGGGCGCTGTCTTTACTGCCGGGAGACCCTCTGGCAGCACCGCGTGCACCACGATCCCTTCCCTGACCTTGATCTCTTCCTCGTCTCGAATCACCCGTCCCATCGCCTTCCGGATGCAGGCGTTGACGTCGGTCAGAACCTCGAGGGTGGCGCGCCACGGCTCGTGCAAATTGTCCAGGATCTCGGTCGCTTCGTCCAGTCGTTCCATGATCTTGTCGCTCACCGCGAGGATCTGGTCCCGCTGCTCAGGGGGCAAGGTGCGGATCAAATCCAAGTGTATCTGAAAGGCCCCGATGTGATTTCGCAGCGCGTGAACCGAGGCCGCCGCGCTGAACGCCATCTTGCCAAACACCTGGGCCACCTGCCGCCGTTCCTCAACCTGGTGATAGAGCCGCGCGTTTCGAATTCCTGCCGCCGCCTGCTGACTAAACGCCTTCAACAGCGCCACTTCGCCGCCGCTGAACCTTTTCGACCGGGTTGCAGCGAACAGATTCCCCACGATCTCGCGCGTTAACTGCGCCCCGGTGAACGTCTCCAGGAAAAATGGCACGGCGATGACCTGTTGAATGCCCAACGCCTGCTGAATCCCTCTCACCACCGGCCTGGCAGCCGGCGGCGCGACCGGAGCGAATAGGTCGTACAGCTCATCGCTGACGACGATCCCCCCTGCCCTGAAGGCTCGCACGCTGAGATTGTCCTTGTATTCACTCAGATAGACGAAAACCCGCGCCACCTCGGGATCGGTGATGCTCACCGGAGAGGGGGTGTATCGAGAAATGTCGGTCTCCCACTGGTGGATCTGCGCCTCGGTCGCCAGGTGCGGGTCAACGTAAAACGCGCGCACCGGCAGAGAGTCGTCCGGCTCGTACGTGGCGACCATGGCCCCCGCATACCCCAGGTCAGAAACGACCCCCTCGGCGATGCGCTGGATAATCTGCCCCTCGTCCTGCAAGCCATGCTGAACCTCAAAGACGATCTCTTGCGCCACCTCGATTTGCAGCCGCCGCCGCTCGCTCTCAATCGCCGCCGCTGCCTGCCGGCCGAAAGCAGATAGAACGAGCTCGTCCCGTTCCGAAATCGGGCCTCGCTTCGCTGCAAAGAGGTTGCCCACCATCTCCCGCTCCGTCCGCCCGTCTATGGCCGTTTCGAGGAAAAAGGGCACCGCCACGACCTGCTGAATGCCGAGGGCCTCCTGAATCCCTTTGACCACCGGCCTGGTCGCCAGGGGCGCGACCGGGGTAAAGAGATCGTACAGATCGTCGCTGATCACCAGTCCATCCGCTTTGAACGCCCGCACGCTGAGATTGGCCTGGCACTCGGCCTGGTAGACATACACCCGGGCTATGGCCGGATCGGTGATACTGACTGGCCGGGCAGTGTACTGGGAAATCTCGTCCTCCCACCGGCGGATCTGCTCCGCGGTCGCCAGGGCGGGGTCCACGTAGAGCGCGCGCACCGGCAGGGAATCCCCCTGCTCATACGTCGCCACCATCGCGCCGGCATACCCCAGGGCCGTCACCACGTCGTAGACAATCTGGTGCAGCGTCGCCTCCAGCCCGATCTCGGCCCCTCGCTCGACCAGCGCATCCCGGGCGGGAACATCGCCGCTCCGCCGCTTGACCAGGCTGCGGGTCAGGGTCCGCACCAGCCACGCGACGGGGGGCAAGTTCATCACCCAATCGGCCAGGCGGGAGGTCGCCAGGCTCCCCACCCACTGCTTCAACCACACACCCCGCCCGGGGACTGGGTCTTCTTTGGGATCACGAATTATCTCTGGCACGTTACAACCTCGTTTAGCTACCCGCGCTCTATCTGCAGCTCCATATCCTCGACCACGATGGCTCCCACTTTGCGCCCCAACGACCCCAGGCCCTCGCCTTTTGCTACCGGGCGCGTTTGCCGATCATCTCGATCACCCCATCCTCGGCAATGGGATAGTCACACCCACAGTCCTGGCAGCGTAACCCCCGCGCTTCCCGGTTCAACTGCCCACGACAAGCGGGACAGCGCGCGATCTCGACCAGCGGTCGCACCCCGCCTCCCTGCGGCCTCCCCGTCTTGATCGCCCACACCAGATCGTAATCCATCTGCCAGGACTGCCTCTTGACGTCCTCGAGGGGAAAGCTGTGCAACATCTGCTCGAATCCCTCGTTGGACAAGGCCCGCCCCGGCAGCCAGCGAGCATCCTGCCCAATACGATTGCTCACCAACAACACCCCCCCTGGGCGCAGAACCCGCACCAACTCCGCCACCACCTCCCGCGCGTCGGGGGTGAATTCCAGGGCCTCCAGGCAGGTGACGGCATCGAACGTATCGTCGTCGAACGGCAGCCGCCGGGCGTCCTGCCAGATGTAGGTCAAGCGGTCCGCGAACTGGGCGGTCCGCTCCACCGCCTGGCGCAACATGCGCCGCGAGAGGTCCAATCCGATCACCCGACCGTCAAAGGCCGGCTGGCGCAGCAGGGCTCTGGGCAATCGGCCCGTGCCGGTCGCCACATCCAACACCAGCGGCGCCGGAATCAGACTGAGGGCTCTCACCAACGGCAGTCCCAGGAACCACTGCTCATCTCCCACGTCGAACTGTTTGATGCGCTCGTACACGTGGGCCGACCAATCGTAGAGCAATGCCACGACCCCGGGGCCCAGATACGTCCCCTCGGCTACGATCAGTTGCCAATAAATCACCAGCCCCGCCAGAACCAGCCCCAGGAGCGCCAGGATCAACCTGATCCAACCCACTCTCAGACCCCCTGGATCGCCCAGGCCGCGACCAGCATCGCGGTCATCAGCCAGGGCCGACTGTGACGCACGTACCAGGAGACGGCCTGGCCGCGTCGCAGCCAGGGCAGTAGGGCCAGTTGAGGGAGCAGCAGGAACAGCACGCCGCCGGCCGCCAACGGTTGCCGCAGGAGCACCAGCAGCCCGCCGACCAGCATCTGAGCCGTCAGCATCAGCGCCCGCTCCCCGGCCTGGTCAGCCTGATGCGCCGCTCCCCTGGTCAGGGCGAAGGCGAACGCCAGCCCCGCCGAGGCCAGCGAGAGAGTTTCGGCAAAGGCCACGTGCCCGGCCAACCAGGGGAGCATCACCACGACGAGTCCTTCCCACGCGGGCGAGACCGTGCCTCGGCCTCCCTCCCACGCCACCCCCAGTTGCACCACGGCCAGGGTCGCCCCGGTCAACAACACCAGATCCCCGCCCAACGCCGCCGCCAATGCCACCGCCACGACCAGAGCGACGGCTGCCGCCACGAGCACAGGGCCGTAGGCCGGCCACACCAAACAGTAGCACCAGGCGCGCAACTGCCCCAGCCAGCGGGCCGCTCGATCTCCCGGCGAACCGCTCAGCGTGTAGGGCAGCGCCGCTGCTGGCTCGCCCATCTGCCAGTCGCGCCACCGGATCAGCGCGGCCGCCCAGTTGGCGCTCCCCAGCGCCGTCCACACGCCGACCCATCCCACGTCCACCAACAGGGCTAGGAGGGCCGCCTTCAACCAATCCTCGCCCTGACCCCCAAAGCCAGCCGAGGCGATCACGCCGCACGCGACCGCCCAGGCCGGTTCCAGCCAATGAACCGGATCGGTCAGACGGGCCAGGACTGCATCCAGCCCGGTATGTTCAATCTGTGCCTGGTCGCAAAGTTCCATTTCCACCGCAACGAACTGGGGGTATGAGGGGAGATGGGCAATCCCCCCTGTCTCTCTCGTTTAGAGCGCGCCCATCGGGCACGCAACACGGGAATTATACCACAAATCAAACAGTTTGTTCAACGATCTGGAGCACCGCTTGAGCGCTGGTTTTCCACGAAAAGCGCCGCAGGTTGACCAGACCGCGCGCGATCAAATCCCGTCGCAAAGGGCTGTCCGCCGTCAGCCGGTCCAACGCGGCAGTGATGGCAGCCGTGTCGTGGGGGTCCACCAGCAGGGCCGCGTCGCCGGCCACCTCGGGCAGGCTGGATGTGTCGCTGGTCACCACCGGGCAGCCACACGCCTGGGCCTCCAACACCGGCAGCCCAAACCCCTCGTAGAGGGAGGGGAACAAAAAGGCCAACGCGCCGCTCATCAACGCCGCCTTCTGCTCAGCAGAGACGTAACCGGGAAAGAGCACCCGCCCCTCCAGGCCCTGGCGGCGCACTCCCGCCCAGAGGTCGTCATAGAGCCAGCCCCGCTGCCCGGCCAGAACGAGCGTCGCGTCCGACTCGAGAGCGGCAAAAGCAGCGATGAGTCGAGCCAGGTTCTTGCGCGGCTGCAACGTACCGACATAGAGAAAGTAATCCCCCTGGATGCCGTGGCGCGCTTTGACCGCCTCGATGACGTCTCGCTCACGTACCGGAGCCAAGCTCTCGTCGAGACCGGGGTAGACCACCGAGATCTTGGCCGGCGGCGTGGCATACTGGGAGATCAGGTCCGCCTTGGTCGCTCGAGAGTCGGCCAGAATGTGGGTGGCGACGTGGGCGCTCCAACGGGTGGAGAGGTCCAGATAGGTCCGCTGCGGCCAGGGGTGAGCCTGCGGAAAGTAGAGATAGCCCAGATCGTGGACGGTGACGAGAGTGACGGGCGGTCGCACCGGGGGCAAGACGTGGGCCGGCACAAAGAGCACGTCCGGCGGACAGCGCGCCATCTCCCACGACAGCCGGAGATGGGTCCACAGGCGGGGGAAAGGAATCACACGCAGTTCGGCGCCGGGAAACGCGTCGTCTGGAGGCGCGGAGCGGAAATAGAGCCGCACGTCGAGCGAGGGGTCGAGGGTCAGCAGTGCCCGGATGAGGCACCGGGAGTAAATCTCTGTGCCGGTGGGATGGGGAGCGACAGCGCGACTGGCGTCAATACCGAGCAGCATCTACCCGTTCGAATCCGGCATCATTGTTGCACCGGCAGTGTGAAGGTAAACGTCGCGCCTTCCCCCTCCTCGCTTTCCACGCCGATCTGACCGCCGTGAGCCTCGACGATCTGCTGCGTGATGGCCAGGCCCAACCCTGTTCCCACGACCTGGCTTTCCGCGCCGGGCACGCGATAAAAGCGCTCAAAGATGCTGGATAGAGCGTCGGTGGGAATACCAGGCCCGGTGTCGGCGACGCTAACGACCAATTGGTCCTCCTGGCACCTGGTCGAGACGGTGACATTATCCCCGGGCCGGCAGTACTTGATGGCATTGCTCAACAAGTTCAGCATCACCTGGTGCAAGCGCTGGGCATCCCCGCGCACATTCGGCAGGTTGGGAGGCACGTCTATGGAAAACACGATCTGTTTGGCATCCGCTTGCGGTCGCAGCACGTCCATCGCCATCCGAATCACCGTGCTGACCTCGACCAAGTCCTGGGCCAGCGCCGCTCGCCCCGACTTTAAGCGCGCCAACTCGAGGAAATTGTTCGTCATCTCACTGATACGCTCGGCCTCGTCCTGAATGATTTCCGCAAACTGGAGACGTTGGACGTCCATGATCGTCGGTCGTCTCATCAGGTCCGCATAGGCGATGATCGAGTTCAACGGCGTGCGCATCTCGTGCACAATCTCGGCGATCAGGTCGGACTGTTGAAACAACAACGCGTTCTGCACCGCTACGGCAGCCTGGTCCCCCAGGACGGCCAACATTTCGACGTCCTCAGGTATAAACGGCGTCCCTCCCTGCTTGTTGATCGCCTCCAACACACCGATCACCTGCTCCCGAAAAATCAACGGGATGGCCAGAATCGAACGGGTCGTAAAGGTGGACTGCTCATCCGCTTTGCTGGAAAAGTCGAACCGGGGGTCCGCCTGAGCATCGGGAACGACCAGCGACTGCCCCGTCTGCACGACCCAGCCCGCGACGCTGCCCTCCATCGGCACGACGATCGAATGCACGCCCGGCAGGTTGGTCGCTTCCTCAAAATAGAGCTGGCCGCTCTTGCGATCTACCAGGAGAATGGAACAGGCCTCTGTGTCCGTAATCTCTTGGGCCGCCAGGACGATTTGATACAGGAGTGGGCGCAGGCTAAGCGTCGAGTTCAGGGAGCGACTGATTTCGATCAGTCGCTCCAACCGCCTGATCCGATCTCCATTCCGCTTTTGACAAGGCTCCATGCTACTCCCTCAGACAGAACTGGACAATGCGAGGCATCACCTGGGCCAGATCGGCGTGGATGACCACGTCAGCCAACTCGTCAATGTAGGTCGGCGTCAAATTGATCACGATCAGGCGACCGCCGCGCTCGTGCACCAGGAACGGCACCTGTGAGGCGGGCATGACCTCCAACGACGAGCCAGCGACGAGCATCAAGTCCGCCCGGCGGACGTGGGCCATGGCCGCGTTGACCACCTGGATGGGCAATTGTTCTCCAAACAGCACGACGTTGGGCTTCATCACTCCCCCACACTCGGCGCAGCGAGGCACATCATCCAAAGCCAAGAAATGGTTCAATAGCTCTTGGGAAGGCGCAACGCGATAACAGCTGATGCAAGTAGCTTCTCGCAGATGACCGTGCAGCTCCAGCACCTCCCGCGCACCGGCCTTTTGGTGCAGGTCGTCAATGTTTTGCGTGATGATCGCCCGCAGCCGGCCCTGGGCCTCGAGGGTCGCCACAGCAGTGTGGAATGGGTTGGGCTTGGCCGTCAGCAACGTCTCTACCATCGGGCGAATCCAATCGTAGAACTGCTCGGGATGACGGCGGAAGGCATAGATCGAGGCGACTTCCATCGGATTGAAGCGCTCCCACACGCCACTCCCTGGTGAACGAAAGTCGGGGATACCGGAAGGGGTGCTGGCTCCTGCACCGGTCAGCGCGACGGCGTAGCGCGCCTCCCTCAACAGGGCCGCCGCCCGCGCGATGCCATTCCCGTGATCTTCCACTCGAGTCATCTCCCACGGCCTACATGCTGAGCAGATATTCGGTCAGCGAGCGAATCTGCTGCGCCACCAGGCTGGTGGGCCGCGCCATCACGATGGGCTTGCCCTGCTCGCCCGCCTGAAAGGCGAGTTCAGGGGCAGGTGTAATCACCTCGGAGAGATCGTGCTGGAGCACGCCTTCGATCATCCCCTTGTTAAAGGTGGAAGAAGAAGGCGCCTTGTTGACCAGGACAATAATGATCCTGTGGTCAGCGAGATTGAGGGCCAGGGAGATCTGCTCCAGGAGCGCCCGCGCCAGCACGAGGGAAAAGCGATGAGGTTCAATAGGCACTACCACGTGATCACACATGGGCAGAATACGCCCGTTCACCTCTCCCAGACCTACTCCCAGATCCAGCAAGAGATAATCGGCCATCGCTCCAAGCTGCCGCACCACCGCCTCCGCGTGATCGGGAGGGATGGGCGCTGTCACACCGAGCGGCTCGGTCGGCCCGGCCCAGACCCGCAGACCGGTCATGTACTCCTGTAACTGCGCCTCTACCACCTTGGCATCAATCCGATTGACCGGCTGATCCACCAACTGGGCCATCCCCTCGTGATGACGAAGCCCCAATTGAAGCGCCGTGGTGGCCATACCCGGCTGCATATCAACAAATATGACCTGATTCCCTTTGGCCAGGCTTTGGGCCAGCACGACGGCGACATTCACGGCCAATGTGCTCGTGCCCACCCCACCTTTTGAACCGAGAAATCCAATCACCTTGGCCTTGATCGGGGGACGCTCCACCACCGACTGCCGCGTCGAGCGCAACAGCACCGCTTCGATACGGGAGGCCAACTCCTCCGGGTGGATAGGCTTGGTCAGGTAATCGTCGGCCCCGGCCTGGAATCCAGCTACCTTATCATCCACCATCGTCTTGGCCGTGAACAGGATGATGGGCAGATTGGCCGTCTCGGGATTGGCCCGAATGCGACGCGTCGCCTCGTAACCATCCATATCAGGCATCATCACGTCCAGGATCACCAAATCGGGATGGTCCGATTCGATTTTTGCCAGGGCTTGAGAACCTGTCCGGGCCGCACTGATCTCGTACCCCCGGCGTTGAAGCATCAGGCCAATCAGTTTTACGCTTTCGAGCTCGTCATCAACCACCAGGATTCTCTTTGCCATAGCAGCCTCCGGATATTACTTTAGCACAGAAAGCCCCACTTGGCAAGGGATGATGCTAAACTTCCGACTCCCCCGGCCCACTGGTCGCCAGTTCCAACTGCCGCCGATAGAGCTGACTGTATAATCCCCCCAGAGCCAACAACTCGTGGTGATCCCCCACCTCGCGGATGTGCCCCTCCTCCAGGGCGATGATCTTGTCGGCGTTGCGGATGGTGCTCAACCGGTGGGCAATCACCAACGCCGTGCGCCCCTTCAGCACCTCGTCCAACGCCTGCTGGATCAGGTACTCGGCCTCGGCGTCCACCGACGAGGTCGCCTCGTCCAGGATCAGGATGCGCGGGTCGGCCAGAATGGCCCGGGCCAGGGCCAGCCGCTGCTTTTGCCCGCCGCTCAACTTGACCCCCCGCTCGCCGATCTCGGTGTCGTACCCCTGGGGCAGCTGCTGGATGAACTCGTGGGCGTAGGCGGCCTGGGCTGCGGCGATCAATTCCTCCTCGGCAGCGTCCGGCTTGCCGTACAACAGATTCTCCCGCACCGTGGTGTTGAACAGAAAGGTGTCCTGCAGCACCACCGCCACCTGCCGGCGCAGCGAGCGAATCTGAATCTCGCGCAGGTCGTGACCGTCCACCAGAACCCACCCTTGAATGGGATCGTAAAAGCGGCACAACAGGTTGGCGATGCTGGTCTTGCCCGCCCCGCTTGGGCCTACCAGCGCCACCACCTCGCCGGGGGCCATGTGGAACTTGACGTTGTGCAGCACGTCCCGCTGCTCCACGTCGGCCGCCAGGTCCCCCTCGCCATATCGAAAGTGGACGCCATCAAAGCACACATCCCCCTTGATCTCGGCCAACGGGATGGCGTCCGGCGCATCCTGAATTTCGGGTGCCTCGTCCAGCAGCTCAAAGACACGTTCCCCGGCAGCGATAGCCTGCTGGAAGGTGTTATCCACCTCCGTCAACCGGCGCAGCGGGTCGTAAAACGAGGTGATGTAGGACAAAAAGGCCACCAACGTCCCCAACGACAACCGTCCCTCCACCACCATCCGCGCTCCCAGACCCAACACCAGCACCCCCCCGATGGCAGCCACGAAATACAACGCCGGGAAGAACGTGGACCAGGTCCGAATGGCGCGCACCCGTTCTCGGAGATACTGCTCACTGGCACTGCGGAACCGCTCCAACTCCGCGTGCTCCTGTCCAAAGGCCTGGATGACACGGATACCGGTCAGATCATCCTGAAGGCGGGCGTTGATATCGCCCAGGCGATCCTGCACCTGGCGGTAGATGGGACGGGCCCGGCGGTTAAAGCGCCGCAGACCGAACGCCATAAACGGCAGCGGGATCAGCACCACCAGGGCCAACTGCCAATCCAACGCCACCAACACCGCCGATGCTCCCACCAGGCGCAGCGAGTCCACCGCCGTGAGAGCCACCCCATGAGTGACGAACTGTTCCAACGCGTTGACGTCGTTGGTCACCCGGGACATCAACTCGCCGGTCGAGGTGCGCTCGAAAAAGGAGAGGGACAACTGCTGCAGATAGGCATAGATGCGCACCCGCAGGTCAAAGATGAACCGGGCTCCCAGCGCGTGGCGGATGTACATATCCCCCACGTCCACCAATCCAGCCACAGCGTGGATGCCAATCAGGGCAGCGACCATCACCCACAAGCGGGACAGGTCCCGCCCGCCGATCACCTGATCCACGATCTGCCTCTCGTACAGAGGCGGCAACAGACGCAGATTAGCCCGCAGCAGCAGCAGCAGACTGACCACCGCCAGCGTCTTCCAGTATGGTCGGACAAAAGTCAACAATCGTCTCAGAATGCGCAATCGAGCTCCTCCTCTTGCACAATAGCCTCAAATGAGACGGTTTTATTCCATTGGTGCTCTTCCAGTTCAGTAAGTATCTGGACTCTGGCAGATTTCGGGCTTGAACAAGCACAAATCGCTATGATACAAAGAAAACCGACCCCTATGGGGCGCCAGGCTGGCAAAGCGAAAGCAGGCACAAGACATGCCGTCTTGGCCTTCGACAAGCCCACGTTAGCTCAATGGAGCGGCGCCGTATCAGCCGAATACAGGTGCGGTGATGAAACGCTGCAGGACCGGCTCGATGCTTCCCGTCTGGATCGCCTGCTGGCAGGCGCTGGTGAGCACCTCTTGCGCGTGTTCGGCTCGATGTTGGTGGATGACATCGGCCAGGGAGCGCAACGGTTGCCCCCGCGCTCGCGCCTCGTGGAGCCGCCATTGCAGGAAGGTCAACACCAGATGGAGCACGGCATACCACTTCTCGATGGCTTCGTAGGCTTGCACTCTGAAGTCCCCCAGGCCCAACGGTTGTTTGAGGTACCAGTAGTCGACTTCGAGGGGCCAACGGTTGCCATACCAGATCAGTACCGTCTGTGCTGTCAGAGTCAGGTCCGTGCACAGGAAGTACTTCGGGTGCTTGTCCCGATTGTGCCGTCTGGATATCAGTACGCAGACATCGAAAGGAACGTCGCTCAGACGCCCCTGCACCGAGCGCACCAGGTAGGTGCGGGAGGTGCCGTCTGCAGCGGGAACCCGGATACGGGTGTACCGCTTGTGCCTCAGCCGTTGATCCCATTGGTCGACTCGGATACCGTTCAACGTCCGATTGCGCTTGAGAGCACAGATGACGTGCCAGCCTTGCCGTCGAATGAACTTGATCAACTTGCCCGACCCATACCAACGGTCGAACAAGACATAGACCGTATACCCTTCTGGGAGAAGCGCGCGGAGTTCTTCCAGCATCTCCCGTGCCAGGCGATACTTGCTCTTGAAGTGCAGACGTTTCTCTTTGGGGCGTCTGCGGTTGAGCCGTCGCACTGTCTTCTCTCGCATATAGAGCCGCCAGGCGAAGGTATAGCTGTAAGACCCAATCTGGAGGCGCAACGTGACGTGCACAGTCCCCTTGCAATAGGCGGTTTGCCCCTTCCCCGACGCCGAGTGGTCGAAGATCCAATCTACGGCCTCCAGAGCGTGGGTGTCCTTGTCCTTGCGGGTAGCGGAGTCATCGATGCTGGCCCAGATGATGGGTTCAGCCCCTTCCTCCGCCGCTCGCCGCAACATGTCGGCGATGACGAAAGCTTGCAGTGCCTGGGAGATCTCTGCCGCTTCCCAAGGACTGACGCGGAAGAAATCGGCCACAGCGCTGGCGTCCGGTGCCTCCACCCACTGGCGGTACAGGTTAGCGAGTGTTTTTCGCCCTTCGCAGACAATGATAGCATCCGCTGTGCGGAGCAAGTGCTTACGCTGCGGTTTGGAAAGGTTCAGGTGCAGCAGTGTGATAAACGTGACAAGAAACGCCGACTGGCGTATAATTCGCTTCAACATGGGGCTGCCTCCTGGTTTGGAATCGGGCTTGACTTTTCGCCAAGCCTACCAGAGGTAGCCCCATCTTGCAAGTCAGCCTAAATTTGCCAGAGTCCAGATGAGCACAATCAGCAGGATCAATCCGCCGCCGATCCCGATGCGCCGCATCCACGTGCGGACCGTCTGCTGTCGGGCGACCATCGCCTGGGCCTTTTCTTCCACCCGTTCCCGATCCGTGTACTCGG
>Ga0209614_1002001_pt1 | contig 14112 bp, 13 predicted proteins | sample BlaSprsedimmetaG_FD_185484 | JGI IMG/M metagenome (GOLD analysis project Ga0209614, IMG submission 185484) | Hot spring sediment bacterial and archeal communities from California, USA to study Microbial Dark Matter (Phase II) - Blank Spring... ... | reverse complement strand
GCCTTTCGTCTTGCAGCTTATAGTCTCCAGCGAAGCGCAAGCGCCATAGGTGCATTTTTTCGAAGGAAAAAGGCTCATATAGGAGCGCCAAAAGCTATTACTGCAACAGCCCACAAAATCGCCCGTATCTTTTATAACATGCTCAAATATGGCACAGAATATACTGATCTCGGCCAAGAATATTATGAACAACGCTACAAAGATCGGGTGATCGCAACCTTAAAACGTAAAGCAAAAAACCTTGGCTATAAACTTATAACTATCAAAGAACATGAACAAATTATACCAGCTACGTCAACCTGAGTTCGTTGGAAGTCAGAGTTTGGACGGCACAGTAAAAAGCTCTCCGCCGCAGGCGGACAACGCAGCAAATGGACTTTTTACGAAGCTGCCCTGATTGATAATGAAAAAGTTAAAAACCCACATGGGAGGAGTAAATACTTGCACAATAATGCGGTCATCATTATAATCAGGATAATTTTTGCCGATAAATTTAAAAAACAAAATGGACGCTCCTTTAATCGAATTAAAACATGTCTATAAGTCTTACGAGCAAGATCTCACCGTCCTTGAAGATATTAATCTCCGTATAGGCAAGGGGGAATTTGTCTTTGTCAACGGACCGAGTGGGGCGGGGAAGACGACGCTACTCAAGGTTATACTCTGTCTCGAGCGTTCCACCAAAGGCGAGGTCTGGGTAGACGGGATAAACCTGCGGCGTCTGTCCAATTACAAAATCCCGTATCTCAGGCGACGGATGGGGATGGTCTTCCAGGATTTTAAATTGATAGAAAATTTAACCGTTTTTGAAAATGTGGCCCTGGCCATGGAGGTATGTGGCGTAAAAAAATCGGTCATAGAACAGAAGGTCGATCAGGTCTTGAAAAGCCTGGGATTGGAAATAAAAAAACGCATATATCCACGCCGTCTCTCCGGGGGCGAGCAACAACGGGTAGCTATTGCCCGGTCCGTGGTAAATGACCCTTTAGTGCTTTTAGCAGATGAACCGACCGGGAACCTGGACGCCGGACGCGCTGCGGATATCATGTCACTTTTCAATGAAATCAGCGCGCGTGGTACCACGGTCATCTTTGCTACGCACAACCAGGAATTGATTCGTTCCACGGCCAAAAGAGTGATCGTTCTGGATCAAGGCAGGATCGTAAATTGAGCGTCATTCCGTATATAATCCCCAGGACCTTCTCCAACATGCGGGGTAACTGGTTATCCCATTTAATGACTGCCTTAACTATTGCCTTTGTCGTCCTCATCTTCGGACTATCAACCCTGATTTACTTCAACCTCCACCGCCTGGCGGAAAACTACAGCCGCGAGATACGCATCGTGACCTATATCGATCCAGCCCTCCTTCCTGAGGACATCGAGGGGCTCAAGGCCAAAGTCCTTAAACTGCGTGGAGTAGCCAATATACGATACATTACCCGCCAGGAAGGATACCAAAGACTTGTTCAACAATTTCAAGATGAGAAAGATATCCTGGCCGGCCTGGGTGAAGATTTTCTCCCCCCCACCCTGGAAATTGAGGTGACAGGAACCATGTATAATCTGGGACGCATCCGTCCGTTAGTTTCTGAGTTAACCTCCCTGCCTGGAATAACAGATGTATATTACGGAAAGGAATGGGTGGAAAGATTGCGCCAGGCAGCAGATTTTACCCGGCTCATAACCTTTGCTATAGGGGGCTTATTACTCCTCACCACCATATTTGTCGTCTCTAACACCATCAAACTGACCATCTATCTGCGGCGTAATGAACTAGAAACCATGAGACTGGTTGGTGCTACCAACTTTTTCATCCGGGGGCCCTTTGTCTTGGAAGGTATGCTGCAGGGACTGGTGGGATCAGGGCTGGCTATGCTGGCTTTATTCGCACTCTTCGAGTTTTTAAATACACAAGTCAGCTTCCCCGGTTTTATACGATTCTTTAGCCCGATCTTTTTACCTATACCCGTTGTAACTGGTATCATAGCGGGTAGTATAATTCTCTGCGCAGTGGTGAGTGCATTTTCCATGCGTCAGTTCTTACGAGTATGAAAGCGATAATCTTTATAACCATACCTCTCTTTGTTTTCTGTGCACCAACTCCGGCCTTAGCTAAGGATAACCTGAAAACTAAATATGAACAGGAACGCCAGAAAGTCGATAAGATCCATACACAGATACAGGAGAGAAAAAAGGAGGCCTCTCGCCTTAAAAAAAAGGAACAGGGGATTCTGTCTGCTCTGGGAAGGCTTGAAGACTCTATAGACCGTCAAAATGCCCGCATGGAAGATTTGGCTTGGAAGCTTAACCAAAAAAGAGAGTGTCTTGCACAGGCGGAACAGCGCCTTAAAGAAACCGAAGATGAAGTCCGCCATCTCAAAGAACAGGCCAGACACAGGGTAGTTTCTTATTATAAATTCGGCCCGGTAGGCCTTATGAATGTGGTGTTTAGTTCACACTCCCTTCCGGATCTCTTTGCCCGTCAAGAAGCTCTCAGATTTATGTTACGCAAGGATGGAGAGGCCATCTCAACATATCAGGCAAAGCTTAACGAGCTGTCACAGATAAGACAAGAGATACTAGCTTCTAATCAGATATTACAACAAATGAAAGAAAAAGTACAAATTGAAGCCCTCCATCTTGAAAAATTGCGTCAAGAAAGGGCTGATCTGTTGGCCGCGGTCTGCCAGAAGAAAAGAGAGTGCCTCCAGGATATCACAGAGTTGCAAGAATCCGCGGAAAGGCTCAACGCCACTATCCGGGCGCTACAGCTTAAAATGGAAGAGGAGGTCCGTCAAAAACCCGATACACAACCACTGCGGGGCTTTGCTGCCCAAAAGGGTAAACTTGACCCCCCGGTAAAAGGCAAGGTAATCGGATTATTCGGTCGGGTAAGACGCAGCAAGTCTGGAGCTACTATCATCCGTAATGGAATCGATATCCAGGCTCCGACCGGCACAGAAATACGTTCTATTTACACCGGACGGGTCATTTATATTGGCAACTTAAGAGGATATGGTAATATAATGATTTTGGATCATGGGGACAAATACTACAGCCTTTATGCGCATGCCTCTAAATTCTTTAAGGAGGCCGGGGGCCTGGTAAAAAAAGGTGAAACTATTGGGTTGGTTGGTGCTGTAGGATATTTACTCGGAGAGTGTTTATACTTCGAAATAAGAAACGGTGGAAAACCGGAAAACCCATTGTCATGGATAAATCCAAGAAGGCTTGCTTTTGACTAAATGAGAGATCACCGCAGAGCCGGCAAAGGACGCAAAGGGAAGCATTTCTTAGCGTTTAAAGCCGTCTTTCTCGGCGTGCTCCACGCTCTGTGGTAAATATATAGGACCCTAAGGAAGGAGATACTATGTCAATCAAGCTATCGCGGAAAAAAATCTGGCTAGGGGTAAGCATCGTCCTTATTGTTGCGCTTTTTACCTGTTTATACAATGGGTTAATGGCCTCAGCAGCTACCAGGGAAGCCTATGAAAAACTTAAATTGTTTGCCGATGTACTGGATATCGTCGAAAAAAATTATGTAGAAGAGGTCAAAACAGGGGACCTGATCTATGGATCCATCAAAGGCATGCTGGAAACCCTCGACCCCCACTCCTCCTTCATGACCCCCGATGACTTTAAGGAATTGCAGGTAGAAACCAAAGGGATTTTTAGTGGAATTGGGATCGAGATAACATTAAAGGATGGCATACTGACTATTGTATCTCCTATTGAAGGGACGCCTGCATACAAGGCAGGCTTAAAGGCCGGGGATCGCATCCTGAAAATCGATGGGAAAACGACTAAAAATATGTCTCTGACAGAGGCGGTTAAAAAAATGCGCGGACCCAGGGGGACAAAAGTAACCATATCTATTCTCAGGGAAGGATGGACAGAGGTTAAAGATTTTGCGCTCGTTCGTGACGTAATACCCATCCACAGCGTCAAGCATAAGACCTTGGAAGAAGGTTATGGTTACGTGCGCATTATTAATTTCCAGGACAAAACCAGCCAGGACCTAAAGTCCGCCCTGGATGACCTTGAGCAACAAAATAAGCCTCTTAAGGGATTGATCCTGGACTTAAGAAACAATCCGGGCGGGCTTCTTGAGCAGGCGGTAAAGGTGGCCGATGAATTTATAGAGGAAGGGATTATTGTCTATACCGACGGCCGGATTAAAAGTCAAAATGTACGGTTTACCGCCCATGAAGGAGAAAAACCCCATCCTTATCCTGTAATCGTTCTCGTAAATGAAGGCAGCGCCAGCGCCTCGGAGATTGTAGCCGGAGCGCTTCAAGATCATAAAAAGGCTATTATATTAGGGGCACAGACCTTTGGTAAGGGCTCAGTCCAGACCGTTATCCCGTTGGATGACGGCTCCGGCCTCCGCCTGACCACAGCCCGCTATTACACCCCAGGCGGGCGCTCCATTCAGGCCAAGGGTATCACCCCGGATATAATAGTAGCCAGCCAATTTAATCTCCACGGCGAGAAAATGAAAAAAATAAAAATACTGCGTGAGAAGGACTTAGAGCACCATATAAAGAATGACCGGGAAGAGGCAGCGCCTGAAACACAGCCGGATATCGGGGAAGAGGAGGAAAAGCCGGATATGGATAAGGACCAAAAAGATGAGAAAGATGCCGGGGCGACTTTAGAAGAAGATATACAGCTCAACCGGGCATTACAAATCCTCAAAAGCTGGGAGATATTCTCTAAGGTAAAAGTGAATTAAAGGCGCCGGTCAGATTTGGCTTCACGTTCCGGTAACAGAAGAAAACGGCCTTCGGGTAAGGCCCGGAAAAAACGGGCTTCGTCCGGGGGCCTTTTCCGTTTACTGGGCATCCTTTTCATCCTGGCGGTCGCAGCAGGAATTGTATATTTAATTAAGTCTGAAGAACCTGAAACGTCTCCTGATAGAAAAGACATAGGAAAGCCGGGTATCATTTTTGAAGAGCCTGCCCCGCCGGAAAAAATCAAAGTAGAAGGCCGTGCTAGGCCGCTTTCTACGCCCTCGCTTCCACAGGTGGCCATCGTCATAGACGACCTGGGATATAATCCCCGTATAGACGCTGCTTTTATAAAACTGAATGCGCCTATTTCTTTTTCATTTTTGCCCTTCGGCCCGCACACCAAAGAAACAGCTACGCTTGCCCATAACTGCGGAAAAGACGTCCTGCTCCACCTCCCTATGGAGGCCGATTCGTCTCCGGAATCTAAGGTCGGCCCGGGGGCGCTTTTTTTGAACATGGATGGCGGCGCTATAGCTGCGCAGATACAGGCTGATATGGGGGTCGTTCCTTATGTAAAGGGAATCAACAACCACATGGGTTCAAAGTTTACGGCAGATGCAGGCAAGATGGAGATTGTCCTTAGAGAAATACAGAAAAAGGGCCTATTTTATCTGGACAGCCGGACTACGCCACTCACCAAAGGTCTGTCCGTGGCCCGGTCAATGGGTGTCAGGAGCGCAGAACGGGATGTATTTCTGGATAACAAACAGGAGGCGAATGCTATTCGTGCACAGATCGCCCGCCTCATCTCTGAAGCCCATACGTATGGGTCGGCCATAGGCATCGGGCATCCGCATCCGGTAACCTATCAGGTCTTAAAAGAGGAGCTGACGGTTTTAAAAAAACAGGTGAAAATTGTTCCGGTCTCTGAGTTGGTAGAATAGGAGAAAATAGTCATGAAGATTACTGCAACTGCGCCTATGCGGGTCGATCTGGCCGGCGGCACCCTGGACATATACCCGCTCTATGTCTTTGAAGGCGGCGCCTATACTATAAATGCGGCTATCGGCATCCGGAGCCGTGTGGTCCTGGAAACGCGTAACGATCCTAAGATTATCATTTATTCCCGTGACCTGGATATTGAGCTCTCTGCCCCGGATGTGAACAAACTTAGGCCCGAAGGGCCCTTAGACCTCATAGCCCGAGCCGTAAAATATTACCGGCCCGCTGCGGGGTTGACTATTACCACAGAAAATAACATACCCAAAGGATCGGGTCTGGGGGCCTCCTCCACCCTCCTTATGGCCTTAAGCCATGCCCTCATCCGTCTCTCCGGCCAAAGGCCGGATAAAGAGGAGGTGATCGACATTGGAGCAAACATCGAGGCCCAATCCATAAAAGTCCCCACCGGGAAACAGGATTACTACCCGGCATCTTACGGCGGGATAAACGCCATCTGGTTCGGCATTGACGGCGTAAAGCGCTCGTCAATAGATGTCCCCGGAGGTTTCACCCAGGAACTGGAAGAACGTACGGTCCTTAGTTTCGTAGGTGCGCCGAGATTTTCCGGCGCCACGAATTGGAATATGATGAAGGCCTATATTGATAACCAAAGCCAGACTGTAGCCAACATACGCCGCATAAAGCAAACTGCCCTTAAAATGAAGGGGGTCTTAGAACAGGGACGTTTCCACGCCCTGGCGCATCTCCTGCGTGAAGAATGGCGAAACCGTAAAAACCTGGCACCAGGCGTAACCAATCCGCAGATAGACGGAATTATGGCTGCTATCGAAAAAGAAGGGGCCCTGGCCGGCAAGCTCTGCGGGGCAGGCGGAGGCGGGTGTATGGTTACCCTTACCCGAAAGGGAGCGAAAGCCAGAGTGGAACGTTATTTACAAAAGGCGGGCATAGTGGTGCTGCCGTTTAAGATAGAAAGGCGTGGGGCAATCGCCAGGGTAGAAAAATAGAAGGCATTTCCGGCCCCGTCAGATCGCAGCGGATCAGATTAACATCAGCACCTTGCTGACCACTTCTTCCGGATCGCGGCCCAGGATGCGGATCATGGGCTCTTTGCCTACATCCCCGCGGTCGTAAATTATATCCGGTATCTTCTTGGCATCCTTCAGGGCTATATCTATTCCCCATCTCAGGGAAGCCCCTTCCTTACGCTTAACATCGGGGGGTTCTTTCTGCCGGTCAAAGGAGGCCACATGCCACCTTAATTGACGGCATTTCTTCATGATGTCTTCCCCGAAACGAATATTCATGGCAGAACGATAGGCAGGGTCATAGCGCATGACGGCCAGGATTATGCGGGCCATGTGATGGGAAGCCCCGAACCCCGGAGCGGCTACCGTATCCACAGAATCTACGATCCCGATAATCCGGCCCGGTATAGCGGCAACGTCTCCTTCATCCTCAGCAAAAGGCAGGGCATAGCCGAGGTTGGACTGGACTTCGGGTATGAGGTGTCGTACAGGCTGACCTTTAAGCGTTGCCACGGCCTTCTCCAGGGCGGTGATAACCTGATACCGGGACATCTCTCTATCCACGTATGCATAAGGATTGGCCGGCCACGCACCCCGGCCGATCGGGAAAGAAGACCTTATGGCCAGCGTTACAAAGGATTTGGCCCTAGCTACAGCATCGACTAAGTCATAACCCTGGGCCAGAAACGTAGCCAGGGCAGCGGAAAACGTGCAGCCGGTGCCGTGTTTATTTTCGCCCGGGACTCTTTCCGCCCGGAAATGATAAATGCCTTCACCGTCAAAAAGGACATCGACCGGCTCACCGGCAAGGTGCCCGCCCTTAATGAGGATGTTGGCCGGGCCAAATCCAGCTATGGCACGAGCGGCCTTCTCCATGCCTAATACAGTCTTCACCCTTAACCCGGTCAAGACCTCGGCCTCAGCCAGATTAGGCGTAACCACATAGGCTAGTGGGAACAGCTCTGCCTTGAGGGCAGGGAGCGCCGCAGGTTCCGTCAGCGCCTCACCGGCCCCGGCCAGGAGTACCGGATCCACGACAATTTTTCTTATTCGGCAGGATTTGAGCCGGGCGGCGACAGCAGAGATAATCCCGGCATTCGCCAGCATTCCGGTCTTTACGGCGTCTGCGCCGATATCGGAGAGGATAGACTTCATCTGCGCGGCCACAAAGGCCGGAGGTACAGGATGGACTGCCTGTACCCCTCGTGTATTCTGGGCGGTCAGGGCGGTGATAACACTTAAGCCATATCCGCCAAGGACGGCGATCGTCTTCAGGTCGGCCTGGACACCGGCGCCGCCGCCGGGATCGGATCCGGCTACCGTAATAATTTTTGTCGCCTTAAAATCCCCCCAACCCCCCTTTACTAAAGGGGGGATTACTTTCATCGTCCGTTGTCCGCCGGAGGCGGATGTGTGTTTCATTTTTTTCCCTTGAGGGCTCGCTTATAGACCTTAATGGCGCAGTACTCACCGCACATGGTACAGGTCGGGCCGTGATAGGCCCCGCCTTCCTCGCGGTAGGCCTTGGCTTTCTCCGGATCAATAGAAAGGCTTATCTGCCCTTGCCAATCAAGGGCGCTACGACTCCGGGCCATGCTTTCGTCAGCCTCCAGCGCCCCCGGGACCTTCTTGACAATATCCGCGGCATGGGCGGCAATCCGCGAGGCCACCACACCTTCTTTAACATCCTCCAAAGAGGGGAGCTTGAGATGCTCGGCAGGCGTGACATAACACAGAAAATCGGCCCCGGCCGCCGCCGCAACGGCGCCTCCGATGGCGCTGGTGATATGGTCATAGCCGGGGGCAATGTCGGTAACCAGAGGCCCCAAGACATAAAAGGGGGCGCCAAAGCACAACTTCTTTTGCAGTAGAACGTTTGCGGCAATCTGATCCATAGGCATGTGGCCGGGGCCTTCGATGATAACCTGGACGCCGGCATCCCAGGCCCTTCGGGTCAATTCTCCCAATATCACCAGCTCCTGTATCTGACCGGGATCGGTAGCGTCGGCCAGACATCCGGGTCGCAGTCCGTCGCCTAAGCTAAGGGTTACATCATAGGCCCTGGCGATGGCCAGAAGTTCATCAAAGCGCTCATAAAGCGGATTCTCTTTCTGATTATACTCCATCCATTCCAGGGTAAACGCCCCACCCCGGCTCACTACACCAAGGATGCGCCCGGCCTTTTTCAGCCGCGCCGCAGATTCCCGCGTAATCCCGCAGTGCACGGTCATAAAATCCACGCCTTCCCCGGCCTGCCGCTCGATCGTCTGCAAGATGTCCTTCACCCGCATGTCCACGATGGATTTCTTCCTCTTCTCCACCGTTTCCACCGCCGCCTGATAGATGGGCACAGTGCCCAGCGGCACCGGACAGTGTTCCAGTATCACCCGCCGGATTTCCTCTATCGGGCCGCCGGTGCTCAGATCCATCACCGCATCGGCCCCCATGGAAAGGGCCACCTTTAGTTTCTTCAATTCATATTCGATATCCACGTGGTCTTTAGAAGTGCCGATATTGGCATTGATCTTGGTCTTAAGTCCCTGGCCAATGCCCACAAATCGCTTCAACTTGCGATTCTTGTTGGCCGGTATGGCCACACAGCCGGAGGCGATGCCTTTGCAGATTTCCGCAGCAGCAACGCCTTCCTCTTGGGCGCACCTTTTCATGGCCGGGGTAATCTTCCCCTGGACCGCCGCTTCTCTGAGAGTCATAGACATAATAAAAAATTCTCCCGGTTATGAGATAAAGTTTAGGTGACGTGCATGATAACCGTCTCGTCCTTTTCTTGTCAATGATAAATGAAATCTGGAGGTAAGGAATCAGGGGGATTCCCTTACTTTTTACGTTGGAATAACAGCCCGTAAAAATATTCGCTGGGGGCAAATTCTTTGGCGAGTTCATAGCCGTGCGCCCTGAAAAGGCTAATGGCCGTATCTTTCGGGATCCGGATATGCATGGGCGGCCCCATATCTGTCTTTTTTTCGTTCCAGTCAACCACGGCAACATAGTGTTCAAGCCTTGACATGCGCCTTATTTCCTTTAAAAAATCTTCCGGGTTATGGAGTTCATGAAGTACGGCTGAGAGAAAGGAGATGTCTAGTATGTTGTCTGCAACAGGGATATCATTTTCGGTCGAATGCACAATAGTAATGTTGTCCAGCCCCTTAGCCCGTTCCGCAAGGACGGAAAGCATTCCGGGTTCAATATCCACCGCAAAAACCTGGCACTGCGGCGCCTTCCGGGCCAGTGGTATAGTCAGATACCCGGTGCCGCAGCCGATATCTGCAATGTTTGCCCCCTCCGGCAGATCAACCGCCTCTATAATCTTCTCCACCGGAAGCATCTCTTTTCTTTTTTCACTATCCAGCGCTGTCATGTGAGAGGGATTAAATTTTCTATTAGTCACTTCTCCACTCCCGAAAATAATCCCCCATCCCCCCCTTTGGCAAAGGGGGATGGGGGGATTTTCAAATGAAATCCAAATGGCTAAATGCCAAATTTTTCTCTAGCGGTAAAAACACGAACTTCAGAACTAAGGGCCTAACCCGTCAAGCGTCTAAGGGTCTGACAAAGTTTCCGCGCGGTAGCCTCTATGGTCCTGCGGCCTTCTTCATCCTTACCGATCGGTGCCTGTGCGATACCGCCGAAGTGGTTATCATCTCCAACCACGATCATACCATGAATATGCATCCAGGCATGGATAGCCTGGATAGTGATCTCCTGCCCGCCATTTCTACTGCCGCCTATAGCTATGGCCGCCCCCAGTTTACCGCGCAGATGGAAATCCTTGCGGCGCAGAAAGACGGTGCGATCCAGAAGGCATTTAAGCTGGCCGCATACAGAACCCATATAGACCGGGCTGCTGATAATAAGGCCATCGGCCTCTGTGATAAGCGGAATCAGGTCATTGAAATCATCCTCCTGCAGGCACTTCTCTTCCCTTTTGCAGCTCGGACAGGCCAGGCATGGCCCGACCTTCACCCTGGATAGGAAAATTTTCTTTATCTCTGCCCCTTCCCCTTGCGCTACCTTCAGGGCCAACTCGATAGCCTTCTCGTTATTTCCTTTCTTGTTAGGACTCCCGCTGACGCCCAAGATTTTCATATTATGCTCCTTTTGAATGAATTTTCTGTAGCCATTTTATCACTCCACAGGCAGGACAGCATAGGAAAAAATGGTCGCAGATATAATCACGTATAATGTTAACCATGCAAGCCATGCACTTTCTGATCTTGTGATATTGTGATATAGACAGCTATTGGCCACGTGTCAATATGGTTGCAATTAATCCTCGATTCTTATAGCATCACAAGGATGAAAATATTACCCTTAACCCAGATAGCAGAAGAAGTATATGAAAGATAAAAGCCCTGCGCAACCCCTGTTATCTACTACCCTGGACACGCATAAGATATGCTACTTCCAAAGCAAGCTCAAGACGTCGCTCCTGAATAAGGGGGAATTTACTCTTACTTTTGAGCTGGTACCCGGAAGGGGTTCCAGAGGAAAAGTCCACGATGCCCTCCTGGCTTTTGCGGAAAAAGCCTCTGCCGGTGGAAAGATTCAGGCCCTCAGCCTAACAGAAAATGCCGGCGGGCATCCGGCCTTATCTCCGGAAGTCCTGGGACGTGAGATTAAAAACCTCGGCATGGAGACGATCGTTCACTTCTCCTGTAAAGACAAGAATCGAAACCAGATCGAAAGTCTGCTCTTTGCCTGGGACAGAGAAGAAATACATAATCTTTTAATTCTAACCGGCGATTACCCGCGCTACGGTTATGAAGGACCGGCCAAGCCGGTCTTCGATCTGGATAGCGTAACCCTGCTCAGTATGGTCAGTCAAATGAAGAGCGGTTATTACATTCACAGCCAGGCCCCGGGAGGCGGACGATTCCTGCCCAGCATGCCCTTCTTTAAAGGATGCGTGGTGTCCCCATTTAAACGCCTGGAGTCGGAGCTCATGAACCAATACTTTAAACTACAACGTAAGGCTGCCGCCGGGGCAGACTTTGTTATCACCCAGGTTGGATTCGATGTCCGCCAATTTGATGCCCTCTTGCGTTATATGCGTCTAAACGAAATTAACCTGCCCATACTGGGGAATGTCTATATCCCCAGTATCACCGTAGCCAGGCTAATGCATGAAGGAAAGGTTCCGGGCTGCGTAGTAACCGATGAACTTATGGCCCTTTACGAACGGGAATCTGGAGAGCCCGATGGCGGAAAAGAGAAACGGCTTCTAAGGGCGGCAAAACTCCTGGCGGTGCAAAGAGGTCTGGGTTACGACGGAGCCCACATCGGAGGCTCAAAACTTACCTATGACGACGTAGAGTTCATCATCGGCAAAAGTGAAAACCTTTATAGAAACTGGCCGGACTATATTTCGGAATTCAGCTTTCCTCAAAAGGACGGTTTTTACTATTTTGAAAAGGATGAGCAGACAGGATTAAATAGAGATGTGCCGGCAAAACCGGAGTCCACATCAGGTCATAGGGCAACAAATTATATCTTTTCCCGATCTATCCATAATCTGGTTTTTGACGAAAATGGAGTCCTGTTCCGCCCGGCCAAAAATTTTTGTCGGGCCATCGCGGGCACTAAATGGGCGCGTCCTTTTGCCCGGTTCGAATATTTACCCAAGCAGTTTCTTTACGAATGCAAAAAATGCGGCGACTGCGTACTTTCCGAAGCCGCCTTTTTATGTCCCGAATCTCAATGCGCTAAATACATGCGAAACGGTCCATGCGGAGGCAGTATAGACGGGTGGTGTGAAGTCTATCCAGGCGTAAAAAAGTGCATCTACGTCCGGGCCTATGAACGCCTGCGCAGTTATGGCCAAAAGAAAAGGCTCAAAGAAAAGATTATTCCTCCCCGCGACTGGTCATTGAATAACACATCCTCCTGGATTAACTTCTTTACCGGCCGCGATTACGCCGGGAAAATAAAAAGTAGAAAAAGATAGTAAACAATTCGCGGCCTCAGGAAAAAGCCTATCAGACCAGAAAAATGTTTCGCCCGGCCGCCTTGTCTGTTTTATCTCCCACTGAGGTGCCACAATAAGCGCACAGATATTCATACTTATCCCCTTCGGGCAGAACTAAGAGGAGCCGCTTCCGCACGGGGACAGCCTCTTTGCATTTAGGGCAATAAAGCGCTGAAGCCTCAAACTGGTCAAAACTGCCACCTTGCATCGGGGGACGAGAATTAGAGCTCACGGCCTGACTCCATGGGACTTATCTTGCATTTACAAAATATATAAATCGTTTCTCTAATCTGTCAAGGTTCCGGTCGCTCTCCCTGTTGATGATGCGCTAAGAGCTATTCTAATCTTCCTTCTTGTCTGAGCTTGGCGATTAGCTCTTTAATTTTAGGCAATGCCTCAATCGCTGCCTTTTCACCCTCAAGGATAGCCTCGTGCCTTTTTGAGAAATCACTTGAGGCTATGTATCCCACCTTCGGCACTATCACTACATCTGCCCTTGAAAGCTGCGTGCAAGCAAGTCTAGAATACATAATACCTATCGATTGCAATATGGTTTCTATTGTGCTTTCAGGCTGTTTGCCCCCAACATCCGAGGATATATCTACGGCAATCACTATGTCAGCGCCAAGCCTTCTTGCAGCATCAACTGCGACTGGACTTACAACACCTCCGTCCACATACATCCTGTCTGAGATTGGCACCGGCCTGAAGATACCCGGTATTGAGCAGCTGGCCCTTACCGCTTGGCCAGCGTTCCCCCTGCCAAAGACAACCTCCTGTCCGCTCTGTATGTCTGTTGCCACCGCGTAAAAAGGAATCCTCAGTTTCTCTATAGGGGTATTATTAAATGTCTTATTTATGTAACCCTCAAGTTTTTCTCCCCTTATGAATCCATTGTCTGGGACAGTCAGATCGATGATATCCCCTTTTTCGATGGAAAAAGCTATCTTCTGCAGTTGATAAGCATTGTAGCCATACGCGTAAAAACTTCCCACAAAACTGCCTGCGCTCGTTCCGACTATAAAATGAATCGGGATGTGATTGTTTTCTAAAATCTTAAGGACTCCTATATGGGCAAACCCCTTTGATGATCCGGATCCAAGTACCAGAGCTATCCTTGCTGGCTTCACCGGAGGTTGCACCTGTACAGGTGCACATGAAGCCACAACCAAATAAAGACCATAAATAAGCTGCTTAGGTATATCTTTCCTTTGTCCATCAGTTCTCGCCCCTTTGTTTGTAAGTTCACCACAGCTTAAAAAGGCTTTTTATTAAAATGGTTCCTCAGCAGAATTTGTGGGTGCTTTTTGGTTCCGGAAGATCGCCAAGGGTCTGATATAGTGCAAGTTCCAAAAGGTCATAGCTTCGAAAACCGTATGCTCTTTTTGTAGTCACTCTCGCTTTG
>Ga0209614_1001996_pt1 | contig 14137 bp, 12 predicted proteins | sample BlaSprsedimmetaG_FD_185484 | JGI IMG/M metagenome (GOLD analysis project Ga0209614, IMG submission 185484) | Hot spring sediment bacterial and archeal communities from California, USA to study Microbial Dark Matter (Phase II) - Blank Spring... ... | reverse complement strand
CGTGGTCAAATTCTGATCCAATGTCAAACTCAAAATCTAATGGCGATCGACTGAGATTCAACATAACAGTATCAAAAATCCTCGTTGCGAGTTCCATTACACCAAGAGAATGTTCAAATCTGCGATGAGTTGACCCAGGATATACTTGGTATGTCAAAGCAAGTTGATGGATATATCTTAACCTCTGAACTGGAGTTGAATTCAATACCTCTCGCTCATTTGAATTCATATGAATAAAAATATGAATAGGATCGCGGATTTCGTGAATTTTTTTATGCGTCATTTATTCACTTCCAAAATATCTTTAGATCCTATTTTATAGTGCTCCACCCTTACCACAGGCAGCCAGCCCAATTTTGCTGGATTGCGAATCGGATAGACTACAGGATCAGTAGCGCAGTTGTACACCACATAGAGCCAGTAGTCGTCCTTCTGCCGAACCGCCGTTTTATACTCATTATCGGTAAGGTAGACATCATCGACGCCGGCCCGGCCTTTCACCTCAATGAACAGCAAATCCACCGGGGTATCAGGATCGTCCGGATGGAATCTGCGTGATTTCAGGTCGTACCCGCAGTTCTGGTCCTCCACGCTCTCCACCTCATAGCCACGGGCCTTCTCATACGCAATCACGGCCTCGACTGCAATGCGCTCGATCTCATCGCTGCGCCGGATGCGCCGGTTCTCGTTCTTATCCCGGTCCGGATGGGGCAGCACCCACGCCCGGCCATGGTGCCGGATAGTGCCGAGTGTCAGGGTCTCCTCCTTGAGTAGCTCTGCCCTACGTGTCTCCCGGCGGCGATACAGCTCATCCAGGCGGCGGTCGGAATTCGCAATATTCGCCGACAGCAGCGGGTCGGTATCTCCTGACCGCTCGCGGGTGTGCAGTTCCATGTTCCGGGTATTCTCGCGCATGAGCAGCTCTTGGAGACTCGTCTCCAGATGCCTTTTGATGATCCCCACCTCCCGCCGGCGTTCATCAGCAACCTTTTCCATAAAGGGGATGAGCGCATTCTCGTAGAGCAGAGCCTCCACCTCCTCATGGCCGGGCAGGGAGATATCGGGAATTGTCGCCTGCTCGTTTGCGGGAATCACATCCAAAAATACCGTCGGCTGGCGCACCTTTGGCTCCCCGTCTCCGTTGTGTTCCAGGACAAAGAGGCGCTCGTGCACCGTATTGTTCAGGCCATCATTGACCGCTGCCGAAAAGACATCGAAGACCGCCGGATTGTCGCGGTGCAGATCGTAGAAGACCGCCCCGGAGCGCAGATCAAGCTCCGTCTCATCGAGCACATAGTGGCGCACGCTCTCGAAGAGCGGGTGCCCCGGGGTGACCCATTCGGTGTTCGGATAGGCCCTGAGCACCTCTTTGTCGAAACATATCTCCCGGTACTCACGCCCCAGCGTCCCGTATACCCGTTCGATCTCCTCGCCGATCGGGATCAGAAGGCGGGGGACCTTGCCCACCCGGAATATCGCCGGATGCTCCTTTGTCTCACGGAGACTGAGACCGCAGAGACCGCCGCCCGTGGCAAAGAAATCGGCCACCACCTCGGGAACGAGGCGGCGCTCCTTTGCCTCCTCCCGCTTGCCGATGATGGCGGAGAGGTTGAGGTGCCGCTTGGCGAGCCCCTCCAGCGTCGAGTTGGTGATCTGGCTGAACCGATCCTTCTCGGTCTCGTCGATAATCCAGGAGATGATCTCCTGTTCCTCGAGACTCTGGGCGTACATCTCCCGGAGCTTGCGCTCGATCTGGTTCGAGGGGAACACATCGCCGAGCACATCGAAGATCTTCCCGGTCCGTTCGGGGTCGAGGTCAGCCTCAATCAGGCTGATCCGGGAAAAGAGCTTGTCCATCACCCGGCCTTCACGGGTATTTCGGGCCACGAAATTATAGATCAGGCAGTCCTTCTCCTGCCCGTAACGGTGGATGCGCCCCATCCGCTGCTCAAGCCGGACCGGATTCCACGGGATATCATAGTTGATCATGAACCAGCAGAACTGGAGGTTGATACCCTCACCTGCCGCCTCGGTGGCCACCATCACCTGGCAATCGTCCCTGAACTCCTTCTCCGCATCCAACCGGGTCCCCGGCGTGTTGCGGTCACCGATCTTCATACCACCGTGGATCTGGGTGACCGAAAGCCCCCACGAACGGAGCTTGTCGACGAGATACACCAGCGTGTCCTTGTGCTCGGTGAAGACGAGCAGCTTCATGTTCGGGTCCTGGAAGATGCCCTCGGCGGTGAGCTGCTCCTTGAGCTTGAGCAGCTTCGTTTCGATCTCCCGCTCCTCGAGGGCCTTGGCCATGGTGACAAGGCGGGAGAGATCGGCGATCTCCTCCCGAAGATCCTCCGGCCGGTACGAAATCACCGCCTCTTCGAGCTCGAGCAGCAACCGCTCACGCTCGTCATCATAGAATTCGGCCAGGATCTCCTCTTCACTCCCGAAGCGCTTATCCAGTTCGCGCTGAAGACGCCGGTCGATCTCCTTTTTCCGGTAGGCCTCGGGATCCCGGAGAACCTCCTGACGCTTGTTGCGCATTCGCTCGAGCGAACAGCGCACCGCATAGATGCTCGAGGCAAACCGGCGCTGGAGCATCGCCATCGTAAACCCGAGCGCTCTCCCACGGATTGATTCGTCAGCTGCAGCGCGGATCGACTGTTTCTCCACATATGCGGTCAATCGATCGTAGAATTCAGCTTCATCGGCATCGAGATCAAACGGCACTGTGAATACATTCCGCTTCCTGAACAAACTGGCGACCTTTCCCGTCTCCGGGTCGGGGAAGTTGACAAGCGCCTCTTTCACTCTCCTGAGATAAAACGGCGCTTCCCGCGCTTCCATGGCCCGCTGCAGGCTCTGGATATCTCCATAGACATCTTTGTCAAGCAGGGAAAGAAAGAGACGGAAGTTCTCCTTATCCCCTTTATGAGGTGTCGCCGTCATGAGCAGATAATGGTCCGTCATCTCGGAGAGCTTCTCCCCGATCCGGTAGGCGAGCGTCTTTTTATCCTCCGAGTAGGCGCTCATCTTGTGCGCTTCGTCCACGATGATGAGATCCCACGACTTCGATTTCAGGAGGCTCTCCTGGGCATCTTCGATGCGAGCAATCCAGGGCAGCGAGGTGACGACCTGATCCCGCTCATCCCAGGGATTCGAGCCATATGCAGCACGGAGGATCTCACCCCGCACCACATGGAACTCCTCCCTGAACTTTTCCTTGAGTTCGCGCTGCCACTGGAAGGTGAGGTTTGCAGGGGTGACGATCAGGATACGCTTGATAAGCCCGCGTATCTTGAGCTCCTTGATGAGCAAGCCGGCCATGATCGTCTTTCCGGCACCGGGATCATCGGCGAGCAGAAAACGAATGCGTGGCAAATTCAGGAAATAGTCGTAGACCGCCTCCAGCTGGTGGGGGAGGGGATCGATCCGCGCGATGGAGAGCGAAAAATATGGATCATATTCATAGGCAAGACCCAGCCGTTTGGCCTCAATACCAAGCCGGAATTTCTTCGCATCGCCGGCGAAGGATTCACACTCCGGAAATATCTCGATCTGGCTGATGTGTTGCGGGGTGAGAAATCGCGTATAGACCTGGCTCGAGTTTCGGCCTTTGCATTCAATCTTCAGGGATTCGCTCACTTTCTTGACTGTCAGTACCTCCACGTCTTCGGGAAAATGAGGCCCCTCCTTGATGATCGCTCGTGGTTTGATGGTATCGAAAATATTGTTTGCCAGCGGGTTTGCCATAAGACAACAGAAAGAAAATTCAGCTGGCGTAAAAATAGTCTTTCGAATTTATTCTGATTTGAATTCTAAAGTGCTTTCCTGAGAACGAGTCTCACAAAAATTATTTGATACTATAGAATTTTTAGAATTAGCCCTCGATCCGTACCAGGCACTATCCAATCCCCCTTCTTCCCCCCACAAATCTTTAACTCCCCGCAGGCCAAGTCCGGCACCGCACGAGGTGTTGCTGCATGCCGTCAAAACTCATGGAGTACTTTAACAGGGCCCCGCGGATCGGGACGCTGAGCACGGCCGACCGGGCCGGGAAGGTCGATTCCGCGGTCTTCGGCTCGCCGCACATGGCCGACGAGAGGACCGTGGTCATGGCCCTCGGGAAGAATCGCACGCAGGAGAACCTGCGGGAAAACCCGCACGCGGTCTTTTTGATTGTGGAGCCGGGGGAGGCGATCGGCGACTGGAAGGGGGTGCGCGTCTATCTGGAGGTGCGGGAGCTGGCGAACTCGGGCCCGCTGCTCGACGGCCTGAAAGGGAGGATTGCGAGCATGCTCGGGGAGGAGGCGGCCGCGATGATCGATGCGGCGGTGCGGTTCGAGGTCACCGAAGTCCGGCCGCTCATCGACATGGGCCAGGGCTGGGAGCAGGCGATCGAGGCGGGGGCCGGGAGCAGGTGATCCGGCCCCCGCTGCGAGGGCGCTATCGTGGTCCGGGGAGCCGCCGGCCCGGGGCCGTATAAAAACCGTTCGAAAAGGAGGCGACGGGGGGCCCCTGCGGTCCGGGAGCGTCCACTCCCCTGAGAAAAGAGTGGTGGGGGAAGGCGCTCAGCTCTCCCGCTCCACGATAAAGGTCACTTTGACGTTGGCCCGGTACTCCACGATTCTGTCGCCGTCCACCTTGGCGGTGCACTCCTTGAGGTAGACCGCCTTGATGTGCTCGACGGTCTTCGCGGCTTCCTTCACGGCGTTGGCCGCGGCGTCCTCCCACCCGGTCGGGGAGCTGCCGATCAGCTCGATCACTTTGGCCACAGGGGGCCCATCCATTCCTGCCATGGTTCGTTCCTCCACGTCCACCTTATCTCACGCTCCCCAATGAAGGTTTCGCAGCCCGGCAACCACCTCCGGGTGAGCGGGGAGGCGATGCCCGGGCGTGGGGGAGGGACCTGCCGCCGGCCCCCCACCCCGGGGCACAACACCTATTACGGTTGCGGTAGTATGCCGCAGCCGCCCTGGGCTGCGGGAGATGGCGGTGCAGGGCGAGGGAGGAGAATGGAATGGTGCTCTCGGACGAAGAGATAAAGAAGCGGATCGTCGACGACCTCTACTGGGATGCCAGCATCGATGCCTCGAAAGTCGAGGTGACGGTGGACAACGGCTGGGTGACCCTCAACGGCATGGTGCCCTCGTATGCGGCACGGGCCAGGGCCACCGACGCCGCGTGCCGGATCCCGGACGTCATCGAGGTCGACAACAACCTCCTGGTGCGGTATCCGCCGGAGGCGGCCGTACCCGCCGATGCCGACATCAAACAGAACGTGCTCTACAACCTTGCCGCCGACCCCGACATGGACACCACCGACATCCGGGTGTCGGTGCGTGCGGGGACCGTGACGCTGGAAGGGTCGGTGGACGCCTACTGGAAGCGGCACGAGGCCCAATGGCATGCCTGCCGGGCCCGCGGCGTCTGCGATATCGTCAACGAGCTCGCCGTCGTCCCGACCCGGAGCATCGCCGACCGGGCGATCGCCGATGACGTGGAGGCGGCCCTGGAGCGCAGCGCCAGGGTGGACGTCGAGGAGGTGACCGTCGAGGTGGTGGACGGCATCGTGACCCTCACCGGGCGGGTGCCGGACTGGTCGGCCCGGCGGGCGGCGGTCGATGCGGTGGCGTTCACCGGGGGCGTGGTGGACGTCATCGACCTCCTGGTGATCCGCCAGCCGGTGATGGCTGCCCCGTAAGGAGCGGAAACGAGCGGGGCCGGAATCACGCCGGCCCCTTCCGGGGACTGCCGTTGCGGGCCGGCAGGGCGGTGCGGGGGGTTCCGGCGGTTGATCTGCCCGCTCCTCTACCGCCGCTTGCCCCGGCTGCCCCTGACGCCTCGCCCGGCCCGGCTCGGTGTGGCGACATCGCCGGCTGACGGGAGATAGGACCCTCTCCGCCTATCGCATCGCACCGAGGATCTTTTTCCGGATCTCTTCCTTGTGCACGTCCATCTGGTGGGCGGTCATGACGTGGCCTTCGACCCTCTTCATCAGCTCCTCCTCCCCCTCTGCCTCCATCTCATAGTCACACTCGAGCCCGGGGTCCCTGCAGCGGAATGGTGCGACCTTCTTCATCTTCGACACCAACGCGACACTCCTGCCGGTCCTGGTAGTTGAAGGTTCTGCTGCCGTTGCGGGAGTGCGGTGACGCCCCCTGTCCGGCGAGGGCCGGGATGGCCCGGATAGGGGGGAGCGATTGTTCGCCCGCAGGTGCAAAAGAACGATGAGAGCGGTTTTCCACGTACAGGTGCGAGGACATCAGGAGCACCCGATCGCGAACAAGGAGGGATATGGCATGGCCGGGCAGGACATTGAGCGTGCGGTCAGGGAGCGCATCATCCCGGTCCTGACAGACGACGGGGCGACGCGGATCGCGATATTCGGCTCCTGTGCCCGGGGGGAAGCAACCCCGGAGAGCGATATCGATATTCTCGTCCGCTTCGACCAGCCGAAAAGCCTCTTCCAGCTGGTGCGCACGGGGGACGAACTCGCCGCCGCCCTCCACCGGCATGTGGCCCTGGTGGGCGGGAAATCGGTCAGTCCCTCATATCGCCGGACCGAGACGCCGCGATGAAGTGGTGATATTCGGATGACCGGCAGGGATGCCGCCGGACCAACATCACATCCTCGAAGCCATCACCCGCATCGAAGATTCCTCGATGACGATGGTTCCGCCTCCCTTCACTTTCACCCCCCACCCCCCGATCCCTCTTAACCGATATTCACCCACCACACCGATCATGCGCTCTATTGATTTTCTCACCCACGACCACACCCTGTTTCGGGACCGGGAGGTGTTCGAGGCCGACTTCGTGCCCGAACAGTTCGGGCACCGTGAGGCCCAGGTCCGGGAGCTGGCCTTTCTGGCCGCGCCGGGGCTGGAGGGCAACACCCCGTCGTGTGCGGTCCTGCGGGGCCCGCCCGGGACCGGGAAGACGACCTCGGTGCTGCGGCTGTTTTCCGAGATCGAGGAGGCCACCCGGCGGCTGGCCCCGGTGCACGTCAACTGCCAGAACGAGCGGACCCGGTACGCGGTCTTCGCCCGGGTGCTCGAGCACCTGGCCGGCCACCCCCTCCCCACCACGGGAACCCCCCTCCCCGAGGTGCTGCGCCGGATCGCCCGCCGCTGCCAGGAGCGGAAATGCGCGCTGCTGGTCTGCCTGGACGACGCCAACTACCTTGCCGCCGGGGACGAGCTCAACGCCGTGCTCTCCACCCTGCTCCGCCTCCACGAGAGCTTCAGGAGCGTGCGGGCCGGGGTGTTCGCGGTGATCAGCGACATGGACCTCGACCTGCGCCGGGAGGTGGATGCACGGGTGTTCTCGGTCTTCCACCCGGCAGAGGTGCTCTTTCCGCCCTACACGGCCGACGAGGTGCATGAGATCCTGGCACAAAGGGTCGGGCAGGGGCTGTTTCCGGGGGCCATGGACCGCATCGTGGCCTTCGCCGGGGCGGAGGGCGACATCCGGGCCGGGATCGATCTCGTGCGAAAATCCGCCGAACACGCCGGGCGGGAGGGGCGGTACCGGGTGCTCGCGAGAGATGTGGTGGCCGTCGCGGGCCAGGTGCGGGCCCCGGCGCTGCGACGGATCGCCGCCCGCCTCCGGAAGCCCGAACGCGACCTGCTCGTTGTGCTCGGCCGCATCTCCGCCGCAGGCGGCGCGGCCATGGGCCCGGCGGAGGCGTACCGGGCGGTGCGGGAGGAGATCCCCCTCTCCTACACCACCTTCCGCGAGCGGCTCAAGACGTTCGAAAAAGACGGCATCCTGGCCCTGCCCCTCGTCGCCGGGGAGGGCCGGCGGCGGGAGATCGCCTTCCGCTACGATCCCATGGCGGTGATGGAGGCCTGCCAGGAGTACACGGTCCCCTGACAATGCCCAATGTCACCGCGGCACCGCCGGTTCCACGAATCGACAGCGTGAGAAAGCCGGAACCGGTTCGATGGTAACGCAACGTTCATAAGCCCCCTGGTTCCGCCCCCGCCCCTCCGCTCCACCCTTTTATGCGAGGCTTTCGGACGAAGTACCGGTGCCCCGGGAGCTACCGTTCCGGCATGCACCGGAAGGGGTGCACCCATGTGAATCCGAGGTTTTGCCATGCACACTCCCATGTTCAGGCTGTCCGGGACCGGCACTGCCGGCCCCGGCCTCTGCTGCCGGAAGTCGGCACCGCACAGGACTATGAAGAATGAAACGGGGGATCCGGCGCCGTATCGAGGCCCGGGCCCGCAGCCGCTCATCGGCAGCACCCGGAGGGACAACCCCATACTCCCGCAGCCCCCCCGGGGTGCTCGCCTGTGCCCAAAGTGAGCACCGGCCCGGTCCCCCTCTCCCTCATCCCCGGGCCCTCTCCGCCGGGATCCACCGCCACGGCAACGTCATCGCCGGGGTGCAGGTGCGCCGGCCCCGGCACCACAGCTACCGGCTGACCATCGATCTCGCCGGGGCGGAAGGAACGGAGGAATAGGCAGCCGTTCCCGGCTTCCAATGCCGGGGCAGCAGATCCCCTCACCTTTTTTCGATGGAGTGAACCGCAACACGCGATGCGGCCGTCCCGGTGAGAAGGAATACCACGGCTCCGGAGGGAGCAAGGTGCTTGATTGTACTCGAGCAAAGACGGGGATGTATGCTCGATTATAATCGAATGCACCGGCATGCCGGTGTCCCGGATGCCCGGATCGGCGCTCCGTGTTCCCGGTCAGGCGGCCTGTTTCTTCTTCCATTTCCCGCTGGACTCGTCTTTTTCGTATTCCTGCTTCACCGCGGCCCAGGCCACCTTGTGGGCCGTCTCCTCCCGGCTCGCATCCCCGCGGCGCTTCTCCGGGTCGCTGTACTGCTCCCAGGCGTTGTTGAACGCCGCCTGGTAGATCTCCCGGGCCCCTTTGGGCAGGTTCGATCGCACGCTTTCGGGCAGATCGTCGATGGTCTCGTAGGGCATGATGGTCACCTCGAGGGGGGATCGGGCGTCATGCTACTTAAAAGGTGATGCGGCCCGGGGCTGCTACCACGGGAAATCGGAGCATTGCTGCTTTTGGGGAATTTGAGCTTACCGTTCTGAAATCCTAATCTGGATGAGTAATAATCGCGATGAGTAATAGTAGCGCTCAGTACTGCGGAATTCACTCTCGCCTGTGCGTACACCATAATCTCACCTCAACACGCTCCGTTTCATGCCATTATTCTCTCTCCCCTCCATCCCGCGTTATACCAGCTCCCTCCTGCCGCCCCTCCCCTGCGGCCCCCGCCGGGTGCATGATCTGGTTTTTATAATACTACTGCTATAAAGCAGGGCATGCCAGCGGAAATGCGGCGTACGCCAAAGAAAATGAGCGAGCAGGTGATGAACTTCCTCCTCTCCGATCATCCGGAATCCGAGCAGAAGCAGATCCGGAACGCGGTCAGGAGTGCGGAGGATACGGGGAAGGGGGACTACTACATCTACGGGTTCGGCTCCTGGTACCACATCAACAACGGCCAGATCATGGGGCAGGGCAAAAACGGGCCGCTGCTCGACAACCGCAGCAAAAAAATGGAACGGCAGCCGAACGACCCCAACGCACAGGAATGGAAGCTGTTCGAAGGATAACCTCTCTTTGTGGAAAAGGCACCCGGCGACCGCAAAAGAAACGCCCCGGCGGTCCGTTGCGGCCACCGTCTCGGCGCGGGCGCGAGAGGAGGGCCCCGTCTCCCGGACCCGCTACGCGGCGTCCTCGCAGACCGCCGGGGGCATGCGCCACCTGCCGGCGGGCACGGTGATCTCGAACCGGGCCCCTCTTCCGGGCGTCCCCGTCTCCCGGATGGCCATCCCGGTGATGCCGAGGACCTCCCGCGCCAGGAACAGGCCGTAGCCGGTGTTCGTGCCGACGCCCTTCTCGAAAATCGCGTCTTTCATCTCCGCGGGCACGCCCCTGCCGTCGTCCTCGATCACGATCCGGCATCCTGCGTCCTGCGCATCGCAGCAGACCTTGATGCAGGTCACGGATTCGCCGTGGCGCAGGGCATTATCGAAGAGATTGACGAAGACCATCTCCAGCATGGGGTCGGCGAAGACCTCCACGGGCCCGGTGGCAACCGCGAGGCGGACTGCCCCCATGGTCGCCGTTGCCGCCGCCATCTGCACGAGCGATTCGACGGCGAACCATTCGGGGGCGACCATGCCGAGGTTCTCGTAGTCGCGGGAAAACGAGATCTGCCGCCGGATGGTGTCGACCGACCGGTGCAGGTAGTGCAGGTAGTCGTTCGTGGCGGGGTCGTCCGGCATGCGCTCTTCCAGCAGGGCAAGAAATCCCGCCATTCCCGTGGTCTGGTTGAGGATGTCGTGGCGCGTGATGCTGGAGAGCAGGGTCAACTTCTTGTTTGCCATCTTCAGGGCGTCGTGGTAGTGGTGCTCCTCTTCGAGATCGGCAGTATAGAGGGCATAGGCAATGTCCCCGGCGAGTTCGGCAAACACCGCCGTTTCCTCGTCATCGAGGGGGATCTCCCGGGGCACCACCACCTTGAACAGCCCGTAGAGGCGCCCCTGGTGTTCGAGCCGGCTGCCCATCACCTTCCACTCCTCCGCCGGTGCCGCGCACCCGGACACCCCCACGGTGCGGAGGAGCACCTCCCGGGAATCGAGCACGCGCCCCAGGTCCTCCGGCAGCATGCCGCCGCCACCCGCCTCCAGGAACGGCAGGACCTCTGCAATCACCCCTGCCGTTGCCGTACCGGTAATGGTGCGATCCCCGTCGACGAGCACGATGCACGCCCCCACATAGCCCCGGGTATCGACGAGGATATCGCAGATCCCCTGGACCATCCTGGCCCGGTTCGGCTCCTGGGTGATTGTCCTGTTGATATCCCGGATTGCGCCCAGCACCCTGTTGAGATGGCCGATTTTTTCCCGTGCCCGTTTCTGCTCGGTGATGTCCATGACCGAGACGATGAAGCGCTGCGTGCCCGGGATGCGGTCTGCGGTAAACAGCCCGTGCCTGACACACCCTCCCCCGTCGATCACCTCGGATTCAAACTGCCAGGGCCCCGGTGCGCGAGACTGCTCTCGTTCCCCGAAATATACTTTCAACCGTTCTTTTTCGTGGCCGGGGACGAAATCATGCCATTTCCGCAGGTTCTCCTCGTCGTCGCACCCGTACCCCAGGAGGTTCGCCGCGTGCGAATTGGCAAGGGAGATCGTGCCGTCGTCCTCGACGATGGCCATGGCGGTGCCGCTGTTCTCGAAGATGGCGCGATACCGCTCCTCGCTCTCCATGAGCACCCGCTCCGTCTCCCGCAGGTCGGTGATGTTCCGGATGGACTCGATACTCCCCACGAACGCCCCCTGTTCGTCGTAGATGGGTGTGGCCTTGCCCCGGAGGTATGCCTCCGTGCCGTCCGGCAGCCGGGTGTGCGTCTCCGCCACGAGGGCCTGCCCCTCCCGCCGGACATCGGTGTAATACCGCCCGATCACCGCATCCGGCTGGAACACCAGGTCGATCAGGATCGGCCTGCGCCGCTTGTAGAACGGATGGGCATAGGAATACGCGCCCGTTCCCACCATCTCTGCGGCGGGAATTCCGGTCAATTCCTCCATCGCCCGGTTCCAGGCCAGCACCACGCCCTCCCGGTCGATCGCCAGCGTCGCATCGGGCAGGAAATTGATGATGTCGGCCATGCGCCGCTCCGACCGCCGGAGCGCCTCCTGCGCCTCCTGCTGTTCGGTGATATCCACGACCACGCCGCGAAACCCGACGATGCTCCCTCCCTGCATGATGGGCGCCGAATAGATGGTCGCCGGGAAGGTGGTCCCGTCCCTGCGCAGGGCGGTGTACTCGTTGCCGCGGTTCGTGCGCCCCGCAAAACAGGCGCTGATATTGTGGTGTGCCCGTTCCCGCTCCTCCGGTACGACGGCCTCGATGACGGGCATCCCGCGCTCAAGGTCCTCCGGGGTGTAGCCGAACGTCTCGTATGCGTTCTGGTTGACAAAGGTGAACATGCACCGCGCATCCGCTTCGAACACGGTCACCGGCAGCAAATCGGCCAGTTCACGGAACCGCTGCTCGCTCCCCCGGAGGGCGTCCTCCGCCTCCCGCCAGACCGTGATGTCGCGGATGGATTCGATGGCGCCCGTCTCCTCCCCGCGGTCGTTGTAGAGCGGCGTCGCCTTGCCCCAGAGGACCGCCCGTCCCCCTCCGGGCCGGGTCATCACCGTCTCGGCCATGACGGCGTGCCCTTCCCGCGCGAGGGAGGGATACTGCTGCCGGATCACCTCGTCCGGCTCGGTGACCATGTCGATCAGGAGAGGCCGCCGGGCCTGGTAGAACGGGAGTGCGTACCCATAGTTCCCCTGCCCCAGCATCGCCGGTGCCGACACCCCGGTCAGTGCTTCCATGGCCTCGTTCCAGGCGATCACCGTCCCGGTGGCATCGATCGCGAACGTCGCATCGGGCAGGAAATTGATGATGTCGTTCATCCGCCGTTCGGATTCACGGATGTGCCGTTCGCTCTCCCGCAGCCCGGTGATATCCTCGACCGAGAGCAGCGCCAGGCGGGGGGACTTCCCCGGGCGCGCCAGTTCCCGGCCGTTCAGGAGCAGGCCCCTCCTGCCGCCGGCAGGCGACCCGTATTCGATATCAAGGTTCTCGATGGCGGCCTTCTCGGCGAAGAGAGCAGCAAGAGCGGTGCGCAGGTGCGGGATGTCCCACTGCCCGCCGCCCGCGCCGTACAACGAACCTCCCTCCACGCCGTCAGGGGTGAGGTGAAATGTGGTGTAAAAGGAGGGATTGGCAGACATGACGGTGAGGTGCTCATCGATCACCACCAGCGGCAGTGCCACCGCGTGCATGATGCTCTGGACATCCTCCATCGCCTCCCGGGTATCATGCAGGATCCGCAGGGTGGACTTCTTCTCCACCGCGGACCGGATCCGGTGCATGAGTTCGATGAATTCCGCTTTGGGGTATCGACCCTTCTGCAGATAATCATCCGCACCACAGGCGATCGCCCTGGTCATGGCCTCTTCGTCGCCTCTGTCGGTGAAGATGAGAAACGGGATATCCAGGCCTCGTCGGCGGACTGCCTGGAGAAACGCGAGCCCGCTCTGCGGGGGGATTTCGTAATCGGACACGATGGCATCGAACGTGGAAGATTCAAGTTTGCACATCGCCTCCTGCACCGAACGGGCGGTATCCACGCTGATGTCCCCGGCACGCTCGAGAAACGCCGTTGCCACAGAGAGAAGAATCTCCTCCTTATCCACGAGCAGTAGATGGATACACAACACCACCGGAAAAAGTTGGTATATTTCAATTATTTTTAATCGATTAATTATCTTTTCAGGAAAATATATAACCCCGAATGGAGCAATCAGATCCGGCGGGATCGCCCGGATCCGGGCGGTGCAGATTGCAGGGGTCCGCACCGCGAAGGATAGTGTTCCTGGGCTGGGGTGGGGGGAAATCCCCTTTCATTTTCTAAAACGCCGGAGATTTCTTATCTGATCCATCCGCTCGTCTCTTCTCCCTGTCACAACCCACCCTGACCAGCAATGATGCTCCGGCTGTTCCTCGCGCGGGATGATGTGGTATCGATTGCCGGTGGGAAAAAAACCTAAATATGAGTGTTCGGTATCCTTACCAATGGGAACGTTCGAATTTCCAGGACGATTCAATTGCTTCTTATTTCCCTCAGAAACCACTATTCTTCTCGTTTTTATCGTGATCTTTTCCGTGTTCGGCACGCTGTTTATCGTGAGTCCTGCCTCGTGGATCATCGAGGACCTTTATGGGATGCTGTTGAATACGCCACTCAGCATAGGAGCGCAGTTTCTCCCGGTTTTGATGGCAGCATTCGCCTTCATCGCTCTTTCTATTCATTCGGTTAAGCCATGGGCGGTGATTTGGAGAGAAGGGCTTATGCCACTCTCCTCGGTGCACCCCGAGATCGAACAGGAGATTGTGCAGCTTGCCGCATCGGTGGGGATTGCCAAACCATTCCGGGTTCTCTATTCCGCCGCCGCTTCATTTGAAATTTTGTAACTGTTCAGCCCCATCCCCATAATTTTGGATCTACCTCAATATTGTAGCACAATTACTAAACAGAGCACATAATGCCGATAGATCCTTATATAATGAGAGAATATTGTTTATTAGAGAGA
>Ga0209614_1001995_pt1 | contig 14148 bp, 12 predicted proteins | sample BlaSprsedimmetaG_FD_185484 | JGI IMG/M metagenome (GOLD analysis project Ga0209614, IMG submission 185484) | Hot spring sediment bacterial and archeal communities from California, USA to study Microbial Dark Matter (Phase II) - Blank Spring... ... | reverse complement strand
AGCCGTATTTATTATAAAAATAAATCTGTGTTTAGTTTTCTTTGCAGGCAATTCCCTATGAGATAGGGCTTCGAAAGTCAAGTGTTTTTCTGATTGTTATACCACTGTATTTGCCGGCAAATGCCCCTGATTATCTTCACATCGCGCGCCAAAAGAGAGGTGCGGTTGAAAAGCCTTCTAATATGCGTCATCCAGTAATCGGGGTTTTGCGGATTTAAAAAACCTATCCTTGTTAAAACTGTTTTTATCTGTTCGTACATATCTTCCAGTTCGGATGAGCGAGCCAGCTTCGGCGGTATTTCCGCGCACGCGGGAAGAGAAGCGAGCAATATTTCATAGCACATGATCATTACCGCGTGGGAAAGATTAAGCGATGTAAATTTTCGTGAGGAGGGAATAACAACAACCGCGTGACAATAACGGAGTTCATCGTTAGTCAGTCCTGTATCTTCCGGACCAAACATCAACGCTACTTTATTGTTTTGAGAAACAGCCGTGATTTTTTCCGCTATTGTTCGCGGTGTAAAAAAAGGTCCGCGCGCGGCGCCCTTTCTTGCCGTAGTGCCGACAATATAACTAAATTTATCCAGAGCTGCGCGGATATCATCCACATATTTGATTTTTTCTACAACATCCGCCGCCAGATGCGTGGAGCGCTTTTTGATTTCTTCCTGATCATATTTTGCGGATCCTGCCACTACCAGATTACTAATGCCCATGTTTTTTGCCGCGCGCGCCGCGGCGCCAATATTTCCCGCGTATTTGGGCTTTTGCAGAATTACGCTTATATTTTTTGTTTTGGCCGGTAAATCCATTGATGCGCCTCCATCCCTAATTTCTGTATCACATAAATATCCCGGGCTCATTTAATTTATTTGCCGTCGGGCCGTCTTTTTGGTATCCAAAACTCATGGACAGAAACTTTCTAAAACAAAACGCCCGGCAATTAGGAACTGTTTTAAGCAATTTCCAGCTTGATAAATTTGAAACATATCAAAAAGAGTTATTGTCCTGGAATAAAAAATTTAATCTTGTTTCCGAAAAATCCGCGCAGGAAATTGTTGACCGGCATTTTCTCGATTCACTCACGGCGCTGCGCTTCATCGAAAAAAAAAATGCCCGCATGCTCGATATCGGCAGCGGCGCCGGGTTCCCCGGCGTTCCCTTAAAAATCGCCCTGCCATCACTGGAGCTCATTTTAATGGAAAGCAACCGGAAAAAAGTGTCTTTTTTGAAGCATATCATCAGAGAATTGTCCCTGGAGCAAACCTCTGTCGCCCATTGCCGCGCCGAGGAAGCCCTGAAAACCGGATTATGGCAGGAGTCCTTTGACATTATCATCTGCCGCGCCGCTTTTCACCTGCCGGAATTACTCCGCCTGAGTGCGTTTTTTCTTGCCGAAAAAGGATTTTTTATCGCCCTCAAGGGAGAAGATGTTAAAACTGAACTTTCCCGCTGTGTCAATAAAACCACAGCGCATAAATTATTTGAGCTATTTCAATATGATATAAATACTTATCCACAAGGTAAAAAGGGTAAAATTATTGTGGGGAATAAGCTCAAAAAGGACAAAAAAAACTTCTAAAAAGGTTTGTTTTGTGCTAGTTGTTACTGCAGTTTTTTCCAAAGATATTTCAGGAAGACACTAAGCTAATAAATGAATAATATTATATGCATAGCCAATCAAAAAGGCGGTGTCGGTAAAACAACTACGGCTATTAATCTTGCTTCTTCTTTAGCTGCTGCGGAAAAAAAAACATTGCTCATTGACGGCGACTCCCAGGGCAACGCAACCAGTGGTATGGGAATTACCATCAATGGCAATAATTTGTATCACGCCCTCATTGGCCAGGCAAAACTAGAAGAAGTCATTTGTCCTACAGCGATCCCGCACCTGGACATTGTCGCTTCCAACCAGGATTTAATCGGTGTGGAAGTTGAATTTATCCAGATGGAAGACAGGGAAAAGCGTCTGCGGCATTTGCTTAAGTCGCTGGACAAGCAATACGATTTTATCATTATCGACTGTCCTCCTTCTTTGGGTTTTATGACGGTCAACGCTCTGGTGGCGGCGGATTTTCTGATCGTGCCCCTGCAGTGCGAGTATTTTGCCATGGAAGGGTTGGGGTATTTGCTCAACACTGTCCGGCTGGTCAAGACCAGGCTCAATCCCGAGCTGGCGCTGAGGGGAATATTGCTGACGATGTTCGACCCGCGTAATTTGCTTTCGCACCGGGTTACGGAAGATGTAAAAAAGCATTTTGGAGAAAAGGTGTTCAAAACAATTATTCCGCGCAATGTGCGGCTTTCGGAAAGCCCCAGCCACGGCTTGCCGATAATACTTTACGATATCAAATCACGCGGCGCCGTGGCCTATATGGAATTGGCGCAGGAAATCATCGAAGGGGGTCTCTAATTCATGGCGCAAAAAAACGCACTCGGCAAAGGTCTCGGCGCCATCCTGCCGGACCTGCTCACCGATATAGACAAAAAGCCCTCTTCTGCTACCTGCGGAATAGAGGAATTGCAGCCTAACCGCTTTCAGCCGAGGAAAAATTTTAACGATGAAGAACAGAAAAAACTGGTCGCTTCCATAAAAACAAGCGGCATTATCCAGCCGATTATCGTCCGCAGGGCGGCAAAAGGTTATGAAATAATTGCCGGCGAGAGACGTTGGCGTGCAGCCCAGGCGGCGGGCTTAAAGGATGTGCCCATTGTCATTCGCGATGCGACGGATAAAGATTCGGCGGAAATTTCCTTAATCGAAAATATCCAGCGCGAAGAATTAAACCCTCTGGAAGAAGCTGCTGCGTACGTTACGTTGACGGAAAATTTTTCATTATCTCAAGAAGAAATATCTACGCGTGTCGGCAAAGACCGCTCCACTATCGCCAACACCATGCGTCTTTTGAAATTGTCGGCCAAAGTAAAAGCCGCTTTAGTGGACAAAAAGATTTCCGCCGGTCACGCACGTTGTCTTTTAGCCTGCTCTTCCGTAGAAGAGCAATTGGCCGCTCTTGACGCAATTTTAAGAATTTTAAGAAAAGATCTGAATGTGCGGGAAACGGAGAATTTGATTAAAAACCTGAAAAAGCAGCCCGCCGGTAAAAAGCGCAGCGTCAGGGACCGCTTTTTGGCAGATCTGGAAAAATCTATAAGCGCTAAACTAATCGCCAAAGTGCAAATCAAAGGCACACCGAAGAAGGGTGCCATCGAGATCAAATACAATACCATGGAGGAATTAAACAGGCTTTCAGGCCGGATTCTCGATGATTTGGATTAAGGCAAAAGAATCGTCTTATCAACAGTTGTTGATATGTTGTTTATAAAAGGGTTTTAAATGGAAGCTGTTTGGGAAAAAACTACTAACTTTATTCAGGAAAAGCTGAGTAAGCAGAATTTTGATACATGGATAAAACCAATCAAAATCGCGTCATTGGAAGATAAATGTGTTCAGCTTGTTGTTCCTAACAGATTTTTCAAAGACTGGCTCATGGATAATTACATCACTACAATTAAGCAATCATTGAGGCATGTTATCGGTTTGGATGTGGATATAGTGCTTTCTGTATCAAAAAGCAAAGATGCTCCCGTGCCGTCAACAGAGGCTGGCCCCATCCGGCCAAAAGGCTCTTTGGCTGTTGCCCAAGCAAAAACAAATAAGAATATCAGCTTAAATAATAATTATACTTTTGAACGCTACGTTGTCGGCCCCTGCAACCAGTTTGCCCATGCCGCGTCCGTCGCCGTGGCCAAGCAGCCGGCAAAAAACTATAACCCGCTGTTTATTTATGGAGGCTCCGGCTTGGGCAAAACTCATTTGCTCAATGCTATCGGCCTTCTTGCTGCCTCCATGCACCCAGAAATCAATGTTATGTATGTTTCCGCCGAGGAATTTATGAATGACATGATTAATTCTATCCGCTATGACCGCATGCCCAAGTTCAGGGATAAATACCGAAATATAAGCTGTTTGTTGATTGACGATATTCATTTTTTAGCCGGTAAAGAAAGAACGCAGGAAGAATTTTTTCACACATTCAACACCTTGCATGATTCCGGGAAGCAAATAGTCGTTACGAGTGATAAATTTCCCAAGGATATTCCTAACCTGGAGGGAAGATTGCGCTCACGTTTTGAGTGGGGTTTAATCGCTGATATCCAGCCGCCGGAAACAGAAACAAAAATAGCCATAATAGAGAAAAAGATGCAGGAAAACAAAATTAAGCTTCCTGCTGCTGTTTCTCAATACATTGCATCGCACGTCGAATCGAATATCCGCGAGCTGGAAGGCTTTCTGATACGAGTCAGCGCATATTCTTCTTTAACGGGCAGGGAAATTGATTTGCAATTAGTGAAAGAAGTTCTTAAAAATCTTGTCAGGCAAAATAACCAGGAAGATGTTTCTGTTGAGGAAATCATCAAGGTTGTAGGGGGTAAGCTCAATATTAAAATCTCCGATATCAAGGCTCATAATAAAAATAAAAACCTCGTTTTTGCCCGTCAACTCGCCATGTATCTGGCGAGAAAGCTTACAAATCTGTCTTTTCCTGATATCGGGCATAAAATTGGAGGCAGAGATCATTCCACTGTAATCTACGCCACAAATAAAATTTCCAGAAAAATAGAAAGTGATTCTAAATTACAAAACCTAATAAGTGAAATAGAAGATGCGATTATCCACAAAGCATAACTTTTTATAAAGAAATTTATCAACAGGGTAAAATATCACATACAATGAGAAATATTAATTAATTATTTTTTTTAAACATATAAACAATTACTATTACTATTACTAATTTATATTAATGTAAAAGAATAATAATAAAATATAAAGGGGGAAGGTTTAAAAATGAATTTTAAAATTAATAGAAACACCTTTCTTGATGGAATTCAAAAAACTTTAGGAATTGTTGAAAAAAAGACTACTTTGCCGATTTTGAACAATGTTCTTTTAAAAACCGAACAAAATAAACTCAAGATAATCGCCACTGATAGAGAAATTAGTTTAATTTCTGATTATGAAGCGGATATTATCGAAAAAGGGGAGATAACAATTTCCGCAAAGAAACTTTCGGAGATGATCAGGGAGATACAGGGAGAGGTAATTGATTTTACATGCGCCAATAACACTGTAAGGGTATCATGTCAAAGAGCTGTTTATAAAATACCCGGATTACCCTCGGAAGACTTTCCCGAGGTAACCGACGACAGAAACGTTAAATTATACGATATTCAAGGTGTCTTGATTAAGGATTTAATAAATAAAACTTCATTTGCCATGGCCTTGGATGAGATGAGAAGAAACTTAAACGGAGTATTGATTGAGTTTTTTTCGGATGAGTCAAAAAATATATTACGCATGGTAGCGACTGACGGCCATCGTCTGGCAGTGGCAAAAAAAGAAATTTTAAATTCTTTTGTGGAAATAGAAAAAGGAATTATTGTTCCGCGCAAAGGGCTGATGGAAATAAAGAAAATTATAGACGAAGAGGAAAAAGTACAAATAGGTTTAAATAACAACATGTTTATAGTGAAAACACAAAACACCATATTAAAAGTTAGCTTAGTGGACGCGGATTACCCGGATTACAAAAGAGTAATACCTGCCGAAAAAGGAGTTGGAATTGTTTTGGAAAGGGAGCCGTTTATGCACGCGTTAAGACGAATGAGCGTGGTTTCTTCAGAGCGTTATAGCGGGGTAATTTTGTCTTTTGCACAAGGGAAGCTGACTTTGAATTCAACTAATCTTGATGTCGGAGAAGCAACTGAAGAAATTGATATAATTTACTCAGGTGAAGAATTAGATGTCGGATTTAATGTTAATTATTTAATGGACGCAATTTCCGCGATTGATCAAGATGGTGTTTTGCTTGAACTAGGATCAGGAATAAAGCCTTCGGTTGTCAGGCAGACGGAAGGGGATGATTACATTTGTATCGTTATGCCTTTAAAAATATAAGAAGAGTAAGGGAGTGAAAAATAATTATGCCGCACAAGTATGATGCCGACAGTATAAAAGTTCTCGAAGGATTGGAAGCGGTGCGAAAAAGGCCGGCCATGTATATCGGCTCCACCGGAAAGGAAGGCTTGCATCACCTGGTTTATGAAGTGGTCGATAACAGCATAGATGAAGCCTCGGCCGGCTATTGTGATACGATTAACGTTAAAATCAGAGTTGATAACAGTATTGTAGTGGAAGATAACGGGCGTGGTATTCCCGTGGGAATGCATAAAACTGAAAAAGTTTCTGCGGCGCAAGTTGTGATGACGAAGCTCCACGCAGGGGGTAAGTTTTCACACGATGCCTACAAGGTTTCTGGCGGGTTACATGGCGTGGGAGTTTCTGTGGTTAATGCCTTGTCGCAAATGTGTGAACTGGAGATACGCCGGGAAGGGCACCTCTACCGGCAGACCTATAAACGAGGAGTTCCGGATGGTCCGCTGGAAGTGATCGGAAAAACAAAGGGGCATGGCACAAAAGTAACTTTTTTGCCGGATGATAAAGTTTTTGAGGATACTGAATTTAGTTTTGATACTATTTCAAACCGCCTTCGTGAACTGGCCTTTTTGAATTCCGGCGTAAAAATTATTATTACTGATGAGCGCACGGATAAAAAAAATGAATTCTTTTATAAAGGAGGCATAGTCTCTTTTGTTGAATACATTAACCGTAACAAAAAAGTTTTACATAAGAATCCTATTTATATTTCTGGTGAAAAAGATGATTGTTTCGTGGAGGTAGCCCTGCAATATAATGATACTTATCTGGATAATATATTCGCTTTTGCCAACAGTATTAACACAACTGAAGGCGGCACGCATTTAATCGGTTTTCGTTCCGCACTGACACGTGTTTTTAATAACTACGCGTCAAGCAATAAATTGATTAAAGACGGCAAAGAGTCCCTGCGCGGCGAGGATTTGCGCGAGGGATTGGCCTGTGTTATCAGCGTAAAAGTGCAAAATCCGCAGTTCGAAGGTCAGACGAAAACAAAATTAGGTAACAGTGAAGTGCGCGGCCTCGTGGAAGGCATTGTTTACGAAAAAATCGGCAGTTTTTTGGAAGAAAATCCTTCGATCGCGAAACAAATTCTCAACAAGTGCCTGGAAGCAGCCCGTGCCCGGGAAGCGGCCAGGCGCGCCCGCGAGCTGACCAGACGCAAGAGCGCTCTGGAAGTAGGCGCCTTGCCGGGAAAACTGGCGGACTGTCAGGAAAAAGATCCGGCGCTTAGCGAAATTTACCTGGTCGAGGGAGATTCGGCGGGAGGTTCGGCCAAGCAGGGTCGCGACAGAAAAAATCAGGCGATTTTACCTCTTCGCGGTAAAGTCTTGAACGTGGAAAAAGCGCGCTTCGATAAAATGCTGCAAAATGAGGAAATCAAACTGATTGTTACCGCCCTGGGTACCGGCATCGGCACCGGTGATTACGACGTGAGCAAGCTCCGTTATCATAAAGTGATTATCATGACGGACGCAGATGTTGACGGATCACATATCAGAACTCTTTTACTGACTTTCTTTTTCCGGCAAATGCGCGAGCTAATCGAAAGGGGATATTTGTTTATCGCCCAACCGCCGCTGTTTAAAATAGTGGACAAAAAGACAGAGCTCTACATTCAGGACGAAGAAAGAATGAGGAATTACATCCTGGAAAACGGCGTGGCTAAAGCCAGCCTGGTGATGGATGACGGCAGCCGCTTTCCCGCCACCGGTAATAAATTATTGAATTTGATTAAAAAGATAATGCGCATCGAAGACCTGTTGGATCGTTTTGAAAAAGAGCGGCGTGACAGAAACGTGCTGCGCATTTTAGCGGGTGACCCGGCGCTTAAAGAAAGTACTTTTAAAAACGAAAAGAACCTGCAGGCGGTTGCGAAGAGAACCCTTAAAGCGCTCAAAAACGGCGTGGCCGATTTTAAACTTGAGCAGGATTTGGATCACGGCGGTTATAAAATAAATTTTTCCCTTAAGAAAAACGGACAGACAGCAATTACCTGTATGGATGGAGAAGTGTTTCGGTCGCCGCAGTTTACGGAAATAAGGTCATTGCTGGAGCAGGTTTCCATTCTGGGCGAGCCGCCTTACCGTGATGTCGCGGAAGACGCGAAAAACCCGGTAATTCTGGAAAGCTCCAAGGCGTTGGTTGAGCGCATCTTGAGTATCGGCAAAAAGGGAATAGCTCTTCAGCGCTACAAAGGTTTGGGTGAAATGAATCCCGAACAACTCTGGGAAACTACGATGAATCCGGAAAAAAGGACAATGTTGCAAGTTACGGTGGACGACGCAGTTTTGGCCGACCAGATATTTACTACGCTGATGGGAGATCAGGTAGAGCCTCGCCGTGATTTTATTTATAGAAATGCCCTGGATGTTTCCAATCTGGACATTTAAATCCGACGATTACATTAATATAATGAATTTCTGAAAGACTACTTAAAGCTAAAAGAGGATGAGGTAAAATGGAAAAGGATATCCACCAGAAACCGACTAAGGTGAATATAGAAGACGAAATGAAAAAATCCTACATGGATTACGCCATGAGCGTGATCATCGGCAGGGCCATTCCTGATGTCCGTGACGGTTTAAAGCCGGTGCACCGCCGTGCTTTGTATTCCATGTACGAAATGGGAAATCGCTACAACAGGCCTTATAGAAAATCAGCCCGTATCGTCGGTGATATTATCGGTAAGTATCATCCACATGGGGATGTCGCGGTTTATGATACAGTGGTGCGCATGGCGCAGGATTTTTCCATGCGCTACATGCTGGTCGACGGCCAGGGAAACTTCGGTTCCATCGACGGTGATCCTCCGGCGGCGATGCGCTACACGGAAGTCAGATTGGCACGAATTGCCGAAGAAGTTCTTGCCGATTTGGATAAAGACACCGTTGAATTTGTGCCCAACTACGATGAATCTCTGCAGGAGCCGTCACTTTTGGCGACGCGCATACCATTGCTTCTACTCAACGGCTCATCGGGAATTGCCGTGGGTATGGCCACGAATATTCCGCCGCATAATCTGACGGAAATCGTTAACGGCACCATCGCCTGCATAAAAAATCCCGATATTACAATCGAAAAGCTGATGAAACATATTCCCGGCCCCGATTTCCCCACGGCGGGTTTTATTAACGGCCGGGAGGGAATTCTTTCCGCGTATAAAACGGGACGCGGCATTATCAAAATGCGAGCGCGCGCGATAATTGAAAAAAACGCCCGCAATGACAGGGAAACCATAGTTATCACGGAACTGCCTTATCAGGTGAACAAAGCTTCTCTGATTGAAAAAATATCTGATCTGGTACGCGACAAGAAAATCAACGGCATTAGCGATTTGCGCGATGAATCAGACCGCGACGGTATCCGCATCGTTATTGATTTAAAGCGCGACGAAAACTCCCCGATTCTCCTGAACCAGCTTTACAAACTAACGCCGATGGAGTCATCCTTCGGCATTATCATGCTGGCGATATCAAACGGCCGTCCGCTGGTTTTAAACCTTAAAGAAATAATCGAAAAATTTATCATGTTCCGCAGGGATGTGGTTGTGCGGCGCACCGAGTTTGATCTGGCGCGTGCCAAGGAGAGGGCGCATATTTTGGAGGGTTTGATTATCGCGCTGAAAAATATCGACGCGATTGTCGCTCTGATTAAAGCGGCGAAAAACCCGCAGGAAGCCTCAGAGAAACTTTGCACCAAATTCGGCCTGTCCGAAATTCAGGCCAAGGCCATACTGGAGATGAGACTACAGCGTCTGACCGGGTTGGAACGCGCGAAAATCGACGAGGAATACAAGGAAATAAAAACCCTGATGGCAAAACTGGAAGGCATTCTGGCCGATTCACAGAAAGTATTACAGGTAATTATCGATGAGCTAACCGAGATAAAAGATCGCTACGGCGATGAACGCCGCACGGAAATTGTCGCCAGCAGCAAAGATATCGATATAGAAGACATGATTGTGGAAGAAGACATGGTGGTAACTATTACCCACGCCGGCTACATCAAGAGAAATCCGGTGAGCCTGTATCGCAGCCAGCGGCGAGGCGGGCGCGGCAAGGTCGGCATGGGCACCAAAGAGGAAGATTTTGTCGAAAAAATATTTATTGCCTCAACGCACCACTACCTTCTTATTTTTACCAGTACCGGCAAGGTTCACTGGCTTAAAGTGCATCAAATACCTCAGGCAGGAAGAGCCGCCAAGGGCAAAGCAATAGTTAACATGATTAATATGGGGCCGGGTGAACGCCTCAGCGCTACCTTGCCGGTGCGCGACTTTGAAGATGATAAATACGTGGTAATGGTCACGAAAAAAGGAACGATTAAAAAAACAGCGATTTCCGCGTATTCGAATCCGCGCTCCGGCGGTATCATCGCCATTTCCATTGAAAAGGGCGACGAACTGGTCGATGTGAAATTAACCACAGGCAAACAGGATATCTTTTTGGCCACGCGCCGCGGTCTGGCGATACGTTTCGCGGAAGACGGTGTACGCGATATGGGACGCACAGCAAAAGGTGTGCGCGGTATCAGTCTGGGCAAAGACGACGAAGTTGTTGGCGTGGACATTCCGGCGAAAGACACCTACATTCTTACGGTTTCCGAAAAAGGATTCGGCAAGTGCACGCCGATTGACGAATATCGCCTGCAGAGCCGCGGCGGCAAAGGCACCTTTAATTTAAAAATAGTACCCAAGGTCGGCAACGTTTCCGGTGTTCTGCAGGTAGAGGGCGAAGAACATGTCATGCTCATCAGCAACGGAGGTAAAGTTATTCGGCTGAAGGTAAATGAGATACCGATTAATCACCGTGCCACGCAGGGTGTCAGGTTAATTGACCTGGATGCAAAGGAAAGGCTCGTCGGCGTGGCCCGCACAACGGCGGAAGCGGAAGATGCAGTCAATGGTTCAGAAAATGACGACGAGGCAGAAGAATAATACAAGCTAAAGTCGTGCAATGAAAGGTAAAAAGCCCCTGGCTGTAACAGCCAGGGGCTTTTTTATGCCGCCGGAACTTGTTTTTAGCTTGTAATTTATTTATAGTCTTTTAATGAAAAAATATAAAATACTTGATCATACCGCCGATATCGGCGTTGAAGTATGGGGTAGCACAAAAGAAGAGGCGTTCGCCGCGACCGTTGAAGCGATGTTTGATTTAATCGCGGATAACAAGAGCGTCAATGCGCGGGAGGAACAAAAGCTTTCCGTAAGCGGCGCGGATACGGCTGATGTGCTGATTAATCTTTTGCGCGAAGCCCTTTATCTTTTTCACGGCAAATCCTGGCTTTGTAAAACGTGCGAAATACTGGAGATGGAAGAAGACAAAATTACCGCGCGACTTAAGGGTGAACCCTATAACGTGAAAAAGCATCAGCTGAAAATGGAAATCAAAGCTGTTACCTACCACACGCTGAAAATCGAAAAACGCGATCAAGGCTGGCGCGCCAGGGTGATTTTTGATGTCTGAACTGAAAATGCAAAGATTAGATGACAACCGTGTGCTGATCCCGCAGTCGGGCAAAATGCGCGTGCCGGGCATCATCTACGCCAACGATAAAATTTTTGAACTTTTAAAAAGCGACGAGAGCGCCAAGCAGGTGGCCAATGTCGCCTGCCTGCCGGGCATTGTGAAATATTCACTGGCGATGCCCGATGTCCACTGGGGTTATGGTTTTCCCATTGGCGGCGTGGCGGCTTTTGACATGGATAGCGGCATTATTTCGCCAGGCGGCGTGGGCTACGATATCAACTGCGGCTGCCGCCTGATGACCACAAATTTGACGCTTGGCGATATCAAAGCAAAACTCGATGTGCTGACCACGGCGCTCTATCACGGCATTCCCTCTGGTGTCGGCTCGAAGGGATTTGTAAAATTATCCGGCAAAGACCAGAAGAAAGTTCTGGAAGAAGGATCTGTATGGGCGGTGAAAAATGGTTTTGGCCACCCAGAAGATTTGGAGGCCACAGAAGACGGCGGTATGATGCCGGGCGCTGATTTCGAGCAGGTATCCGCCCGAGCTCTGGAGCGCGGAAAAGAGCAGCTGGGGACGTTGGGCTCCGGCAATCACTTTCTGGAAATAGAAATAGTGCAGGAAATCTTTGATGAAAAAGCCGCCGAAGCTTTTGGCCTGCAAAAGGGGCAAATTGCCGTGATGATTCACAGCGGCTCGCGAGGCATGGGCTATCAGGTCTGCGACGATTATCTGGCGCTGATGGTCAAGCACGCCGCTCAAACGGGCATTGAACTTCCTGACCGGCAGCTTGCCTGCGCTTATCTAAAATCTCCGCGCGGGCAAAATTATATGGCCGCGATGGCTTGCGCCGCGAATTACGCCTGGGCTAACCGGCAATTGCTCATGCAGCAGACACGTCAGATTTTTGAAAAAACGCTGCAGCTATCGCCGCGCGATTTAGCCATGCGGCAGGTTTTCGATGTTTGCCACAATATCGCCAAGATTGAATCGTTTGAAGTTGAGGGGAAAAACAAAAAATTATGTGTGCACAGAAAAGGCGCGACGCGCTCTTATCCGGCGGGACATGATGCGTTGCCTGCCCGCTACAAAAGCGTCGGCCAGCCGGTTTTAATCCCCGGTGATATGGGCACAGGCTCTTTTGTTCTGGCCGGCCAGCAAAAAGCGATGGAGGAAACTTTCGGCTCCGCCTGCCACGGCGCGGGGCGCGTAATGAGCCGCACACAAGCCACAAAAGCCAGCCGGGGCAGATCTATCGCGAAAGAACTTGCCCAAAAAGGCATTTTGGTGATGGCATCCAGCAAAGGGACACTCAAAGAAGAAATGCCCCAAGCTTATAAGAATTTACAGGATGTCGTGCAGGTGATGCACGACGCGGGTATTGCCAGAAAGGTGGCGAGGCTGAAAGCAATAGCCTGTATTAAAGGCTAGGCTCCAACCATTGCTTATTTATATGAACATAGAAGGCGCCGCAGCCCGGCGTATGCCGGGTGGCGAAGTAATTAAATGTACTTTGTCGTTTTCGTGCAAGCGAAGCGCGACACGGGGAGCCATTGTTCTGTCAGTGCGCCCGGCAGCCGCCGGGTAAAAATCTGCTTCTGGCAGGTGAATCAATCGCGTTGTCATTCCGGGCTTGACCCGGAATCCAGGCGTCGTCCCGGCGAAAGCCGGGAACCAGTATATAGCAATATCACTGGATGCCGGATTCAGCTTGTCCCCGACCTGCTCGGGGATCCGGCATGACAATGAATAATAGAAATAAATTGACATTTTTATTCAGTCGACATAAGAACCTTCGTTAATTATTGGAGACAACAAATGACCGAAATCATATTTGACGAAAACGAGGATTGGGAAAAACGCACTTTGTGTAGTGATGAATCCTGCATCGGCGTTATCGGCGCGGATGGCCGTTGTAAGGAATGCGGCAAGGTTTATGCGGGAAAATTGCCGGAAGGTCACAGCACGCCAAACAGTAAACCCGCGGCCGCGCCGGAAAAAGTTCAGCCGCAAAAAGAATCTGATGATGATTGGGACAATCGTGTTTTATGTTCAGACGAGGCTTGCATCGGCGTTATCGGCGCGGATGGCAAGTGCAAAGAATGCGGTAAACAAATCAAATAAAAATTTATTCTAAGGAGATAATTTCTTAGGCAGCTTTTTTTGATTTTCCAAGCCCGGCATGCAGTTTTAACCCCATAGCGTTTACCACTTTCAAAATAGTTGAAAACTCCGGATTTCCTTCCGGGGATAACGCTTTGTATAAGCTTTCTCGACCCAGGCCGGTTTCGTTGGCTATCTGAGTCATACCTTTGGCTCTGGCAATATCTCCAAGCGCCGCCGCTATTAATGCGGGGTCATTTTCTTCCAAAGCTGCATCCAGATACGCGGCTATATCCGCTTTTGTTTTAAGATGATCGGCAGCATCCCAAATTTTAGTTTTTTCTTTTTTCATTTTTTTATTCCTCAATTTTCTGCGCCAGCTGTATGGCTTTTTTAATATCATTACTTTGGGTTGTTTTATCACCACCAGCAAGTAGAATGATTAGGCACTCTCAACCTTTTAGCGCAACACTTGTAGGTATACATCACAAGGTTTTTCCCAGTTCAAGATTTTTCTCGGTCTCCCATTTAACATATTCTGGACTTTTTTAATCTCGCGGCGGCTAACTTTA
>Ga0209614_1001994_pt1 | contig 14148 bp, 9 predicted proteins | sample BlaSprsedimmetaG_FD_185484 | JGI IMG/M metagenome (GOLD analysis project Ga0209614, IMG submission 185484) | Hot spring sediment bacterial and archeal communities from California, USA to study Microbial Dark Matter (Phase II) - Blank Spring... ... | reverse complement strand
GTAATTATTGACCACTGAAGGACCTTCTGCATGGTTTCACGGACGGACTATGATATAGCCATCATCGGCGGCGGGATTGTCGGCCTGGCGTCCGGCTATAAGATCGCCCGCAGCCACCCGAATCTGAGGATCGGGCTTTTTGAGAAAGAGGCGGAGTTGGCCACCCATCAGACGAGGCACAACTCCGGCGTCATCCATTCCGGGCTGTACTACAAACCAGGCTCCGAAAAGGCCCTGACATGCACGGCGGGGCGGCGCGAGCTGGTGGAATTTGCCGCAGAGCACGGGATACCCCACCAAATCTGTGGGAAGATCGTTATTGCCACGGCCCCGGAGGAACTGGAGCGGCTGGAGTCTCTCTATGAGCGGGGCCAAAGCAACGGCGTTGAGGGGCTGGAGCGGCTGGATGGCGATGGGATCCGGGCCATCGAGCCTGCCTGCGCGGGGATTGCGGGTCTGAAGGTGGCGTGCACGGGCATCATAGATTTCGTGGCGGTGGCCAGGAAACTGGGCGAGCTGATTACCGAGTCGGGGTCGCAAAACCGCGTTCTGACATCGCACGAGGTCCGGGTGCTGGATCGACACGACTATTTCACGCGGGTTGTGACGAACCAGGGGGCCTACGATACGCGGTTTATCATTAACTGTGCGGGCTTGCAGTGCGACCGCGTGGCGGTAATGGACCAGATTGATCCGGGCGTGCGGATCATCCCGTTTCGCGGGGATTACTATGAGTTGACGGAGGCCGCGGCCGGCAAGGTCCGGGCCCTGATATACCCCGTGCCGGATCCGGCGTTTCCATTCCTGGGGGTGCACCTGACGCGGATGCTCGACGGTTCGGTGGAGTGCGGGCCGAACGCCGTTCTTGCCCTCAAGCGGGAGGGCTACAGCCGCCGGGCCTTCAGTTGGCGCGACACCTGGCAGGCCCTGACATACAGCGGCACGCTGAGGCTGTTCCTGCGGCATTGGAGGTATGGCCTGGACGAATGTCGCCGGGCACTGTCGCGCAGGCGATTTGCCCGCGATGTGCGGCGATTGGTTCCCGAGATTACTGAGACGGACCTCAAACCGGGCAAGTGTGGCATCCGGGCGCAGGCCGTGGGACCCCGGGGTGAACTGGTGGATGATTTCCACATTGTAACGGGCGTCCGGTCGGTCCACGTGCTCAATGCCCCCTCGCCGGCGGCGACAGCGGCGTTGGCCATCGGCGAGCGGATACGCCGGATGGCGCAGCGGCATTTCGGGCTTGACAGTGGAGATGGTAAGACCGCTGCCGAACAGCCGCCGCGGGCGGAACCGGATAAGGCAGGCAAACGCAAGGGCCGCAAGGGCGGTAGGTAATTGGCGGGATGTTGTCATGGTGGATGTAGCGAACAAGGATTACATTACCGTCGTGCAGTGCGACATCGTGATGGAGCGGTGCAGCGGCTACGGCTGTGAGCGGTCCTTCTTCCAGCGGACAGGGGGCTTCGCGGCGTACCCAAAGGACAGGCCTTATCGCATTGTGTACATGACGTGCGGCGGATGTTGCGGAAGGGCGGTTCAGAGGAAGCTGACGAATCTCGTACGGCGGCTGCGTAAGGACGGCATCTCGAAAGACCAGATTGTCGTGCAGCTCTCATCCTGCATGACAAAGGACAATTTTCATGCCCCGCCGTGCCCGCATCTGGAGTACATCAGGACGTTGATCGGACGGGTTGGGCTGGATGTGTGCAGTGATACACTGGTCCATCCACTGAGCGAAAAGCGGCGAGGTGAGGGCCGCTACGGCTGTGGGGGCTGACCATGACCGGCGACCAGACGGGAAGCCTGTTCGGGGATACGCCTTCGGGCGGGTCGAGGGCGGATCGGACTGAACCGGCGTGCAGTCATATCGTGCGGGTGGCGCTGGAGTCGGGGGCGGATAGCGAGTTTGACTATTTTCTGTCGGACGATCTGTGGCCGGTTCGGGCGGGCCAGCGGCTAAAGGTGCCGTTTGGGCGGTCCAACAAGACCGAGACGGCATTCTGCACGTGTGCGGAGGTCGCCCGTGAGGATTCGTTTATCGCCGTCGAACGCCGGTCGCGGCTCAAGTGCGTCCTTGAGGTGGTGGACGACCAACCGCTGATTAACGAGCGCCTCATGGAGCTGGCGAGGTGGATGAGCGAATACTATGTTTGCCCGTTGGGCCAGGTCCTGGCGGCGATCGTGCCGGCGGCGGTCAAGCACGACGCGGGGGTGCGAACCGAGCGGTACGTGTATCTGGTGGCGCCGGTGGCTGATGATGGGCAGGGGGTTCGCGGCGACAAGCAACGGGCGGTCATACAATGCCTGCAACGGGCCGGCGCCATCGACAAGGACCGGTCCGTGAGTCTGCGCGCGGTGCTGGCGGGGGCCGGATGCACGGAGGCGCCGATCAAGAGCCTGGCGCAGAAGGCGTTGGTGCGAATTATCGATAAGACGGTGCTCTCGGCGCTGCCGGCGGTGCCGCCGTCGCTGGCGGGCCGGACGCGGCCGGTCGTGCTCAACGAGGACCAGGCCGCCGCGCTGGCGCATATCGGCGGGCAACTGGAATCGGGCCGGTTCGCCGTGACACTGCTGCACGGCGTGACCGACAGCGGCAAGACGGAGGTGTATATCCGGGCCATTGAGAAGACGCTGGCGATGGGCAAGGGGGCCATCGTGCTGCTGCCGGAGATTGCCCTGACGGCGCAGACGGTGCAGCGGTTCAGCGAGCGATTCGAGACCGTGGCGGTGATGCACTCGGGTCTGACGCCGGCCCAACGGAACGTGCAGTGGCGAACGATCAAGACCGGCCGGGCCAACGTGGTGATCGGGGCCCGCAGCGCGGTCTTTGCGCCGCTGGAGCGGTGCGGGTTGATCGTCGTGGATGAGGAGCACGAGCCGAGCTACAAGCAGGATACGGCCCCGCGCTATCACGGGCGGGATGTAGCCATCAAGCGGGCGCAGATCGAATCGGCCCACTGTATCCTGGGCAGCGCCACCCCGAGCCTGGAGTCGCTGGCCAACTGCGATACGAAGGCGTGCTTCACACGCATCCGGCTGCCCAGGCGGGTGATGGACCTGCCGATGCCCCAGATGCGGCTGGTTGATATGCGGAACCAGCCCGGTGTGGATCGCGGGTCCTGCTTGCTGTCCGAGCCGCTGGCCGAGGCTCTGCGCCGGACGCTGGAGCGGGAGGAACAGGCGATTCTGCTGCTGAACCGGCGGGGGTACAGCAATTTCGTGTTCTGTCCTTCCTGCAAGCACACTCTGCACTGCCGCAATTGTGATGTGACGTTGACGTTCCACAAGCGCAAGGGCGAGCGGCCGCCGACCATGAAGACCATCACCGGCAGCCATATTGGCTCCGGCTACGCCGTCTGCCATTACTGCCTGGCCCAGACGCTGGTTCCGGAGAAGTGCCCGTTGTGCGGCAAGAAGATGGCGATGATCGGGCTGGGTTCGCAGCGGCTGGAGGAGGAGCTGGGCCGGCGGTTTCCGCAGGCAAGGGTGCGGCGGATCGACAGCGATTCCATGGCTGGGGGGGATTACTACGGCCTGCTGGAAGACTTCGGGGCCGGGCGCATCGATATCCTGGCGGGCACACAGATGCTGGCTAAGGGCCTGCACTTTCCCAATGTGACGCTCGTGGGCATCGTCAGTGCCGACACGTGCCTGTATCTGCCTGATTTTCGGACCAACGAGCGGACATTTCAGTTGATCCGGCAGGTAGCCGGGCGGGCGGGGCGGTGCGAGAAGCCGGGAACGGTGTATGTCCAGAGCTTCATGCCGGACCAGCCGGCTATACGGTTCGCCGTCGAGGGGGATTGGGAGGGGTTTGTGGCCGAGGAACTCAAGTGCCGCAAGGCGTGCAACCTGCCGCCTTACCACCGTCTGGCGAGGATTGTCCTTCGGGATCAGAGCTTCGAGCGGCTCCAGGCGGCCTGCGATGCCATGAAGCAGCGGCTCGACGGGATTGTGGCCTGTGGTCCGTTGGAGGTGGCGATCCGGGGTCCGATGCCCGCGGTGATCAGCCGGATTCAGGGCTTCCACCGGATGCAGGTCATTATCCAGGCCCCCGACGCCGGGACGATGATGAGGCTGTTTTCGAGCCTGCGACGGGCCGGGCCGCTCAAGCCGGCGGTAAAAATCGCAATGGATGTTGATCCCGTCAATTTATTGTAGTTGCATACGCCGACTGACTGGGGTATAATTCAGTGTTTGTTGCCCGGGGAGTAGCTCAGCTTGGCTAGAGCGCTGCGTTCGGGACGCAGAGGTCGCTGGTTCAAATCCAGTCTCCCCGACTTGGCCGTGAAGACGGCCTTTTTGCGAGGAAGTCAAACGGCTTTTTCCTTTGCAGTCATCCTGACGGGTGGATGTCTTCGCATCGGGATTCCGCTTAGGGTATTCCGAATACTCACGCTGCTGGCCCGCATCACGGGTGAGATGGACATTTTCACCAGAACACTTCCCCAAGGCCTTCGAACTCCAGCGCGTTGTACGGATGACCGTATGGATATTCGCCCCGGCGAACCCCTGCGGCCCTCTTGTTTTCCGCCTGATATGTTGTATCATCACATTCGTATGGCCCGGTGCGTCTATGGGCATGCACAAGAACCGGCGCACCAGGCATTCTTGCATGAGGTGTGTGTTATGAAGATCAGGACTGTTCTTGTACTACTGCTGATCTCGGCAGAGGTGGCATTGGCGCCGCCCATGAGCGTCCAGGTGCGCAGCGCCAAAGTGCGGGCGACGGCCTCGCAATTGGCAACGGTTGTGACGACCGTGGACTATGGCGTCGTGGTGGAGGCCAGGGCGTTGGACAAGGGCTGGTATCCGGTAACCACCAGAGACGGCAAGACCGGCTGGCTGCATGAGTCGGCGCTGTCAAAGAAACCGATTGCCATGCGGTCGGGCACGTCCGATGCGGCCACCGGCGTTTCCTCGGATGAGGTCGCCATCGCGGGCAAGGGCTTCAATGAGCAGGTCGAGCAGAAGCTGCGGACGGACGGAACATTTGACTTTACTTGGGTGGACAAGATGTCGGCGATTACGGTGACCGAAGAGCAGATTCAGGCATTTCGCCAGGAAGGCCATCTGCCGGGAGGCGCCCAATGAGAAACGAACGTTCCATCTTAACATCCGGCCCGGACAAGGATGCCGCGCATCAGGGGGGGCGGTCTTGGAGGAGATGCATCGTTTGGGCGGTCTGTTTGGCGGTCCTGTCGGGGCTGTACGCCGCTGTACGGCTGACCGCTGAGAGCGAGGCTGCCGGGCGCGGCGCCGCCAGGGGCCAGCGTGCGGGCTTCCTGACGGAGGATCGGGTGGACTCGATCCTTCGTGGAGTGAAGGCCTTGGAGAAGACATGGCAAGACCTGACGCCGGAGCAGGAGTATTACATCGGGCGGGCTGTCGTGGCCAGCGTGCTTCAGACATATCGGCCGCTCGATCGGCCCCAGGCCAATGCCTATCTGAATCTGCTGGGTCAGTCGCTGGCGGTCTTCTCGAATCGCCCCGAGACGTTCGGTGGCTATCATTTCCTGTTGCTGGATTCGGACGAAGTCAACGCCTTTGCCGCGCCGGGCGGCCTGATTCTTGTGACGCGCGGGATGCTGCGGTGCTGCGAGAATGAGGACGAGCTGGCGGCCGTGCTGGCGCATGAGATAGGCCATGTGGAACTCAAGCACGGCCTCAGCGCCATCAAGCAGGGGCGCTTGAATTCGGCGCTGACGATCATCGCCACGGAGTCCGCCAAGCAGCTCGGCAATGAGCAGTTGGTCTCCCTGACGCAGACGTTTGAGGCGTCGGTCCAGGATATCGCCACGACCCTGCTGAGCAAGGGCTACTCCCGCAAGCAGGAGCAGGAGGCCGATGCCGCGGCGGTCAGGCTGTTGCGGCGGGCCGGCTATCCGGATCGATCCATCATCACGATGCTCAACCGCATGGACAAGCAGCTCGGCCGGTCGCGAGGACTTGGATTCGACAAGACGCACCCATCGGCCAAGAGCCGGGCCGACGGGCTTCGCAAGATCGTCAGGGATACCGGTCCGGTGGCCGATGAGGTCCGCCGGCAGCGTTTTGTCAACGCCATGATGCCGGTCATCGCGGGCCAGTAGACCGATTCATGCAAGCGGAAGAATCACATGTTCAAGCAGGGTGGCAAGTGTCTGCGAGGTGTAAGCGTCGGCCTTGTCGCCGGCATGTTGGCCGTGCTCGTGTGGTTGCCGGGGTGGCTGGAATCGTTGGAGGGGCCGATATGGGCGTGGCGCGCCCGGTTCTTCTCACAGCGAGAAACGCCGTCGGCGCAGGTCAAGCTCGTCCTTCTGGACCAGGCCAGCCTGGACTGGGGCCAGCGGGAGAATAGCTGGGCATGGCCGTGGCCGCGAGAGGTCTATGGGGCGATGGCGGCTTTCTGCAAGCGTGGCGGGGCGAGGGTGCTGGCTCTGGATATGCTCTATACCGAGCCGTCGGTCTACGGGGTCAGCGACGATGAGGCAATGGGCGAGGCCTTACGGGAGGGTGTGCCGGCGGTGCTGGGCGCTGTACCGGCGGCCGGGCAAGGCGCCTGGCCACCGTATGTGCCGCGCTCGGCGCTGAACGTCGATGTGGCTTTTATCGCCGAGTCACAGAACCTGGTGTTTCCGGTTGAGGAGATCGCCGCCGGGGCCGCGGCCGTGGGGCATGTGGCGGGTCTGCCGGACGGCGACGGCGTTTTCAGACGGATATCGCCGTTTCGGCGGTTTGACGGCTCCGATATGCCCGCGCTGGGTCTGGTGGCGTGGCTGACGACCCAGGGCCAGTCCGCTTCTGTCAGCGTATCGGGCAGAAAGCTGGAAGTCGGCGAGAGCCGCATTCCGCTGGACGCGCAAGGCAACACCATATTGCGGTTCAAAGGCGTCGGGGGGCTGCCGGAGGCGTTTTCCGCGGCGGCGATTGTCCAATCGGAGCTGCGGTTGCGTGAGGGCGAGACCCCCACGGTCTCGCCGGAGGTGTTCAAGGACTGCTATGTGTTTGTTGGGTGCAGCGCGCCGGCGCTGCTGGACTTGCGTCCGACGCCGGTGAACCCCAAGTGCCCCGGCGTGGTGCTACATACGACCTTCGTCGACAACCTGATTACCGACAGCTTCATGGCGGACGCGACACGGCAGGCCGTAATACTGGGTGTCATCGCTACGGCCGTCGGGGCGGCGGTCTGCCTGACTTACGCCGGGCGATGGTGGCAGGCCGTGCCGCTCGCGATGGGCTGGCTGGGGTTGCCCCTGGGTGCGGGCTTTGCGGCGTATGACAGGGGGTGGTGGTGGCCGGTCGCCGTGCACGAGCTGTCCGCCGCCTTCGGGTTGGTCGGGGCACTGGCGATGAACTACTGGGCCGAGGGGCGTCAAAAGGCGTTCATCAAGCAGGCATTCCGGCACTATCTCAGCGGCGAGGTCATCGAGAAGATATTGCGCGACCCCGACCATCTTCAGCTCGGCGGCGAGAAACGCGAGTTGACCATCATGTTCACGGATCTGGCCGGGTTCTCGACGTTCAGCGAAAAGCTGGGCCCGGTCGAACTGACAGCCCTGCTGAACGACTACCTCAGCGAGATGACCGATATCATCATGGAGGAGGGCGGTACGCTGGACAAGTATGAGGGCGACGCGATCATTGCCTTTTGGAACGCGCCGCTGGAGCAGCCGGACCACGCTGTACGGGCCTGTCGGGCGGCATTGCGCTGTCAGCGGCGGCTGGCCCAACTGCGCGACGAGTACGCAAAGAACACCGGCGCGGCGCTGCGAATGCGGGTGGGTATCAACACCGGCGATGTCGTCGTCGGCAACATGGGCTCCCGCAAGCGGTTCAACTACACGATTCTCGGCGATGCGGCCAATCTGGCGTCGCGTCTGGAGGGCGCCAACAAGGCGTTCGCCACCGAGACGATGGTCTCAGACAGCACGTGGAGCCGGGTGTCCGCCGCCTTTACGGGTCGCAAGCTGGCGGACCTGCGCGTGGTTGGCCGCAAGAGCGCCGTGGCCGTGTATGAACTGGCCGGATTGGCCGGGGAAGCCGCCCCGGCCGGCTGGGACGCCTTCGCCGAGGGACTGGAGCACTTCCGGCAAGGGCGATTCGATGAGGCGATTCGTGTTTTTGAGCAACTGCCGGACGACCCGACGGCGGGGTTGTACCTGCGGCGATGTATGTCGCTGCGGGCCGATCCTCCCGCGTCGTGGGATGGCGTCTGGGTGCTGACGGAGAAATGAGTATGCGTCTTTTTATTGGCGGAGCGCGGGGCAGCCGGCCGGCCATCGGGGCCGCCTTCAGTGAATTCGGCGGCGATACGACAACGCTGTTGGTTGTCGGATCGCGTGGCGAGCGGCTGGTGCTTGACGCGGGGACGGGGATGTGCGCCGTGGCCGGGCAACTGGTGGCCGGCGGGCCGGGGGATGTGACGGTGCTGCTGTCGCACTATCACCTCGACCACGTCATGGGGCTGACGATGAATCCGCTGTTCTACAAGTCCGGCTGGGCCTTCCAATTGGTTGGGCCGACACTTGCCGACGGCGGGGTTCGTGAGACGGCCAATCGCCTGCTGTCGCCGCCTTATTGGCCCATCACCTGCGACCGGATGAGCGCACGGATCACGTTCGCCGAGTTCCCGGCATCCGAGATGCAGCTTGGGCAATTGCGGGTGCGAGGCTGTTGGATACCGCACCCCGGCGGGTGTCTGGCCTACCGCATCGATGACGCCGATAGCGGCGGATCGCTTGTATTCGCCACGGATATCGAATGGGCGAGCCGAACGCCGGTGCAGGAGACCGAGTTCCTGGCGTTGTGCCGCGACGGCCGAGGCGCCGATGCCTTGTTCATCGATGCGCATTTTTCCCGGGCCGATGCGAAGGTCTTTGCCGGGATGGGGCATACGTGCTGGGAAGACTGTGTAGAGATTGCCGAGTCGGCGGGCGTGAGGCGTCTGCTGCTTGCGCACCACGCCCCGGACGCCGATGATGGCGCGTTGCGGGACCTGGAGAGGAAGGTGAAAGACCGTGCGGCCAACGCGGAGCTGGCCCGCGCGAGGCAATGGTTGACGATCGCCGAGTAGGTACGAGTGAAAGGTGTGGTTATGCTGAAATGGCTTGAGCCGGTGCTGCCTCATATTCAGAACGCGGCCGCGGCGATGGCGGTGTTGCTGGCGGCCTATCTGGTGACGATTCCGCTTCGCCGCCGGTACAGGCCGTCGGAAGGAGTGGAATTAACGCGGCGGACCGGGCGGGACTTCGTTGGCGCGCTGGCCAGCTACCTGGCGTTTCCGGTACTGGTGCTGCTGATTTCCCTGGCCGTAATCTATCGTCTGAATCGGGGACTGGAACAGGATCAAGGGTCGCCGTATCATCCGGCCTGGCTGAGCTTCTGGGGTATCTACGCCATCCTGCGGCTTGTGGAGGGGCTCTTTGTGGAGATTCCGGCGCAGATGGGGCGGGCCTGTCCGCTGACCCGGCTGACCCGCAGCCTCCTGCGGCTGGTCATCATGCTCGGCGTCGCGTTCATGGTCATCAGATACCAATTGGGCTTCAATATCAGTGTGTTGCTGACTTCCACGGCGATCGTCACCGGCGTGGTGGGCTTCGCGATGCAGGGGGTGCTGGGGAATCTGCTGGCGGGCATGTCGCTTCACGCCAGCCGCACCATCTCGGTGGGCGACTGGGTCGAGGTCGACGGCCAAATCGGGCAGGTCATTCTCGTGGGCTACCGTGAGACGCGGCTACGGACGCTCGGCGGGCACATCGTGGTCGTCCCCAACGGCAAGCTGGCGGAAATGACGGTTCGCAACTTCTCTCTACAGACAAACCTGCGGCGGCATGAGGTGCCGGTGGCGGCCAGCTACGGCGATGCCCCCGGGGATGTTATCGCCGCCCTCCTCGAGGCAGCCAGGAGCATCCCTGAGGTGGAGTCGGACCCGGCGCCGGACGCCTACGTGACCGCATTTCGCGATTTCGGCATCGAGTACGTTCTGCGGTTCTGGTCCCGGCAGTACCAGCAGCGGACGAGGATTGAAGGCCACGTGATGCGGATGATCTGGTACAAGTTCAACCGCCGCGGGATAGAGATTCCGTTCCCGATGAGCGGCCGGATGCTGGGCACCTTCATGGAGGCGGTCCATGCCCAGCGGTTTGAGATGCCGCTGGCGTCCGAGATACAGGCCCGTGTCAACGACCTGCTGCGAAGCGATTTCGGGCGCAAGCTCGTCGCGGATGCCTCGGGCAACTGCCTATTGACGCGGGATGAACTCAAGGCGCTCGCAAGAGATGTCAATCGCGTCCGCTTCACTCGCGGCGAAGTCCTGATGCGGCAGAACGAAGATGGAGAGTCGTTTTATGTCCTGGTTCGGGGCCGCGTGCAGGGTGATATCGCCACCTCCGAGACGGCGGCGCACATCCAGTTTGAATTGCCGCCAGGGTCGGTGTTTGGCGAGATGGGTCTGCTGACGGGCCTGCCCAGAAGCGCGACAATGACGGCGCTGACCGACTGCGAGTTGCTCGAGTTTGACCGGGAGGCGTTCACGCACTTGTTGTCGTTGCGGGAGGAGATTCCGCAGGCGCTTTCCAACCTGGCGGCCGCCCGGTCCGCCGAGAACACGGAGGCCGGCGAGAGGTTGCGCCAATGTGCAAGTGCTCCGGATGCGTTGGCCTGTCAGGGGATCATGCGCCGCCTCAAGCGGATGCTCTCGGAGTGGCGAGGGCGATAGATCGGTCGACGGCGGCGTTATGCCCGCCCGCAGGCCTTCACGAGGCGCGCCAGTTTCTCGGCCAGCCGAGGCCCGGCGGCGCCGCCAAGCATCCTCCATCGCCAGTTGCCCTGGGCCTTTGAGGGGTAGTTCATCCTGGCCGCAGCGCCCAGACCCAGCAGATCCTGCATGGGGATCATGGCAACCTTGGCGACGGACGCCATAGCCAGGTGGATCAAGTTCCAGTGCACATTGGCGGCCGTGGCCTTGTAGCCGAGATAGTCAGCGAGACGCCGCTTCTGCTCGGCGCGGGCCTCCGTGGCGAACCATCCTTGTGTGGTGTTGTTGTCGTGCGTGCCGGTGTAGACGACGCAGTTCTCGACGTGATTGTGGAGGCAATGCGGATTGCGAGCCGGGTCGCCGTCGAACGCGAACTGAAGCACACGCATACCGGGCAAACCGAAGCGGGTCATGGCCTCTCTGACGTCCGGCGTGATATGGCCGAGGTCCTCCGCGAGCACCGGGGCGAAGGGGAAGCGCCTGAACAACGTGGAGAGAAACTCGTGGCCGGGCGCCTGGATCCATCGGCCGCGCTGGGCCGTCTTGTGGCCGGCCGGCACCTCCCAATACGCCACCAGGCCGCGAAAATGGTCGATTCGCACGAAGTCGAACAACCGCAGGTTGTGTCCGATGCGCTCCATCGGCCAGGCGAAATTCGTCCGGGCCAGGTGTTCCCAGTCGTAGACGGGATTGCCCCAGAGCTGCCCGGTTCGGCTGAAGTAGTCCGGCGGCACGCCCGCGACGGATGTGGGCCTGCCACGGCGGTCGAGCTTGAACAGCCGTCGGTGGGCCCAGACATCGGCGCTGTGCCGCGCTACGTAGATGGGGATATCGCCGATCAGTTGAATCCCGCGGTCCCGGCAGGCGACCCTCAGGTCCGAATACTGACGGGCGAAAAGGTACTGTATGAATATCTCCTCGTCGATCCGCTGTCTCAGTCGGTCTCTGGCGGCCCTCAGTGCGGCGGGCCTTCGATCTCGGTACTCGGCGGGCCAGGTGTGCCACCGGGTGCTGCCGAATTCCTCGCTCAGCGCCGCAAAAAGCGTGTAATCGTCCAACCAGAAATGGTTGTCCCTGACAAACCCCTGGTAGTCGCCGGGTTCGCCTCGCCTGGTGAATTGCTTGAACGCCATCCGTAGCAGCCTGCGCCGCCACGGATAGGCGCGGCCGTATTGCGTCGTTGCCCGCGGAAAGGCCGGCGCACCGCGCAGGACATCCTCGGTCAGCAGCCCGTCACGGCAAAGCAGCTCCGGACTGATCAACAGACAATTCCCGGCAAACGCCGACACGGCGTTATATGGAGAGTGGCCGGTCGCCCCCAGTGTGGCGTACAGCGGTAGGACCTGCCAGTAATTCTGGCCGCCGGCTTTGAGGAAATCCAGGAACGCATAGGCCGCCGGTCCCAGGTCCCCCACGCCATAGCGTCCGGGAAGGGACGTGACATGCAGCAGTACGCCGCTTGCGCGTTTTTTCAACATCACAACACCCCACTACAAGTTCGGACGACCCGCGTTCATGCCACGGCCAGGTCCAGATGGTGCGCCAGGTTCTTGAATTCGGCGACCCATTCGGCGGCGCTGCGGTCGCCGGCGGCGGCTTTGCCCTGCATGTCGCCGTAGAGCCCCCGGGAGATCGTGAAGAAGATATTCTGCGCCTTCTGCAGGTTCATTTCCGGCGTCACCACGCGGAGGATGGGCAGGGTCCTGTCGATTTCCCGCAGGAGGTCCACGTCCTGCGGCGTCTCCTCCAGCCGTTCCATCAACTCACAGACCCTGCGGCTGGCCACGAAGGTCAGGTTCTCGATGTCCAGCGTGACCGACAGCCGCTCGACTTCGTCCACGAGCTCCTGCAAGCGGTCGAGGTCCATTTCCTCGGACTCGATATTGCGGCAGATGTCCTGGTTCAGAACGAACTCCGCCGGCGCCGCCAGCGCCCGCGGCAGGGGCATGTTGTTGCTGCGGATCATGAGCATGATGGCGTAATTGTGCTCGTAGATCCGCCGGAAGGAACTCTCGATCTCCTCCCAGGTTCCCGTCAGCAACTCGGCGAGAATCTCCCGCTGATGGTCCTTGAACAGGTGCGAGAGCGAGTAATGGGTCCCGCCGAAGGACGTGTTCATCAGCCGCATCACCTCATTGTTGTCGCCGCGGCGAAAGGCCGTGCTCATCTTCTCGCGGATGAACTTGAAGTCTTCGTCGCTGTGGCGGGTCCGCACGGCCGCGAAGAGATTCTGGTCTCCCAGATACAGGGCCGTGGACTCGAATGGCTGACTTTCCCAGGTGATTCGGGATTCCACGTGGCCGCGGTGGGTTGTCAGGACCTGGATGCCGGCCCTGGCCTCATGACGGTCGTCCACCCGGACCGAGTAGCAATAGACGTCCGCGCCGTCTTCATCGTCCTGATCCAGGACGGAACTGAGGGCGAAATGCGCCGCCACCCGGTGCAGGTCGATTCGTGTGGGTTCCACGCGCGCTTCAAAGATCTCCCGGCCGTTGGCCGACCCGCTGCCGGTGGTCGTCGCCTGCTCGAGGATCTTCTTGTACCCTTCGTGCAGGTCCGTACCGGACAATTCGTGGCACAACTGCATGGCGCGGGCCGCGTATTGCATAATCTGAACCGTCTCAATCCCCGATATGCGGTCAAAGAACCAGCCGCAACTGGTGTACATGAGCAGGGTGTTTCGTTGCATCTCAAGCAGCTTGAGAAAGGCCACCCTGTCGGCGTTGGCGAGTTCTTTGCCCGTCATCTCCGCGATGAACCGCCCTACGTTCTCCGGACTTCTGTCGTTGATGACGGTGATGTACTCATTTCGTGCCCGCCAGGGGTCGTCGCAATGCCGCCCCATCAGGTTCTCGTAGGTCTCACCCAGACGGTCCCGCAGCCAGTCCATGGCGTTACGAAGCGGCTCTCTCCACTGTTGTTTGCCGACCAGGGACTGATCGGCGCAGCAGCCACAATTGCTCTTCCATCGCTCGAGGCCGTGCACGCAGCTCCATGAACTGTCTTCCCATATCTCGACCTCTTCCTGGGGTGGAAACCGTTCCAGGAACTCCCCGTACACGGTAATCCTGGCCAGCCCCTTGGACTCCACGTGATGCAGGCAGTAGGCCAGGGCCATATCACCGTGTCGGTGATGATGGCCGAAGGATTCCCCATCGCTAGCCACGTGCACGAGCCGGGGTCCGTCGCCGTCGCTTCCAAAGGCTTCAATGAGCTTATGGGCAAAGTTCTCCCCGTTGTGCAGCAATCCGCCATAGGCGATGTCGTGGGAGACCGTGCCGTTGTAGAAGAACAACACGATACTCCGGCCGGAAGGCAACTCGCAGCGGTAGGCGACGGTTGTGTCCATCCTCTCGTCGGCCACCGCCGTCCATCGTTTGGCGCCGATCTTGCGGACGCGCTTG
>Ga0209614_1001991_pt1 | contig 14168 bp, 6 predicted proteins | sample BlaSprsedimmetaG_FD_185484 | JGI IMG/M metagenome (GOLD analysis project Ga0209614, IMG submission 185484) | Hot spring sediment bacterial and archeal communities from California, USA to study Microbial Dark Matter (Phase II) - Blank Spring... ... | reverse complement strand
GAGAAACGGGGAGGGATCGCCCCCCTAGCTGTCATCCCGACCGAAATGGAGGGATCGGGTGAGACAAAATCGCACTGGTCTTTTCCGATCTCTCTGCCGGCATGCGCCGTCATTCGAGATGACAGATAAGGGTAAGACTTTTTTTCCGTCCGAGCCGTTTTGTTCACATACAATTGTGTTCTTTGAGCAGTCGGGCAGTCTGCGCCGGAATGTAGCGTCAATACTCCGTGCGCCTCTGTGTTAAAAAAACCTTTGCGTACTTTGCGAGAAAATCTTTGCGCTCTTGGCGGTTGTAAAAACCTTTCCCGATAGCGCAGTGTACCGGGAAGGGATCGGGTAAGCAAGATCGCACTGGTCTTTTCCGATCTCTCTGCCGGTATGCGCCGTCATTCGAGATGACAGATAAGGGTCAGACTTTTTTTCCGTCCGAGCCGTTTTGTTCACATACAATTGTGTTCTTTGAACAGTCGGGCAGTCTGTGCCGGAATATAAAGTCAATACTCCGTGTTCCTCTGTGGTAAATACCTTTGCGCCCTCTGCCCATGAACTATGGTCCATTAGCTATTACCTGACCGTGCTACTCCGTGTCAAAAATTATTAAAATTGCGCTGAATCACAGTTCGCTGAAACAGGCAATTTATTCTATTGACAATTCAGATTTCTGCGTGTAGATTTGCCCTGAAATGATAGATTCAAAACCAAAAATTATCTACCTCCCCAAAAAACCTTAAGCCACGCCTTATTACAACTATTAGAAGGAAAAAATTACCATGAAAAAGTTTTCTTTTACAGCACTCTCTATCCTGATGCTGCTCAGCTATCTGGCTGCCCGAACGATCAACGTACCCGCTGATTACGCCACACTCCAGGCGGGTATTGATGCGGCGGTGGACGGCGATACCGTACTGGTGCAGGACGGCAACTACACCGGCAGCGGCAATCAGAATATCAATCTGCAGGGCAAGGCAATTCTGCTGCGCTCCCAGAACGGTCCCGACAATTGTATCATTGACGCCGATGGGCTCAACAGCGGCGCAAACGGTTTTATGCTGCAGAGCGGCGAAACCGCCGCCACGACTATCGAGGGCTTTACAATTACCGCAGCAACCCGTGGAATCCATTGCAAGGGCGCCAGCCCGACGCTGCGCCATTTGCATCTCACCGGCAATACCTATGGCATTATCTGTGAATCCGGTAGCAACGGTTTGCTCGAAGACTTGCTGATTGACGGGAACACCAGCGTCGGCTTGACCATTAACGATCATTCCAGCCCCACCGTCCGCCGAACCATCATTGCCAACAATCAGGGCAGTGGTCTTTACTGTCTGAAATATTCGAACCCCCTTATCCATGATGTCAAAATCCGTGATAATTTCAGTGCCAGTGCCGGTGCCGGTATGACGATCGATGAATATTCCGAACCCCTGGTTAAAAATGTCAGCATCCGCAACAATATCGCCAATTCGGCTGCCGGGGTCTATATTCGTGCCTTCAGTAAACCCCGCTTTGAAAATGTTCTGATCGCCGGGAATGTAGCGACTGCCACAGCCTATACCATCGGCGGCGGCGGCGTCGGCATGCACGGTTCCGAGTCGCTCTTTATCAATGTCACCATCGCCGACAACCGTGCCAATGAGTACGGCGGCGGAATCTCCGCCATGATCTCCCATCCTGTGATTATTAATTCCATCATCTGGAACAATGCCAGCCCCGGAGTCCCGGAAATTCACTCTTTCTCCAATAGCACCTGCCGGATTGCCTATTCCAATGTCAAAGGCGGTGACGCCGGCGTGAATACCTTGTATGGCGGCAGCTACACATTTCTGGACAATGTAATCGGCGCCGATATCACCGGGCATAATCCCGGATTTGATGCAGATTACCGGCTGACCGCCAATTCTCCCTGTCTTGATGCCGCGGCTGCCTGGTATGAACTGGACGGCGCACTGCTGGTGAATCAAGACCCCACGGAATATGCCGGCGCAGCGCCGGATTTGGGCGCTTTTGAATATCAGGTAATTCCGGTTCTGATCGCCGCTTTCAGCTGTTCTCCGGCACAGAGCGGCAGTGCACCCTTTACGGTCCAATTTCTGGACCAGTCCAGTGCCGTTAATACCGCGATTCAATCCTATCAATGGGAATTTGGTGACGGCGGCAGCAGCAGTGACGCCAGTCCCAGCCATAACTACGTCAATCCCGGCGTCTATACCGTCAGTCTGACCATCTCCGACGGAACCAGCAGTGTCACTGAGACAAAAGAGAGCTATATTACGGTGGTTTCACCTCAGGTGATTACGGAAATCTTCGTGGGACCGGCGGGTTCCGATCTGAGCGGTGACGGCAGCGCCGCCAATCCCTATCTGACCATTCAAAAGGGGCTCGATCAGGCGGCTGACGGTGACGTCGTCACCGTCATGGACGGCAGCTATAGCGGTAATGGAAATGTCCGGTTGGATTGCGGCGGCAAGTCCCTGACCGTGCGTTCTCAGAATGGAGCCGCCGGCTGTACCATTGATGCCGATGGTTCCAACGCCTTTTATCTGACCGCTGGTGAGTCCAACGCCACCGTCATCCGTGGCTTCAGCATTATCAACGCCGGTTACGGAATTATGTGCGAAGGCGCCAGCCCGACTATCGAGGACTGTATTATCCGCAACGGCGCATCGGGAATCCTGGCAACTATCAAACGGAACAACGGCGTCAGCTCCTCGCCGGTGATTCGCCACAACCTGATTCTGAACAACAGCTGGGAGGGTATTCAGGTCTGTGAAGCCGGTGTACCCCAGATTATCAACAATACTATTGTGGGTAATCAGACTTACGGAATTCTCACCATGTTTGTGGATGCCGTGGTTGTGAATAATATCATCAGCGGCAGTGAATTCGCTCTGGTCAAGGCGGTGGAGGATGCAGGCAGTGTCATTTCCCGGCATAACTGCTTCTGGAATAATTATCTCGATTATCAGGGGCTGAGCGCCGGAATTGGCGACATGCACGCCGATCCGCTTTTTATCAGTGCGACCGATTACCACCTGCAAGCCGGTTCACCCTGCATTGATGCCGGAGATTCTCAGACGGAGCCGGATTCCGACGGCAGCGTTGCCGATATCGGGGCGTTTTATTATCACCACACACCGGCTGAGATCCGGGCGGATTTCAGCGCCGACGCATTTTCCGGCGCAGCACCGCTGCTGGTCAATTTCAAAGATCAGAGCAGTGGTGAGCCAACCCATTGGCAGTGGGACTTCGGTGACGGCGAAACCGCCGCTGAGCAGCATCCGACGCATCACTATGTAACTCCCGGACGCTATACCGTTTCTCTGATTGCGGGTCATGCAACTGCCGCCGACACCATCGTAAAAGCCGACTATATCGAGGTTCTCGAGCCGACGGTACAGCCGCCGCAGACAGGCGGCTTTGTAAAACTGGAAAATGTCCCCGGTACCGACGACCCGACCCACTATTATGACGGCGCCTTCATATCGGATCAGACAGCTTATATTGTGAGCAGCCATAACCGTCTGTACAAAACCGTGGACGGCGGACAGACCTGGAGCGATGTATCGCCGGAAATGCCACAGAGTTTCGACGGCAAGGGCGTCACCCCACGGGTGAGCTTTATCAATGCCGAGATCGGCTGCGTTGCCTTCTCCCTGGATGACGGTTCCAATGACTACAACTACGATGTTGTCTTCGGCTATGTCTGGTGTACCCGGGACGGCGGCGCCAGCTGGTCGCCGCGTTTTGATATCAACGACGATCAGATTACGCACCTGCAACAGGTGACCGATAACCTGGTCTATACCGCCGGCACCGCCCGGTTTGGCGTCACCAGCACCCGCTGGTTTAAAAAAATCATTTATCACCCGGAAACGGAACATTATTCCGTCCAAAGCCTGACGCCGCTGCCCACCGCCCGACCGCACGTGTTCTCCGCCGACTGGCTCAACCAGAATGTCGGCGTAGCCATGGGGCGGCTCAATGTGCAGCCCTGGAATAGCGAACCCTTTATCACCCGGGATGGCGGCGCCAGCTGGACCAGTATCCGGGGTAATCTGCCGGCAATGGAGGGTGTCCAATACGGTCTCAGCGACAACTCGATTCATATTCTGGACAATCAGACCATCCTGCTGATGTATTATCAGAATATTGACGGACAGAACGCTACTACCCTCTGGAAAACCACCGATGGCGGGGCGATCTGGACCAAAGCCAGCTTCGATGTGGCACCGGCGTATCTTCACTCTTTTACGATCGATCCCGCCAGCGGGGTCGGCTTGGCTGTGGGCGGCGACAGCAGCCGCGCCTGTTATGTGACTCAAAATGCCGGTTACAGCTGGCAACTTACCCAGCTCCCCGGGACGGCGACGACCCGGATTCCCTACAGTGTCGGCATTGCCCTCGACGGCAGTAGCTGGATCGTCGGCGCCAACCGCAGCATCTGGAAAACCACTACCCCGCCATTGGCGGCTTTTTCAGCCAATATAACCAGCGGTGTCGTACCCCTGACGGTGCAGTTTAACGATGAATCGCAGAGTACTACGGGTAATATCATCAGCTGGAGCTGGGATTTCGGAGACGGCGGCAGCAGCAATGTCCAGCATCCCGAATACAGCTATACCGAGCCCGGCTCGTACCCGGTCACGCTGGTAGTCAGCAACGGTCTGCTATCCGATACGCTGCGGATGGAAAACTATATTCAGGCGCTGACCCTGGGTCAGGCGGAGATCACCGCCGTCCGGGATGTGCCCGCTGATCAGGGTGGCTGGGTGACGGTGACCTTTCTGAAAAGTTTTTATGACACCGGCGTGCCGCTGGGAAAAACGACGACTACCACCGCCGATACCGTGGAAATGTACACCGTCGAACTGAACGCCGGAGAGGGCTGGATTGCCGTAAATTCCATGGTCGCCTACGGTGCCGACACCTATGAAATTTTGGCGCATACACCTCTGGATTCGTCGGACGTCAGCGCCGGTCTGCTGAGTTTCCGGATTGTCGCCGGCATGCAGGAGGGGACCTTCATCAGCGCGGTAGCTACCGGATATTCCGTTGATAATCTTCATCCCGAAGTGCCCGGCAATCTCAGCGCCGGTCTGCTGGCTGAAAATGTCATCGGACTAACCTGGGACGCCCCGGTGGACGCCGATTTCCGCTACTTTCGGATTTACCGCAGTGAAGATGCCGTTTTCGAGATTGATGGCATGGAACCCTACGCCCAAACGACCGACAACAGTTTTCGGGATGAGCAAACCGAACCGGGAAAAAGCTACTACTATCGTCTCACTGCGGTGGATTTTAACGGCAATGCCAGCCCCGCCTGTGCCGCAGTGGCGGCTCATCTCTCGGAGCTGGAACTGGCGCAGCGTGCGCCGGATAAATTCGCGCTGGGCGCCAATTATCCCAATCCCTTCAATCCGGTCTGTCAGATTCCCTATGAACTACCCCATGCGGCGCGAATCGTGATCAATATCTACGATTACCGCGGGGCGCTGGTGCGGAGTCTGGTTAATGATTTTCGCAATCCAGGCTATTATACCGTTCGGTGGGATGCCTGCGATAACAGCGGTCGCGCCCTACCGTCCGGTGTCTATCTGGTGCGGATGCAGGCGGAAAATTTCAGCTTCAATCGGAAGATCCTGCTGATGCGCTGAGTCAGCCATTGTTATCCAGATAATGATTTATTATCCAAACCGGCTTTCCCGAGAGGGGGAGCCGGTTTTTTTACTGAATTGACAGGATGCACGCATTACCACCAGGCTAAGCCCGGTGCCGTTCCTATTGCCTCTGTATTATTATTTACCCCGCCGTAATCCGGTTAACAACCGGGGTCGGATTGCCACTGCCGGAGTCATTAAATTAAGCGAGCCTTTTTGTGTTTTTTTCATTATATTTGATTAAATATAAAAGGAGGGTAAAAAATGCGGAATTTAATTTGGGTATTAATCGGGCTGTCGGCGCTGGGATTACTCCTGGCGGTGATTAATGTGCTCTTTCATGTTCACTTTTTGGGTGTAACCGCGGAGGGATATTCGCGGGTATGCTCCAATTTGGCTCTGATTTCCATCGCCCTGCATCTGGTGACGAAGGAAAAGAAGGTGTAAGAAGCACATTAGTCTAAACCGGTTTCCCAGACGGTTACAGGATTTATTGCTTCTTAAAAAGGAATGCCGGGCGCTCACTCCCGATATCATCGGGACGGAGACGGGTCATTCCTCCCTATCTGTCATTCCGGGGAATCTGCAAATCTCAGTGATCACCCTTCCGTCTTAGTCGGTCATAAAGTGTATCCCGACCGGTGATTCCGCCGACCGCGGTATAGAAGGGGAGGGATCGCCCCCCTAGCTGTCATCCCGACTGAAATGGAGGGATCGGGTAAGGCAAGATCAATCGAATTTATCAGACCCGATCTCTCTGCTGGCATGCGCCGTCATTCGAGATGACAGATAAGGGTCAGACTTTTCCACTCGTCACGTCGCTCCTGCGACGTGATGCTGTCCAATGAATAGCCCGCTGCTTTAGCGGCGGGACAAAATGTCCCCACACCCTTACAACCGTTTTAACGGTTGAATGTATTTTCATTCCGGGGCGCTGTTTCTCTGTTTTCTATCATTCGTAGTGAATGTCGCTATGTTTGACTCCGCTGGATTGTAAATCCGGCTACTTCTGTAGTCATTTTTTTATGGAGTTTACCCCGGCATGTCGGGGACATGTGACTCCTCTGGAGTCATTTGTTATCCTTTAGGAATGCGTTGACCTAACCCGATCTCCCTGCCCGGCGTAATGCGAAGTCCAGCCATAGGCGTTGAAAATGAAGACGGGTCGACTCGTTTCACTGGCTCGAGATGACAGACCTGATTTGAAATTCGGGCAGTCTGTGCCGGAATATTAAGACAATACTCCGTGCTACTCTGTGGTAAAAACCTTTGCGTCCTTGTGAGAAAAAATTTGCGCTCTTTGCGGTTGAAAAAGCCTGTCCCGGTAACGCAAAGTAGCGGGATAAGGATCGGGTGCGACAAGGGCGTGTGCATTGGACTAACCCGTTTTTTCTGTCCTGTGCAGTGTACGAAACGGGATCGCCTCACTTTGTTCGCTCCCGTCTGAGCCGGGCAGGCGAAAGGACAGATAAGGTTTTAGTGTTTTAAAAAATAGCTCCTTCTTGTGATTGGGTCTACCCCATTCATCCGGACAAAGCCGTCCGGGGTACATTATCGGAGAACGAGAGTTGGTGGTCAGCAGTCCACCAAGTGTTCAAAGGCGGAGTCATTTTTACAATTCCCATGACACGCCGTTGTTTCGCGGTGATACTCCGTGTCGGAAAAACTTTCAACTTGAACCCCGATTCTGTATATTATTCCCAGGATGAAAAAGACCGTTCTTAAATGTTTAGTATTTGGGCTGTCCTTGCAACTTTATCCTTTCACCTTTAGCCTTCTTGCCCAGGTATATATTCCGCCTTATGATTTGGTCAACAGCGACCTGCGTTACCTGCAGGTATCCGGAACGCTTTCCGGGCTGGATTTGAATCAATTGCCGGTCCTCTCCGATCAGCTGATTGAAACTGTGCGCAGCGACCTGTTAACTACCGGTCTGTCCAGACCCCAACGCCGGCTGTTACACCAGATCCGCCAAACCTATACCTACCATGATACCGCTGCCGTAAAAGGGGTGCTGCAGCGTTTGCTGAATAAGGTGTTTGTTAATCAAAATCAGCAGCCCGCATTTTATCTCGGCGGGAGACTCGACCTGGATGCCGTCAGCGAACCGGCGAAAATTTATCCGGCGCTGCGGACCTTTGCTGCGGTGCTATTGCCCTTCGGGGTCAGTGTGGTGAATGTCATGACGGTCGATCCCTACGCTGCGGACCCGCCTGACAGTCGGGCAGGAAATCCCACCTATATCGGCAAAGAGTGGCGCGGTTTATCGGGTTATACCGAGCAGGCTTATCTGCTCTGGCAGACCAAATTCAGCCGGGTGACGATGGGGCGCTCTTATGTCGTCAACGGTCCCGGGCGCGCCGCTAATCTGCTCTTTTCGGGGGCTGCCCGACCCATGGACCAGCTGTGCATGGAATTTTTTTATAAATATTTCAATTTTCAAGCCGTCGCCGCCCAACTCGATCCCATCGCCGGAGCCGACCGCTATCTCAACAGTCACCGCCTGACATTATATCTGAAACGCTGGCAGCTGTCCGTTACGGAGACCATTCTCTACGGCGGGGCGGGGCAGCGGCTGGAATTTGCTTTTTTGAATCCCTTTATTTTCTATCATGGCGAACAGATGAACGGTCCCGGTCTGAATGGCAATACATTGGGGACCGTGGAAATCAGTTACACCGGTGACCGCTGGCTGGCTTACACCGAAATTCTGATTGACGATATCCAGCTGGACAAAGAGGTCAAGGGGGACCTGGAGCCCAACGAGCTTGGGATTGTCGCCGGATTCGATCTGGCGGATCCGCTCGAGATCGAAGGACTCTACCTGGGTCTGGAGTATACCGCCCTTACCAACCGCACCTATAAAACTACGGCCCGACATGAATGGTATACCCACCGTAATGTACCGATCGGTTATTTGTTGGGCAGCGATCTGGATTGCTGGGATTTGGAATTGAAAAAATATCTCAATAAATGGCAGACCATCCTGAATCTGCGCTATCTGCGACAGGGTGAAGGGGAGCTCAGTAAACCCTGGGATTCGCCCTGGCTGGATTCTACGGTGACCATGGAAACCGGTTATGCGGAACCCTTTCCCACCGGGGTAGTGGAGAAAACTCTCGATCTCGGTCTGGAGCTGCGCTGGCGGCCCGCTTATCAGCGCTATCTGTTCCTGCGCATTAATTATGAAACCATTCGCAATTATCAGCATACCAGCGCCGATCAGCAAAATCTGATTCTGACCCTGGGACTGCACTGGGATTTCCGGCACCGGTTTTAGAATTTCATTATTACACACAGAGATACACGGAGAGGACCCGGAGAAATAGCGGGTCATTTAAGAAGTTGTGTTGGGAGCTTACTCCCGTCATATCTTTCCCTGGCAAGATAAAACCTTTGCGCCTTGCCCCGCCAAAGGCGGTGGCGGTGGCTTTGTGGTTGAATAGCCTGTCCCGCAGGAGTTCCGATTCATCGGGACGAAGCGGGATCCTGTCCCATATGCCTGCCCGGCGAAATGCGAAGTCCCGCCATAGGCGTTGAAAATGGAGACGGGTCATCCCGATTGAAGACGAGGGATTGGGTCATACAAGATCGTATGCATTTGACTAACCCGATTTCTCGCTTCACTTTGTTCACTCGAAATGACAGGTAAGGGTCAGACAAGATCAACCGAATTTATCAGACCCGATCTCTCTGCCGGCATGCGCCGTCATTCGAGATGACAGATAAGGGTAAAACTTCGATTTCATTAAAGCCCACCCCCTAATTTCCAGCCCTTCGTCTTTAAATAATCAAACTTTGTGTCTTTGTGGTTGAAAATATATTCGACTCCTACGGAAGGAACATCCGGCTACTGCCGGAGTCAGTAAAGCCCTGATTTATCAGTGGAGTGGCATAGTCCCGCAGGAGTCCCGATTCATCGGGACGAAGCAGGATGAAGCCAGATTATCCATGATCCTCCAAGTGACGGACAACACTGGACAAACCGGTATCCAGTCTACTGATTCCTGTCTCCTTTTCCCTTTCTCCAGTTTGTTATTCACTTTTCTCTATATATTCTGTATATTCTGCCGTTTTAAAAACTAAATCTTTGTGTCTTAGAGTCTTAGTGGTAAAAAGGAATTTACATGAAAATTGATCTGATCGTCGGCGCCCGTCCCAACTACATGAAAGCCGCGCCTGTTTACCGGGAACTGCAGAAGTATCCCGATGAATTCCGGTGCCGTCTGGTGCATACCGGTCAGCATTACGACGAAAAAATGTCGGCAATATTCTTCCGGGAGCTAGAGTTGCCAGAGCCTGATATTTATCTGGGGGTCGGTTCCGGATTGCACGGCGAGCAGACCGGCAGAATCATGATTGCCTACGAGCAAGCCATTCTCGCTGATCAACCGGACCTGGTTCTGGTCGCCGGCGATGTCAACTCCACCGTTGCCTGTTCGCTGGTAGCCGCAAAACTCCACATTAAGGTCGGTCACATCGAGGGCGGGCTGCGTTCCCGGGACTGGAGCATGCCTGAGGAGATCAACCGCATCGTTACCGACAATATCGCCGATTACCTCTTCACCACCTGCCGCGATGCCGACGCCAATCTGCTGGCGGAGGGGATTGCCAAAGAGAAGATCTTCTTCGTCGGCAACACTATGATTGATTCCCTGCACTATTATATGCCCAAAATTGATGGTAGTACGATTCATACTCAACTCGCCGTGGCGCCCGGCAATTACATCCTGATCACCCTGCACCGCCCCTCCAATGTGGATCAGGATGAGATTTTCAGGGGGCTTTTTAATGCTCTGGAAAAAATTCAGGAGCGGCTGCCGATCGTCTTTCCCATGCATCCCCGCACCCGCAAGATGCTCAAGGAGTTCGGCATGGGACGCTATCTGGAGCTGCCCGGGCTGAAAATCACTGAACCGCTGGGCTATCACGATTTTATGAAGCTCCAGAAACAGGCTGTCCTGGTGCTCACCGACAGCGGCGGTCTGCAGGAGGAGAGTACCGTCCTGGGCGTACCCTGCCTGACCCTGCGCAAAAACACCGAGCGACCGATTACCATCTGGGAAGGCACCAACGAACTGGTGGGACCCGATCCCGATCTGATTTTTAGCCGGACAATGGCAATTCTCGACGGCAATGTCAAACAGGGGCGCATTCCCGAATTCTGGGATGGTCATGCCGCCGAACGCCTGGTGGCGGTGCTGCGGCAATGGAACAGCCGCTGATCAGAATCATTGGCGTCCGGGGCTGGCAGGTTCGGTCCGCCGGACGGTTAAAATCAGCATTTTCGACTGAATAAATCTATTGACACATAAGCCCCACCGTGCCTATCTTTACCCGTTATGAAACATTGCCTGTCCATCCTGCTCATCACCGCCGCGTGGCTGGTTTCCTGCGAAGAGGGGCTGGACCCCGTCGCCGGAATCGAGGGGGTGGTGCGGTTTCCAACAGACCCGCTGACCGGAGCGGTGGATTTTCCTGATACTCTCAAAGGCGCCGTGGTTGTGGTCGCCGAATTCAGTCCCACGTATACGGCGGTGGATTCCTTCTTTGCCCATATCGTGGCAACCAGTGCGGCGCTGGATACGACACAGGCAGATGCGCCCTATTATGTTCAGCTGGCGCCGGGCTTCTATTTTGTGGGGGTCGTGGGTTTGACCAAACCGCTGGCGGAGATTCTGTTTATGCCGCTGGACAGTCTGGCGCAACATCCGGAATATTTCAAACCGATTGGTCTCTACCATCTGCCCGAAAGTACGCTGGGCATCTCCTCGATCCGGGTAGGGGAGGCGGAGTGGCTGACGGCGATTGATATTGATGTAGATTACGGACTGGAATTGCCCTTTTAAAGGACCGGCGGTGTCAGCCGCCAGGGCAAAGTTCAAAGGGTAAAGGTTAAAAGGTAAAGGGTTAGCGGCGCAGGGTAATGGCAGAGAGTAGTATTTCAAGTGTCTAAACGCCTGAATTCCATGCAGATTTTAAAGGTCCAATTACCAATTTCAAATCCACTGACTGATTTAGGTTTTTCGCGATGTATCCTCGCTCTGCTGTGCGTACTGCTGTCCGGTATGCCGCTCGCAGCCGGCAATGGTCAGATCGCCGGCACGGTCTACTCAAAAACCAAAGCCGCGCCGCTGCCCGGCACTAACATTCTGGTCAAGGGCACCCTGCTGGGTGCGGCGGCGGATTTGGGGGGCGAGTTTTATATCCCCCAGGTGCCGCCGGGGGAGTACACGCTGCAGGTTCTAAACATCGGTTATCAGTCGGTGGAGCTAACCGTCAGCGTCGCCGCGGACAGCCTGACCCAGCTGGTCATTGAGCTGCAACCCAAGGCGATTCGTTCTCCGGAAATTGTCGTGACGGGTGCCCGGCGGGCGATGCGCAAGATTGATTCACCGGTGACGATTGCCACGCTCAGCGCTGAAGAGCTGAGCTACCGCAATGCCGCCACCGTGCAGGATATTCTGCCCTATGAATCGGGGGTGCAGCTGATCGGCGGTCAGATCAGCATGCGGGGCAGCAGCGGTTATGCCCGCGGCGCCGGCAGCCGCGTGATTGTCCTGGTGGACGGTTTTCCCGCCATGTCCTTTGACAATGGCACCATCTACTGGGACGCGGTGCCGGTCCAGGATATCGAACGCATCGAAATTCTCAAGGGACCCGGCTCGGCGCTCTACGGTTCCAATGCCATGGGCGGCGTGGTGAATATCATTACCCGGACCATTGCGCCCGGGGTGCGAACCGCCGTCAGCCTGGGGGGCGGGTTCTATAGTAAACCCGCTGAGGAATCGCAAATCTGGACAAAGCGCCCCTTGCTAATTGAGGAGTGGCGGGTGCGACACTCGCGGCACTTCGGGGCGCTTGGAGTAGCGCTGGCGCTGGGTCGGAATCAATCCGCCGGTTACCACGCCAACGGCTGGTACCGGCGCTGGATTTGCAGCGGAGAGTTGGATTATATACTGCAGCAAAACCGGCTGATCCGTTCGCGGCTCTATCTGATTCTGGATGACCACGGCTCCTTTACCGAGTGGAAAAGCCCCTACCAACCGTTTCATACGCCGCTCAATACCGAAGACGACCATATCGTGACCCATAAACTGCAGTGGTCTACCCAGTATTCCTATGTGGTGAACCCAGCCCAATCCCGCCTGCTGCGCCTGAATATTTTCGAGACGCGCTTTGATAATCGGCTGCACAACAACCGCGGTTATGCGCACTCCCGCACCCTTAACCCGGAGTTTCAGATCAATCTGCGACCCGATCAGAACCACTATATCAGCAGTGGCGTGGATCTGAAATTCCACCAGGTCGCGGCGGATCTCTGGGGCGATCACCGGGGCTTAGAGGCGGCGGTCTACTTTCAGGATGAGATGCCTCTGGCGAGTTTTCTCAGCTTCAGCTTCGGCGCCCGCTGGGACCTGAACCGGGTGGATCGGGCGCAGTATCGCCAGCAGGTCAATCCCAAATTGGGACTGACGCTGGACCTCAGTAAAACCCTGGTTTTGCGGGCGTCCCACGGCTGGGCTTACCGGGCTCCGGCAATGGCGGAAATGTTTATCCAGACCCAGCAGTATATTTTTCAGGTCAAGCCCAATCCGGAGCTGCGCCCCGAGACCAACCGCGCCAGCGAAATCGGTCTTTTCCGACAGGGTCGCTGGGTGAATCTAGACCTGGCGCTCTTCTCCAGTGCTTACCACGATCTCATCGAACCCCGGCTGGACCATGCGGATCAGAAAATCCAGTTTCGCAATCTCACCGAAGCACGCATTCGGGGCTTTGAAATAACCGCCGACTGGGCTGGGCAACGGACGCCCCTCACCGGTAGAGTGAGCTATACTTATATTGATCCCCGTGACCTGAGTGCCGACGATGTGCTGGCGTACCGGCACCGCCATACACTGGTGGTCTCAGAACAGCTGCTGATCTCCCGCCATGTTACCCTGGGGCTGGATTACCGCTATCTGAGCCGGATGGAGCGGGTGCAGCTGTACCCCGAGAATCACGTTACCGGCGCCGACCAGCGGGTGCCGGTTCACCTGGTCAGCGGCTTTTGCCAGTACGCTCTGGATCAGACCCTGCGAATCAATCTGAGTGTGGAGAATTTATGGCAGTACTACTATGTGGTGGTAGAGCGCAATATGGGTCCGCTGCGCTTGATCAAGCTGCGGATTGACTATGTATTTTAACGAATAAACCGTTTCGCTGAACCGGTTGCGAACCAGAGGATAAATGCCAAAACTCCTGACCCTGATTGATATTGACGGCACCCTGCTCTATCCCGGAATGGCGCCCCGGCGGGCGCTGACGGCGGCGATTCAGGAATTGACCGGTCGGACGCTGCGCTTTGAGGTTGACCATCTCGCCGGAATGACCGATCCGCTGATTGTGGCGGATGCCCTGCGGCGATTAAATGTATCGGCTGAAAAACGCGATGGGCTGCCGGAGCAGATTTTAGACCGTTATCTGGCACTTCTGCAGGCGCACTATCCCGACGCTGAAGATCATTACCTC
>Ga0209614_1001990_pt1 | contig 14177 bp, 13 predicted proteins | sample BlaSprsedimmetaG_FD_185484 | JGI IMG/M metagenome (GOLD analysis project Ga0209614, IMG submission 185484) | Hot spring sediment bacterial and archeal communities from California, USA to study Microbial Dark Matter (Phase II) - Blank Spring... ... | reverse complement strand
GTGCAGCGCGAGATCGTGCGCATACTAGACTTGTTCACGACGCTGGAAGCGGAGCTGGAAGCGGAGCTGGAAGCGGAGCTGGAAGCCCGGCGGCGTCAGTATGCCCACTATCGAGACTCGCTCCTGACCTTCCCAGAGGGGGGGGTCCGGTGGGCGACGATGGGTGAGGTTGGCGAGTTCATCCGCGGTCGCCGGTTCACGAAGGCGGACGTCGTCTGCGCCGGCATCCCAAGCATTCACTACGGCGAGATCTACACGACCTACGGCGCCGCCGCCTGTGAGGCTGTGACTCACGTTCGGCAGGACTTGGCGGCGCAACTTCGTTACGCGAAGACGGGCGATGTTGTGATTGCGGCAGTAGGGGAGACGGTGGAAGACGTAGGAAAGACCGTTGCCTGGCTTGGTGAAGAAGAGGTCGCAGTCCACGATGACTGCTTTGCCTATCGCCACCCGATGAATCCGAAGTACGTCTCCTACTACCTGCAGACGGAGACGTTCCACTCTCAGAAGAGCAAGTATGTGGCACGAGCCAAGGTGAAGCGTCTATCCGCGGCGGACCTCGCGAAGATTACAATCCCCATCCCGCCCCTCGAGGAACAAGCCCGCATCGTTGCGATCCTCGACAAGTTCGACGCGCTTGTGAACGACCTCAGCATCGGCCTGCCGGCCGAGCTTGCCGCTCGCCGCAAGCAGTACGAGTACTACCGTGACCGGCTGCTGACCTTCGAGGAGGCGGTTGCATGACCGGCAAGCATATCGAGGTCTTCCTTGTCGAAGGTGTTCCGGGCGGGATCACTACTGCGGAGATCGCCGGCTGGACGGGTCACGTCCTCGCGGGACCGCGCTCGGACCTCGGCGACATCCTCAGGCGTCCGGAAGCGAGGCGGAACGGGGCCTACTTCCTCCTCGGCGACGACGAGGAGGCGCTCGGCGGCGTCCGCTGCTACATCGGGCGCACCGAGGACTTCAACAACCGCTTCCGCGACCACTCGGCCAAGAAGGAGTTCTGGGACCGCGTGGTGCTCATCACCTGCAAGGACGATTCGTTCACCGAGGGTCATTGGGGCTATCTGGAGTGGCGGCTGGTGGAGCTTGCCCGGCAGGCGGCCCGCGTGACGCTGGCCAACGGTAACGACCCGCGGGGCCGCAAGCTCTCCGAAGCGCAGATCTCAGACATGGAGGCGTTCCTGGCACAGCTGCAGATCGTCCTGCCGGTGCTCGGCGTGAATGCCATCCGCATCCGCAAGGCGGCGCCGGCATCGGCGACCGTGGCGGCTGACTCGCCGGTCTTCACGCTCACCAACAAGAAGCACAAGGTCGAGGCTCGGGCACAGCAGATCGGCGACGAGTTCACCATGCTGGAGGGATCCCAGGTCGTCGCCACCTGGGCTGGGACCGGCAAGGCCGAGAGCACTGAGCGAGCATACGCATCCTATCGGGAGCAGCACCGAAAGCTCCTCGCGGACGGATCGATCGAGGTGCGGAGCGACGTCGGTATGCTGACCCGGGACGTCCCCTTCGGCTCGCCCTTGACTGCCGCAGCAGTCGCCCTCGGCCGCTCGAGCAACGGGCGCCTCGAGTGGAAGTGCGATGACGGGAGCTCGTACGGCGACTGGGAAAACCGCGGGGTGGAGTAGGGGCGCAGGACCGAATTTGTCATTGTTGACTTCACCAGCGCTAGCGATGACACATTCCGCAACCTCGATCGGCTCGCCCTATTTTCAGTCGTGTGCTATTTTCATTGCGTAATGAAAATGTTCTAGGAGTGAAAATGAACGCCGAAGCGTACGCCATAGAGCTGGCACGGCGCCTGACTCAGGCCGAGGCAGGTCGTTTCCGCGCGCAAGGCGAAATGGTGACCCTCGACGATGCGGTCGACGACACAGGCCGGATCCAGGTCGTAGACGCGGGTTCGGGGCGGATTGAGCAGGTGATTCAAGCACTGCGTCGCGCGCAGGCGCTGCCGTCGCTGTACGTGATTGCTGGCCGACGCTTCAGCCAACGCGCACTTGCGGAGCTGAATGCCGCAGAGGCCAACTATATGGACGACCGTCACCTACGCGTGCGGCTGCTTGTCCCCAATATGCTTATACGGTTGCAGGATGAGTCAAAGCGACCTGAAGAGCGTCAGGCGAAGACGCTTCGTTTGAGCGGGGCTGCAGGCGGCGTCGCCCTGGCGCTGTTGTCGGATCCCACTCGCGACTGGAAGGTCGCGGACTTGGCCGCCCAGGGCCTGGTGTCGCTTGGGGCAGCCCAGAATACCGTCGTCAGCCTGGAGGCCGAGGGCCTACTGGAGCGCTTTGGGCTTGGGCCGGCAACGCGCAGGCGCGTGACCGATGCTGGCGCATTGCTAGATCAGTACGCCCGAGACGCCACGGCTGATAGGAAGGTGGTCGCGCGAGGGTTTCTTCTGAACAATGGCGCTGAGGAGACGATGCGTACCGTATCGCAGCGGCTGGCAAGCGAAGGGCAGAGCATTCAGGCATGGTTTACCGGAGTGGCCGCTGCACAGATGGTGGCGCCTCATGTGACTGCGGCCCGCACGTTCGAAGTGTGGATTACGGCTCACCATAGCACCGACGTCATCCTGGGTGCATTGGGTGCGATGCCCGCGGATGACGGCGCGAATCTCGTGGTGATGCAGGGTCGGAAGGCAGTCACGGTTGGATCGGAGCATCGGGACGGGGTTCACCGGGTGTCGGTGTTCAGGATGTACGCAGATGCTCTTGTGGATCCCGCTCGCGGTGAGGAGCAGGCAGAGTATCTTCGCGAGACCATCATCGGCTTTTAGGGGGAACCAGTTGATCGACGGGTATAGCAGCGCCGCGACCGACCGATGCGAGCGAGCGCTTGGCACGCTCATGCGCGGAATTGGACAGCCATGGAGACACAAGGTCTGTTTGGTAGGGGGGCTTGTTCCCCTCTACTTGGTGCGAGGAGATGGCTACGACCAGCCGGTGCATGTCGGCTCTACCGACGTGGATGTTGCACTGCGTCTGGTGGTCGAGGCTCAAGATGATGGCGCCTATGCGACGCTGGAGAATAACCTGAAACGGAGCGGATTCTCCCGGGTCGATGGAAGCTCGTGGCGTTGGGCCGCAGACATCGACGGAGAGCTTGTCGTTTTAGAATTCCTCGGTGATTCCCAAGATGCCGCACCCGGAACGGTCTTCCGCCCTAAGGTCACGCCGCCTGCCGGCGCTGGCGGGGTTGGGCTACTCTGTGTGAAGGGTGTTGAGCTGGCCTTTCGGGACACGCTCACGATCGCGCGTGATGTGCTGCTGCTGGACGGCGCTCGATCACAGGTCGAGTTCCAGGTCGCGAATCTGGCGCCGTTCGTGGCGCTCAAAGCCGACGCCTATCTGGACAGACGCAAGGCCAAGGACGCCTACGACCTCGTCTATGTACTCAGGTGGTGGCAGGGTGGGCCGGAGGCTGCCGCTGCTTCAGTGATGTCCAGTCCGGTCGCAGGTGAGCCGTTCGTTGTCTCAGCGATTTCCCGAGTGGTTGGTGACTTTGCTGGCCCGGACAGGGCAGGGGCCGTTGACTACGCCAGCCTCAGGGCATCGGGTGGAACAGCATCTGAGGCGGCTGCCGCACGCAACGAAGCGGTTCTTGTTGTACAGCAGTTCGCGGAGGCGTTGAGAGCTCATGGCTTCGAGGGGGCTATGGCATGAGCGAATCACGTGGAGGCGTGCGCTACGACCCGATCGCCGTGAGCGCGGAGAGCACGGTCGTTTCCGAGTACTTTCCGGAAGTCGCCGAGGAGACGGCGTATCAGTCCGAGGCTGCCCTGGAGCAGGCATTCATCAAGCTCCTGGAGTCCCAGGCCTACGAATACCTGCCGCTCACGAGCGAGGCCGCGCTCATCGCGAACCTCCGCACGCAGCTCGAAGCGCTCAACGGCATCACCTTCAGCGACGCCGAATGGGAGCGATTCTTCTCGGAGAAGATCGCGGGCGCGAATGAAGGCTCGACAGAGAAGACCGTCCGCATCCAAGAGGACCATGTCCAGATCCTGAAGCGCGACGACGGGTCCACCAAGAACGTCATGCTCATCGACAAGACCAACATCCACAACAACCGGCTGCAGGTCATCAACCAGTATGAGATCGCCGCGGGCGAGGGCGGTGCGGCGCGGTCGAACCGCTACGACGTGACCGTGCTCGTGAACGGTTTGCCGATGGTCCACGTCGAGCTAAAGCGCCGCGGCGTGGACATCCGCGAGGCGTTCAATCAGATCAACCGCTATCAGCGCGACAGCTTCTGGGCGGGTTCGGGTCTCTTCGACTACGTGCAGCTCTTTGTGATCAGCAACGGCACGCTCACGAAGTACTACTCGAACACGACCCGCCGCCAGCACGTGAGCGAGATGACGGGGTCGAAGCGGGGTCGCAAGACCTCCAACACCTTCGAGTTCAGCTCATGGTGGGCTGATGCCGCAAACAGGCCGATCCAGGACCTGCCGGCGTTCGCCAAGACGTTCTTCGCCAAGCATGCGCTGCTCAACATCCTGACCAAGTACTGCGTACTGACCGCGGACCGGATGCTGCTTGTGATGCGGCCGTATCAGATCGTCGCAACCGAGCGCATTTTGCAGAAGATCGACATATCCACGAACTACCGTCAGCTCGGTAAGGTCACCGCAGGTGGCTACATCTGGCACACGACCGGTAGCGGCAAGACGCTGACCAGCTTCAAGACCGCGCAACTCGCAACCAGGCTGCCGAGCGTCGACAAGGTGCTCTTCGTCGTCGACCGCAAGGACCTCGACTACCAGACGATGCGCGAGTACGACCGGTTTGAGAAGGGCGCTGCGAACTCGAACACCTCGACCGCGGTGCTCAAGCGCCAGCTGGAAGATCCCTCGGCGCGAATCATCATCACGACCATCCAGAAGCTCTCGACCTTCATCTCCGCGAACAAAGGTCACAGCATCTACGACGGCCACGTCGTCATCATCTTCGACGAGTGTCACCGCTCTCAGTTTGGCGATATGCACTCCGCGATCACCAAGGCGTTCAAGCGCTACAACCTGTTCGGTTTCACAGGAACGCCGATCTTCTCGGCAAACGCAGGCAGTGGTGGGAATCCGCAGCTCAAGACCACAGAGCAGGCGTTCGGCGAGAAGCTGCACACCTACACGATCGTCGACGCCATCTCGGACAAGAACGTGTTGCCGTTCCGCATCGACTACGTGAACACGATCAAGCTGCCAGAGGGCATCACCGACAAACAGGTCTCGGCGATTGACACGGAGAACGCGCTCATCGCTCCCGAGCGGCTCCGAGAGATTGTCGGCTACACGCTGGAGCACTTCGACCAGAAGACCAAGCGGGCCGAGCACTACTCGCTTTCCGGCAAGCGAGTGCGTGGCTTCAACGCGCTGTTCGCGACGGCATCGATCGACGCGGCCAAGCGCTACTACCTCGAGTTCAAGGAGCAGCAGAGGGACCTGGTGCCGGACCGCACGCTCAAAGTCGGCATCATCTACTCCTATGCCGCAAACGAGGCCATCGACGACTATCTCGACGAAGAGGGTTTCGAGACCGACGCGCTCGACCAGTCGTCGCGGGACTTCCTGGATGCGGCGATTCGGGACTACAACGCGATGTTCGGCACGAGCTTCGATACCTCGGCCGACAAGTTCGAGAACTACTACAAGGATCTCTCAGAGCGCCTGAAGAACCGGGAGATCGATCTCGTCATCGTCGTGAACATGTTCCTCACGGGATTTGACGCCACCACGCTCAACACGCTCTTCGTCGACAAGAACCTGCGCGCCCACGGCCTGATCCAGGCGTACTCGCGCACGAACCGGATCCTCAACTCGGTGAAGACCTACGGCAACATCGTCTCGTTCCGCGATCTGGAGCAGCAGACCAACGACGCGATCGCGCTCTTCGGCAACAAGGATGCCTGTGGGATCGTGCTGCTCAAGCCGTACGCCGAGTACTACACCGAGTACGCCGGCACGGTCACTGAGCTGCTGGAGAGGTACCCGCTCGGGGTGCCGATCGTGGGGGAGACGGCGCAGAAGGAGTTCATCGTGCTCTTCGGTACGATCCTCCGGCTGCAGAACATCCTCACGTCGTTCGACGATTTCGCCGGTAGCGAGATGCTCACCGAACGGCAGAACCAGGACTACCGCAGCGTGTACCTCGACCTGTACGCGGAGTTCCGCGGGAGGGCCGAGGCCGAGAGGGAGCCGATCAACGATGACATCGTCTTCGAGATCGAGCTCATCAAGCAGGTCGAGATCAATGTGGACTACATCCTCATGCTGGTGGAGAAGTGGCGTGCGGCGCACGGCGACGGCACCGACGTGGAGATCCGCGCTTCGATCAGCCGTGCCATCGATGCCAGCCCCAGCCTACGCAACAAGAAGGACCTCATCGAGGCGTTCGTCGATTCCGTGTCAGTGAGCGGCGAGATCGACGAGGAGTGGCAATCGTTCATCCGTGCCCGGCGTGACGCTGAACTCGCTGCCATCATCAAGTCCGAGGGGCTTCATCCCGACGAGACGCGAGCGTTTGTCGAGACCGCGTTTCGCGACGGCGCGATCCAAGCGACCGGTACCGCGATCACCAAGGTACTACCGCCGGTGTCGCGCTTCTCGCCTGAGGGCGGGCACAGCGAGAAGAAGCAGAGAGTTCTGACGAAGTTGAGCGAGTTCCTCGATCGGTTCTTCGGGCTCGGGACGAGCTGAGTCATCCCTTGGGGTTGTCCGACAAGAGGGGGCAGTGAGTGAAGGCGAGCGAGACACAGCTGAGGACCATTCTCCAAGGGGTTAAGCAATTCCACGTCCCCTTGTTCCAGCGTCGCTACACGTGGGGCCCCAAGGAGCACGAACAGCTCTGGCGCGATGTCATGGCGCAGTACGACTCACTTGCGCAGGCTGAGGCTGAAGGACGATTGGCTGCCCATGTCGCAACGCATTTCATAGGCAGCTTCGTCCTTGCTCCAACGGAGTCAAGCGCTAGCAGCGCGGCGCGATTCTTGGTGGTGGACGGACAGCAGCGCCTGACCACACTAAGCATCGCGCTTTGCGCCCTTCGAGACGTGTGGTCTGGTCTCGACCGCGAGGCCGGGGAGGCGATCCACGAGACCTATCTGATCAACAAGTTTGAGAAGGGCCAGGAGCGCTACAAGTTGCTGCCGACACAGGACGACCGTGACGATTACTTCGCGATTGTAGACGCCAAGCCCACTCGTGGCGCGACCGACAGCCGTATCAGCGAAGCCTATCGCTTCTTCTTGGCTCGAATCGGTGAAGCGACTGCAGCAGACGAGGAAGACTGCATCGAACTCGCCCGCCTGAGGGACGTCATCCTCTCGAAGCTGTCCGTCGTAGATATCACGGCCGACCGTGATGACAACGTGCATCGCATCTTCGAGTCGTTGAATGCCACCGGCGTTGACCTTACGCAGGGCGATCTGCTCCGCAACTACATCTTCATGTTGCTTCCTTCGGAGGAGCGAGCCCATCGCGTCTACAACGAGCTGTGGGCTCCGATGGAAGCAACGATCGGATCGGAGAACATCGAGGCGCTTGCCCGCCTGGATTTGCTCAGAAGAGGCGAGGAGGTTCTGAGCGATGATGTGTACCGTGGGCAGCAGTCTCGCCTGCGACAGTATGAGGGCGACGAGACTGCAATCGAGGCACAAGTAGCCGATCTGCTGCGGCAGGCATCGTTCTACCAGCGAATCCTTGACCCAAGCAAGGAAGAGCACCTGGGAATCAGAGCACACCTGCACTTCTTCAAACGCTGGGGAGCGCAGACCGTGAACCCGGTGGTCATGTACGCGTTCAATCTGCGCGGCGACGGTGTCGTCTCGGACGAGCAAGTGCGCGAGCTCCTGCTCAACATCGAGTCGTTCCTTGTTCGCCGGCTCCTGACCGGAGTGCGCAGCGGCAATCTGAACCGCATCTTCCTGCGCGTGGTGAAGCGACTCATTGAGAGCGAGCCTCATCAGATCGTCGATGTCGCACGATGGGAGCTTTCGGGTGAGAGGTCCTACTGGGCATCCGATTCGGACATTGAGTGGGCCGTTGCCAACAGGCCGTTCTACTTCTATGGACGAGCTGAACAGAAGCGCATGGTCTTGGAGGCCATCGAGCGCAGCTTCGGACACAAGGAAGCTTCGGATCTCGAGGCGATGTCCTTATCAATTGAGCACATCATGCCGCAGACCCTGACCGCGGAGTGGAACGCGCATCTGTCGGAGCAAGGCGATGATCCTGAGGCAGTGCGCTCCGAACTGCTTCACACGATGGGGAACCTGACGTTGACCGCATACAACCCCCAGTTGAGCAATAAGCCGCTTGAGCGTAAGCGTGAGATATACGAGAAGAGTCTGCTCGCAATGAACCAGCCCATCGCAGCCACGGCTGCCTGGGGCAAGGCAGAGATCAACCAGCGGGCCAAGGACTTGGCTCGGCGCATCATTGAGATCTGGCCGGCGCCCGAAGCTCGTCTGACTGACGGTCCCTCAGAGCTGTGGGCTCCGCTTCACGAAGCGTGCGCTGTCCTGCCGGCTGGTCACTGGACCTCATACTCCGAGCTCGCTGTGTTGGTCGGCACGTCGCCGATCGCCGTGGGCAACTACATCGGAAAGAACCATGTGACGAACGCGCACCGCGTGATGAACGTCGCCGGCGAGGTTTCTCCTGGCTTCCACTGGATCGATCTCGAGGACGACCGTGATGTTCGGGAGGTCCTGCAGAGCGAGGGGCTGGTCTTTTCGGACGACGGCAGGGCGCTTCCTGAGCTGAGAATGACGGCGGCGGACCTGCAGGAGCGCATTGCGGCGGCGATGGGCGAAGACGAGTAGGCCGTGCATCTCCGTCAACACGACCGGATGCACTCTCTCACGAGGGCTACTGCTCGGTATCCGCTTCCTCGCTCGAGACGGGCACGGCGGCCGGTTGCACGAACAGTTCGTTGAGGATCGTGACATAGCGATCTGCCAGGGCCGCCACCTCTTTGTGAGCCATGTCCAGCACCCGCGTGACTTGCTCGTTCGCGTCAAGAGGAACGTAGTTGCGGCTGTCCATGTACTCCTCAATCCGGGCGATAGCCTCATCGTTGCCCTTGAGGAACACGCGGAAGTCCTTGTCGCCCTTGGATGAGTTGCACGCCTTGCAGCCGGGCACCAAGTTGCCGAGACGATGCTCGCCCAGACTCACCTTGTTGATTGGGATGGCGTGCTCAATCACCAGCTCGTCAGCGTCAACGCCGCAGTATGCGCACCGGTGCGAGAAGTGCTCCTTCGTCGCTCCCCAGTCCTTCTGGTTGAACGACTCGTAGCCCAAGTTGCCAAGCACATTCCTCACGAATGCGTTCTGCGCATTGCCGATCGCGTGACTCTTGTAGCGTGCGTTCGCTCGGTCTGATCGGGTTCTCGTGTCTGCCGACTTCTTCCCGTTGGCACCTGTCGATGTCGATGCCACCTCAGGCGCATTGTCCATCCGTTTCAGGTCCGCCTGGGTCGCGATACCTCTTGAGACGAGCTACTCAAGCAACAAGGGCAAGCTTGGCTCGAACCACATGCTTGTGACGCGAACCTGCTTTCCTCGAACCATATAGACCTGCGTCCAGTAGCGGCCGTGCAGCTCTGGCGCCATGCCCTCGAGTTCGGTGAAGAAGGGGAAGTTGATCCCGAACGTGTGCTTAGAGTAGGCGGGGTCAAGTAGCCGGACGAGCTCACCGTGGTCGACCGTTTCGCAGTAGGAAACGACCTGGGCGATGTGCTGCTTCACAAGCTTGCCGATTTGCATGCCGGCCTCACTTCGTTGGTCGCGTTACGAGTCTGTGCACAAGTCTCGCACACCACGCCGACATGAATGCGGCACCTCGCGACCGGTCTCAGCCTATGGCCCCGCCGAAGCCAGTTTCGACGCATCCCACGGCGGTCGGCGAATCGACGCGATCGTCGAGCTGCGCGCCGAGAGCTCCGAGATCTTCACGACGTCCCCGGTGCGTGGCGCGTGAACATACTTGCCCCCGCCGATGTACATGCCGACGTGGTGGACGTGCCCCGCCTCCCAGAAGATCATGTCGCCGGGCTGGATCTGCGATAGGCTCACGCTCGTGCCGAGGGTGTTCCACATCGAGGCTGTCGTGCCGCGTGCGGTGAAGCTCGTGTAGCGCCACATGATCCAGTCCGCGAGCCCGGAACAGTCGAAAGTCTCCGGGCCGGTTGCCCCCCAGACGTACGGGCAGCCGAGGACGGACAGGGCGAGCCGCACCGGCGGGAAGTTGACCGCGACGCCCGACTTGTCGAGCTCGCCCAGTACCTCAGGGGTGAGTGCCGTCGCTCCAGGGCCACCGGCACCGTTGAGCCCGGAGGCATCCAGCACCTGCCCGGTCTCGTCGAACGTCCCGAGGATGGCGAGGTAGCGCTCGGCGGCCTGTCCGGCCTCCGTGCCCGTGAACGCCGCGCCAGCTGGTGCCAGCTTCGGCGCAAGGTCGGCGACCGGTGGGTACGCGCTCGTGGCGAGCACCGTGCTCGTACCCTCGGCTGTGTAGGTGTAGGCAATCGAGGAGCGCACGAGGTCGTAGACGGCCTGTGGGTCGGCTCTTGTGAAGTTCTGGTCGCACTGGATGGCCGACAGCGCCAGGAGGTAGCGCCACGTCGGCAGGTCGAGGTTTGCGTCCACCGTCTTGCCCGCCGGCGCTCCGGCAACTGCGTCGTCGATCGCGTCGCTCTGCAGCCGGTTCTCAAGATCCGCGTACGTCTTGATCTGCGCCGCGATCGCGGCCGGATCCTTCTGGTGCCCGAACAGGAAGGACGGCACGGAGGCGGCGAACGCACCTGCGAACGCCGTGGCCATGAAGAGGGCGGCCACCAGCGCGACTCCCGCACCGACGAGAACCTTGCGCTCGATAGATTCCTTGTCGACGACGCCTCGGCCCACAGCCGCGGCGATTCGGGCGATCGTGATGGGTTCGGCCACGATGGCTCCTCTACGTCGTCGGCGACTTCTCGCTGCTCGTGGATAGGAGCTGCACCATCTTCGGCGTCCGTTTCACGTCGAGGATGCACTTGCGCTGCCCCACCATGAGCAGGCAGCGGCCGACCGCCTTGCGAGCTACGGCATCGGCCTCGGCACGCGACAGGTCGTAGAGCTCCACGATGTGAGTGAGTTCGCGACCATCGGCGCCGAAGACGACCTTCGCACTGGCGTTGTCGAGCACCGCTCGGCCCTGCCGCTCGATCGCCGGGTCGAGGAAGTCGCTCACGTTCTGTGTGGCGACCATGAGTGCGCCTCCGTACTTGCGGATCCGTTTGGCGAAGTTCTTGATCGCCTCGAGCGTCGCCGGCGTCTTGGGGTCGATGGCCAGGTGCGCCTCGTCCATGACGACGAGCAGATGCTCGCCGGTGTCGCGGTTGGCCTGGATCTCGCGCCACATCAGCTGCGTGATGAGGTGGTACTGAGCAGCGTACGTGGACGAGTCGGCTTCCTGCAGGGAATGGGTCGAGAACACGAGCACGTCGTTTCCGAGCGTTACGTTCGTCTGCCCGTCCCACATCAGCCCCCGTGGGCCCTCCGTGAGGTTCTTGAAGAACAGGTCGAGTCCCGCATAGGCCTCACGCGCGCCGGCCGAGAGCTCCTCGGCAGCGTGGACGCGCGAGGCGATCTGCTCGCGCAGGTCCGAAAGGGTGGGCCACTTCTCCAGGTGCTCGACGCTCGTGAGGTCCAGAGTCAGGCCGTGAGCCCAGTACAGCTCGCGGACCTCGATCTCGAGGATCTCGCGCGCAGTGTAGCCGTCCGGCAGCTGCAGGGCGAAGAAGGTCTTCAGGAACTCCAGGTGCCGCGCCACCGGATTGAAACGGCTCGCGTCGGCCTCTTCCTCGTCGTCTGCCACGGCCTCGGTGGCCCAAACCTCGAGCGGGTTGATGATCGTCGCACCGCTGTTGCCGGCGTCGAGCCACTGGCCATCGATGCGGGCGCACAGTGCGCGGTACTCATCCTCCGGGTCGATGATGATGACCTTGGTGCCGGCCATGTACTCCATGAGGATGTCCAGCTTCATGAACGTGGACTTGCCACCACCGGCGTTGCCGAGCACGACCATGTTGGCGTTGGAGCGATCGGTGAAGCCCGACGAGCCGAACCGCCAGCGATCGGTCACCACGACGCCGCCGGTCGTGTCCAGCCCGTAGACCTTGCCGTGGCCGTCGTTGATACCCGCTGCTGAGAAGGGTGCGGCCGCCGCCAGCGTGCTCGAGGGCATGGGCATCGCGTAGAGCTCGTGCAGTCGCGCCGAGCGGTGGCCGTACGGGCTGGAGTGCAGCATGGCGTCTTTGGTCAGGAACCACGGCCGCTGGGCGATGATCTGGTTGGCGGCGAGGCGCCCCTGCACCTCTTTGACGCGCGCGGTCAGCCCTTCGGCGCTCTCGGCGGTCACGATGAACGACACGACGGAGTCGAACATCGCCTGGTTCTCGGCATCGGACAGGTGCAGGAGTTCCGAGGCCTGGTCTCGCTTCGCCGAGGCCTGCATGCGCTCGTAGGCGCCCTTGTTGCGGCTCTCGGCCTGGAAGCTCCACCCCGACAGGGAGTCGGACACGATGCGGTTGAACTCGGCCGCGTTACGGCGCACCGCGTCGATGTGGACGGTGACACCGGGAAGCCGGATGCGCGACAGCCATTCAGCTGGCAGCCGCGCCGGGTACTTCGTCACCACGAGCACGGCCATGTACTGATCGCCAAACCTACACGCGCTCTTGTCGGAGAAGTCGGCGATCACAGGAGCGATGAGCTCGCGCAGGTGCGTGTTCGGCAGAATCTGCGTGACCTGATCGGTTGCGGGACCCTTGTTGCGTGCCATGAGGCGTCCTCGTTCCTCTTCAAGCGCCGACGAGCGGCGCGATGTTCAATGACGGGTCACCGGAAGGCAGCGTGACGGCGGGGGATGGCAGGCTGAAACGCACGAGCGTGTTGATGACATCAGCCGCGCTCATCCAGCTTGCGGAGATCCCACGCGCGTCGAGCGTCGCGATGAAGTTGCGGGTCTCGGTAACAGGTCGTTCCGCTGCTGCTCCGTTGCGCCTGGAGCTGTCGTCAGGATGAAGAAGAAGTCCCGCTCGGCCGCATTGCCCTTGCTCATCAGATCCGCGACGAACTCGATCTGGTCAGCGATGAGCGTTCGTCGCCCGCTCGTGGCGGCCTTTTCCATCAGCGTGCGCAGGTGGTTCATCTGTTCCTCGAGGTCGGCCGCGCGCGGGCCGATGTAGATTCGCACGCTGACCGTCACGCTGTTGTACGCCGCTTGGAACGCGTCGAAGTTGGCCGCGATCCCGCCGGCGTCCTTGAGCGTCATATCCTGCGGCTACACACGCAGGTGCACCGCATAGGTGCCGTCCGTGAGCACCGTGTAGTCGCCAGCGGTCGATCTGAGCACGTCGGTCACGGGGATCAGATCCGCCATCGTGTCGGCCGCGGGAGCCTTAGGCTTCGCCATGAGTGATTTCGCCCTTCTCGATCTTCAGGTAGTAGCGCTTCGGTTCACGGATCCAGCGCAGGGAGTTCTTGAGGAAGTCGGCCACCGTCACGTCGGCCACCGAATCGGTGACAAGTCCCCATCCGGTCATGATCCACAGCCCCGCAGCGAGCAGCCCGACGAACACCACGCCTGTGGCGATCGCGGCAACGATCGCGGCGAAGGGCGCGCTGCCGAGCACGTAGTACATGTAGATCTGGTTGTGCCTCGGCACGTTGGGTGTGAGCACCTGCTTGCCGAGAGCTATCCGCGACGGGGCCAGATAGCCCTCGCGCTGTTCCGTGTCCACTGTTGTGGTCATCGCCTCCGTGTCCTCTCTGTCACTTGAACATCTGCGCGATCCCGGCGAGGATCCCGCCCGACACGACGAGCGAGATGACCGCCGCGGCAATGACCGGCCTCGCGATCTTCCACAGGCTCGGCCTCGTCTCCCCTGGTGAGAAGATGGCCTGTGTCGCGGTGATGCCGGCGCGGGCGATCGCTGTCACGCTGACCACGCCGAGGAACGCCGCTGACCATCCCAGGACTTCATTCGCCGCCGTTTGCTGCGCCACGGCAGTCTCACGCCCTCGCGATCGCGAGGCGGGCGAACTCGAATGTCGCCATGCGAGCCATCGAGCCGACGCCGCTCGGCGCGGCCTGGTGCGTCATCTGCCGCACGAACGC